>ENA-OQEL01000290-OQEL01000290.1-human-gut-metagenome-genome-assembly--contig:-NODE-290-length-19254-cov-4.004444_pt1 | contig 19254 bp, 22 predicted proteins | sample MGYA00242796_ERZ504637 | MGnify/ENA primary metagenome ERZ504637 (study PRJEB26092, sample SAMD00036306) | human gut metagenome | host: Homo sapiens | study: EMG produced TPA metagenomics assembly of... | reverse complement strand
CGCAGACAGGACATTGATATTTATTACTCTTTCGTTGGCAAGGTAGACCTGCCCGAATGACCGCCCGACCTATCCGGCGCAATGCGCAAACGCCGGATAGGAACGGCAAAATTTTTTACACTTCTACTACTTCTTTATCACACATCAGCAAAGAGCCAGGGCATGAAGCAGTTCATGGCTAATTAAAGGGAGCAAAAAGAAAGGAAAAGCACAATCCAGACGGTATCAGCGGCAATCTACAAGAATAAATTGTGATTACACAAGATTGGTGCTATAATAAGAGAAAAGTTCCTGCCGGGGCAGCCGCCCCGGTGGTATGGATAGAAAGGCAGGAAAACAATATGCACATCAGCTATAAACCACTCTGGCACACACTGTTAGAGCGTGATATGAGGAAAGAGGATTTAAGGCTTGCCGCCGGTATGACAACGAATATGATTGCCAACATGAGCAAAGAGGGAAAGCACATCAGCATGGATACATTAGCCCGTATCTGCGAAACGCTGAATTGTGAGATTACCGATGTGATTGAGTTAGTACCAGACGAGCCTGCTTCCACAGGAGGTAAGGAACATGAGCGAATTGAAACCAAGAATAACGGAAAACGGAATTGATTATATCCTTGTCGGAGATTACTACATCCCGGACTTGAAACTGCCGGAGGAACACCGCCCTATCGGAAAGTACGGACGGATGCACCGGGAATATTTAAGGGAAGTCCACCCAGCCAGATTGAATACATTGATACTGACCGGAGAATTGTGGACATATCTTGCAGACCTGAACGAACAGGCACAGGAACGGTTAGACACTATCATGGAGCAGATGAAAGCCACCGAGGGCGTGACAGAGGAATTGAAGCGAACTCAACAAATGGAATGGGTGCAGCGTTGCAATAACATTCACAACCGGGCAGAAGAAATTGTTTTGCATGATATAATTTATTCATACGGGAGTAATTAAATCGGAGGTATATAAGATGATTGAAATTGTATTTGGTGAAAGTGCCTGTGGAAGTTTGAAAATTGCCCAAACTTACGGTAAGGGAAAGTATAGAGGAAGTGCAGTTTCGGTCTTTATGAGGCACGAAGATGGGAGTGTTCCATCTTCAGATGAAATGAAAGAAGCACAAATTCAAGCACAGGAACAAGAACATATTGCTTGGGAGAATGCTATTCCATTGGGAGGCAAGAGCAGTGATGTTTATTGTTTTGATATGGCTCTTAGTGTGGGAGATATTTCTGATAATGGAATTGGCGAACAGCGGAAAAATATTTTCAAGAAAATGCTGTCTGTCTGCTTTGTAGAGGATTTAGATTATCAGGTTGAAGAAAAAATACAGAAAATTAAAACTACATTGACCTCAGTGATTGAACGATATGTAGCTGGGGAAGAAATTCGCATTTGGTATAGCTATAATCCAGATGAGCTTTGTGGTATGTATTGGCTTATGAAACAACTTCAACCATTAAACTGCCAGACAACAATTTATTTGGTTAAGTTACCTACATGGGAATATGGAAAAGAAAATACTATGACATCCAAAATAGCATGGGGCGAGGTCTCTCCTGGCGAATGGGGAAACTATATAACTCTACAAGAGAAAGCTAATCCTGTATTTCTTTCAGCTTGTGCTATGAAATGGAATCAACTTCAAAATGAAAATGCACCTTTGCGTGCAATGTTAAATGGTAAATTGCAAAGCGTTTCAGAAGATATATATGATAGTTTCATTCTTCGTGAAATTGCGGAACAGCCAGAGCAATTCAAAATGGCTATTGTTATAGGTAATGTTTTAGGAAAATATCAACTTGGAATTAGTGATGTATGGATTTCTAATCGCATTGATAAAATGCTTGAAGATGGTGTGTTGGAAATTATACAGGACGCACCAAAGGGAGAAACAAATTATCGCCGGATATTAAGAAAACGAATGAAATAATAACCACAGCAAGAACCGCTGCTACATGGAAGGCACCCCAACCATGCAACAGCGGTTTTTTTACCGTTTTTTCCTCTGACTGATAGGCGTTCCCATTTTCTTTGATTTTTTGAGAATCCGAATCAGCCAGCGAAATTCTTCGTCTGACAGATTTTTATAGTTGATACCGAGCTGCTTGCAGTAAAGGACAACCAGCTTTTCATCCCGGCTGCCCTTGAAATTTTCGACCGCTTCCAGATTTTCTTTCAGTTCATCGGCAACGGTAGTTTGGGGCGCACTCTCGCTGTCCTTTTTGTGGAATTCCCGAATATCCCGGATAATCAGGTTGAGGTCATCCAGAACCATGTGACTGAAATACTCATCATCACTGATATGGGCGGCTTGCAGCACTTTCAAATGCGGGTCATCTTCGCCGGGGCGATACCGTTCAATGATTTCATGCCGGACGGTATCAACAAGGGAGTTGAGATTTTGGATTTGCATGGTGGCAATCCCGTCCACATAAATCTCAATGTCCGCAAGAAACTTGATAAAGTCCTTATGGGTGGCAAGTTCGCAGAGCAGACGGTTGTTAATCCGACCGCTTTTCAGCAGTGCCACCATCTCATCGTTCAAATGCAGCTCCGTCAGTGGCGTGTTGATCTGCTCCCTGTTCTCTGTCCGGCACAGCAGATAATCGACGGAAACCCCATAGAAGTCTGCCAGCGTGATAAGGTTGCCATGATTGATTTCCTTAAAATCCTCTTTTTCATAACTGCCAAGGGCTGATTTAGAAATGCCCGTCAGCTTTGATAGTTCTTCCAGATTTAAGCCTTTGTCCTTGCGGAGTTCCCAAAGGCGTTCCTGTATGCTTGTTGCTCCTTTCATGGGCGCACGCTCCTTTCCAATGGTTTCATTGCTGCCGCTTATCTGGATTATATCACACTTTCCGCAATCGTGGAAATTTCTGATTTTTACCCCTAATTCCTACTTTGTGGACATACGGCACAGGGCACAAAAATGTTCTATGATACAGGTAGTTCATCGATGGATTATTCCAATCGAATGACCAGCCTGTGTGGGATATGCTTCCCCGGCGATGTAGCGCCATGACTTTTGGCAGGGATGTGGAGGAACCCTGACCGAAACGAGCGTACCAAAGGGAGCGATACGCCGCTGTGAGATTCAGGGGAGGAACGACACCGGGGAGAACTGGCGAACTGACACCGAAATGATACCGAAACACGACAATCTGATAGGGGGATAGTCTACCCTATCGCTGATACTTCGGGAGATTTTAAGCGGCTCTATGGCTGTAATTTTGCCGAAAATCGCCCCGAAACCATACACGAAAACGGGAGGAAGCGCAATATGCCGAGAATGAGCAAAAAGAGGAAGCATGAGCTTTCCTTTTACCTCAATGACCGGGGGCGTGTCACTTACAACGAATTATGCCGGAAATGCCAGCATGGGTGCAAGCAGAGCTTCCGGGCGGTTGTGATTGACTGCCCCCGTTATTTATCCAAACGAGCAAAGAAAAAGGAGGAACACACCGAATGAATTTTGAATTTATGACGATAGACACACCATTGCCGCCCTGTATGCCATTTCCCAGAGCGTTGACAGGATTTCCAGTCAGCAGCACCGCAAAGGTCATGTACTGCCGGATGTTGGACGCTATGCTATCCAAAGGGCAGGAGGACGAGAACGGAATCCTGTTTGTCTGCTTCCCTGTCACAGCCATTGCCGCAGTCCTGTCCCGCAGCCCCATGACGGTCAAGCGTTCTCTGAATGAACTGGAAACCGCCGGACTTATCATGCGGGTGCGTCAGGGCGTGGGAGAACCGAACAGGATTTATGTGCTGATACCGGGAAAGGAGGACGCTGCCCTTGCCTGATACCTCAAAGCTGGAAAAGCTCAACCGGGAGCTGGAGAAAAGCGAAAAGAAACTGCGGAAAGCCATCAATGATGAAAAGGCATTGCAGCACCAGTTGAAGCAGCTTACCCGAAAGGAACGGACGCACCGGCTCTGTACTCGTGGCGGTATGCTGGAAAGTTTTCTGCAAGAGCCGGAACGCCTGACAGATGATGATGTCATGCTGTTGTTGAAACTCATTTTTCACAGGCAGGACACGCAGGAACTATTGAAAAAACTGCTGGAACGGGAGAAGCCGGAAACCCCTTAGTTTACTAAGGGCGCAATTATACACCACCCAGAGGTTGGTGCATTGCGTTCTCCGAAGGCTCCTCGCCGGAGGGCTGTGATTTGTGCGAGCAATGAGCCGAACGAATATGCTTGCATATTCACTCGGCGAATGCCGCAGCAGCCGACAGAATGTCGGCTTCCGCGGTCATGGTCTGCTCCAAATCAAACAGGGGACGCTACGCTTCCCCTGCGCTGGCTGCCGCCAGCTACCCTTTTGTGGACTTGCCATCTGGGGACACCTTGCGTTGCAAGCTGTTCCCAGCCGACAAGTAAAATATGGCTTGACTTAAAATTTTATTCAGTTACCCTTAGATAAGAGTTACCGGTAGCTCTTTACCTAATCAATAAGGAGCGTGTAAAAATGTATCATGCACATTTTAGGGGAACACACTACGAAGCTGGATTTTCGGTGGGGTTCCTTACTGTTAAAACACAAAAATATAATTTTGGAGAACATACCATTTGAAATCACACAGGAGCGGATTGACTATGCTTTGTCCTGCCTTCCGATTTATGAAAAGTATTACCATGAGATTATGGAAGAAATTCAAGGTCTGGCAGATGGACAACAATGTGATGTCCGTATTCTGCAAGCTGCATTATTTAGTATGTACTCTATGCCGCCATCTTGTAATTGCTCTTGTTTTGCTTTTACAACGGAGCATGAAATTCTTCTGGGACGAAACAGTGATTTTCTGACAGAAATCGAAAGACTAAATCAGAATGTAGTTTATAAATTAACAGATGGAGTTTATTCTTTCACAGGAAATACAACTGCTTTTGTTGAGATTGAAGATGGCGTTAATGAACATGGTTTATCGGTTGGTCTAACATCCGTCTATCCTAACCAATGCAAACCGGGATTTAACGCAGGTATGATTGTCAGATACCTGCTGGAGAAATGTAAAAATGTATCGGAAGCTGTCTCCTGTTTATATCAACTACCGATTGCTTCAGCGCAAACTTTAACCTTAGCTGATGCAATGGGGACGATAACAGTTATAGAATGTAATGCGGAACAGATAAAAGTAGAAAAGACATTAAATAACAATCTTTCTTTTGTCTGCGCAACAAACACTTTCCATTTTCCAGAAATGATAGGCTATAACAACGATAAAATTGATAATTGGTTTGCAGAAGAACGGTATCAAACATTGTATTCAGCTTTTAACAGAAAAAATGGAGGTTTCAATCTTCCATTTGCAGAAAAATTGTTGTCTGGGGATTATGGTTTTCTCTGCCAGTATGACAGAAGTACTGGTAAAGATACTGTCTGGTCAGTCATCTATGATATGAAACGACACAAAATTTATCGAAGCGAAGGGAATCCCGGACGACACAAATTCAAAGAAGATACTCGTTTTCAGTTTTGATTTTTCAAGCTGATATATTACTACAACTAAATACTCGCCGCCCACACAGCGGCACATCAAGCAGGAAATCTGAAAAAGATCTCCTGCTTTTTTTCTGACCAAAATGAGGTGGTAAAACGCCACACCATCCACCAATTACCGAAAGGAGGGACACGAAATGCCCTGTCCACACAACGAAATTTCTATTGTGCAGCGAAGCCAACAGCAGTCTGCGGTTGCCGCCGCTGCCTACCAGAGCGGCGAAAAGCTGTTCTGTGAATACGACCAGGAAGTGAAGCACTACCCGGAAAAGCGTGGTATCGTCCACAATGAAATCCTGCTACCGGCAAATGCCCCGCCAGAGTATGCAGACCGCAATACTTTGTGGAACGCCGCCGAAGCGGTGGAGAAACAATGGAACTCCCAGCTTGCAAGGCGGTGGGTGCTTACCATCCCCAGAGAGATACCGCCTGACCAGTATGCTGTCCTTGTCCGGGAGTTTTGTGAACAGCAGTTTGTTTCCAAAGGCATGATTGCTGACTTTGCCATCCATGACCCCCATCCGCCGGGACATAATCCCCACGCCCATGTCCTGCTCACTATGCGGGCAATGGACGAACATGGGAAATGGCTTCCCAAGAGCCGCAAGGTGTATGACCTTGACGAGAATGGGGAACGGATAAAGCTGCCATCCGGCAGATGGAAAAGCCACAAGGAGGATACGGTGGACTGGAACGACCAGAAGTATTGTGAAATCTGGCGGCATGAATGGGAGGTCATCCAGAACCGCTATCTGGAAGCCAATGACCGCCCGGAGCGTGTGGACTTGCGTTCCTATGCCAGACAGGGGCTTGATATTGTCCCCACTGTCCATGAGGGGGCTGCTGTCCGGCAGATGGAAAAGCGTGGTATCCAGACGAATATCGGCAACCTGAACCGGGAAATCAGAGCCGCCAACCGCCTGATGAAGTCCATCCGGCAGCTTATCCAAAACCTCAAAGGCTGGATTACCGAGCTGGGAGAAAAACGGAAAGAGCTGCTTGCACAAAAGGCGGCGGAGGAAGCGACACTTCTTCCCAATCTGCTGATGAAGTATATGGAGATACGAAAGGAAGAACGGAAGGACTGGACAAGGGCTGGACAGAACCGGGGGACTTCACAGGACTTAAAGGCAGTCAGCGAAGCCCTGTCCTATCTCCGGCAAAAGGGGCTTTCCACTGTGGAGGACTTAGAAGCGTTTCTGGAATCTTCCGGGAAATCAGCCGCCGATTACCGCAGTCAGATGAAGCCAAAGGAAGCCCGCAGCAAAGTGATTGACGGGATTCTTGCCAGCCGGACAGACTGCAAGGAATGTAAGCCTGTCTATGAGAAGTACCAGAAGATATTTTTTAAGAAAACAAAGGAGAAATTCAAACAGGAACACCCAGAGGTTGCCCGATATGCGAAAGCCGCCGCCTACCTTGCCAAGCACCCGGATGATAAGGACAGCACCCAAGAGGAGCTGCAAGAGGAGCAGGAAACGCTTCACAGCGAAATCGCAGAGCTGAAAGTACCGCTGACCGAGGTACAAGAGGATTTGAAGAAGCTGCGGGACATCCGCTACTGGGTACGGAAAGCCACACCCGGCACAGAGGAAAGCAAAGAGCCGCCCAAGAAGCAGCCCATCAAGGAAGTCTTGCAGGATAAGGCAGACGAGAAAAAAGCACAAAGAACTGCCCCGGCGCAGACAAAACACAAACAACAGGATATGGAACTTTAACAGGCACTTGCCATTTTCAATCAGAGAATGTCAGGTGCTTTTTTGTTTTCAAGGAGGGATAGATTTGAATGTATTTGAAGCTGTGAAGCAGTCCGTCACAACAAGACAGGCTGCGGAGCATTATGGAATCCATGTAGGTCGGAACGGGATGGCTTGCTGCCCGTTCCATAACGATAAAACCCCAAGCATGAAGCTGGATCGGCGTTACCACTGCTTCGGCTGCGGTGCTGATGGGGATGTGATTGATTTTACCGCCGCCCTGTATGGGCTGGGAAAGAAAGAAGCCGCCGTACAACTGGCACAGGACTTCGGGCTTTCCTATGAGGACTGGAAACCGCCGGGAAAGGCAAAAAAGCCCAAGCCCCGGCAGAAATCCCCGGAGGAACAGTTTCAGGAAGCAAAAAACCGTTGCTTCCGTATCCTTGCCGATTATCTCCACCTGCTCCGGGCATGGAGAAAGGAATATGCCCCGCACTCCCCGGAGGAAGCCTTTCATCCCCGGTTTGTGGAAGCCTTACAGAAGCAAGACCAAGTGGAATATCTGCTGGATGTGCTGCTCTTTGGGGAAACGGAGGAAAAAGCGGCTTTGATTACGGACTACGGAAAGGATGTGATACAGCTTGAACAGCGAATGGCAGAACTTGCAGCCGCAGCCGCAGCAAGAACTAAAAAACACCATGAACGCCATGCAGCCGCCCCAGAGCATTGAGGAAATCAAGGCGGGGCTGGAAACCACCGAGAAAGGCGGTGTCCGTCAGAGCATACGGAACTGCCTGACCGTATTCCAGCGTGACCCGCTGCTTTCCGGGGCTATCGCATACAACATCCTGACCGACCGCAAGGACATCATAAAGCCCATCGGCTTCCACAGGGAAAGCACCGCCTTAAACGATACGGACATGAAGTATCTGCTTCTCTATCTGGAAGAAACCTACGGGCTTACCAATGAGAAAAAGATTGATAACGCCATCGGGATTGTGGCGAATGAAAACAAGTACCATCCCATCCGGGATTATTTAAGTTCCCTTGTGTGGGACGGGAAGGAACGAATCCGCTTCTGCCTGCGGCACTTTCTGGGGGCTGACGCAGACGATTACACCTATGAAGCGTTGAAGCTGTTCCTAATGGGCGCTATCTCACGAGCCTTTCAGCCGGGGTGCAAGTTTGAAATCATGCTCTGTCTGGTAGGCGGTCAGGGGGCTGGAAAGTCCACCTTCTTCCGGCTGCTGGCAGTCCGGGACGAGTGGTTCTCCGATGATTTGCGGAAGCTGGACGATGACAATGTGTACCGCAAGCTGCAAGGTCACTGGATTATCGAAATGTCGGAAATGATGGCAACCGCCAACGCCAAGAGCATTGAGGAAATCAAGTCATTTTTAAGCCGGCAGAAAGAGGTTTACAAGATACCCTATGAAACCCACCCGGCAGACCGCCCCCGTCAGTGCGTGTTTGGCGGCACTTCCAATGCCCTTGACTTCCTGCCCCTTGACCGTTCCGGCAACCGCCGCTTTATCCCCGTCATGGTGTACCCGGAGCAAGCCGAGGTTCACATTTTGGAGGACGAAGCTGCTTCCAGAGCCTATATCGAGCAGATGTGGGCGGAAGCGATGGAGATTTACCGAAGCGGCAGGTTCAAGCTGGCTTTCAGCCCCGCCATGCAGCGGTATCTCAAAGAACACCAGCGGGATTTTATGCCGGAGGACACCAAAGCCGGAATGATACAGGCGTATCTTGATAAGTACACCGGGAGCATGGTCTGCTCCAAGCAGCTCTACAAGGAAGCCTTGAACCACACCTTTGACGAGCCGAAGCAATGGGAAATCCGGGAAATCAACGAGATTATGAACCAGTGCATTACTGGCTGGCGGTACTTCCCGAACCCAAGAATGTTTTCCGAATATGGCAGACAAAAGGGCTGGGAGCGTGAAAACCCGGCAACGGATTCCGGCAACCCGTCTGAAAAAACGATGGACGGTTTTGTGGAGGTCACAGAACAGATGGAGCTTCCATTCTGAAAATGACAGCCCGTTGCACCCCCTGTTGCTATCCCGTTGCCGAGCCGGTTGCCGGGGAAAATCCCGAAACTATCGGCTTTTCTCCCCTATGACAACCAAAACAACAGAAAAATAAAAGAAAAGTATAAATAGTAACCATCGCCAGATTGAGATTGTTTGCAAGGTCTTTTGAAGCCCGTTGCCGGACTTCGTTGCCGACACCCTCTGTCTGGCTATTTTCATGTATGGAGGATAACTGCCTATGGCAAAAAACAAAACAGAGATTCATGTTACAACAGTGTTTGACGGGGAGCTGGACGCAACCGATGTGTTCGTCAGCCTGATTTCCCAGAAATACGGTAAACCAAATACAAAAGAATATCTTGCTAAAAGGAAAGATATAGGCTATAATGAAGATGAGGTTCAAAAGAGCCAGATACCGTCTGGATTGTGTGGGTAAATGGCTATGATGAACGAAATGGAATACAGAACAATCGGTTCGGCACTTGCCGGGGGCTATCGTGCGGCGGTCTATTGCAGGCTGTCAAAGGACGATGACCTGCAAGGCGAAAGTGCCAGTATCGCAAACCAGCGTGATATGCTGGAAAAATACTGCGAAAAGCAGGGATGGGAGGTTGTGGCAGTCTATCAGGACGATGGCTTCACAGGTCTTAATATGGAGCGTCCTGATTTACAGAGAATGTTGAGAGCCATTGAGCGCAGGCAAATCAACCTTGTCATCACGAAAGACCTCAGCCGACTGGGGCGTAACTATCTGCAAACCGGGCATTTGATTGAGGACTTTTTCCCAAGAAACGGTGTCCGCTATATCGCCATGAATGACGGTATCGACACCCTGCGGGATAACAACGACATCGCCCCGTTCAAGAATATCCTGAACGAGATGTACAGCAAGGATATTTCCAAGAAAGTCCATTCCTCTTATCTTCTGAAAGCGCAGAAAGGACAGTTTACCGGGTGTCTTGCCCCGTTTGGGTATCGGAAAGACCCGGAGGACAAAAACCATCTGCTCATTGACGAGGAAACCGCCCCGATTGTGCGGCTGATTTTCGGATATGCCCTAAACGGTCATGGTCCGAACTATATCCGCAGACGGCTGGAGGAAGAAAAAATCCCCTGCCCCACATGGTGGAACCGGGAACGGGGGCTTCGCAATACCCGCACCAAATGGGAAAAGAAAGACCCGGAAAACGGGCGGTATATGTGGGACTTCTCCGTTATCAAAGACCTTTTGATGAATCCCGTCTACACCGGGGCGATTGCTTCCCAGAAAAAGGACTACCGTTTCAAAATCGGCACGATTGGGGAAAAGAAGCCGGAGGACTGGATTGTGGTGGAGGGACAGCATGAACCGCTGATTGACCGCATGAGCTTTGACATTGTGCAGAACAAGCTGAAATCCCGCCAGCGTCCGGGGCAGACCAATGAAATCAGCCTGTTTGCCGGACTGATAAAATGCGGCGAGTGTGGGAAGTCTCTGACGGTACGCTACACAAACGCAAAACATCCCCAGCAGATTTACTCCTGCAAGACCTACAATGCCTTTGGAAAGAACCACTGCACCCAGCACCGGATTGATTATGACACCCTTTACAGTCATGTGCTGCGGAAAATCCGGGAATGTGCCAGAGCCGCCCTGATGGACGGGGAAGCGGTTGCCGACCGCCTGACCAATACCTGTGAAGCCGAGCAGCGGGAACAGCGGGAAGCAATGGAACGCTCCCTTACAAGGGACGAGGAACGGATTGAGGTTCTGGACAAAATGGTAATGCGGCTTTATGAGGATATGATTGCAGGGCGTATCAGTGAGCAGAATTTCAACACCATGCTGGAAAAGACACAGACCGAGCAGACGGAGCTTAAAGCAAAAGTGTCCGAGGGCAGAAAGCGGCTGTCCGATGAAGTCCAGCTTGCCAATGACGCAAAACAATGGGTGGAAGCCATTCAGGAATACGCCAACATCACAGAGCTGGACGCAGCCACCCTCAACCGCTTAATCAAAGAAATCGTCGTGCATGAGCGCATTGACGAAGATAAAACAAGACACATTTCTATCGAAATTCATTTTAATCTCAAACCCATCCCGGAGGTGGAACAGGTCACTGCCTGACCTGTCCCGCCGGGACGGTTCTCTTAAAAACACCATATAGATTTTTTGTACGCCGCCGCCCGCCATCGAGCAGAGTTTTACACCTAATTGGGGATAAAACAGCTCATGGCCGGTGCTGGTGTAGCCGTAGTCGGCATGGTCCTTGTACCTCTGCTCTCCGGGCTTTTCTCTGTCTAAGCGTCTCCGTATGAAATCCTTGCCGCTCCCGCAGCTTTGCGGGGGCGGCGGAAAGGAGGTTGACACCGTATGGATTTCTTACTTGAAGCCCTGACAAATTGGCTGAAAGAAATGCTGGTGGGCGGTATTATGAGCAACCTTTCGGGGATGTTTGACAGTGTAAATCAGCAGGTCGCGGATATATCCGTACAGGTAGGCCAGACCCCACAGGGATGGAATGGCAGTATTTTCAGCATGATTGAGAATCTGTCCAACTCCATCATGGTGCCGATTGCAGGTGTGATTCTGGCTATCGTGATGACCGTAGACCTGATCCAGATGATTGCAGACAAGAACAACCTGCATGATGTGGATACCTGGATGATTTTCAAGTGGGTGTTCAAATCAGCTGCCGCCATCCTCATTGTCACAAACACATGGAATATCGTGATGGGCGTCTTTGATATGGCGCAGAGCGTAGTGGCGCAGGCGGCAGGGATTATCAATTCGGATGCGTCCATTGACATTTCCTCAGTTATGACCGATCTGGAACCGAGGCTGATGGAAATGGATTTGGGACCGCTGTTCGGACTGTGGTTCCAATCCCTCTTTATTGGCATTACCATGTGGGCGTTGTATATCTGTATCTTTATCGTTATTTATGGCCGTATGATCGAGATCTACCTTGTGACTTCGGTGGCTCCCGTTCCAATGGCTGCAATGATGGGCAAAGAATGGGGCGGTATGGGACAGAATTACCTCCGATCCCTGCTGGCGCTGGGCTTTCAGGCGTTTCTCATTATCGTCTGCGTGGCAATTTATGCTGTGCTGGTGCAGAACATCGCTCTGGAAGATGACATCATCATGGCAATCTGGAGCTGCGTGGGCTACACCGTACTGCTATGTTTTACGCTGTTCAAAACCGGCAGTCTCGCCAAATCAGTCTTTCAGGCGCACTAAAACGGAAGGAGGTTTCCACATTGGCTTATGTACCCGTACCCAAGGACTTAACAAAAGTCAAAACAAAGGTCATGTTCAATCTGACCAAGCGGCAGCTTATCTGCTTCACGGGCGGAGCGCTTATTGGCGTACCGCTTTTCTTTTTGCTCAGAAAACCTACCGGAAACAGTGTAGCGGCTATGTGTATGATGCTGGTTATGCTGCCCTTCTTTATGCTGGCTATGTACGAAAAGCATGGACAGCCCCTGGAAAAGATCGTGGGCAACATTCTCAAAGTAGCTGTGATCCGTCCCAAGCAGCGTCCCTACCAGACCAATAACTTTTATGCCGTATTAAAGCGGCAGGAAATGCTCGATAAGGAGGTGTATGACATTGTTCACCGCAATAAAAAAATGGCTGCATCGGATGTTCGGGAAAACCGAGGAAAAAACTGTGCAGCCGGTAAAGACAAAGAAAAAGCTGTCCCGCGCCGATAAGAAGCAGATCGACGCGGCCATTGTCCGCGCCAACCGCACGGACAAAAAAGGAAAATCTGCGCAGGACAGTATCCCTTATGAACGGATGTGGCCGGACGGAATCTGCCGCGTATCGGACAGCCACTACACAAAGACCATTCAGTTTCAGGACATCAACTATCAGCTCTCCCAAAACGAAGATAAGACGGCAATCTTTGAGGGTTGGTGTGATTTCCTCAATTATTTTGACAGCTCGATTCATTTCCAGCTGTCTTTTTGAACCTTGCGGCATCGGAGGAGACCTTTGCTAACTCCATTTCCATCCCGCCCCAGAGGGATGCCTTTGACAGTATCCGCGAGGAATATACCACAATGCTGCAAAATCAGCTGGCCAGAGGTAACAACGGCCTCATCAAGACCAAATACCTGACCTTTGGTATCGACGCAGACAGCATCAAAGCCGCCAAGCCCCGTCTGGAGCGTATTGAGACCGATATACTTAATAACTTCAAGCGTCTTGGTGTAGCTGCCAGAACGCTGGACGGTAAAGAAAGGCTTTCTCAGCTTCATGCGGTATTCCACATGGATGAACAGCTCCCGTTTCAGTTTGAATGGGACTGGCTGGCTCCTTCCGGTCTGTCCACAAAGGATTTTATTGCACCAAGCTCCTTTGAGTTCCGCACCGGCAAGCAGTTCCGTATGGGCAAGAAATACGGGGCTGTTTCTTTTTTGCAGATCCTCGCACCGGAGCTGAATGACCGTCTGTTAGCTGATTTTCTGGATATGGAAAGTTCGCTCATTGTGAGTATGCACATTCAGTCGGTGGATCAGGTGAAAGCCATCAAAACGATAAAGCGCAAGATTACCGACCTGGACCGCAGTAAGATCGAGGAACAGAAAAAAGCAGTCCGCGCCGGATACGACATGGACATCATTCCATCTGACCTTGCTACTTACGGCAGTGAAGCGAAAAAACTTTTGCAGGATTTGCAGAGCCGCAACGAGAGAATGTTCCTTTTGACCTTTCTGGTGCTGAACACAGCGGACAATCCCCGTCAGCTTGGCAACAACATTTTCCAGGCAGGCTCCATTGCCCAGAAGTATAACTGTCAGCTGACCAGGTTGGACTTTCAGCAGGAAGAAGGGCTGATGAGCTGTCTGCCCCTGGGACTCAATCAGATCGAGATCCAGCGAGGACTGACCACCAGTTCTACGGCTATCTTTGTACCGTTCACCACACAGGAATTATTCCAGAACGGCAAAGAGGCTCTGTACTACGGCATCAACGCCCTGTCCAACAACCTCATCATGGTGGATCGAAAGCTGCTGAAAAACCCCAACGGCTTGATTTTGGGTACGCCGGGTTCCGGTAAGTCCTTCAGCGCAAAACGAGAAATCGCCAACTGCTTTTTGCTTACCAGTGATGATGTCATTATCTGTGACCCGGAAGCGGAGTACGCACCTCTTGTTGAACGTCTGCATGGGCAGGTCATCAAGATCTCACCTACTTCCACCAACTACATCAACCCCATGGATCTGAATCTGGACTACTCGGATGATGAAAGTCCACTGTCCCTCAAGTCCGACTTTATTCTCAGCTTGTGCGAGCTGATTGTGGGCGGCAAGGAGGGCTTGCAGCCGGTGCAGAAAACCATCATCGACCGCTGTGTGCGGCTGGTCTATCAGGACTATCTGAACGACCCGCGCCCGGAGAATATGCCCATTCTGGAGGATTTGTATAACCTCTTGCGGGCGCAGGACGAAAAGGAAGCGCAGTACATCGCCACAGCGCTGGAAATCTATGTAACCGGCTCCCTCAATGTGTTCAACCACCAGAGCAATGTGGACATCAACAACCGCATTGTCTGCTATGACATCAAGGAGCTGGGCAAGCAGCTGAAAAAGATCGGTATGCTGGTGGTGCAGGATCAGGTGTGGAACCGCGTTACCATTAACCGCGCTGCCCACAAGTCCACCCGTTACTACATCGACGAGATGCACCTGCTTTTGAAGGAGGAACAGACCGCTGCCTATACAGTGGAAATCTGGAAGCGATTCCGAAAATGGGGCGGAATCCCGACAGGTATCACCCAGAATGTCAAAGACCTTTTGAGCAGCCGCGAGGTAGAGAACATCTTTGAAAACTCCGACTTCGTGTATATGCTCAACCAGGCAGGCGGAGACCGTCAGATACTTGCCAAGCAGCTGGGCATTTCCACGCACCAGCTTAGCTATGTGACCCACTCCGGTGAGGGCGAGGGCCTGCTGTTCTATGGCTCCACAATTCTGCCTTTCGTGGACCACTTCCCGAAGAATACCGAGCTGTACCGCATTATGACCACCAAACCCCAGGAACTGAAAAAGAAGGAGGATGAATGATGATGAACCCCAACATTTTGAATCAAAACCCGTTGATGTTTTTTGACAGGGCGGTAAATGCCCAGCGCAGCCAGCTGCTTACGGTCATGGCCGATGCGGTAAGTGAGTGCCGCACGGCGGCAGATCAGGCAGCCGAACTGAATGAGACCGGTCAGGTGGGGCTGCTCCGTCTGGCAGAGATCTGGAGCACCATCCGTGCCAAGGAAGGTATGGGTGGTCTGGTTCTGGAAGGAACTGAAGCGAAGATCCTGTCCGATGTGGTGGCACAGTTTTACGCCTACCTGTCCGGTTGTATGTTCAACGATCCTGTGGGAATGGCCATTTATGCAGAGCTGCACTACATGATGTCCTCCCTCATGCTGGGAGAATGGTTTGAATAAGGAGCCGCGCCTGCGCTTTACTGATGAGGAACGGTCTGACCCTGCACTGGAAAAGCCGATCCGTAAAGCGGAGAAAGCTGCGGCCAGAGCAGATAAGGCGCAGGCCAATATCCCAAAGAAAAGGTCAGGCAGACGGTCATTGACCCGGATACCGGAAAAAAGACCCTCGAAGCTGACCTTTGAGGACAAGAAAAAGCCACCCTCCAAAGTTTCTCAAGGAGTCAGGGAAGCTCCCGTCCATCTGGTCGCGGGCAAGCTCCACAAAGAGATCCGAGAAACAGAGCAGGACAATGTGGGACGTGGAAAGCGCCCACAAGTCCGAGGAGGTGGTGGAGACCGGCGCTTATCTGGTGCGGGAGGGCTATCGCAGCCACAAGCTGAAGCCGTACCGCAAAGCAGCCCAGGCAGAGCGCCAACTGGAAAAGGCAAATGTAAATGTTCTGTACCAGAAATCTTTGCAGGAAAATCCCCAGTTTGCCAGCAATCCGCTTTCCCGCTGGCAGCAAAAGCAGACCATCAAAAGCAGTATGCCGCCGCCAAACACGGCGGTCAGACTGCCGGAAATACCGCTCAGGCTGCGTCCAAAACCGGAAAAGCCGCAAGGACGGTAAAAGAAAAGGCACAGCAGGCAGGGGCATTCGTCATGCGCCACAAGAAGGGTTTCCTGATTGCAGGGGTTTTGTTCCTCATTACCTGTATGCTGATGAATACCATGTCCTCCTGCTCCATGATGGCGCAGAGCATCGGTTCCGTTCTCTCCGGCACCACCTATCCGTCGGATGACCCGGAAATGCTGGCGGTGGAAGCAGATTATGCAGCCAGAGAAGTCCAGTTGCAGGAGGAAATCGACAACATTGAAAGCAGTCACCCAGGGTATGACGAGTATCGCTATGACCTTGGTATGATCGGCCATGACCTCATGAGCTGGCAGCATTTCTCTCTGCCGTCTTGCAAGGCTACACCCGGCAGAGCGCTCAGGCAGAGCTGGCGCGTGTGTTTGCAGCACAGTATCAGCTGACGCTTACTGAGGAAGTGGAGATTCGCTACCGCACGGAGACCTCAACCGACCCGGAGACCGGCGAGACCACCTCAGAAGAAGTTCCCTATGAGTATTACATTTTGAATGTGAAACTCGCCAGCAAGCCCATTTCCGCTGTGGTGTCGGAACTTCTGACCACGGAGCAGATGAAAATGTATCAGGTTTACCGGCAGACCATGGGCAATAAGCCGCTGTTGTTTGGCGGCGGCTCCCCTGATACCAGCGGCTCGGAAGATCTGTCCGGTGTGCAGTTCATTAACGGTACCGCCCCGGCAATCCTCAGCTGGTGGAACTGGCCAAGCGTCAGGTGGGCAATGTGGGCGGTTATCCCTACTGGAGCTGGTACGGCTTTGACTCCCGTGTGGAATGGTGCGCCTGCTTCGTATCCTGGTGCTATAACCAGGCAGGAAAAAGTGAACCGCGCTTTGCAGGCTGTGAGTGGCAGGGCGTTCCGTGGTTCCAGTCTCATGGACAGTGGGGCGCAAGAGGCTATAACAATCTGGCTCCCGGAGATGCAATTTTCTTTGACTGGGATTTGGATGGGACAGCAGACCATGTAGGTATCGTGATCGGTACGGATGGCAGCCGTGTTTATACCGTGGAGGGAAATTCCGGCGATGCCTGCAAGATTAAAAGTTATGACCTGAATTATCAAAGCATTAAGGGCTACGGCCTGATGAACTGGTAACAGAGATTTTTAAGAAGGAGTGATAGACGATGGCAAAGAACAAAATTGAGCGCATTGACCAGGAGATTACAAAGGTCCGCGAGAAGATCGCAGAGTATCAGGAAAAGCTCAAGGCGCTGGAAGCACAGAAAACCGAGGCAGAAAATCTGGAGATCGTCCAGATGGTGCGCGCCCTGCGTATGACCCCGACCCAGTTGAGCGCCATGCTGTCCGGTGGCACAGTTCCCGGAAGTTTGGCTGATGACAATAATGAACAGGAGGAAAACAGCTATGAGGAATAAACGATTGCTCCGAACACTTTCCGCCTTTTGCCTGACAATGGTTGTGGCATTTGGCTTTACGATCCCTGCTTTTGCACAGGGGTCAGAACAGGCTCCGGCGGCACCGGCAGAGGATTCCACCAATGACAGCAATGTGATTGTGGAAGAAACAGAACCAGCACCGGCACTTACACCGGAGGGGAATGCGGCACTGGTGGATGATTTTGGAGGCAATAAGCAGCTTATTACTGTTACCACCAAGGCTGGAAATTACTTTTACATCCTGATTGACAGGGCGAATGAGGATAAAAAGACTGCTGTTCACTTTCTGAATCAGGTGGATGAAGCGGATTTGATGGCACTGATGGAAGATGAAAATGTCAAAGAGAAGCCGTCTGCTGTGATGTAGCTGCACGGACAAAATGTGAAGCAGGGGCAGTCAATACGGCTTGTCCGGTCTGTGCAACTGATAGAGTAAATGTACGGGCAAAGCACCGGAACCTCCGGCAGAACACCGGAGCCGGAAAAAGAGAAGCCATGCCGGACTGAACCCGGCTGCGATAGTCCTTTTGCTGGCTCTGCTTGGAGGCGGTGGCGTATTTGCCTACTTGAAGCTCGTTAAGAATAAGCCTAAGACCAAGGGCAATGACAGTCTGGACGATTATGATTATGGCGAGGAAGATTCCGAGGAATGGGAAACCGAGGATGAGGAGTCGGACGAGCCGGACGCTGATGGGGGCAGCACAGAAGAAGATGATGAGGACAGTGTGAAATGACCCGTTTCACAGACAGTCCCTATGAACGCATGATGACACGCAGGCCGGAGGGCGGGAAGGAAATTTCCCGTCCGCCTTCTTTACCCCACAACCACCCCTGCTATGGTTGCGGGAATTATGGAAGTCCCTGCGTAGGTATCTGCCATCGTGAGATGGAACGATGGCTCGAAGAAAGGAAACGAAAAAAATGAGTGTTCTGATTATATTTATCAAGCTGATTGCTGTTTTTGACCTGCTGGTAATTGCTGTGTATTTTGGCGGCGACATTCTTTCTACCATGTTAAACAAACTTTGGAGAAAGCCAAAGCAAGATGACCCCTTTGATTTCTCCTTAGATACCATGACAGTTTCATTGTCCATAGATTCTATCCGTCAGCTTTATTCCGGTGACGCGGCAGATTTTGTGGAAGAAAAGATCCTGCCAAATGCGGAGAAAACAATGGCCGTTTTGACGGAACAAGAACAGACGGCGGCTCATCTGCTCTTATCCGCTTTGATCGGTTTTCTTGCAGTAGAAGCTCCTATGGATGAACAGAGCTTTCCCTTGATGATGGAACTTCTGAACTGCATGGAAGGGGAAAAAGAAGATGGTTGTCAGGATGCAGTAGATAGTTTACTTGAAGATGCCGCCTGCAATACCCGCCGTCACGAAGAATATTACAGCAATTATCAACGCTACCAGCTGATGCAGGTGGATAAAACCCGTGTCATTTTGGCTTGTCGTATCATCATCAATGACCTGCTGGGGAAACTGTACCGCTATGACTACCGGTTTGGTTATAACCTGCTACTGGATG
>ENA-OQEL01000289-OQEL01000289.1-human-gut-metagenome-genome-assembly--contig:-NODE-289-length-19262-cov-3.250849_pt1 | contig 19262 bp, 19 predicted proteins | sample MGYA00242796_ERZ504637 | MGnify/ENA primary metagenome ERZ504637 (study PRJEB26092, sample SAMD00036306) | human gut metagenome | host: Homo sapiens | study: EMG produced TPA metagenomics assembly of... | reverse complement strand
TTCCTAGATTACGTAATCTTTAATGATGGGGGATTTGTTATGAAACAAATAGTGATAGGTTCAGACCATGCTGGTTATAAAATGAAACAATTTTTAATACAGCAATTGCAAGAGGCTGGTTATGATGTGGAAGATAAAGGAACTTATAGTGAAGATTCTGTAGATGCTGGTGCTTATGCTATAAAAGTCTGTGAAGATGTAGCTAATAATTTAGATACTAAATACGGTATTTTAATTTGTGGTACAGGTATTGGTATGTCAATGATGGCTAATAAAGTAAAAGGCATAAGAGCGTCTTTAGTAAGTGATTTATTTTCAGCAGAAATGACAAGAGCTCATAATAATGCAAATGTTTTGTGTATGGGAGCAAGAATTATTTCTGAATATATGGCATGGGAATTTACAAAAGTTTGGCTTAGCACAGAACATTTAGGTGGAAAATATGCTAAACGTGTAGAAGCCATGATGAATTATGAAAAAAATAGATAAGTATAAAATAATAATCATTATATAAAAATTAATTATCCCAATATTCTGGATAATTTGGAATTAAAGGAGGTATAGCCTAATGAATATAGAGCAAAAATCTGTAAATGCTATTCGTGTATTAGCAGCAGATACTGTACAAAAAGCTAATTCAGGTCATCCTGGTATGCCACTTGGTAGTGCAGCAATGGCATATGAATTATGGGCTAATCATTTAACACATAATCCTAAAAATCCTAAATGGGTAAATAGAGATAGATTTATTTTATCAGCTGGACATGCTTCAAGTTTATTATATTCACTTCTTCATTTATTTGGATATGGTTTAACTATTGAAGATATGAAAAACTTTAGACAAGATAATTCTTTAACACCTGGTCATCCAGAATATGGTCATACTGTAGGTGTAGAAGCAACTACAGGACCATTAGGTGCTGGCATGGGCATGGCTGTAGGTATGGCTATGGCCCAAGCCCATATGGCAGCTACTTTTAATACTGAAGATTATAATGTTATTGATCATTATACTTTTGTATTAGGTGGCGATGGTTGTATGGAAGAAGGAATATCTTCAGAAGCATTCTCGTTAGCTGGTACATTAGGTTTAAGTAAATTAATTGTTTTATATGATAGCAATAATATTACTATTGAAGGTAATACAGATTTAGCATTTACAGAAGATGTAAATAAACGTATGGAAGCATTTGGTTTCCAGACTTTAACTGTTGAAGATGGTAATAATTTAGAAGAAATTAGCAAAGCTATTGAACTTGCTAAGTCAGAAAAGACAAAACCATCATTTATTACAGTAAAGACTAAAATTGCATTTGGTTGCCCTGCTAAAGAAGGTAGTGAATCCTCACATGGTTCACCATTAGGTGAAGAAAATGTAAAAGCTTTACGTGATAATCTTGGTTGGGAAGAACAAGAAGCATTTGTAATTCCACAAGATGTATATGATAATTTTGCTCAAAAAGCTAAAAAAGGACAAGAAGCTGAAGACAATTGGAATAAATTATTCAAAGCTTATTGTGAAAAATATCCAGAAAAGAAAGCACTATGGGATAAATATTTTGCAGTAATCGATGATGAAAAATTATTAAATTGTGATGAATTTTGGTCTTATGAAGATAAACCGCAAGCAACAAGAAGTTTATCTGGAAATATGATTAATCGTTTAGCTAAAATTATGCCAAATTTCTGGGGTGGTAGTGCTGACCTTGGACCATCAAATAAAACTGTAATTAAAGATGGCGGAAGTTTTAGTAAGAATAATTATTTAGGTAGAAATATTCACTATGGTGTTCGTGAATTTGCTATGGCAGCAATTGCAAATGGTATTACTTTATATGGTGGTACAAAAACGTTTGTAGGTACATTCTTTGTATTTAGTGATTATTTAAAACCTATGGCAAGATTGGCTGCTTTGATGAAAATACCTGTAACTTATGTATTGACACATGATAGTATTGGTGTTGGTGAAGATGGACCAACTCATGAACCTATTGAACAGTTAGCAATGCTTCGTGCTATGCCTAATATTAATGTGTTTAGACCAGCTGATGCTATAGAAACTGCTGCTGCATGGTATAGCGCAATTACAAGTAAAAATACACCAACAGTTCTTGCATTATCCAGACAGAATTTACCACAAATAGAAGGTAGTAGTAAAGAGGCTTTAAAAGGTGGCTATATTATAGCAGAGTCTATAAAAGCAAAACCAGATGCCATAATTATTGCTAGTGGTTCAGAAGTTAGTTTGGCTGTAGATGCTAAAAAAGAATTAATGGAAAAAGGTTTTGACATTCGTGTTGTAAGTATGCCTTGTATGGATATTTTTGAACAACAAAGTGATGAATATAAAGAAAAGATATTACCACAAACTGTAGAAAAACGTTTAGTTGTGGAAGCAGGCTCTAGCATTTGCTGGGGTAAATATCTTGGCTTTAAAGGTAAATCTGTAACTATTGACACATTTGGAGCATCAGCACCAGCTAATGTATTATTTAAAAAATATGGATTTACTGTTGAAAATGTAGTTAATAAAGCATTATCTATGCTTAAATAAACTTATAAAAATTTTTACACATACCCTACCAAAATCCCTAATTTTGGAGTGTCCTTTTTGTGAATATACAAAATAAGGGCACTCTTATTTTTATTAAAATATAAAATTATAAGGAATGATGAAAATGACAGTAGTATTATCCCCTTCAATATTAGCAGCAGATTTTAGTTGTTTAGCTGATGATGTAAAAAGATTAGAACAATCTGGTATAAAAGATTTACATTTAGATGTAATGGATGGACATTTTGTAAGTAATATTACTTTTGGTATAGATTTAATAAAACATTTAAGACCAAAAACTAAAATGAATTTTGATGCACATTTAATGGTAACAAATCCAGATGCATTATTAAATGGATTAAAAGAAGCAGGTGTTAATTCTGTAACAGTACATGTAGAAGCATGTAAACATTTATACCATACAGTAGAAAATATTAATAAATTAGGTATGCAAGGCGGAGTAGTTTTAAATCCTTCAACAAATTTTGAGTCTTTAAAATATATGGCAGAAGATAATATTATTAAAAAAGTATTAGTAATGTCTGTTGAACCTGGATTTGGTGGGCAAGCATATTTGCCAATGAGTACAAAGAAAATAAAAGATTTAGCAAATTGGAGAGATGAAAATAATTATAATTTTATTATTCAAGTAGATGGTGGTATTAATTTAAATAATATACAAACAGTTGTAGATGCAGGTGCAACAGATATAGTAATAGGTTCATCAATTTTCAAACATAGAGAATTAGAAAAAAATGTGGCAGATTTTAGAAAACTATTAAGTTTATAATAAAAAAATGGATGTGGATATATTGATTAACAAAAATGTTTTACCTATGCCGGCAGTATCAGCTTCTGTATCTTGTATGGATTTAGGAAATTTAGCGGATAGTATAAAAAAGTAGAAGACTCAGATGTAGCATTTTTTCATTATGATGTTGTAGATGGTAGATTTAATAAATGTTATATATTAGGAGATATTCTTTGTGATTATTTTCAAAAAAAGAATAGTAGATTGCCCATAGAAGTACATTTAGCTGGTTTAATGATATAGAAAATTATATAGAAGTTTTTTGCTCCAAAAAAAAGTAGAATATATAGCAGTTCATTATGAAGCCATGAAAAATCCTAAAGAGACTTTTTGCTAAGATACGTAGCTTAGGGGCAAAACCTGTATTAGCTTATAGAGCAGATACCGAGCCAAAAGATGATTTAATAGAACTTGCTCCTTTATGTGAATGGATTTTAAAGCTTACTGTAAATCCAGGATTTGCAGGTCAAAAAATAAATCCAGAAGCAATAAAACATATAAAGATGATGAGTGATATGTTAAAACAAAATAATATTAAAACACGCATTCAAGCAGATGGAAATGTAAATAAAAATACAACAAGAATGCTTGCTGAGGCGGGTGCTACAATTTTTACAGGAGGAACTTCAGGATTATTTTTAGCAGGTAAAAGTATACAAGAAAATTTGAGAGAACTATTAGTACCGACAAAAGAATTTATTGATTAATAAAAAATAGCTGTAGCGAATGGAATTATCATTTTGTTACTAGCTAATTTATCTTTATTTTTAGTGAAGTTAGCACTAATTTATTATTGCCAAAATAATTTTTATAGTATATATTTATTTTAGTTATTTACAAAAATTTTACATATAAAATAAATAGACTTAAGAAAGGGCGTTTTTGTGTTGTTAAATAAAGGTTTTATAGGAAAACTTACAGGTTATTTACAAAGAATTTTTGATGAACATTTTATGTTTATCATGATTTTATTTATAATTAATAGTTTAACTACAGCGTGGTCACTTTTTGATGAAGATAAAATTGACGTGGCGATTGGATATATTTTTTCTGTATGGTTAGGTTCATTGATAATAACTTGTCTTATTGATTTACTGCCAAAACGATTTTTGCAAAAAATTGTAAAAACGGTATTGGTTATACCAATAGGGCTTATATTTATCGGTGAATTTTTTACAATGTATTGCTATAAGGCTTTGATTGGCACAGGTATTATAAATTCTGCACTTGAAACAAATATGCGAGAAGCTACAGAATTTTTCTCTATGTATATAGGTTTTTCAGGAGTGGCTTCTGTCATTGTTTTAATTGCTTTAATTGTAGGTTTATATAAATATAATCCACTGAAAAAAATTACTTTAAAACAAAAGACAAAATCAGGTATAGTATGTACTTTGATGGTTTTAAGTGTGTTTTATACTATAAGAATGTTTACTGTATATACAGATTTTATTTGGGACGATGAAGTCTTACCAGTACAAAGGGTATATGCTTCTACTTCTGTTGCTGTAAGAAATATGCAGGCGTATAGAGAGCTTTCTTCTCAAGTAAATAGCAAGGTAGAACTCACAGAAAATAAGAGTGAAATAAAAAATATTGTATTTATTTTAGGTGAGTCTACAAATAGAAACCATATGCATCTTTATGGATATTATTTACCAAATACACCAAATCTTGATGCTTTAAATGAAAAAGGTGAAATCAGTGTTTTCCGAGATGTAGTAAGTCCTCATTCTACTACAATTGCCGTATTGAGTAAGTTATTTACATTTTGTAATCGTGAATCAGACCAGGAATGGTATCATTACAATAATTTAATTGATGTAATGAATGCTGCAGGATATAAGACATATTGGTTATCTAATCAGGAAACTTCAGGTGTTTGGGGCAATGTAGCTCAGATTTATGCAGCTCATAGTGATGTGAGTGCATTTACTCGTATTCGTGATTCAAGAGAGGATTATGGTATTGTTGATGGCGAATTATTCCCTCTTATTGATGATGCTATAGCAAATAGAAGTGAAGATAAAAATTTCTATGTAGTTCATTTGATGGGTGGACATGGATTATATTATAATCGTTTCCCTTATAGTTTTAGTAAATTTAGTAAAGATGATATCAATTTACCAATTACAGATGGTAAAAAAGAAATCGTAGCTCAATATGATAATGCGCTTTATTATAATGATTATATAGTAAGCAGTATTATTGATAAATTCCGTGATAGTGAAACTTTAGTTATTTATGTTCCTGACCACGGTGAAGCTGTATATGATGAAGGCGAAGATATGTCTGGTCATATTGAAGAAAATCCTACACATCATATGATTGAAATACCAGTTATTATGTGGGCATCAGAAAAATTCAGAGCAAAATATCCTGAAAAATGGGAGCAAATCAAAAAAGCTGCTGATAGACCTTATATGACAGATGATATGATTCATACTGTTATGGATTTAGCAGATATAAAAACGGCTGAATTTGACCCTACAAGAAGCATTGTAAATGATAAATTCAATGCACAAAGACCTCGTATCTTTGATGGTATGGATTATGATACAGAAATAAAAATAAAAGATAAATAATAGAAAAATCCCTAATACGGCATTTTGCTGTATTGGGGATTTTTTTTTGCTGTTTATAGCATGATTTTTTACTATTTTTACATTATTTTTGCATATATATTGCTTGTTTTTACAAAGTTTATATAAATTTACAAGATTTTCATAAAATTATTACAAGATAATGATAGAGGTAAAAGTTAAATTTTGGTTAAATAGATGATGTTGAATTAAGTATGTTATTAAGATTAAAAATTAATTGAATGAGGGTAAAAAATGTTAGAGTTAAAAAAGATTAGGAAATCATATGAAGGAATAGAAGTTCTTAAAAATATTAACTTAAAAATAGAAAAAGGAGAAATCGTTTCTATTTTAGGGCCATCTGGTTGTGGTAAAACTACTTTATTAAATTTAATTTTAGGGCTTACTCAAGTGAGTGAAGGCAGAATTATTTTTTGATGGTGAAGATATAACACAGATGCCAATGGAAAAACGCGGTTTTAATATCGTATTTCAGGATTATGCATTATTCCCTAATTTAAATGTATATGAAAATATTGTTTACGGATTAAAAAATAAGCCAAATATTTCTACAACAAAAGAAGTTCAAGACTTAATCAATTTATTAGGTTTAGGCAAGCATTTAACAAAGAAAATCGAAGAATTATCTGGTGGGCAAAAACAAAGAACTGCACTTGCTAGAACTTTGGTGATGAAACCTAAAATTTTATTATTAGATGAGCCATTATCTGCTTTAGATGGTGTTATCAAAGAATCTATCAAACAGAAAATTAAAGAAATAGCTCGTGATTTTAAATTGACTACAATCATAGTTACACATGACCCGGAAGAAGCATTGACTTTATCTGATAAAGTTTTGATTGTAAATGAAGGTCAGATTTCTCAATTTGGTACACCAGAGGAAATCATTAAAAAACCTGCAAATGATTTTGTCAGTGAATTTATCTTACGTCAGTTAGAAATCAAACGAAATAATATCTTAGAATTATTTTGGGATGGTAACAATAGAGATAGAAAAGAGATTCTTCAGGTGGGTTAATGATGAATATTTTAAAAACTAAACAAAAAGAATTACAGATGATTTTTATAGCTGTAATTATAATTTTTGCAGGATTTTTATTACTACCGTTTATAGAAATTTTATATCAATCTATAGCAGTAGGTGATGGTGTAGGCTTAAAACACTTTGCCACAATGTTAGATGAAGATAAATTTGCTACGGCTTTTGGCAATAGTATAGCAATTGCTTCAACTAGTGCGATTTTAAGTACGTTATTAGCATTTATTTTAGCCTATACTATCCATTATACAAATATAAATAAACAGCTAAGCGTTTAATTCAAATATTGGCTATAGCACCTATGTTTTTGCCAACAATTACATATGGATTTGCAATAATTTATTCTTTAGGAAAACAAGGTTTTTTAACAAAAGTATTCAATATACAAATTGATATTTATGGTTTTAATGGTTTGTTGATAGGTTATATAATCTACACCATGCCAATAGCATTTTTACTCATTTATAATGCTATGAAATATATTGATAAGAAATTCATGATTGTATCAAAAATCATGGGCGATAGTTTATTTAAAACTTTTAGACAAACACTTATTAGACCACTATTAGGAACACTTGCAGCTTCATTTATACAATGCTTTTTCTTATGTTTCACAGATTATGGTATTCCAGCTTCAGTCGGTGGTAAATATCAGGTAATTGCTACAGTTTTATATGAAGAAATGATGGGAAGTATTCCTGATTTTAATCGTGGTGCTGTAGTAGCCATTGTGATGTTATTACCATCAATTATCAGTATTGCTTTATTATGTTATCTACAACGTTATAATGTGCGTTATAACAAAATTTCTCAAGTGGAATTGAAAGTAAATAAAGTGCGTGATTTTGTTTGGGGCGGATTATCTACTGTTATTTTAGTGATGATTTTATCCATGTTCGTTGTAATCTTCATGATACCATTTATTGATGAATGGCCATATCGTATGCAATTTACAACAGCGCATCTCGTAGAAATTTTAAATGATTCTAGCATTATTGATGTATATACAAATTCCTTATTAGTGGCTACTTTATCTGCTGTAGTGGGACTTGTTGTATCTTACGGTGCAGCTTTAATCACTGCTAGAAGTAATTTTATCAATGAAAAGAAATTTGCCATTGAAGCGATTGCTTTGATTACAAATACAATTCCAGGTATGGTAATTGGTATTGCTTATATGATGTTCTTTTCAGGAACTACACTACAAAATACTTTTGCTTTAATCATCATTTGTAATGTAATTCACTTCTTCTCCACACCATATTTAATGCTTAAAAATTCCTTAGAAAAATTAAATAAATCATGGGAAAATACAGCTTTGTTGATGGGCGATAGTTGGTTTAAAACATTATATAGAATTATCACACCAAATATAAAAACTACTATTTTTGAAGTATTAGGTTATTACTTTATCAATGCCATGGTAACTATTAGTGCAGTTATTTTCATAGCTGGTGCTCAGACTATGGTTATTACAGCCAAAATAAAAGAATTACAGTATTTTGGTAAATTTAATGAAATCTTCGTATTATCCATGCTGATTTTAGCTACAAATTTAATTGTAAAAGGTCTATTGACTGTATTAGCTAAAAAAGAAAATCAGTGTGAAAAAAAGAGAAAAAAGAAATGATAACAAAGGGAGAGGCTATAGTATGAACAAGAAAAAAATCTTATCAATGTTATTAGCAGGTACGGCATTATGTGCGTCTATGCTATTTGGTGGTTGTGGTACATCTGGTAGCGATAGTGCATCTAGTGGAAATGATGGAAAAGTAGTTATTTATTCTAATGCAGATGATGAAGCAGTAGATGCTATGAAAAAAGCATTAGATAATAATGGTTTTAAAGATAAATATATGTTCCAGACTTTCGGTACTTCTGAACTTGGCGGTAAATTAATGGTAGAAGGTAAAAATATTGAAGCTGATGTAGTAACTATGAGTTCTTTCTACTTAGATAGTGCGCAAGAAAAAAATAAAATGTTCACAGATTTAACTTTTGATTATAAACCATTAACTGAAAAAGTTAATTTCTATGCACCAATCACTTCTCAAGAAGGTACTATCATTGTAAATACTGAAAAATTAAAAGAAGCAAATCTTCCTATGCCAAAAAGCATCAAAGATTTTAGCAAATCCTATTTATAAAGACCAAATTTCTGTAACAGATGTAAAAGCATCATCTACAGCTTGGTTATTAATTCAAGGTTTAGTTTCTGCTTACGGTGATGAAGAAGCTAAAATATTTTAGGTGGCATTTATAAAAATGCAGGTCCACATATTGAAAATTCTGGTTCTGCACCACTTAAAAAAGTTCGTGCTGGTGAAGTGGCTATTGGTTTTGGTTTAAGACAGCAGGCTGTTGCTGATAAATTAAAAGGTTTACCTATTGACTTTGTAGACCCAACAGAAGGTAATTTCTCTTTGACTGAATCTATTGCAGTTATAGACAAAGGCGATAAAACAAATCCACTTGCAATGCAAATTGCAGAATGCATTATTAATAATGCTAGAGTAGATTTATTAAAATCTTATCCAAACCCAATTTATGAAGGTGAAACTTCTGATTCTGTAAATAAATCAGCATATCCAAAAACTTTTGCTGAAAAATTATCTGTTGATTTATTGAAAAAACATCAAGATTTATCTGAAGCAGCTAAACAACTTTAATTTTAATGATTTATTTTAGGGTATATGTAGTTAAATACAATTAATATGCAGAATAAGAAATTTCTTAATACAAAGAGAAAATCTTTAGTATTAGGAAATTTCTTAATGTAGAGGACAGTTTGATATTTTTAGTTAACATGATTATAAAGAAAGGTGTATAAAAATGAAAAATTATAAATTATTAACTCCAGGGCCACTAACTACTACTGAAACAGTGAAAAAAGAAATGATGTTTGACCATTGCACATGGGACGATGATTATAAAAAAAGTTACATTATCCATCATTGATGATTTATTAGAATTAGCACATGTAGATAAAGAAAAATATACAGCAATTCTCATGCAGGGCAGTGGAACTTTTGGTGTAGAATCTGTACTTACTTCTGTTGTTGGCGAAGATGATTGCTATTAATTTGTGCAAATGGCGCTTATGGTAAACGTATGGCAGAAATTGCTCAACATGCCAAAATAACTTATAAAATGTATTTACAAGATTTTGATAAAATTCCAGATGCAAAAGTTGTAGAAGAATTATTGCAGGAAAATCCACAAATTACACATGTTTCTATAGTTCATAGTGAAACAACTTCTGGTATTTTAAATGATATTGAAGCTGTGGCAAAAGTAGTTAAAGCATATGGAAAAACTTTAATAGTTGATGCTATGTCTAGCTTTGGCGGTGTGGATATTGAAGTTGAAAAATTAGGCATTGATTTTATCATCAGTAGTGCAAATAAATGTATTCAAGGTGTGCCAGGTTTTTCCTTTATCATTTGTAATCGTGAAAAATTAATGCAATCTAAAGGTAAAGCAAGAAGTCTTTCTTTAGATTTATATGAACAATGGGAAACTATGAGCAAAGATGGTAAATGGAGATTTACTTCACCTACACATGTAGTATTAGCTTTTGCTCAAGCTATTAAAGAATTAAAAGCAGAAGGCGGTATTGTAGCTAGAAATAAACGTTATAGTGAAAATAATCGCATTCTTATCGAAGAAATGGCAAAACTTGGTATAAAACCATATATTGAAAGCACTCATCAAGGTCCAATCATCACTACATTCTATTATCCAGAAAATAGTAATTTTGATTTTGTTGAAATGTATCAATATATTAAAGACAGAGGATATGCTATTTATCCAGGTAAAGTAACAGATGCACAGACTTTCCGCATTGGTACTATTGGGGAAATTTATCCAGAAGATATGTATAAATTATCTAGCATTATGACAGATTTTCTTAATAGTAAAAAATAATTGTAGTTGAGACTTTAATTTTAGTGGAGATTTAATTAAGTAAGGAGAATTTATTAATGAAATACGAAGGTATTATTTTTGATTGGGCAGGCACTACAGTAGATTATGGTTGTATGGCACCAGTAAGAGCTTTTGATGAAGCTTTTAAATCTTTTGGCATTGAACCTACAATGGAAGAAATCAGAAAACCAATGGGAATGTTAAAAATTGACCATGTAAGAACAATGCTTCAAATGGAACGCATCAATAATTTATGGAAAGAAAAATATAATCGAGATTGGACAGAAGATGACGTACAAAAAATATATGAAATTAGTGAACGTAAAATCTTTGAAGTTTTAGATAAATATACAGATATAAAACCACATGTATTAGAAACAATTATTGAAATTAGAAATAAAGGCTTAAAAATTGGTTCTACTACAGGTTATACAAGTGATATGATGAAAATCGTAACAGATAGAGCAAAACAGCAAGGATATACTCCTGATTTTTGGATTAGCCCTGATATGGTAAATAGTAAAGGTCGTCCATATCCTTATATGATTTTCCGCAATATGGAAGCTTTAGAATTAACTTCTGTGGATAAAGTATTAAAAGTTGGTGATACTATTGCAGATATTAAAGAAGGCGTTAATGCTGGTATTGATACTGTAGGTATCATCGAAGGCAGTTCTTTGATGGGCTTAAGTAAAGAAGAGTATGAAGCATTATCTGAAGATAAGAAAAATGAAATGGATTTAAAAGTAGTATCTGCATATCAAGATGCTGGTGCGAAATATATTATTAGAGATATCAGTGGTTTATTAGATATTTTAAAATAATAGATGAATTTATAAAGGCTGTAATAATTGAACGTGATAGATTATTACAGCCTTTTTTGATGAGATTTTAATTAAATTTTATAGTTTTAAAATTTAAATTTCACAAAGATTATTTATAATGTAGTTAGTTAAAATAATTTATAAGTATTTTGTGGTATTAAGTTTTTAAACTTATAATGATTGTGAGGGATTATATTATGTTTAAAGGAAGCAAACTAGCTGCAATAGATTTGATGTCTAAAAATTTAATGATTATGATAAAATCTATGCAAAATAAAATGAAATGAAATCTTTAAACATAAATTTTATAAGTGTTCTTTAAATAAAAAAGTGCCTCCGGAAGAAAAATCTCTATGCTTAAATTTGGTTGATAATTTTCCATTTTTTAAACATAGAGATTTTTTTATTTTTGTTGATTTTTAAAGAATTGATAATAATAAGGTTTCATTTCTTTGCGATTTTGATAGGTGGCCATAAATCACCAATAGCTGTTGTACGCATAGCAGCGCTTAAATGTTCATATAAAAGAGGATTTTCTTTAGATAATTCTTCAATTAAATTTTTAGCTTTTTGACGCATTGTATTGCCATTGAATGGACATGGTGGAGCACAAGGTTCTTGACCATGAAGTGAGATGGCATTTCTTATTTCTTCTTCACGGAAATAAAGCAGTGGTCTGATTACAGTTACATCAGAACGGCTTAAATAAGTAGATGGCATGAAAGTTTTCAATTGACCAGAATAAAATAAATTCATGAAGAATGTTTCTACTGCGTCATCATGATTATGGGCATAAGCTATTTTATTATAGCCATGTTCCTTGGCATAGCCATTGATTGCACCACGGCGGAAGAAAGCACAGGAATAACAAGCATTTTTAATTATCTTGATTAGCGATAGTTTCAGCGATATTTACTTCATGAATATGGTAAGGCATGTTTAATTTATCGCAGAATTTTTGGCATAGCTTCGCAAGAAAAAATCTTTAGTAAACATAGGATTTATAGTGATTGCTCCTAGTATGAAATTTTTCTTTAAAGTATTTTTTAATTCTGTTAAAAGCGTATGCCATAAATAGGCTATCTTTGCCACCAGATAGACCGATTAGGATTTTATCATTATCTTCAATTAATTGGAATTCAACAACTGCACGGATTATGCGACTTAAATATTCTTTAGGTAAGGGTTGCATAAAAAATCCTTTCTTATAATAAATATTTGATAAATAGTTAGTTTGTTTTATTTAAATAAATAATAGATAAAAGGTAGGATAAATGAATTATACAAAAGATAATATCTTTTATCAATCATAGCTTTTAAATTTTATGTAATATTGTTATAATAGAAAACAAAGCTATTAATTTGTAATGGAGGTTTTTCAACCTATGAGTGAACAAAAAGTAATTTATGCTATTGGTCATAGAAATCCAGATACAGACTCCATCTGTTCTGCAATAGCATATGCAAATTTAAAACGCAATATGGGCTGTGAAAATGTTGTACCAGCTCGTGCAGGTAGCGTAAACAAAGAAACTAAATATGCTTTAGAATATTTCGGTGTAGAAGCTCCTCAGCTTGTAAGTGATATTTATCCAAGAGTTAAAGATATTGCTGTTAAAGTACAAAAATCTGTAAAAGCAACAGATAATCTTCGTACTTTAGGTATGGCTATGAAAGAATGCAATCTTCGTTCTATACCTGTAGTTGATGATGAAAATAATTTAATTGGTATGGCTAGCGTTAGCGATTTAGCAAAAGCTTATTTCCAAGAAATCACATTAGATAGCGTATCTGCTTCTGGTGCTTGCATCAACGATATTGCTAATGTTATTGAAGCTGATGTTTTAGTTGCTGGCAATAACGAAGGCAAAATCAATGGCGAAATCAAAGTAGCTGCTGCTTGCATGGAAAAAGTTGCAGAAAGCATCAAAGCTGGCGATGTAGTAATCATCGGCAATAGACCAGAATCTGCATTTATTAAATGCATTGATTTAAAAGTTGCTTGTGTAATCATCACAGGAAATACAACTATTTCTGATGAAGTAGTTACTAAAGCAAAAGCTGAAAATGTAATGATTTTATCTACTGCATTTGACACTTATAGCACAGCTCGTCTTATCAGCCAATGTGCACCAATTTCTAGCATTATGACTACAGATGTAATTTCTTTCAAACCATCTGATATGTTAAGTGATATCAAAGGTGTATTAGAAGCAAATGAATATCGCAATTATCCAGTAGTAGAAAATGGTAAATTAGTTGGTATCGTAAATAAAGATAAATTCATGATGCCTGAAAAACAACAGATTATTTTAACAGACCATAATGAATTAGCTCAAGCTGTCGAAGGTATTGAATCTGGTAAAATCATCGAAGTTGTTGACCATCATCGTTTCGGTGGATTACAAACAAGCGATCCTATTTTTATCAATGTTCGCCCAGTTGGTTGTACTTGTACAATCGTAACTAATATGTATCAACAATATGGCGTAGAAATTCCAAAAGAAATCGCAGGTCTTTTAATGTCCGCTATTATTTCTGATACAGTATTATTCAAATCTCCAACTTGTACACAAACAGATAAAGATGCTGTAGAATATTTAGCAAAAATCGCTGGTGTAGATTATAAAGAATATGGTATGGCAATGCTTAAAGCTGGTGCAGATATCGGCGATATGACTCCTGCTCAAATCGTTAAAAATGACTCCAAAGAATTCCAGATTGGTAACTATCCAATGCTCATCAGCCAGTTATCCGTTATGGATACAGACCAAGTAATGGCTATGCAAGATGAAATCTTAGCTGAAATGGCATCGTGTATGCACTGCAGAAGGTTATGCAATGTCTATCGTTATTGTTACTGATATCATCAACGAAGGTAGCTATTTACTCTTCAGTGGCGACCTAAAAACTTAATCGGTGAAGCATTCAAACAAGATGCAAGTAAATCTGTTATGTATTTACCAGGCGTAATGTCCCGTAAAAAACAGATTATTCCACCACTTTCTGAAGCTGTAAAAAATCTTTAATAGAATTAAAATTTTATAGATGATAATTAATTAAAAATGCTATGAAATAATTATCTTTTATTTCTAGCAATTTTTTTTATGAATAGAATTTAATTAGTACTTAGTTTTGTAAAGACTCCCATTTAGCAGCAATGACTTTATCAATTTTTTAAACAATTAGATATTAATTTTTCCACAGCAATAATTGGTTGTTTATTGAAACATAAATATTCAGCTTTAATGTGGACATTATTATGAGAGATATCTGTACTATTTAAACTTATAAGATAGAATTTTTCTTGTTTAGTATCGTTTACTAGATAGGAACGAATAGAAAATTCTTCACTTTCCTTACAAGTGATATTTATGCAAAATGAATGTCTATTTTCTGTATAGACAGTATTTAAAGGATATACTTTAGGTGCTATGGAGCGAGAAATAATATTGGCAATAACTAAAATAATGGTGGCAATGGTAGAGAGTATAAGTTCATTTGCGCCAACAAAAACACCTATGGCAGCACTGCACCATAAAGTAGCACCTGTATTTAATCCTTTTACGTTACCTTTTTCTTTAAAAATTAACGCTACTACATAAAAAACTCACACCAGAAATAATATAACTTTCTATACGAGCTGTTTCTGAAACTAAATTGATGATTGAAGGTAGTTGTATGAATAAGCAACTGCCAAAACAGATTAAAATATTAGTGCGAATACCTGCTAAATGACCTGTTAATTGTCGTTCAAGACCAATTATAAAACCAAGAGTGATGGAAAATGAAAGTTGTAAAATAAAATCAAATATATACATAAAAATCTCCTTAAATAATAAGATTTCATGTAAATTTTAATATAAATTAAAAAGAAAAATATGATTTAAATCTGATTAATTTCTAATTTTTGTTTAGATTTTAATTTTTTATAACTAATAATATATATTTTGACATCTAATCTAATATTTTAGATAATAGAATGAGTAATTTTTTATTTTGTTTTTGTTTGGGAGGATTTTCTTTGAATATATATGATAGTTTAAATCCAGCACAAGCTCAAGCTGTAGCTCATACAGAAGGGCCTCTTCTTATCATGGCAGGCGCTGGTTCTGGAAAAACGAAAGTATTGACTTGTAGAATAGCTAATTTATTAGATAAAGGAGTATCTCCATATAATATCTTGGCAATAACTTTTACTAATAAAGCTGCAACAGAAATGCGTGAACGTGTAGATAGAATGATTGGCGATAAAGCAAAATATGTTTGGCTCAGTACATTTCATTCATTTTGTGCTAAATTCTTGCGTTTTGAAATCGAAGCTTTAGGTATCTATAAGAAGAATTTTATCATCTATGATACACAAGATGCTTTGACTTTGATAAAAAATTGTTTAAAAGAATTAAATCTTGATGAAAAACAATATGTACCATATGCAGTACAGTCAGCTATTTCCAATGCTAAAAATATGATGACAACTCCACAAGAGTATACACAATCAGCAAGTGATTTTTTTGCTAAAAAAATTGCAGAAATTTATACTATGTATCAAGCAAAATTAATTGAAAATAATGCTTTAGATTTTGATGATTTATTGATGCTTGTAGTTAAAGTTTTAAAAGAACACGAAGATATAAAAATGAAATATCAACAACGTTTTCAATATATTTTAGTTGATGAGTATCAAGATACAAATGGAGCTCAATATCAATTGACTTCACTTTTAGCTGGAATGTATCGCAATCTTTGCGTCGTAGGTGATGCAGACCAATCTATTTATGGCTGGCGTGGTGCTGATATCAGAAATATCATGGATTTTGAAAAAGATTATCCAGAAGCTACAGTTATAAAATTGGAACAAAATTATCGTTCAACAAAAACTATTTTAAATGCTGCTAATATGGTTATTGAACACAATCTTGACCGTAAACCTAAAAAATTATGGACGAATAATCCTCAAGGTGAAAAAATAATTCACTATACGGCAAGTGATGAACGTGATGAAGCTAGATTTATCACAGAAGAAGCTGTAAAACAAAAAACATTATTCAATGTATCTTATGGAGATATGGCAGTATTATATCGTACAAATGCTCAATCTCGTGCATTAGAAGAAGGTTTCATGAAAGCTGGCGTTCCTTATACTATGGTTGGTGGATTGAAATTCTATGATAGAAAAGAAATTAAAGATATTTTAGCTTATTTGAGAGTTATTTATAATCCAGAAGATACAATAAGTTTAATGCGTATAATCAATGTGCCTAAGCGTTCATTAGGTGCTGTAACTATGAATAAATTAGCTGAATTTGCTGATATGTACAATATGACTTTATTTGATGCTATATCTGCTCCAGAAACGGCACCAATTACACCAAAAGCAAAACAATCTTTGGCTAATTTTGCTGAATTTATCTTAGAAATGTTGAATAATTCAGTGGTATTATCAGTTCATGATTTAATTGAACAAGTGATGCATAAATCTGGATATATTGCTGAATTGGAAAAAGAAAATACAGTCGAAAATCAGACTCGTTTAGAAAATATCAAAGAATTATTGAGTGTAGCGAAAGATTTTGAAAAGACAAATGAAGAGCCAACTTTAGAAAACTTTTTAAGTACAGTGTCTTTGGTATCTGATATTGATAATGCAGATATGGAAGACGAGAGAGTTACACTTATGACTATGCATTCAGCTAAAGGATTAGAATTTCCAGTAGTATTTTTAGCTGGCATGGAAGAAGGATTATTCCCACATGCTAGAACTTTGATGAATGAAACTGAAATTGAAGAAGAACGTCGTACTTGTTATGTAGGTATAACTAGAGCTGAGCGAAAATTATATATTACAAATGCAAAAGCTCGTATGATTTATGGCAAAACATTATCGTATGAACCTTCACGATTTATTAGTGAAATTCCTGCGGAATATTTAGAAGAACGTGAAGCAAAAAATAAATTTGGTTTTGGCATGGGCAGTATGAATAGTTATGGCTCAGGATATAGTCAAAGTGGTAGAAATAATTTTGGTGGAAGTATTTTAGGTAATAATAATTCTACAGGCAGACCAAATTCACTTTTAGGTGGAGGTTTTGCCCAAAAAGCACAAGCAGTTAAACCAGCAGGTAATGTAATTCGTCCAGATTTATCCATAAAAATGGAAACGATAGTCATCCATCAAAGAGATGGAAGAGGTCACTGCGGCAAAAAAATACAAGGATAAAGACACGGTTCCAAGTACGGTTCCAAGAGGCATGCTTGCAAATACCTTCGGGAGAGTGATGAACATCAGTCCGGGCGCCTGCATTCAAGGCAGATTCATCTCCGCCTGAGAAGATAAATACAGATGGAACGATCATCAATCCTGCAAAAAAGGCAAATCCGGTATCGAAAATCTCAATCTGTCGTACAGAGCTTTCCAGATTTGTAGATTTCGGCATATAGGATCCATAAGTAATCATGATTCCCATAGCAAGTGACATGGAATAAAAAAGCTGTCCCATTGCTGCCAGAACGGTCATGACTGAGAAGTTTGACATATTCGGAAGCAGATAGTATTTTAATCCGTCCATGGCACCGTCCATGGTCAGGACATAAATTGCAATCCCAACAGTCAGAACAGCAAGAATGGGCATCATCACTTTGCTGACTTTCTCAATTCCCTTTTCCACACCGAAGAGCACGACAAGTGCTGTCAGAGCAATGAACAGTGAGAACCAGAGAATCGGGGATGCTGTGCTTGCAGTGAATTCGGAAAAATAAGAATCACCGGATACAGTGGCAGCACCTTCTGTGATAAAAGCATAAAAGTATTTTAAAACCCATCCTCCGATTACTGAATAATAAGGAAGGATGATGATTGGAACGATTGCGGCAAGGATGCCTAAAAAGCCAAATCGTTTATCCAGTTTTTGGAAAGCGCCGATGGCACTCAAACCGGTCTTGCGTCCGATGGCGATCTCTGCTACCATTAGTGTAAATCCGAATGTGACCGCTAATATGATGTAGCAGATCAAAAAAGAACCTCCGCCATATTTTGCTGCCAGATACGGGAATCGCCAGATATTCCCAAGCCCTACGGCTGATCCGGCAGCGGCAAGAATAAAACCGATCTTGCCGGAAAAATTACTTCTGTTTGTTTTCATATAGAAACCTCCTCAACTCTTTCACTTTAGCCAGAACACTAAAAATAGATTGCGCTCTGTTATTAAGTGGTATTATGCCATGGATAGTGAAAAAAAATCAAGTTAAATTAGTGAATTAAAGTGAAAAAGGCAGTAAAGTTTTTAAAATAGAGAAAAGATGTTGACAGAAGCAGGAAAGTATGGTAAATTATATTTTGCGCAAAGCGAAAAATCAAAGTAGAGTATCCACTCTCACCATAGCACAAGTGAGTGACTATTGGTCTGATATTGTTACATGCAGAAAGTTTCCTGTATAGGCTCTGTTATGTAGTGAGATTGGGTGGATATGAGATTCACTCTTTTTTTGATGCTTGTGCGAAGGG
>ENA-OQEL01000287-OQEL01000287.1-human-gut-metagenome-genome-assembly--contig:-NODE-287-length-19360-cov-4.656476_pt1 | contig 19360 bp, 21 predicted proteins | sample MGYA00242796_ERZ504637 | MGnify/ENA primary metagenome ERZ504637 (study PRJEB26092, sample SAMD00036306) | human gut metagenome | host: Homo sapiens | study: EMG produced TPA metagenomics assembly of... | reverse complement strand
TTTGCCGCATCATAAAACAACTTATAAGCCAGTTTATAATCTTGACTTACACCATCACCTTGAAAATATATGATACCAAGAGTAGCCATTGCTGGACCATTTTTCTTTAAAGCAGCTTGGCTTAGATAATGAACAGCTGCTTGCATATCTTTCTTTATTCCATTTCCCCGATAATAACAAAAGCCTACTTCAAATAATCCCATACCATCTCCACTTTTAGCAGATTTCAAAAAATATTCAAATGCCAAATGAGGATTCTCCTCTATACCACGTCCTCCCTTATAACACTCTCCAACCCAAAGAGCTGCATCAGAATTTCCACAATCAGCAGCCCTTTTAAAATAGCGAAAGGATTTGTACGCATCCCTCTCTACATTTTCACCATTATGATATTTGTATCCAAGTTCATAAAAAGCATCAGCATCATTATTGTCCGCGGCAAGCATAAAATATTGTAAACTCTTATTCTTATCAACGACTACACCTTTTCCTTTGTCATACATAAATCCAATCGCACATTGAGCAACAGCATTTCCTTTATCGGCAGCTTGTTTATAAAAAGCAGCAGCCTTACTCCAATTTTGTTCTACGCCAAACCCATTAAAATAACACCAAGCCAAATATACTGTAGCTTCAACATTTCCTTTCAAATGAGCTTTTTGAAAATACTTAAATGCAAACATCTCATTTTTATCTGTTCCCAAACCATCGGCATAACATAAGCCGATTTTACATTGAGCCTCTGCTAAGCCTTTGTCTGCAGCCATCTTTAAGTATTTTGCCGCCAAAGAAAAACTTTGGGGTACAGTCTGTCCATAATAGTAAAGATAACCTAATGCAAACAGCGCCTTGGCATCTCCCTGCTTAATTGCAGCATTCATTAATTCTTGGCTATAAACATTATAGTCTATTCCTGCCGTGTATTTTACAGTTACCCTTTTCCCCCATGTTTGAGTAAATCTTCCCTGCACCCGAGGAGGTTCTATGGGACGCATTACTGGTTGTCTCGACAAAGGCTGTATTTGAGCCTTTATCGAGAGAGCCATTGAAACAAGCAAAAACAAAAAAAATATCTTTCTCATCATTTTCCATTAATTTCATTCAACATCTCTATAGACCGTTTATCTCCTAACGATGCACCCTGCTTAAATAGTTCTATAGCTTTATTCTTATCTTGCTGACTAGGATTATTATTACACAAAGAACCTATAGAATACAAAAGAACTCCTAATGTTCCCATACAATACGAATCGTGATATTTCTCAACACCCAATTTTAGCAATTGCATTGCTTCTGCGTACCTATATTGATTTACTAAAAGAATATTTAGATTGTGAATGGCGCTTGCTTGTCCTTTTGGTCCATTGTCTATAGCAAGTCTATAATACTTTTCTGCCAAATCTAATTTTCCACTTTCACTATACAAATGACCTAAATTGTAATAAGCCCAATTACTTGGAACTTTAGCTGCCAACAACAGATACTTTTCTGCTAATTCCTTTTTTCCAAAATCTGAGCAATAAGATCCAAACTCTCCCATTGCCTCAGGAAGGAATTGATCAGCTGCTTTTTTCAGCCACTTCATCCCCTCATCTATATTTTTATTACGATCTATTCCTTCCATATAACTAATTCCTAACAAATATTGAGCTTCAGCTATATTATATTCTTTTGCCCCACACTCTATAATTACAGGAATGCCATACCAACGTCCATTTACATCACCTTGATAATAGTCTTTCACCGTTTTTTCAACATCTACTTTTATAGATTTACCATTCATAGAAAATGTCCGAATTTTCGTCTTTTCCATTTGACAAACTTCAACAACATCACTTGCGGATTTTTTCGTGCGAGAACAAATTCCGACACAAAAAAAGTAAAATAAAAACAGATATTAAACGTTTCATATTAAAATTATTTTAAATTATTCAAAGCCTCTATTGCATGTTGCTCACCTTGCGCAGCAGCCTTTTGAAACCATACTTTTGCTTTATATTTATCAACCTCCCCTACAGAACCATCGAGAAAACTTTCACCAAGACAGTATTGAGCCAAGGCATTACCTTGGTTAGCAGAACTAATAAAGTACCCTATAGCCTTCTTTACATCTTTAGGTGCAACATCATCACCACACATATAATGTATGCCAAGGCGAACTTGTGATTCTGCGAATCCTTGTTCTGCAGACAAAGTATATCGCTTAAATGCTTCTTTAGGATTCCGTTCAACCCCCAATCCCTCATTGTAACAAACGGCTAACCAATGATTACCTTCCAATGAACCATTATTTGCAGATTGCGTAAACCATTCAAATGCTTTCTCGTCATTTTTAGCTACACCTCTACCATACAAATAGAACTTACCAACAGCAGCTTGTGCATCAGCATTTCTCAACATTGCACTACGCATGAAATATTCAAAAGCTTTTGAAGGATTCATTACTATTCCTTGCCCAATATCATAAATTGCTCCAAGCCAATAAAGAGCGTAAGAGTTATTTTCATTCGCACTTTTTTCAAAAAACATTCTAGATTTTTGATAATCTATTGTAGTTCCAATTCCATTATAATAATCATACGCCAAATAGTAATAAGCATCCTTGCACTCATTAGCAGCAGCCATTTGAAGGTACCTATGCCCTTCTTCGGTATTTTGTACAACACCATCAACTCCCATCTGAAGAAGTCTACCCCATGTATATTGAGCTGCAGGATATTTGCTTTCTAAAGCTTTCTTCAGATAAAACTGAGCATTCTTCTCATCAACATCAACTCCCAACCCTTGAGCATAAACCTTTGAGAGTGCATACTGAGCAGTGGCATTGCCTTTATCTGCTTCAACTTTCAATGCCTCACTGTACATATTATAATCCACATTAGTAACCTTCAAATGCTTACCAACTCGCTTATATACAACTTTTGTATGAGTATCAGCAAAAGTTGAACTCCAAGCAGAACGCAAAGTAGGCTTTTCTTTTTTACGCACAATCTCTCCTCCCAATGATTGTGCATGTGCTTCAAAAGCACAAAGCACAAACAAAACAAGAACTATCTTTTTCATTTCAATCTTCATAAAAATGTATAGTATATCAAACTTTTGAAATTCTACTTTACTAAAGGAAAATTTGCATCAAGAAACTACAGAATACACTTGTTCCAATCCATCTTGTGATATTATTCTAGATGCAAATTCTGCATATTTTTTCTCTTTAAGACCATCATGGATATAAAATAACCAATCTGCATCTTTAGAAATTGATTTGGCTATATCGGTAAAATATGGCTCATCAACATTAGAACAAGAAATGTTCCTATTACTTTCACATGTTTTATATTCTTCAACTTGGCAAAGCATTGCCATTTATGAAACTCACCAATATCAATAATCTACAGGTTTCTTCATATCTGTCATTATATTGCGTCGCATATCATCATCTGTAGGACTGTAGGATGGTGGATTTGGAGCATTATCAAACATATCATCTGCTCCATATCCTATCACTAACACGTTTGTTTTATCTGAGATTGAACCATGAATATGCCATACATCAGTATTAGGAATTTCATATACATTTTCCAAAGTCAAAGTATAATTGAAATTTACAAACAAAGCGGTTTCTTCGAGTTGGAACATACGCTTTGCCGTAAGTAAATCTACAGACATTATCCATTTCCATAGATTACTAGAAAGACTTGCAGTCACGGCTTTTATATTATTGCCCACAGGAAGAACTTCTTCTTTTGAATAATTACAATCTGTATAATATTTATCATACGCAATTACATCTTCCATATTAAAATGCCCTAATGCTGTCTCTATATCATTCCACTCACCATTATCACTTTTTACATCTGGATACAAAGTTTCCATTCGACGAGCAAAAGAATTCAATCCGCTCTTTAACAACCATTTCTTAAAATTTTGATATTGAGTACTTAGTCCATGAGCAATATCAAAGCCATTGCCAATAATATATAACGTATCTTGTTCCATAAAGCTATATTCTGTTTTAAACATTCTGTAAAAAATTACCTTTTTTATCATACCAAGCACCTTTCTTTGGTTGACCATTACTATCAAATGTACCTATAAACTGTTCACCTGTTGTCTTTACAGTATATGTACCTTTTGAAAAATGATTATCATAGAAAGAACCTGTGTATGTATCACCATTTGGATAAATGAAAGTTGCATTATCACCTTCCATTCTACCACGATTAAAAGGTCCCTTATACTTTCTACCATCACTAAAGGTAAGTTCACCATTATCATCACATGGATAAAATCTACCGGGATCAGGATTTGTCAGTACTGTTCCTGTATATTTTACCGTTTGATTAAAGAATACCTCTTCCTTATTCTCCACATAAACTCCATCTGAATCAGCAGTTGCTTCTCCAACAAAATAGGCTGAGTCTGAATCTGTACTAGTGACATTGGTATTTGCTGCTGTACGAGCAGATTGAGGTAAGAATAATATTGCTAAAATAACAAGCAACGCTATTACGAAACAAGCCATAAGTTTCAAATAGATATGACTATTAGAAGAATTCGTTTGCTCCTTTTCATTACACTTTTCTTGTTCATTGACCTCTGTTTCTACTTTTTCAGCCTTATCAGCCCACACAGTTTCTTCATCATCACTAACTGGATTAGCATAAGATTGATGTGGACTAAACACTTTTGTCTCTTCATTGTTAGAAGTAGCAACAGAAGACTGTTGCAAGATACATCTTATCTCACCAACATTCTTTGGTCTCTTCAACCTATTCACTTGCATCATCCAAACGACCAACTTCTTCATTTCCTCAGAGATATTAGGCATTGGGAGGGCAAGATGTTTGTCTTCTGTCTCGTCTTCAGAAAGGTCAGAAACTGATGGTGGGTCTTGATTGGTAAGTAACTTATACATAGTGGCACCAAGGGCATAAAAGTCAGTCCATGGTCCGAACTTATCATAGCTCTGCGCCATTTGCTCACTAGGGGCATAGCCATTCGTATAACTGATGCCAGTGCTCATTGTGGCACCACCTACCGTACTCTGCTGCTTACTTGCACCAAAGTCTATCAACTTGACTACATCATGACTATCCACCATAATATTGGCAGGCTTGATATCAAGATGGAACATACCTTCGTTATGGATTGCCTCAAGACCATCCAAAATCTGATTCAAGTAATTGCGAACGGCAGACTCTGCCAAAGGCGCATTGGTACGCTTCAAACGTGCAGATAGATTTTCTCCATCCACATAATCCATCACATAATATGCAGTACCATTCTCCTCGAAAAGGTCATAGACCTTGACAATATGAGGATTACTGAGACTACGGAGACGGCGAGCTTCTTTCTTGAACTTCTCTCGCTGTTGCTCAAAGCTATTGGTATTCTCGGCATTGCTTACGCTAATGGTTGTACTATTACCATCACGCTGACACACACCTTTTACAAAGAACTCTTTGATGGCATAAGTCTCATCAAACTCGATGTTCTTTGCTAAATAGGTATTGCCGAAGCCACCAGATGATAAGTAGCTTTCTATCTTGTAAGTTCCGTGTAGGATGGTTCCTACTTGGAGCATATTTTGATTATTTAGTTCGTCCATTTTTTATTGTATCTTACTTTATTGAATCTGGTTTTGTTGTATCTGTCTTTGACTCTTGCTGGCTATTAAACTCTTTCACGGTCATCATAGAATCTTCATGAAGAGAATCAAGCAAAGCAGCCTCTGCTTTATGCTTGCTATAGTAGCCATATCCAAACATTCCTACAACTGCCAACGCCACTATTACTATGAAAGCAACAAACAAATGTTTCTTTCTTTTCTGCTTATTCTTCATCGCAACGATTACACTATCAGGAACAGGCGGCGGTGTACCAGCAGGCTTTACGACTTCAACATCAGGAGAAACAGTCACCTCTTCCACAACAGGCTTGATATTCAAAGCATTGCATTTCGCCGTAGGCTCTTCATTCACAAGGCTCACATCAGCCTCTTCATGATTCACCTCTTTGATATGTACAATATAAGCAGAATGATTATCTTTATTATCTGAGGTTTCTGAAATCAGCATCTGTCGTTTTTCTTCATCACGAACATTCGCAGAGAAGACATCCAACAGTTCCTCAACCTCCATCTGTTCCAACATGCCGTCAGAACAAATATAGAAGTAATCATCTGGCTGAATATCTGAAATATGGATAACATCAGGTTTTGGATGATTTCTTTCTCCAGCTATCATCGCACGGGTGATGACATTTTTCTGTGGGAATGTCTTCATCTCCTCATAGGTCAACTCACCTGCCTGATAAAGATCATACACCAGGGAATGGTCACGACTCTTATATAATATGGTATGCGAAGATGGACGGAGATGGTATATTCTACTATCTCCAATGTGGGCTGCCGTACATCCATTACTGTGAAAATACAGCAAAGTTAAAGTTGTTCCCATCTGGCGGGTATCTCCCGCAACAGCCAGTTTATCCAGTTCTTCGTAGGCATACGCCAAAGCATCAGACAGCAACTTATCTTCCAAGCCTTCAGAAGCAACTGCATGCTGCAACAAAAACGAAGAAAGACTTTTGCAAATACTTTGGCTTGCCACCTCTCCATGCTCATGTCCACCCATACCATCACAGAGCAAAAACAAACGGTCATTCTCCGTTGCTTTGCCCTCTATTGGATAGATGCTATCTTCCTGGTTCGCCCTTTTACCCAACTCATGGATAGCTAAAGGCTGATATATCTTGATTCTCATTGTTAGCTTTATTTTTGATGATAAACAACGGTTGTGTTACCCATCTTGATGATACTTCCTTCTGACAAGACGAGCTGGTCACCCTCGTTCAATAATTGTCCATTCACATAACTGGCATTTTTATTATGATAGTTAGACACCACAACCCTAACATTGTCCGTAGAAACCTTACATACCTGGATGACAAGATGCTGACGGCTCATATATCTATCATCAGTAGCTATCTGTACAGTTGCCTGCGAAGTAGTAGCCTTGCGGCCTATTACATTATTGCCGAACCCCAACGGATACTTCTGACCACCATAGAGCAAATAACCAGGAGTAACCTCTTCTTTCTTGCCTGCAAGGATTGTTTCATCAGATTGAGAAGGAGAAGAGGAATGCCCCACGTAACGAGTTTCTCCATTATCTCGATTCACATACTGAGTCTCACCATTGCTGTTACCAACATATTCTGTTTCCCCAAAAGATTGCGGAGTTGCAGCATGTTGCTGTGAGAACATCACTCTCAGTTGAGTTTTACATTGAGGACAAGTAATCATCTTAACCGCTTCGTTTTGAGAATTTCTCACTCAGCATACACCGCAACTCGACATTGATCTTTTAGTTTCCATTGCCATCCATCTATTTAATTCAATGTTTATGCCATCTGAATATCAGCATCAGACATATAGTCTGGCATATCAGGAGCTACATCAGGATTCTCCAAGGATGCAGTTTGTAGATTTGAATCAGCAGAATCATCAACTCCGGCATCAGCGAAATCACTACCATTTGGAGTAATCACTGTCCTGTATGCAAATCAACTGCTTCCCCAACGTCAATACTTCCATTGCCATTGGCATCACAAATCGCAACATCAGGATTTCCATCTTGATCAAAATCTACCACACTCACTTCCTGACCATCCACGTCGAAAACACCCACTGTGGCCATGGAGCCATCAGCAAGCTGAACTTCACCCGCATTAACCAAATGAACATCTGCATTTTGGTCATCAGCCACCTGCACATCACTTGCCTGATGCAAATTTGCATCATTGTGAGCAACAGATACATCCTGGTTTGCATGAGAAGAATGAGATACCATAGCAACATCTTCCGCTTGATGAGGAGCTGCATTCATTTCTTCAGCACGTACTTCTGGCTTTACAGCCTGAGCATAGTCGTTCTTTTCTGCATCTGTCATGTTGTTCCACTCGTCCTCGGTATAAGTACTATAGATATTACCATGCCAATGGAAAGCGCCACCAGGACCAACTTCGGCTCTAGCGGAATCAAAAGCCTCCTTAAAGCTCTGCTCATCATGACTCTCTGCTACCTTGATAGAGGCATTATCATTAGCTGCAGCGGCATCTTGCGATGGATTCTCCCCTTCCGGTTTTGTATCGGGAGTTTCTTCTGTACTTGCAGCAAAGGCATCTGTGGCATACATAGCACTTGCACCTAACAAAATACCAGCAGCACCACCTACCGCTACTTTCTTCCAAGTTGCTTTATCAGCAGCGTTCTGAGTTTTATCTTTACTTTCCTGTCTTACTTCAGGATGTGTATTATCGAAATACAATGTTTCTTCATTCTGTGCCATAATCATACTTTTTAAAATTAGTCGAGTAAGTGGAGGGAATTTCACCCTCCCTTCTCTCGGAACCGTGCTTGACAGTCTCCCATCACACGGCTCTTCGTACTTAACTCTTTTGTTTATTAATTAATATTCTTTATTAACCTAGACGTGGATAGGGTACAAATCCCTTCGCCCAGTGTGAAAACTCATTTCTGTTATGTACCGCATACTCTACAAGCCATTCATACGCTCTACTAAACTTCTTACCCTTGGAGAAGCGCTTATACTTACGCATCACCCATCGGGTTAGTCGCTCATTAATGTAATTCAACACCTTACGGAACTCAGACCTACCAAACTTCATATAGTAGTTCATCCATCCACTAATCTGCGTATCAACCTCATTGCTTATGTCTAGTAGGCAAGCAAAAGTCTTACGATTCAGTTTCCAAGCCCTTACAGCTTCTTTAATCCTTTTCAACGACTTCTTGCTTATTGCAGGGAGAAAAGCAGTAAAGTTTTGACCCGTCTTTCTGTTTCTTGCACTTCTAGGTCTGAAGGTAAAGCCAAGGAAGTCAAAGGAAGTATGCTCCGAGTCACCTCTTCGATTACTATCCTTACAATAGACTATCTTTGTCTTTTCTTCATTCAGTTTCAATCCACACTCCTCAAAGCGTTTCATTAGAACAGCTTTCAAGAACTGGGCTTGCTTCTCCGATACGCAGTGACAGATGGTGTCATCAGCATAACGCTCGAACGGAATCGTTGGATAGTTACGCGACATCCATTCATCAAAGACATAATGAAGGAACAAGTTTGCCAAAACCGGACCTATCACAGAACCTTGGGGAACTCCCATCGTTCGCTCTATCACTTCACCCTTCGATGTCTGATAGGGAACTTTGAGCCACCGCTCAATGTATAGAAGTACCCATTTCTCCTCTGTATGCTTGCGGACAGCCTTCATCAGCAAATCATGATTGATTGTGTCGAAGAACTTACTGATGTCCATATCAAGCACCCAGGGGTTCACATAGCAGCGCTCCTTAGCCTTGGCTATGGCTTGGTGCGCTCCCTTACCTGGACGATAGCCGTAGGAATCTTCCTTGAAGATAGGTTCGAGAATAGGAGTCAGTACTGATACTACTACCTGCTGCGCTATTCTATCTTCAATCGTTGGTATGCCCAAAGGGCGAGTACCTCCATTGGATTTTGGTATTTCTACCAGCTTCACCGCTTTGGGAAAGTAGCAACCGGAACTCATGCGATTCCATATCTTATAAAGGTTCTTGGACATTTCTTTATCAAATGTCTTTTGGTCAACCTTATCGATACCCGCACTACCCTTGTTTTCTTTCACCTTGTGGTAAGCTTCCCACACCAATCGCTTGTCTATTACAAAAGGTTTTGCCTCGTTCATTGTTTCATCCTCAATTTCTTAAGTTGGACTTTAAATTTGGCTAAGCACGCTACCCCCTTCACTCCATCCCCATTACAGAGACTTCAACACTACTGCGAGGTAGTCCGCCACAGACATGGACATCGGTACTTTCTGCCTTGCGTGTCACGGCTCTCGGCATTTTCCCTTGGCATTCCATGCCTATTTCTCCTGTTCCTCTAAAGAGCCCATGTCAAGTTCATGCCACCTTTACACCGCACACCCAGCAGACAGTAAACAGGTTTCCTCTGCCATTATCCCAAGATTCAATAAACACCTTGGTTCTGATGTGACTTGCTAAATTTGCTAACGATGCTTCATCAATGGTTCACTTGCGTTCATCTCCTTGACACATACCTTGCCAACCTTACGGAAGACTTTCAATTGTCGTTCACTACCCATCAGTTTCCATCAGAGCAGCACAAAGTGGTTTGCAATCAGCACCTGCATGCCGAATGCGGTGGGTCTGCCACCATCTCTTTAGAAGTTACGACAGAAGTCTATCAAATATAGCCAATATCAGACTTCATTCTGTCTCAGGACACACTAACTGATGCAAATATAGTGAAATAACAAATAGATAGGTACTTTTTTTGTACTCATTACACAAAATCCTAATCTTCTATTGTACAAAATCACTTTTTAATTTTAGCCTTGCAATAAGGACAAGCCTCATTCTGCATCAAAACTTCATAAGACTGAAAACCCAGGAAGTGATGACAATGAGGGCAAACATAATGCTGCTGAAACTCTTCTGTCAACTGCTTCTGCCTTAATGGTCCCTTAGAAGAATCCTTATATGCTTTTACAGTAAAGCCTACAGAAATCAAAATACCAAAGAGATACAAGCCTATATAAAGAGGAGTCTCTCTAAATTCTGGGAAAATGATGCTCAAAGCGATGGCTCCCATAGTAATCAAACCAGTAATGCCACGAAGAGAATTAAACTTGCGGTCAGCTATTTGCTGATCAAGTTTATGTTCATCATATTCTTCCCAAACACGCTGCAATGGACGAAAATCTACCATTTGAGGAATAAAACTCTTTATCCAATCCCAACTAACCAAAAATTTGCTTGGACCAAGTTCTATTTTATCCTTTTCCATGATAGTCTTTGCCATTATTTCCACTCCATTGACAAAAGTAACATTCTGAGGTTTTAGATTCATAATTCTATAAGAACCATCTGGATTAATGGTCAAACTACAGTGTTGACGGCTCACAGTCATAGGAACACTTCCAGCACCCCCAAAAGTCTTGGATTGCTGCCCCATCGTTATTCTCAATTGAGATGTACTAGCATCACGTCCAATGATTAATTCCATAAAATTCTTTGCTTGATTAGTTTATTTTTTAGTTATGAGTAAATCCTTCATTTGCTTCAAGGCTTCCTTAGAAATACCCAAAGCAAAAGCAAAATGCTCATAATCGGATAATATCAACTGTTGCTTTTGCGTATTGACCTGATAGATGTAGCCTGTGTTGATGATAAAGCGCTTACCCACTCGCATAAAAATACTCTTGCAATCTACAAGATGCTCTGCCAAGTACTTCTCCATCTGGGTCAAATTTCAGACAAACAACAGCCTTCAGCTTGTTAATAGTAACAATCTGTGTATAATTGCCATCTCCTTCGAAATAAACAATTTTGGAAACATCTAATCTTAAGAGTTCCGTCTTTGTATTGAATACGATAAATTGACTATCCATATTTACCATTTACATCGCTGACTTGTTCCCAGAAGTAGCTATCGGTCATTAAGTTTTCAATGAAAAAGCGTGGGACTATTGCTTATTACCGGATAGAGGTTGTGGAAGGACCCGTCAGCAAGTAATAATGCAATAGCCCACGCCATAGAGTATATTAACATCTTCTTCCATAGAGAAAAAGATACAATAATCCTTAGACGTGAGCATCATTGCCTATTTATCGTTAGCAGACTTTGAAACTTCCACATTTCTATCGCAAGATAACGTTCAATACGCTCATTCATTTGAGTCTTCATCGCAGCCGTTCTTTTCCGTCTGCTCCAACTCTGACCGCAAAAGTAAGCATTATTCCTGATACTGCCAAACTTTTAGCGATGATTTTTATCCCGAAGGACAAAAAAAGGCATTGAACGCTGCCATTGCCGAGAGAAAAATACTTCCACATTTCTATTCCGTGACAACCTCAATGCCTATATCCTTAAACGGCTTTACAAATTAAAGTACACTTTACCGAAAGGCGCCGTGTTCGCCTTCCACTCAAAATTATTGGCTACAACCTCTCCGTCTAGGTTTCTAACCACCTTGCTAACGAGTGCATGTGTTCCCAACAAACTATCCAAAGGACCACCATAATAACCAACAACAGTCAATGATCTGCGTCCACCACTATACGTTTCTCTCACACGAATCTTGACTCTCACAACTTGATTGTTCTTAATATAATAAGCACCAACATCAGTATATTCCTCCGTAGGCTGAGGCATCTGCGGCATCTCCAAGCCAAATGATGGCACAGAATATTGCTGGGCAGGTGGATTTGTATATACTGGCTTATACTCTACAAACTGAGCATTTACACTCATTACACTTAGCATCATGGCTAAAATCAACATTACCTTCTTCATACCTTATTATATATTAAAGGGTTATACTTCATGTTCCTCGTTCCACTTTTTTTTTCCTTTTCTATCGTTTCCCGATTACGAGCGCAAAAGTAAGAAGATTATTTCTATCAGCCAAATATCTAAACCTACCTTGTATGAAATGCCATTCTGTATGTACCAAATGACAAAGAGGAGGCGTCATAAGTCTAAATTAAAGTTGGCGCATAACAGTTGACCTACGCATGCACATCACCTGTTGTGCAAGCGCATATCAGCTAATATGCGACCGGAGATACTAACTAACTCAAAAACATATACTATCTTTTCTAACAACTTATACTATGTTTTCCAACAACATATCAGTAACATTCCAACAAACAAAAAAGGGTGAATCATTAACTTATGACACACCCTCTTTGCTAAATCAGACACACAACTGATCTTATCCTATAATATTATACTCAAACTCATAATCCCCATTCTTCAGCCATTCGGGAACATCTTCCCCATTTTCCACAAGGCCTTCAATATGAAACTCCAGACTTTCCTTTGCTTCTTTTTGCAAAACTTCAAAGGTTGGTGCTGTAAAAACCACCGCTCCTGGTACATTACTACCAAGAGAACCACCATAATTTCTGTCGCACCACGCAACGTCAACAATAATCTTTTCCATCATGTAATACTTTAGTTTTTGCAAACCTCCCCACAAGATATCATAGCTAGACCCGCTCCGTACCAACTCCGTACCCTCTCCGTACCAACTCTTAGTCTCTACAAAGTTTGCAAGGTTTGCAGCAAACTTTGCAAAGAATTGGCATTTATCGTGTCTAGAGACAAAGTTTCGACTACCATACTTCTATCCCAATAGGTTCTTTGCCTGTACGTTCAAGACAACTATTCCTTACCAAGGTTTCTAGCTTTTCAACCATTTTACGTTTGGTTTCCTTAGAAGCATTCCAACGACGCAACGCTTCTTCTCTTGTTAACTTTGTTGTATTCATTCTTTATTTCTACTTTTTTTAGTTCAAATTACAATTGCAAAATACCTCCCGTCAAATTTTATAACCAAAATTCATATACCTACAAGTTTGGAATCTAGCGATAAAAACAAGAGGATTGAGAGGCTGGAAATCCTTGTTTTCTGCTCTATATTAAGAACAAGACCTATAGTTGTACGACTATAAAGCTACAGTTGTACGACTATACATGCTATGGTTGTACAACTATAGAGTTATGGTTGTACAACTATAGGGGTTATAGTCGTACAACTATAGATTTTCCTCAACGGCATCATCTTGTCAAGAAATTACAAACATCTGACTATCAACAAGTTTCTGTTCTTCTTCATAATTGCGATATTCTCAAAGAAACAATAAGCGTCTGAAAATACGAGAATCTCAGGCAAGCTAATGTAAAAAAGTTTCATTCTTAACAACACCACATCACTACATCTTCGGGATATTCTTACGGAGTACTTACTTCATTTTCCACCCATCAATGGTTCCCGTCTTCGATGAGAAGTTGCAGCCTATCTGATAAATCTTTCTGCCATCTGCTGCATATTCCCTGGCATAGCCCATATTCTCTATCTGCTTCAGGGCTTCCTCTGCCGAACCATCACGTTTGAATTCGAAGATGTAGATATAGTTCTGGGTCTCAACCACGCAATCTACCCTACCTTCGCTTTGCTGCTTTTCAATGAACACCGTGAAACAGCTGATCATTCTCAATACGAGATAGAAGGTGTATTGGAAGTAACGTTCCTTCTCTCGCTCATCGTCCTTGCGACGCTGGCTATAAGGAATGCTGGCAAAGAAGGAAGTCATCAGATTCTCCAACTGATGGCAATCGCCCACGTCCATAGCACTCACCACTTGTAAAACAAAAGCATCTGTCGATTCTTTTGGCTGCAAATAGCTAGTAGCCACCAAAGTAAGGAATCCATTTTTCACCTCATCATTCGGAAAATCCAAAAGATAGGAATCCATATTCATGTTCCAATCCTTTATCGTAAGATAGCCACTCTGATAAATCATAGGCAATGGCGCTTCTACATCTGCTCGATAATCCACGAAACTACTTGTTGGATAATACTTGCCTGTCAATTCATTCAAATTCTCCTTAAAATGGGAAAGCAAGCGAACCAAATAAGTTGGTGTACCAGTACGAAACCAAAAGTCACTTAGTCTCTTCTTGCTCAAAGAATTCAAGATACTAAACGGATTATAGATATCGAGCATGTCTGAGCTAAAATGATAACCATCAAACTTCCTCTTCAATTTGTATTTCATCCCCTCCTCTGTGGTCTTATATCTCACAGCCATCGCTTTTATCTGTTCCTCGAAAGTGGAATACAGCTCCTCTTCCGTAATACCGCAAAGTGCCTCGTAATGCTCATCCATACTGATGTCATCAGGTTGGTTAAAACCACTGAACACACTCACCTGAGAGAACTTGGTAACGCCAGTCAACAAAACGAACTGCAAATCGGCATCGGCTGCCTTGAAAACTGAATAAAAACCTTTCAAAACTTCTCTATTCCATTCCTCCAACTTTCTCTTCTGACCATTGATTGTAATATTCAAATCTTGGTCCAAGACATCTAGCAAAGGCTTGTCGTATTCATCAATCAAGACAACAGCACGAAGACCAGTTTTCTCATGGGCAGCTTTGAGGACAGATACAAATCGGCTTCCCAATCCTTCAGCCAACTCATCCCTCCCATATAATTTTTTCCTGTCGTTCAACAAAACCAAACAGGGTTTTATCCAACATTCCTGCATCAGTAAAATTAATGCCATTGAAGTCTAAATGAAACACAGGATATTGCTTCCATTCCTTCTCCAGCTTGTCGATGGCAAGCCCCTTGAACAACTCCTTTTTTCCCTCAAAATAGTATTTCAAGGTAGATACGAGCAACGACTTTCCGAATCGTCTAGGACGACACAGAAAGTATATATTGCCATTTTGCACCAAATCATAAACGAGGCTAGTTTTATCAAGATATACATATCCACCCTCTATGATTTTTTCGAAGTCTTGTATTCCTATAGGATATTTCATATTGCTGCCTTTTTAAATTCTTTCGGCAAAGTTACAAAAAATAATGATACAAGCAAAAAAATAGTCCGAAAAAATAACGAGATTGCAAAATACCATATTTGTGGGATTGTTGACAAGGAAAAAAAATAATACCTTTGCCGTTTGAAAATAATAGTTTAAAATCATGGTAGAAACAATGAATAATATTGGAAATAGACAGCCAGATAGCAATGCTGGCTGCAGTAAGCAAAAAGGTGTGAAGAATAAGCAAACCCGGCAGCTGGTACTATGGATTGGCGCTTTGATAGTAGGCGCCGTCTTGGGGATATTCGGCATCAGCTGGCTGGATGGTATGATGAACTTCATAGCCACGGTCTATACCCGCTTATTCCAGCTTCTGGCAGTACCAACCATAGCCTTGGCTGTTATCACAACCCTGGCATCCTTGGGCAACCAGGCAGATACCGGTAAGATATTCCGCCACGCCATCACCTACACCCTGCTCACGACGATAGCAGCTGCAGCAGTGGGACTGGTGCTCTACAACATCGTATCTCCAGGCAATTTACCTACAGCCTTGGTACAGAGCGGTATGGCGGATGTTCCCCCAAAAGCTGGGAGAAACCAGCTATTATGACCATATTCTTGGGGTAATACCCAACAACATCATCAAGCCGTTTGCCGAAGGAAATGTACTCTCTATATTGATTTTCGGCGGCAGCAGCAGGTATTGCTTTAGCCAAGATGCCATCAAGCGATAAGAAAGAAGTCGTGATGAAGGGATTGTTTGGATTACAGGATCTGCTCTTCATGCTGATTCATGGATTAATCTGGGCTCTGCCTCTGGGTATCGTTGCCTTTGCAGCACAACTTTCAGCCCAGTTCTCTGCGGGTATCGTGATGGCTTCTCTAGGAAAGTACGTAGCTGTTATCCTGGGAGGTAATGTCATTCAATTCTTCATCATCCTTCCGCTGCTTCCTTTTGGCAAGAGGTTGAATCCAGTGCGCACTTTGGGTAAGATGATGCCGGCAGTATTAATGGCTCTGTTTACAAAGAGTTCTGCTGCTACGTTGCCGGTGACGATTGCAGACAGCAGAAGACAGACTGGGAGTTTCCAATCAGGTTTCCCGCTTTGTATTACCTATCTGTACTACCATCAACATGAATGGTTGCGCTGCGTTTATCCTCGTAACTTCCTTATTCCTGATGCAGAATGGAGGAATGCCTTTACCTTGGACTACGATGATTCTCTGGCTCTTCAATTTCAGTTATCTCAGCAGTGGGTAATGCAGGAGTACCGATGGGATGTTATTTCCTTACCCTATCTCTGATGTCCGGTATCAATGCTCCTATCGGCATCATGGGCATCATCCTGCCAATCTATACCATCATCGACATGATTGAAACGGCAGAAAACGTATGGTCTGATTCCTGTGTCTGTGCCATGGTGGATAGGGATTTGAAAAGACAGAAACAATAGTGAGCATGCAAAAATATCACCATGATTGTAGGATAAGGGCAGAAAAACTTTGTGCTTTCAAGATTTATTCGTACTTTTGCAGTCAAAAACAGAAAGGGAGGGATGAATGCTGATGCAGAAATCCCTCTTTAAGTATAACAAAAAAGAAGAAAGCCTATGTTCCATATCGCTCAATACTTCCCTATCACTGACCCTACGTTGATATTCTTCGTAGTGCTCCTCATCATCCTCTTTGCCCCTATCATCATGGGTAAACTCCGTATCCCGCACATCATCGGTATGGTGCTGGCAGGTGTGCTCATAGGCAAATACGGACTGAATATCCTGGAGAGAGACTCTTCGTTTGAGCTCTTCGGAAAGGTGGGACTCTATTACATCATGTTCCTCGCTGCCCTGGAGATGGATATGGAAGGCATGAAAAAGAACAAGTCGCGACTGCTTATCTATGGCCTGCTCACCTGTTTTATTCCGTTCTTCCTCACATACGGCATGAGTATCTGGTTGCTCCACTACTCTGCCAAGGCTTCCTTCCTGCTGAGCTGCATCATGGCATCCAATACGCTGATTGCCTATCCTATCGTTTCGAGATACGGACTGCAACAGAAACCGAGCGTTACGCTGAGTGTGGGGTCGAGCATGATTTCGCTGCTCATAGCCCTGATTATGCTTGCCGGACTGGTAGCATCGTTCAGCAAGCATGACGGTGTACTGTTCTGGGTATTCTTCACCCTCAAGTTTGCCGCCTATTGTGGCGTGATGATCATACTGATTCCCCGACTTACAAGATGGTTTTTGCGAAGATACAGCGATGCGGTGATGCAGTTTATCTTCGTACTTTCGATGCTCTTTATGAGTGCGGCACTTTCGCAGATAGTGGGCATTGAGGGCGTTTTCGGTGCTTTCTTCGCCGGTCTGATATTAAACAGATATATTCCGCATGTTTCGCCACTGATGAACCGCCTCGAGTTTATCGGCAATGCCCTCTTCATTCCTTATTTCCTGATAGGTGTGGGCATGCTGATCAATATCAATCTGCTGTTTCAGGGCAGTCATATTCTGTGGGTAGTATTCTGCATCGCCTTCTTCGGAACCCTGGGCAAAGCCATCGCAGCCTATATCGCCTGTCTGGGTTTCCGATTGCCACTTTCTTCGGGTCACATGATGTTCGGACTCACTTCGGCTCATGCTGCCGGAAGTATCGCCATGGTGATGGTGGGTATGCATCTGCTCGTTGCACCGGGCACTTACCTCGTCAACGATGATATGCTCAATGGTGTGGTTATGATGATTCTGATTACCTGCATCATCTCATCCATCCTTACCGACCGGTCTTCGCAGAAGATTATCCTGAGAGACAAGGAACTGCCTGATGCGGAAGACGACAAGAAGGTGAGCGATGAGAAGATTCTGGTTCCGGTGAAATATCCTGAATATGCCGACAACCTGATGAGTCTGGCGTTTCTGGTGAGAAATCAGAAACTGAACAGGGGACTCATCTGCCTGAATGTGGTATATGAAGACAAGGACATGCGATACAACCAGGAACAGGGAAGACGGCTTCTGGAACATTGCAGTCAGCTGGCTGCTGCCACCGATGTGATGACGCAGACCCAGGTTCGTATTGCCGCCAACATCGCCAACGGCATCAAGCATGCCTTCAACGAGTTCCAATGTTCTGAGATTATCATTGGAATGCACATGCATCCTGAGGTTTCGCCAAAGTTCTGGGGAGAATTCCACCAGAGTCTCTTCAACGGATTGAGCCGACAGATCATCATGGCACGCATCAGACAGCCGTTGAATACATTGAGAAGAATACAGGTAGCCGTACCTTCGAGAGCAGAGTTTGAGCCGGGTTTCTACCGCTGGCTGGAACGCCTAGCCCGACTTGCCGGCAACCTAGACTGCCGCATCCAGTTTCATGGCAGAGAAGAAAGTCTGGCGCTCATCAATGAATATATCAAGAACCGGCATCCGGAAGTGCGTGCTGATTATACACAGATGATTCACTGGAACGAGTTGCCGCAGCTGGCTTCGCAGATATCTCCAGACCACCTGTTCGTGATAGTAACCGCCCGTAAGGGAACCGTATCTTACAAGACAGCACTGGAGCGTCTGCCGGAGGAAATCACGAAATACTTCTCAGGTACCAACCTGATGATTATCTTCCCCGACCAGCATGGTGATTCCTACGGCGACCAGCTTACCTTCGCTGAGCCTCAGCATCAGGAAGAGATCAGTGCTTACGAATCATTCCTGCAATGGTTTAAGAAGAAGTTCAGAAAATAAAGAGAAAACAAAGGATACTAAAAAAGCGGAAGGACGAACTTGGTATGTCATGCCTCAATCATAGAGAACATATTATAGCGGATTATAGCGGAATTATAGCGAATTCGGCATTCTTATAGCGGAAAATCCGTCGAAATTCGACGGATATAGCGAGTAAATCAACTAAAAAAGGTCGACCAGCATTTTGGC
>ENA-OQEL01000286-OQEL01000286.1-human-gut-metagenome-genome-assembly--contig:-NODE-286-length-19362-cov-4.199740_pt1 | contig 19362 bp, 21 predicted proteins | sample MGYA00242796_ERZ504637 | MGnify/ENA primary metagenome ERZ504637 (study PRJEB26092, sample SAMD00036306) | human gut metagenome | host: Homo sapiens | study: EMG produced TPA metagenomics assembly of... | reverse complement strand
TCTTATTTATAGTATTATTTTTGAATTGTTAAGAATATGTGAAAATGGTACAAATAATAATTTAAATATGTTAAAATACATCTTGCTGAGATTTACATAACTTTGAAATTTTTATAGGAGGAGAAAGATGAGACATATTTCAGAATTAGCAAACACACATATTTTGGCGTTACTTTAAAATCTTAATTGGATCGTTGATTGCAGGTTTAGGTTATAGTACGTTTATTATTCCTGCTAAGTTGCTTGCTAGTGGACTCAGTGGTATTGCTGTTATTGTTTACTATATGATTGATTTACCGATTGGTTTACAATTAATAGTGTATAATATCCCAATTGTATATTTAGCATATAGAGTTTTTGGTAAATTATATGCGATTGATACGATTATTGGAACAGTAATGTTATCCGTAGCTATTGATGCTACAAGTTTTATTGGAAACTATCACCTGGTAGAAGACCCTATACTTAATTCTGTTTTTGGTGGTGTACTTGTAGGTATAGGTTGTGGTATTGTATTTAGAGCCAACTCTAATGGTGGTGGCTTTGATGTATTGGGTGCTGTTATCAAAAAATATTACTCTCTTGATTTAGGAACAGTAGTATTTGGTTTTAACTTGATTATTATTTTAGTAGGTATAGTATTGTTCAATGTTTCTATTGGTTTATATACTTTAATTAATATGTATATTGTTGGTGAAATCACTAATAAAGTAGTAGCTGGTTTCAATCGCAAAAAATTAGTAATAATCATATCACCATTTTCAGAAATTATTGGTTGGACTATTATTCAACATATTGGACGTGGCGTTACATTTTTAAATGGAGAAGGTGCATATAGTCATAAAAATCAAAAGGTAATTTTTGCAGTGGTGAATTTGACACAGGTAAGCAAGGTAAAACTCATAGTGAATGCTATTGACCCGACAGCTTTTATGATTATTACAGATACATCAGAAGTTGCTGGACGAGGTTTTACTATAAAGATGCCGGAAAAACATTCGAGCAAGGATTTAACTGAATAAAAAGGTTTATAGGTTTGCCTTTATTAACCTAAATATATATTAGAAGAGGGATAGATATTAGGTGTCCGAAAAATTAAAACTATATGGATTTAATAATTTGACAAAGTCTTTAAGCTTTAATATTTACGATGTTTGCTATGCCAAAACACCAAGGGAACAGCGTGATTATATAAAATATATAGATGAACAATATAATTCAGAGCGTTTGACAAAGATTTTAACAAATGTAGCAGAAATGATAGGAGCTAGAGTGCTTAATGTTTCTAGTCAAGATTATGATCCGCAAGGAGCCAGTGTAACTATTCTCTTGGCAGATGAAAATATGCGTTTGGCAAAAAATGATGAAGTGGAAGATTGTGTGAGTAGTAAGACTGTTTTAGGTCATTTGGATAAAAGTCATATCACTGTGCATACGTATCCAGAATATCATCCAGAAACAAGTATTGCTACATTTAGAGTGGATATAGATGTTTCTACTTGTGGAGAGATTACTCCGCTTAGTACACTTGATTATTTAATTGGAAATTTTGATTCTGATATCATAACGATGGATTATCGTGTACGAGGTTTTACTCGTGATGTCAGTGGTAGAAAGTTATTTATGGACCATAAAATAACATCTATTCAAGATTATATTATGCCAGATACTTTATTGAATTATGATGCAATGGATATAAATGTGTATCAGGCTAATTTATTTCATACAAGAATGTTGATTAAAGAACCAGAATTAAGTAATTACTTATTTAATACTGATATTTATGAAATACCACCAAAAACTAGATTGGAAATAAGCAATCGTTTGCGTCGTGAGATGTTAGAGATTTTTAGTGGTACAAATGTTTTTTGATAAATCTTAAATGATTGATTAAAGAAGGTTGGTGAAATTATTGGATAGACAAGCACAAAAGAAAATGCCTGTTTTGGAAGCTTTAGAAAGATTTAAAAAAATGCGTGTAGTACCTTTTGATGTGCCAGGACATAAAAGAGGTAGAGGAAATAAAGCTTTATTAAATTTTTTAGGCGAAAAATGTTTATCTGTAGATGTAAATTCAATGAAACCATTAGACAATTTATGTCACCCAGTTTCTGTAATCAAAGAAGCTGAGGAATTAGCAGCAGATGCTTTTGGAGCAGAGCATGCCTTTTTTATGGTAGGTGGAACTACGTCAGCTGTACAAACGATGATTTTAACAGCTTGTAAGCGTGGTGATAAGATTATTTTACCGCGAAATGTCCACCGCAGTGCTATAAATGCGATGATTTTGTGTGGAGCTATTCCAATATATATTAATCCGCAGATGGATAAACAACTTGGTATATCGCTCGGTATGTCAGTTGAGGAAGTAAAAAAAGCTATAAGAGAAAATCCAGATGCTAAAGCAGTTTTAGTAAATAATCCAACATATTATGGTATTTGTTCTAATTTAAAAGAAATTATAAAAGTAGCCCATGAACATAATATGTTAGTTTTGGCTGATGAAGCACATGGAACACATTTTTATTTTAATAAACGATTACCTATAGCAGCTATTCATGCGGGAGCTGATATGGCAGCTGTAAGTATGCATAAATCAGGTGGCTCACTTACACAAAGTTCATTTTTGCTCACTGGTAAAAATGTAAAAGCAGGTTATGTTCATCAGATTATAAATTTGACACAAACTACAAGTGGTTCATATTTATTGATGTCTAGCCTTGATATTTCTCGTTCTAATTTAGCCGTACATGGCAGTGAAATTTTTGATTTTGTTATAGATTTAGTAGATTATGCACGACAGGAAATCAATAATATCGGTGATTATTATGCTTATGCAGATGAAAAGATAAATGGCGATAGTGTTTTTGATTTTGATACCACCAAATTAGCCATTTATACATTACCTGTAGGTCTTGCTGGTATTGAAGTATATGATTTATTGCGTGATGAATACGATATTCAAGCAGAATTTGGCGATATTGGCAATCTACTTGCTTATGTATCAGTCGGTGATAGAGCCAAAGATATTGAACGCTTAGTAAGTGCGTTAGCTGAAATTCGCAGAAATTATAAAAAAGACCATAAGGGCATGTTAGAAGCTGAATATATCAGTCCTAAAGTAATGTGTGGACCACAAGATGCCTTTTATAGTGAAAAAGTATCTTTACCATTAGATGAAAGCTGTGGTAAAGTATGCAGTGAATTTGTAATGTGTTATCCTCCTGGAATACCGATTTTGGCACCAGGGGAATTAATTACACCAGAGATTTTGGAATATATTCACTATGCTAAAGATAAAGGCTGTTCCATGACAGGCCCTGAAGATATGGAAATAAAACGTTTAAATGTAATTAAGGAGTGATAGATAAATGGATTTATGGTTCAGTGAATTACATACACCGTATGTAAAGTTTTCTATTCAGATTGATAAACAACTTCATTCTGAACAGACTGAGTTTCAGCGTATAGATATTTTTGAGTCTAAAGAATTTGGTCGCATGATGGTATTAGATGGCTATGTAATGCTAACTGAAAAAGATGAATTCATTTATCATGAAATGATAGTGCATGTACCTATGGCAGTACATCCTAATCCAAAGAGAGTACTCATTATTGGCGGTGGCGATGGTGGTACAGCTCGTGAATTATTGCGTTATAAAAATGTAGAGTCAGTGGATTTAGTAGAAATTGATGAGCGTGTTGTGGATATTTCCCGTAAATATTTACCACAGACAGCTTGCAGTTTTGATGATGAACGTTTGCATTGTTATTTTGAAGATGGTTTGAAATTCATTCGCCATTGTAATAATGAATATGATTTAATCATCGTTGATTCTACAGACCCATTTGGCCCTGGGGAAGGTTTATTCACTAAGGAATTTTATGGAAATTGCTATAAAGCCTTAAAAGAAGATGGCATTATGGTAAATCAGCATGAAAGTCCATTTTATGATGAAGATGCTTTTGCTATGCAACGCGCACATCAACGCATTGTAAAATCTTTCCCTATAAGTAGAGTATATCAAGCACATATCCCTACTTATCCATCAGGTCATTGGTTATTTGGCTTTGCGTCCAAAAAATATCACCCAGTTTTAGATTTTGATGCTAAAAGATGGAATGCTTTAGGTTTGAAAACTCGCTATTATAATGCGAACTTACACAATGCATCATTTGCATTACCAAATTATGTGGAGGAATTAATGGAAGATGTTGAAGAAAAACATTGAGACATTTTTAGGTTGTGATAGAGAATATGATGAAGCGAAAATAGTTTTATTTGGCGCACCATTTGACTCTACAACTTCATATAGACCAGGAACTCGTTTTGCTAGTCGTACTATGAGAGCAGAGTCATATGGTCTTGAAACTTTTAGCCCATATCTTGATTTAGATTTAGAAGATGCCTATGTTTTTGATGGCGGAGATTTAGAACTTCCTTTTGGCAGTGTGGAAAATGCACTAAAAGATATTGAAGATTTTACACGTCAGATTGTAAATGATGGTAAAATTCCGCTTATGATTGGTGGCGAACATTTAGTTACTTTAGGCAGTGTACGTGCTGTAGCCGAAAAATATGATGATTTGCATATCATTCATTTTGATGCACATGCTGACCTTCGTGATGATTATTTAGGAGCTAAATTATCTCATGCTACAGTGCTTCATCGTGTATGGGATATCGTTGGCGATAATAAAATTTATCAATTTGGTATCAGAAGTGGTGAACGTGCTGAATTTGCTTGGGGCAAAGAGCATGTACAGACTAGACGTTTTGATTTTGTAGGTTTGGAAGATGTTGTAGAAAAATTAAAAGGAAAACCTGTTTATTTTACAGTGGATTTAGATGTATTAGATGCAGCTGTATTCCCTGGAACTGGTACACCAGAAGCAGGTGGAGTATCTTTTGATGAACTTCGTCGTGCAATGAATTTAGTAGCTAATAAATGCAATGTAGTAGGCTGTGATATGGTAGAATTATCTCCACCATATGACCAAAGTGGTATCTCTACAGCTACTGCTTTAAAATTACTACGTGAATATTTATTGGCTTTAGATTATAATATAAATAATAAATAAATTTTTATAAAAGGGGGAATTTGCCAAATGGGTAAAGCTCTAATTATTGGTTGTGGTGGTGTAGCAAGTGTTACTATCCATAAATGTTGTCAAAATAGTGATGTATTCGAAGAAATCTGTATTGCTAGCCGTACAAAAAGCAAATGCGATGCTTTAAAAGAAAAATTAAGCGGTGGCAAAACAAAAATTACTACAGCTCAAGTAGATGCTGATGATGTAAATCAACTTATTAACTTAATCAATGAATTCAAACCAGATGTAGTAATCAACTTAGCTCTTCCATATCAAGATTTAACAATCATGGACGCTTGTCTTGCTACTAAAGTTCATTATGTGGATACTGCAAATTATGAACCATTAGATACTGCTAAATTTGAATATAAATGGCAGTGGGCTTATCGTGAACGCTTTGAAAAAGCTGGAATTACTGCACTTTTAGGCAGTGGTTTTGACCCAGGTGTAACAGGCGTATTCTCTGCTTATGCAATGAAACATCATTTTGATGAAATTAACTATATTGATATCTTGGATTGTAATGCAGGTGATCATGGTTATCCATTTGCTACAAACTTTAATCCTGAAATCAATATCCGTGAAGTTTCTGCTAATGGTAGCTACTGGGAAGATGGTAAATGGGTAGAAACTAAACCTATGGAAATAAAACGCGTGTACAATTTCCCAGAAATTGGCGAAAAAGACATGTATTTACTTCACCATGAAGAACTTGAATCTTTGGGCTTAAATATTAAAGGTATCAAACGTATTCGTTTCTTCATGACTTTTGGTCAGTCTTATTTAACTCATTTAAAATGTTTAGAAAATGTAGGTATGACTTCTATCGAACCTATCGAATTTGAAGGTCATAAAATTGTGCCACTTCAATTCTTAAAAGCTGTACTTCCAGATCCAGCTAGCCTTGGCCCTCGTACAGTAGGTAAAACAAATATCGGCTGTATCTTCCAAGGTAAAAAAGATGGTAAAGATAAAACATATTATTTATATAATGTTTGCGATCATCAAGAATGCTACAAAGAAGTTGGTTCTCAAGCAATCTCTTATACAACTGGCGTTCCAGCAATGATTGGTGCAATGCTCATCATGAACGGCACATGGGAAAAAACCAGGTGTATATAATATTGAAGAATTTGATCCAGATCCATTTATGGACGCTCTTAATAAATGGGGTCTTCCATGGAAAGAAAGCTTCAATCCTGATTTAGTAGAATAAAATATATTTTTTAATAAAAATAAGACAGTATGCCGTTGGTGTACTGTCTTATTTAAATAAATTGAGATTTTGATTTAGAATATTATAATATTTAATTAAAAATAATTTTAAGGAAGTGATTTAGTGAAATTAGAAGAAAAGTTACAAAATGTAGCAACTCCTAGTTATGTTATGGACGAGAAAAAACTTCGTGAAATCTTGAAGTTTTAAAAATGGTACAAGATAGAACAGGTTGTCATATTTTACTTGCGCAAAAGCTTTTTCCATGTTTTATTTTTATCCTATGATTGGCAAATATCTAAAAGGTGCTACAGCAAGTGGTATTTTTGAAGCTAAATTAGCTCATGAATTTATGAAGGATAAAGAAAATCATATATTTTCTCCAGCATATAAAGAAAAAGATTTTGCTGAAATCGTGGAGATTTGCGACCATATAATTTTTAATTCTTTTAATCAATGGGAAAAATATAAAGATATAGCTTTAGCCAAAGGCAAAGAATGTGGTATTCGCATTAATCCAGAATGTTCTACACAAGAAGGACATGATATTTATGACCCATGTGCTAAAGGTTCTCGCTTAGGTGTTACACTTGATAATTTTGAACCAGAAAAGTTAGAAGGATTGAAAGGGCTTCATTTCCATACGCTTTGCGAACAAAACTCTGATGATTTAAAAACTACATTAGATGCTATTGAAGCAAAATTTGGCAAATATTTATATGATTTAAAATGGCTCAATTTTGGTGGTGGTCATCATATCACTCGTGAAGATTATGATATTGAGCTTTTAATAAATTGTATTAATCATATGAAAGAAAAATATGATTTAGAAATTTATTTAGAGCCTGGTGAAGCTGTGGCATTAAATGCAGGTTATTTAGTCAGTGAAGTATTAGAGCTTATTCACAATGACATAGATATTGCAATTTTAGATACTTCTGCTGCTTGTCATATGCCTGATGTATTGGAAATGCCATATAGACCAAATGTAATTAATTCAGGAAAACCAAATGAAAAAGCATATACTTACCGTTTTGGTGGCCCTACTTGTCTTGCAGGTGATATCATAGGGGAATATTCTTTTGATAAACCTTTAAAAGTTGGCGATAAAATTATCTTCTGCGATATGGCTATTTATTCCATGGTAAAAAATAATACATTCAATGGTATGCCACTTCCAGATATTGCCGTTTTACATGAAGATGATACTATTGAAGTAGTAAAATCTTTTGGCTATGAAGATTTTAAAATGAGATTGTCCTAAATTATTAATCATAAATTTAGTTATATCTTATGATATTTAATGAAATAAAGATTATTTAAGTTGATTTATTTGGCTTAAATAATCTTTATTTTTGTTTGATTATAGTCTAATATGGCAGTTAATTTGGCAACAATATTTTATAAACATGGCTTTTGCGGTATAATATCTTTATATTATTTGAATAAGGATGGGTTATTATGGTCGAAAAAATCACAGGCATACATTGGTTTTAGTCATCATGTTTTTGGGATTTATTGCTACATATAAATTAGATTCTTTTTGGGGCTTGTTGCTAAATCATGGATTTTTGGCTGCCTTAATCGGTGGTCTAGCGGATTGGTTTGCAGTTACAGCTCTATTTAGAAAACCACTGGGCTTTATCTCTTATCGTACGGAGATATTACCTCGTAATCGTGAACGCATCATGGACGAGATAGTAAAATTTATCGGTAGAGATTTATTAAATCCAGAATACATCATTAATAATATTAAAAATTATAATATGGCAATGATGGTAGTAGAGTATGCTCAAAGAGGTGGCAAAGAAAAAGCCAAAGTAGCATTAAAAGAATTAGTTATGCAGGTGATTAATTCACTTGATACGAAAAAATGTAGGTTATTCATTGGCAAGCGCCTTGAAGAGTCGTCGTAAGAATTTTAATATAGCAAGGATTATCATTCAATTTTTACTAGATTTTATCAAGACACCAGCAGGGGATAAATGCATAGACTATATCATAAAAATGGTCAGAGCTATAGTGCCTGAATTGTTGGCAAAGGATTTCATGCATAAACTAATTGACGATAATGTAAGCATTATCAAAGAAAAATATATAAAAGATAGTCAAAAACGTAGTTTTATGTTTGAAATGATGGATTTATCTAGTGAAAATTTGACACAGAAGTTAAATAAAAAATTTAGATGAATATACGAATTTATTACTGGATTATGATAGTAAAGAACGTGAGCATTTAAAAATCTTTACTTGCAGAAAAAATAGAAATTCTAGGCAGTAGAAATGGCTATAAACAAAAAGTTGCTCAATTAGAACATTACTTTTTTGTGAAGAAATTTGATTTTAGCGATAATTTAGTGTCTTTAATCGATAATTTCTGCCAAAATAGCGAAAATAGAGAACAATTATGGAAGCAGATTGAAGATTATATAGATAATCTTATTGCTAAATTAGCTGTAGATGATGAAATGCAGGCTAAATTAAATAAGTTTTTCATTAATACAATAACGAAGATAATTCAAAATAATTCACAATGGGGCTTAGATTATATCAAAGATGAATTGATGAAGTATTCACAGCAAGAATTTGTCGATTTAGTAGAAAAACGTGTTGGTGATGACCTTCAAATGATACGTATAAACGGTTCTGTAGTTGGTGCTATTGCCGGTATGGGATTATATGTAATATCCTTTGTTGTGGAAAGGATGTGCGGATAATGGATAGATTTAATAGAGCAGATAAAACATTATGTGTATTATTTGTTTGTTTTTTAGTAGTTTTAGCTTTAAGAACTTTATATCCACAATATATTATTTTTGAATTATTATTATTTTGCAGTGAAGCAAGTTTAGTTGGTGGTATTGCTGACTGGTTTGCAGTTACAGCTTTATTTAAAAAGCCACTTGGGTTTCCTTTTCATACAGCTATATTGCCAAGCCGTAGAGATGCCTTTATAAATTCTTGCGTGAGAATGTTGCAGACAGAATTTTTATCTAAGCGCAAGATTTATAGACGTATATGCAATGCTGATTTATTATCATGGGGCTTAAATTGGGCTAAAAATCCTGATAATAAAAAATATATATTAAATGAAGTTATGCAGTTTTTAGTGAAAAAAATCGCTGAAATAGATACTGCTAAAGTAGCACAAAAAAACAGTGAAAAAATAGCTCAGCTTATTTTAAAAGAGTCTATGGGTGATTTATCGCATAATTTAATGGGCGTATTGCTCAAAAGTGAAAATAGTCAGCTTGCTGTAGATAAAGGTATAAATTTCTTGAAAGGATATTTTTCAGGAAGAGAAGGAAAAGCAAGAATAGATGCTTTTCTTGAAAATTATCAAAAGCAATATGAAAGCGGTCTAGGCGGTCTGATGTTATCTTTGGCTTTAGCGACAAATACTTTAGATCCAGATGAATTGTCTTTAATAATTCATGAACGTATTTTGGATTTATTAGATGATGTCAGCGATAAAGATGGTGAATTATATGCAAATCTTATAAATTTATATGAAGAAGCTTTGATGAATATTAGCGATGATGAAAACTGGGTTGATAGCTTAAATACTTTGCGTGATAGTTTTGTGGAAATGGGCATTGTGGAAAAAATTCTACAAAATTCTTTGCGTAATTTTTGTGAATATCTATTAGCTAATAATAATAGAGAGAATAAGCTTTATCAGACGATAGAACAGATTTTAAGTGAAGAAATAGATAGATGTATCGAAAAATTAAATACAAATAATGAATTTAAATCAAAAATAAATCGTTTTGTATTAGATGTTGTTCATCGTAGTGCTTTAAAAGGTGAAGATGTAATCTTAGAATTAGCACGTAAATTTTTAGAAGGATTAACAGATAAGCAATTAAATGAGTTAGTGTACGATAAAGTCGAAACAGATATGATATGGATACGTTTAAACGGCTCTATCGTTGGCGGTATCATAGGCTTTTTTGCTTTTTGGTTATTGCAATTAGTGAACAAATAGGAGGAATTAATTTTGCAACAGGCAGAAATTCCCAAGAGTATTAATAATTGGCTATTGATGTTAAGTCCTTATCAAGTTTTAGTTTTTTCTTTTTTAGGCTTAATATTAGTAGGTGCATTTTTATTGATGTTACCTATAGCATCTAATGATGGTAGCAGTCTATCATTTATAGATGCTTTATTTACTGCAACATCAGCTGTATGTGTTACTGGTTTAATTGTGGTGGATACTGGTCAATATTTTTCTACATTTGGGCAATTAGTAATTATTATGTTGATTCAAATTGGTGGTTTTGGTGTAATGACAATGACGACAGTATTTGCCTTGATTTTAGGAAAGCGTATTCAGCTTAGAAGTAGGTTAATAGCTCAAGAATCATTGAACAGGTTGACTGTTGGGGGCGTTGTAAAATTAATTAAATTATTGGTAAAGACCACTTTATGTATTGAATTTATAGGTGGCGTACTGCTATCTTTTCGCCTATATCCTGATTATGGATTACATGGGATATATATGGCGTTTTGGCATTCTATATCAGCGTTTTGTAATGCTGGTTTTGATATTTTTGGCGGTACTAATATTTTTAAATATAATACTGACCCTTTATTTTGTTTAGTTATCGCTTTTTTGATTATATTAGGCGGTATTGGTTATGGTGTAACGGTAGAACTTTACCAAAAACATAATTGGAAGATGTTTTCTTTGCATGCTAAAGTTGCTTTATTGACAACTTTGATTTTATTGGTAATTGGTACAATAGTATTGTTCTTTTTAGAATATAATAATGAAAATACGATTGGTAATTGGGATTGGTGGCATAAGTTAATAGGGACTTTCTTTTTATCTACAACTTCACGTACAGCAGGATATACTTTGATGGATACAGGAGCATTACATGAAGCTTCATTATTTTTTATCATCATATTGATGTTCTTAGGGGCATCTCCTGGTTCTACTGGTGGTGGGATAAAAACTACAACTTTTGCGATAATTTTTGCGACAGTTACCTCTATCATTCGTGGCAATGAAGAAGTTACATTGTTTAAAAGACGTATTGAACATGATTTGATTGTAAAATCTTTGGCTATTTTTTATATAGCAGCAGCTTTAGTAGTTTTAGGAACAATGTTTTTATGTTTGACAGAAGATTTTCCATTTATAAAAATATTATTTGAAGTTACATCGGCATTGGCTACTGTAGGTTTATCCACAGGGATTACTTCTAGTTTGACTGTTTATGGTAAGTCCATATTGGTTTTAATAATGTTTATTGGTCGTCTAGGCGTACTTACATTTTTGATGGCTATTGCTATGCGCAATCGAAAAACAGCTAAAATAGGATATCCTTCAGAGCGTATTGGGGTAGGTTGATTAATAAGTTTTAGGTTTAGATAAAATGATGAAATATATTAGAAAATTAAATCCATACCAGATTGTTTTATGTAGTTATGGGATAATAATATTGACTGGTACTATGTTGTTGATGTTGCCGATTACTGTGGTAGATATCGAGCCTTTGAGCTTTGTCGATGCATTATTTATGTCAGCGTCAGCAGTATGTGTGTCGGGTGTTTCTATATTTAGTTTAGGTGATAATTTTTCTGTATTTGGGCAAATAATAATTATTATTTTGGTGCAAATTGGAGCTTTAGGAATTATGACTATCACTACTATTTTGGCAGTGGTGATGGGTAAACGCATTCAGCTTCGAGATAGATTATTAATTCAAGAGTCATTGCAAAGATGGTCAGTGGCTGGAGTAGTGCGACTTGTAATCAGCATTGTGAAAATGACTGTTGCTTTTGAATTTATCGGTGGAGTTATTTTAACAATTATTTTCTGTCAAGATTATAGTGTAGGCACAGCTATTTATTTTGGTTTTTGGCATTCTGTATCAGCGTTTTGTAATGCAGGTTTTGATATTTTAGGTGGAAGTAATTTTGCAGATTATATTTTTCACCCATTTTTTAATCTAATATTATTGATAGAAGTTGTTTGTGGCGGATTGGGTTTTGCTGTTTTACTAGATATCTATCAAAAACGCAAATGGCAAAATTGAGTATTAATAGTAAGCTTGTACTTGTTACTACTGGTTTTTTAATTCTTATCGGCAGTGTATTTATTTTTCATTTTTGGGAATATTGGAAAATTCAAAATACTTTAGGCGATTTAGGTTTATTTGATAAAGTGATGGTAAGTATCGATTCATTGGCTTCGTGGCTAGAACATCAGGATTTTCAATGCTTGATATAGGCTCATTGACAGAACCTAGTTTATTGTTGATTATGATTTTTGATGTTTATTGGCGGTTCACCAGCTTCAACAGGTGGCGGTATTAAAACTACTACTATAGCTGTTATTTTTGCAGCTATTTGGTCGCTTATTCGTGGTCGTGAAGATGTTGTTATCTTTGAGCGTACTGTACCACCGATTGTCATTTTCCGTGCGATGAGTATTTTCTTTGTCAGTGCGATTGTCGTATTTTTGATGTCAATGTTTTTATGTTTGACAGAAGATATTGCTTTGTCTAAAATCTTATTTGAGTCTGTATCTATGTTCGCTACTGTAGGTCTGCCTACAGGTACGATAAATGAAATGGACGCTTCTAGTAGGATTGTAATTATTTTTGTGATGTTGATGGGACGAATTGGTATTATTTCTTTTGCGATGGCACTTGTTATTCGCAAGAAGAAAAATAAAATTCGCTATCCTGAAGATAAATTTTATTATTAGGTTAAGGAGAATTTTTGCATGGGTCTTAGTGTTAAAATACCAGGTTCTTGTGGCGAGTTAGTACAAGGCATGATTGATGATATACCATTTTTTAGTTACTTGTCCTATTTCAATGTATACCAAGGCGAGTATAACAAAATATTTTTCTTATTTACCATATAAAGCTCGTTTGGCACGCAATAAAACGCTTGATTATCTGGGCACTAAATCTTATGCAAAATTTTGTTTGACTACAGAATTGTTGACAGGAAAGGGCATGGCTTCAAGTAGTGCAGATATTGCAAGTATTTGTCAGTTGACAGCTCTTTCTTGTAAACGGATATTATCACAAGATGAAATATCAAAGATTGCGACAAGCATTGAGCCAACTGATGGTATTTTTTGTAAAGGCATTGTCAGATACAATCATTTAAATGGTCAAGTTTTAGAGCATTTAGGTTTAGCACCTAAGATTAAGATATTGATGTTTGATTGTGGTGGTAAGGTCGATACTTTATCTTTTAATCGTCGCAAGGATTTAAAACGATTGTATCAAGAAAATGAAAATACAATTAAAGAAGCTTTAGATTATTTGCGTCTAGGCTTTAAAGAGAAAAATAATAGATATATCGGCAAAGCTTGCGTTATGAGTGCATATGCAAATCAAAAAATATTATATAAAAAGCAATTAGAAGATATCATGATAATATCCGAAGATTATCAGGCAATAGGTGTAAATGTTGCTCACAGTGGCACTGTCATTGGTGTATTATTTGATGATAATTGTGAGGAAAGTTTAATTGAAGAATGTAAACAAAAAATATTAAGTGAATGTTTTGATTTACATTATTTAAATTTAGTAAAATGATTTCTGGTGGAATTATCATAGAAAGAGAGTAAATTATGCAAAAGTTTGAGCATGGCGGAGATTTAAAAAAATAATGGCACAAGAAAATTTAGATAAAATCATAGATTTCAGTGCTAATATAAATCCATATGGATTATCTAAAATATAAAAAAGCGATTGTTGACCATATTGATGATATAATTCATTATCCAGAGCCAGATGCAAGAGAGCTTTGTGGTAAAATCGCCGAAAATTATGGTATCAGTGCAGATAAAATTATCGTAGGTAATGGCGCAGTAGAATTATTATATATACTTTGCCATATATTAAAGCCAAAAAATGCGTTGATTGTATCTCCAGGTTTTAGCGAATATGAAAGAGCAGCTAAAGCTTCTGGAGCAAATATAAATTATGTAATGTTATCTGAAAAACAGGAATTTAATTCTCCTATGCGAGATTTAATCGTGAATATAAAAGGCAACGATATTTTATTTATCGGCAATCCTAATAATCCAACAGGTACATTATTTACTGTAGAAGATATGGAGCTTTTGATTGAACATGCTGAAAATAATGGCTGTTTTGTAGTTGTTGATGAGTCTTTTATGGATTTTATCAAAACAAGTGAAGCTTTTTCCGTGCTTCCTTTAGTGGAAAAATATCATAATTTATTTGTGTTGCATTCTTTGACTAAATTTTATGCATTACCAGGACTTCGCTTAGGTTTTGCAGCTACAGACCATGAAGTTTTAGATCCACTTTATCAGGCAAAAGACCCATGGAATGTGAATGCTTTAGCACAGATTGCAGGTATGGTAGCTTTAGAGGATAAAGTATATCAGCGTCGCAGTAGAACATATACAAGAACAGAGATAAATTATCTTTATGAAGAGCTGGAAACTTTTGATAAGTTGAAAGTATAATGAGCCAACTGTTAATTTTATTTTAGTGAATATAGAAAAAACAAAGATGACAGCTAATGAGTTAAAAACAAAATTATTAGAATATGGTATAGCTATTCGTAATTGTGAAAACTATCCAGGATTAAATGAGTATTTCGTGCGTTTTGCGGTGCGAACTCGTGAAGAAAATGATGAATTAATTGATGCTTTAACAGAGATTTTAGCTTTAAAAAAAGTGTCTACTAAATTATATTTTGCCGTGAAGATAAAATATAATAAGTAGACACTTTCTTTATTTTGTAGCATAAAGTGAATTTGCCTGGCGTGTTTTGATATTTAAATGTTGATATAGATATTGATAAGCATTATGGACTTCTTGTGGTATATCTACATGAGCGATAAAATTTTTACCTTGAGGGCCATAACCGTTGATATTATCTGTAAGACGAGGAATTTCTCCCATGAGTAGCTCAATATATTTATCAATATTCCACATTTGCCAGATATTATTTTGTTCTAAACATAATTTATCATTTTGAACAGTGAAATGAACTTTATATGTGGCATAATTAATTAAAGCGGTATCACAAGGACAATATTTTCTAAAACCTGCGTCCATGCGATTTTGCATAGTAGCATCTTGCATAAAAATGATGGATTTGGGCTTTAAATCTAGATTTTTTAAAAGCTCTAGAGTATTAGTGATATTATTACCGCAGTTGGTAGATTTAGTTTCTAGTAAACAATCTGTGATATTGTATTTATTTTTTAAATAAAGGGCAAAGATTTCTGCTTCAGATTTAGTGGAAATATCTATATCAACTAAAGATGATTGCATTTTTTGGCGGAGTGCTTCTGTAGTATGACCAGCACCGCCGACTAAAAGATAATTTTTAGCTATATTTTGTTGATGAGCTTTAGCAAATACATCAGCACCTTCAGGAATAGAACCACCGAATAAAATCAACAAATCAGCTTGATTTATTTTGTATTTTGCTTGCAATTCATCGGGAGCTAGTGCTGTTAAATCTCTTTTAGCTAAAAAATCAATGAGAATATTTAAATTTTTGGCGATAAGTGTATTCATAAAATAACATTCCTTTAATAAGTAGTATCTTCGTCAGGTTGTTGACCGTCGTGAGCTTGCCAAACACATTCTGTCATTTTGAAATCAGTAAATGTAGCTTTAAATGAAGAATTTTCTGGGCTACAAGCATAAATGCCAAATTGGATATCACCAGAAGCTTCCCAAAGATGACATATGCGCATTTGATTATAATTTATGCCATCAAGAGAATATTCTATGCGAAAATCATCTTTTCGGCGACTCAATCTATACCAAATGGATTTTATAGAACTATCGATAACAGTTGTCGCCCAATCAGAATATCCTTTATTAGTAACAACACTACCCAAATGTTGAATATCTTCATTTTCATATTCAACGGAAGCTTTGAGCCAGTTTTCACTATCTAAATATAAGACGATACCGCATTGGTCAAATCGAATTTTGCTATCAAAATCTGTCTTAATAGTAAATGAAAAGAATTCTTCACTTGTATTCATCTGTAGCACAGGAGCATTATCATTTCTGAAGTGATAATATGTTCTTTGCCATAAATCAGTATGAGGTGAAGTTATGATTTCGATTTTATCTTTAGTTATACTAAATGATAAAGGTTTACGAGTCCAATGTAGCTTATCTACATCAAAAAACATAGTAACATCTCCTTTATTTTGGTGTATATATATTATTTTAATTTTATATATGTATCTTGTGAAGGCAAAAAAACCGATAGGGAGAGAAACCTATCGGAGAGCAAAAACTTATATAACTTTATTGAGTTATGTATATAGTATAATCTGATTAGATTAAAATATGATTAAAGTACAGATTAAAAATAGATTAAATTTAAATTAAAATAAATATTATAATAAATGGATAATATCTTATAAGTATATTATTTTGATAGGAATTTTAGAAATGAGAAAAAAGAATAACTCTTGACATTGAGATACTGCTTTATTATAATGAAGACATCATAAAGATATATGTAAAAGTAATGCGAAAGACATGATTGAAGAATTATATGTTTACAGAGAGAGAAGTCGAGGCTGGAAACTTCTTAAGCATACTCTTTGATTACCACTTTCAAACTGCAAAGCTGAACTATAAATTTAGATTTATTTATTAAGTTTTGCCGGAGAAATTCCGTTATCATTTTTGAGTTGGTCATATTTTATGGCAAACAGGGTGGAACCGCGAACTACAAGCCTCGTCCCTAGTTTTGGGATGGAGGCTTTTTATTTTTTAGGAGGTTAATAAAATGGCAAATATCACATTAAAAGATGGTGCTGTTCGTGAAGTAGCTGAAGGCACTACTGTTCTTGATTTTGTAAAATCCTTTAGTAATTCTTTAGCGAAAAAAAAGCTTTAGCTTGCAAAATTGATGGAGAAACTAAAGATTTAATGACTGTTATAGATGGAGATCATCAAGTAGAAATTTTAACTTTTGAAGATGAAGATGGTCGTTGGGCACTTCGTCATAGTGCTTCTCATATTTTAGCTCAAGCTGTAAAACGTCTTTATGGCGATAAAAATGTAAAACTTGCAATTGGTCCTGCAATTGACAATGGTTTTTACTATGATTTTGATATGGATCATCAGCTTAGCACTGAAGATTTAGCAAAAATCGAAAAAGAAATGAAAAAAATTGTTAAAGAAAATTTAGCAATTGTACGTAAAGAAGTTACTCGTCAGGAAGCACTTGATTTCTTCAATGCTGAAGGTGAAAGCTATAAAGTAGAATTAATTAATGATTTACCAGAAGATGCAATGATCACTATGTATAGCCAAGGTGAATTCACTGATCTTTGTGCAGGTCCACACGTAGTATCTACAGGTAAAGTAAAAGCTATTAAATTACAATCTGTTGCTGGTGCTTATTGGCGCGGTAGCGAAAAAAATAAAATGCTTCAACGTGTATATGGTACAGCATTTGAAAAACAAGCTGATTTAGATGCTTACTTAAAAATGCTTGAAGAAGCTGCTAAACGTGATCACCGCAAACTTGGTAAAGAACTCGATTTATTCAGCTTACATGAAGAAGGCCCAGGCTTCCCATTCTTCCATCCAAATGGTATGGTAATCAGAAATGAACTCATCAACTACTGGCGTGAAGTTCATCGTCAATTTGGTTATCAGGAAATCAAAACTCCAATGATTATGAACCGTAAACTTTGGGAAACTTCTGGTCATTGGGATCATTATAAAGAAAATATGTACTTCACAAAAATTGATGGTGAAGATTATGCGATTAAACCAATGAACTGCCCAGGTGGTATGCTTGTTTATTTAACACAGCAACACAGCTATCGTGATTTACCACTTCGCCTTGGTGAACTTGGTCTTGTACATCGTCATGAATTATCTGGTGCATTACATGGTTTAATGCGTGTACGTAACTTCACTCAAGATGATGCTCATATCTTTATGTTACCTAGCCAGATTGAAGATGAAATCCAAAGAGTTATTGACTTATTTGATAAAGTTTATAGCACATTTGGTTTAACTTATCATGCAGAACTCAGCACACGTCCTGAAGACTCTATGGGTTCTGATGAAGTTTGGGAAACTGCAACTAATGCACTTAGAAATGCACTTGAACATCGTGGTCTTAAATATGTTATTAACGAAGGCGATGGCGCTTTCTATGGTCCAAAAATCGACTTCCATTTAACTGACTCTATCGGTCGTACTTGGCAGTGTGGTACAATTCAGCTTGACATGTTAATGCCTGAAAAATTCGACCTCACTTATATCGGTGAAGATGGTCAGAAACATCGTCCAGTAATGATTCACCGTGTAGTATACGGAAGTATCGAACGCTTTATCGGTATTTTAATTGAAAACTATGCTGGTGCATTCCCAGTATGGCTCGCTCCTGTACAGGTTAAAATCTTACCTATCAGCGATAAATATGTTGATTATGCTTATGAAATCAAACGCAAAATGTTTGACCTCGGCATTCGTGTAGAAGTTGATGACCGCAATGAAAAAATCGGTTACAAAATCCGTGAAGCTCAAGTTAAAAAAGTTCCATACAGCATTATCGTAGGTGAATCCGAATTAGAAAATAAAAATATTTCTGTTCGTAAACGTCGTGAAAAAGATACTGTTACTATGGATACTGATGAATTTATCAACAATCTTCTTGAAGAAATTAAAACAAAAGCTCAGTAATCAATAAAAATAAAAGCTCTTAATAGTTTTTGAACTGCACCCCAAAAGTTGGACAAAAAACAACTTTTGGAGGTGCAGTTTTTTTATGACTAAATACTCAAATGAATTTAAAGTTAAAGCAATTAAAATGGTTTTAAAAGGAAATTCTATTTCTCATGTAGCTAAAATTCTAAACATGCCAGATATAGCTCCTCTTTGCAGATGGATATCTCATTATGAACATGGTGGTATTCCACAACTTCTTCATAAAAATCTTAAATATACTCCTATCTTTAAGCAAAAAGTTATTGAATATAAATGGCTACATCATTTATCATTAAATCAAACAGCAGCCAAATTTTCCATTCCTAATACTGGTAC
>ENA-OQEL01000284-OQEL01000284.1-human-gut-metagenome-genome-assembly--contig:-NODE-284-length-19373-cov-4.802920_pt1 | contig 19373 bp, 19 predicted proteins | sample MGYA00242796_ERZ504637 | MGnify/ENA primary metagenome ERZ504637 (study PRJEB26092, sample SAMD00036306) | human gut metagenome | host: Homo sapiens | study: EMG produced TPA metagenomics assembly of... | reverse complement strand
GGATAATTGGGTTGCAAAATCAATAAAAAAAGTTGACGATATTATAGATGATAATATTGGAGATTTATCTGAAAAAACAGCTGATTTAAAGAAAAAATTGATGTAGAAAATGGCACATCTGTAGCGAAGTTTAACAAATCATATCAAGAACTTGATAAAATGTGTAATACAGCAGATTATTTTTCAGATATGACAGATCCATTTTTAACCGCTTCAAAAGAATTTAAGAATGTTACCAGCTTTTTGGATGTATTTTATAAGATATCGGAAGTTATTGGTTATGCCAGCGAGTTTAAAAATCAGGACGAATTTGCAGTAAAATCATTAGATACATTAATAAAAAAATCTGATTCGAGCTGTGTAATGTCTAAGGCTATGAAAGATAGCATGGGAGATTACAAAAAGACACTGGAAACCGATATTGTAGCATATTCTGCGTATAATTATCTGATGAATAATATGACAGATTTATTTACAGATACTATAGATATATCAACTACAATACTGGATATGGATTCTAAGCTATACTTGTTAGCGTGGGATATTGCTAAAGGGGCGATTCCGCTTGTCAAAAATAGTCTAAGCAATACTGACTGTTTTTTACAGAGTATGTATGCGGGAATTATACAGTCTGACACCTTTAGCACATATATAAACAAACGAAATGTTGTGTTTGGAGATGCTAAGAATATAACACCTGAAAATCTGTATGAACTCTCCCAGTATTGTTATGCATATCTTAAAAGCTGTTATATAACAAGAGATGCAGCAGTAGGTTCATTAACTGAAAAAACAAAGAAAATAACCCTACATATGAAAGCACACAGAAGATGGTAAATCAGGAAATTGCGGAATATTTGATTAAGCTAAAAAATGCTGATAAAACAAATAAGTATGGGTGCTATGGATTCTTGCCAGAAAACAATGAACAGTATCTGGGTGAGTATGATGATAGTTCAATTATAGATGCTGTGCAAAATAAAAGTGATTTGAATGATTTTGTGGGAATATGGGTATTGGATAGTGTTGCAACAAATAAGAATAATGATCGATCTCTTAGTTTTATGTATGGAAGTGGATTAACACAGTATGGTGCTGATTTAGAAATTGATGAAAACGGCGATTTTTCGTTCTATATTGGAATAGGACTTGGTGGAAAGGGGGTATGTAGCATTGAAGATGATCATTTAAATTATAACATTAATATGTATGAAGAAAATCAGAATGTTCAAGATACAATGCTTATTGGAAAAGATAAAAAATATTTGATAATGAAAGATATAAATGATAATTCATATAATCTTTATTGGATAAGAAAAGGGTCTCAAAGTGTTTATAGTGAGGTTGAAGAGGAAAATGTTGGAAAAGATGAAATAGAACTTTCCGGATATATTGGAGAGAATATATCTCAAATAGATCAAAACATAAAATTTACAATTGAAAATGAAGTAGATGCAGGAAAATTTAAACAAAATGATAATGTTTGTTTTGCTTGTCATAAGGACGATAGCATTAGAGAGATTGATATAACTGGCGATGGTGGTTATATGTTATATGGGGTTAAATATAATATGGCTGTGGATAGCGTAAGAACTATATTGAGTAAAAGCGATATCTGGACAATACAAAAAGATCAAACAGATACTATATTTTGTAAAGATAAATCAAATACTTACTTTTTTGACATTTATCTGGAAAATGGAAGTGTAAAATCATTATCTTTACATTCTGCGGATAGTTATTGTGGATACAATCATGCAGAATAAACTAATGCGAATAATCTTATTAAATGCATTGTATCCATGCAAGTTTTGTTTATTAAAATATATAGTAAATCATTTCTATTAGGAAGGAGCAGCAACATGAAAAAATGCAAATTTATAAAATCAGGAATAGCAATCGCGATTCTAGGATGTTCAATCATTTTTACAGCCTGTGACGTTAATACTGACAAGAAAGTAGAAAAGCAGGCAAACAAGGTGGTTGACGCAGTAGAATCCAAAGATATAACAAAACTAGATGCTATCATTAACGGAACCGATGAAATAAAAGCAGATGAGGAATTAAAAGATTTTTTCGAGACAGACACCGAAGCAAATCAGAAAAATGGTTTGATGTCTAAAATTATAAAGAATGACACAATCAAGGTGAAAAAGGTCGGAAAAGATACAGTTACATATAAAATAACAGCACCTGATTTTTCTAAGTATTTTACCGAGATGAAAAAGGGTGAAGTGACAGAGGAAAATATAGAATCATTTACAGATGATTATATTTCAAATGCTGAAAAAGTGACTAATGAAGTGGAAATTCCATATACATATAAGGATGGAATTTATTCAGCAGAATACGATACTGAGCAATTTGTCAATGCATTGACCGGCAATTTGGTTACTGCTTATCAGGAGCTGATGCAGGATGTGCAAAAGGAACTTAGTGAGGAGAATGGTGATGAAAAAAATAATTAGTTTTTTGTTAAGCGCAATAATATTATTGACAACAGGCACAGCGTATGCGACAGAAACAAAGAGTGTTGATATTTCGTACAATACACTTCCGGTTGAGTTCTCCGATAATTTAGGAACAACAGAAAATCTGGATGTGATGGTAGATGACGGACATTTGTATGTAAATGCAAAACAGCTTGGAGAAAGGCTTGGATATCAGGTTAAAGCAGGCGATGAGTATGTGGCTGTTTTTAACAAAGAATTTAGTAATACAGTACCATATGGTATTACAACATTTTACTATGACAGTACAAAGGTTGGACATATGTTATTTAACAAGATGGTAGATTATGAAGCTCCATTTGATACAGTAAAGAATGCGGATGGAGAGTGGATTCCTTTTGAATTCAGCCTGTTATTGTTAAATAGTTCAGATGTTGTATTGGATAAAAAGATTCATGTTGATATGCCGGAGAAGAATATAGTTGATATCTACATGGATGTGTTGAAAAATAATGACCGTTATTTGTTTGATTGGGAAGCTGATGCCGGAGCGACACCAGGTTCAATGTTTGCAATGGGTACTGCAGCCAATATGGTTCAGATATTTAATGGTGTGCTTGACTGGGATGGAGCATCATGGTGCCAGTTGATTAATTCATTTAGCATGGATTCGTCTAGCTATGATGCAAAGTATTCGGAATCATTTGCAAAGATGTTCTGTACTTATTCAGATGAAGAATTGAGTCAGGATGTAGATGCAATGAAGGAAAAGCTGAAGCCTTTTGATGGAGGTGAGTGGATTTCAGATTCAATGAAAGACATTGATGATTTGTATGATGATAAGATAGGAGATTTGTCTAGAGCAACTGCTGATTTGAAGAAAAAGGTAGTTGCTGAAAATAAGGCATCTATGATTGCATTTAACAAATCATATCAAGAGCTGGACGAATTATGTTCAAAAACAGATACTTTTAATCATCTGACTAATGTTTTGGATGATTTCTATTCTATAGTAGAAATTGCAGGGTATGCAAGTGAGTTTCAAAATCAGGACAAGTTTGCAGTAAAATCGTTGGATACATTTATTAAGAATTCAAATTACGGCTGTGTTATGTCTAAGGCTATGAAAGATGGTTTGAGAGATTATAAAATACATTGGAAACAGATATAGTCTCATATTCGGCATATAATTATCTGATGAATAATATGGGTGATATGCTTAAAGATGCCATCGATATTTCTACTGCATTACTTGATACAGAATCAAAGATATATTTGTTAATATGGGACGTTTCCAAGGGAACTGTTCCTTGGGTAAAAAAATGGATTAAGCAATACGGACTGTTTTTTGCAGAGTATGTATGCCGGAATTGTACAGTCTGATACTTTTAAGTCTTATATTGATAAAAGGGATGCTGTGTTCAAGGATGCAAATAATATAACATCGAAGAATCTGTACGAGGTGACACAGCATTGCTATGCCTATTTAAAGAGCTGTTATATCACAAGAGATGCAGCGGTTGGAGCGTTAACTGAAAAGACAAAGAAAGATAATCCGACTTATGAAAGCACACAGAAAATGGTCAATCAGGAAATTGCAAAGTGTCTTGTTAAGCTAAAGGATGCGGATAAGACTAATAAGTATGGTTGTTATGGTTTTTTACCGGAAAATAATAAGCAGTATCTTAGTGAATATGATGATGGCGAGTTGTTAAAGTGTGTGGTTTCTTCTGTAGATGGAGAAGAATTATATAAAGATGTTCTAGATATGTATTACTATAAGATTAAAAATCAGAATTGGACTGATAATGATGAGGTTAGTCCATTGTTTAGCAATCCATATACGAATTTGAAATCTTTGAATAATGTAGGATATGCATTGATAGATATTGATGGGAACGGAGTTCCAGAATTACTTATAGGGGATAATGAATCTGTATCAGATGGAGTAATCATTGATTTATATACATATATAGATGATAGTATAGTTTACCTTGATACATCAGATGAAAGATATGGGATCAACTTATCTAAAAACGGAAGAATATACAGATATGGCTCATGGCGGGGCGGGGCTTACAGAAGTGGAAGAATGTAAGATAGATATGGATAACCTAAAGCTTACAACGGTAGAAGGAGTTCTGTATGATGAGGACGATGCTAAGGACACACCATGGTTTTATGGTGAAGGAGATGAATATAGCAATTCAAATGGATATGACATTAGCAAGATGAAAAATATTACTGAGAAAGAAGGTATGAACAAGTGGGATGAATATAGTAACAATATTAAGGGGTATACAATTAGTTTCTTTTCAAATTATACACCGAAAAAGAGCAAAGAAGATATAGATGCCGGTATATATGAAGAATTCATAAAGAATGGCGATTATAATAACTATTTAACTTCGGATTGGGAATATGGTATGCCATCTCAATATGCTGTATTAGATATTGATGGTAATGGAGTTGATGAATTGATTATATATGGAAATGAAAACGAATGGGGAAATATTATTGTTTTTACATATAAAGGTGATACACAGGAGATTGTACCAATTCAAGCAAATCTTTATGACACTGGAGATACATCACGCAAAACGAATGTTATATGGTTTTGTAAGAATATGGAGTATTCACCACAATATCATGCATTAGCATTTACTGATTCACATTATGGAGTAGGTAATGAAGATTATTTGTATTACACGATAAATAATGATGTTTTTGATATTGCATTTGATGTGAGCGCTTTTACCAATTATAATACTGGAGATATACAATATTCTAAAGGTGGAATAAATGTAGAAAGAAATGATATAAGCGAATCAGATTATGAAGCATATATATACGAATTGAAACCAATTGAATGGAAGAAATTGCCATAATATCAATTTACAATAAAATATAATTATGTTCTTGCTTGCATCAGATATTCTTACCCCGGCGTAAATGTCGGGGATTTTTCAATTGTTATATTTCGCAAAATCCGATATACTAAGCTTTATGTTGTTTATAAATAAATCCGATGTGCTCACACCTGTCGTATTCATTCAAAATATTTGTGATAAGATTAGAGGACATGGTGTAAGTTTATGCCAAATGAAGGAATCAGAACTAAATTGACAATTGCAACTAAAAATAGTTGCAATAAATGGAAAGTGATGTATAATATAAAAAAATGGAGATATAATGTTATGGGAAAAAGGATAAACTGATTAAGAGATTAAAATCACGACCAAAAGATTTTACGTTTGATGAAGCAAGAAACTTTATTGAAATATTTTGACTTTGCCTATTCAAATAAGGGGGAAGACCAGTGGATCCAGAGTTATATTTGAAAGTGAAAATCATGGATGCATTATGCTCCATAAACCACATCCACAAAAAGAGCTTAAGGCTTATCAGATCAAACAGCTAATAGAATATCTTGAGCAGGAGGATCTTATATGAATAATACTATGGAATATAAAGGCTATGTTGGAAGTGTTGAGTTTTCAGAGGAGGATGTAATCTTCTATGGAAAAGTTATGGGAATACGTTCATTAATATCATATGAAGGTGAAAATGCCAGAGAGCTTGTAGAAGGCTTTCATGAAGCTGTTGATGAGTATTTGCTAACATGTGAGCAGCAAGGAAAGGTTCCGGAGCAGGCATATAAGGGTAGCTTCAATGTTAGAATATCACCGGAGCTTCATAAGAAAATTGTTATATATGCAACGGAACATGATATTACATTAAATAGGTATGTTGAACAGACACTTGAAAAATCTCCTGCAGCAGTGCAGATGTAATTGAATGACATGCCCTCAGGTAATTAATTTAAAATTATTTGCCTGAGGGTTTTGTTATACTACGACATATAGTCGCATATTATAGATTTACCCCCACATTTATGAAAAATTCGGCTAATTTTACAATTGAGTCATTTGTCCCAATGTGGTAAAATAACAAAGTCCAAGAAAAGGAGGAATTGGATTTCGAAAAGTTAAAAACTTTAGCGCCATGCACCGGCAGGTACGGAAAAATGATGCCGGTTAACGAGGTTTCAGGTTATCGAAAATTCGGCGGATGCCTGGACGCATATATGGATGCGCATCTCGAGCCAAATATGATGGAGACATCAAAACAAAGCGAGAGAACCATAAAAATCAAGTAGCTATTCAGTACAGAACAGTTACATATTTGTACATTTAAAATTATATATCGAAAAGGAGATCTAACACTATGTGTGGAATTATAGGATTTACAGGCCGTTTAGAGGCACAGAAGATTTTGACGGAAGGACTCGCAGCGTTAGAGTATCGTGGATACGACAGTGCAGGTATTGCTTATTTCAAGGATACAGGCAAGATTTCTATCCGCAAAACCGTTGGAAAGGTTAAGGATCTTCTCGCTATCTGCGATGATGAGAACAATTCAACCTGTGGAATCGGACATACAAGATGGGCAACACACGGCGGAGTTACCAATGCCAATGCTCATCCTCACAAGGTTGGAAATGTCGCACTCATCCACAATGGTATCATTGAGAACTACCACGAGATTGTAAACAAGTATGATCTTGCAGACTCTCTTATATCTGAGACAGATACAGAGGTAGCAGCGGCTCTTATCAACAAGCTCTATGACGGAGATCCAAAGGCTACTATTAAGAAGGCAGTAGCAGAGCTTCAGGGTTCATTTGCGTTCTGTATCATGTTCAAGGATCAGCCGGGAAAGATTTTTGCTGTCAGAAATGTAAGCCCGATGGTTGCAACATATTGCGATGACGGAGCATTTATCGCATCTGATCTTACAGCGTTTATCAAATATTCAAAGCGCTATTTTATACTTCCGGAGTACACTATCATGACAATGACTGCTGATGGAATCGAAATGGAGGATTTAGAGGGTAAGAAAGTTGAGCCGGATTATCTTGAGGTAAACTGGGATGTAACGGCAGCTCAGAAGGATGGATATCCGCATTTCATGATCAAGGAAATTCATGAGCAGCCGACAGCTATCACAAGGACTATCACTCCAAGAATAAAGGATTCACTTCCTTGCTTTGAGGATGATAATATCCCGGATTCGTTCTTCGAGGATATAAGCGACATAACAGTTGTGGCCTGTGGTACAGCCATGTATGCAGGAATGGTCGGAAAAGCTCTTTTAAAGAACAAGTTTGGTATTCCCGTTTCTGTTGAGATTGCATCAGAGTTCAGATATGAGCAGCCTGTTCTCACAGACAGGTCAATGGTTATTTTTGTGTCACAGTCAGGTGAGACAATCGATACCTTAGAGGCACTTCGTCTGGCTAATAAATATACTAAAAAGACGCTTTCTATCGTAAATGTAAAGGGTTCAACAATAGCCCGTGAAAGCAACTATGTACTTTATACACACGCAGGTCCTGAGATTGCCGTGGCAAGTACCAAGGCATACACAGTTCAGGTGGCAAGCTTTTACCTGATTGGATGCAAGATTGGTCTTGTATCCGGCCGTATGACCAAGGAAGAGGCAAAGTCATTTATTGAGAATCTGCAGGAGGTTCCAAATCTCATTGAGTCAGTTATCACACAGGCACCTGAGATTGAACAGCTTACAAAGAGAATGACAAATGCTACAAATGCGTTTTACATAGGACGAGGACTTGATTATGCATTAAGCATGGAGGGTGCACTCAAGCTCAAAGAGATTTCTTATATTCATGCTGAGGCTTATGCAGCAGGAGAGTTAAAGCACGGTACAATTGCGCTCATCAGCGAGGGTGTTCCGGTTATCGCAGTTGCTACACAGAGCCATGTATACAGCAAGGTCATCTCAAATATCCGCGAGGTAAAGGCGAGAGGCGCATACGTTATCCTTCTTAGCAGGGATAAGGATATTACAGATAAGTCAATCTGTGATGTGCATATCTCACTACCACAGGCACCGGATGAGTTTGTGATTTTCGAGTCAGTTATAATCTGTCAGCTTATCGCTTACTACACATCAACAGGAAAGGGCTTAAACCCTGACCAGCCACGTAACCTTGCAAAATCAGTTACAGTAGAATAAATAATTTCCCCGGACATTTATACGATGTCCGGGGATTTTTTTCACGCTTGTGAGATACAATGCAGCATATGTAAGATGTTGATGTATATGTCAGTGATTTGCACGGCACCAACACATTTTGTTAAAAAATTGTTAAAAAAATAACAAAAACTGGTTTACACACTTCTTGCACGGTGGTATGATACATAAATGCGGGTTACTCATACGAGAATCCAGCAGCCATACAATTTTCATGTGCGCTTTTATGCCGTGTGACAGAATCACAGCATAACAGAATTAGGACGAGACCCATATGGGCTTTTACCAAAAGGAGGAAAAACAATGCGCAATTCAAAAACAAACGAACTTGTACTGACAGGTTTATTTACAGCCATTATCATTATCATGGCATTCACACCACTCGGATATATTCCGCTCGTAGTTATCAACGCTACGATTATTCACATTCCGGTAATCCTTGGTTCACTTTTCTGCGGACCTAAAAAGGGAGCATTCCTTGGATTTGTATTCGGATTTACCAGTTGTCTAAAGGCAACTATAGTTGGAGGAACTCTTTCATCCTTTGTATTTTCGCCGGTGCTTGCCGCATCCCTGGTCGGAACCTCAGGTATATTTAAGAGCTTATTCATAGCATTTGTTCCAAGAATTTTAGTAGGTGTTATACCTTATTTTGTATATATAGGCATCAAAAAGGTGCTTGCGTCAGAGAAGAAAAAATCTCTGGGGAACAGTTTTAAATGTGCTCATGTCAGTATTCCTTGCATTCGGAGTATATGCATTCCTCGGCAAGATGTCAGAGTCACTTTCACAGGCAGCCGCTTTAGGAATCGGCATAGCAGTCGGAGCTGTAGTATTTATAGTAGTTGAGGCTGTATTTATCAGAAAGAGCACACAGGTTATTCCGTTTGTATATGCAGGTGTAGCCGGTGCCATGACCAATACACTGCTTGTAATGGGCTCAATCTTCGTGCTTTACAAGGATGCTTATGCAGATGCAATCGGTGTGGCAGGAAACGCGGTGCTGGGCGTTATCACCGGAGTCATCAGCTTTAACGGAGTAATTGAGGCAATAGTTGCCGCAATCATCGTATACCTTGTTGGATTGGTTTTAAATACTATCAAACCAATTGCAGCAAAATAAATTCAGATAGATTTAAAATAAATGTGAAATTGTATGTACGGCGGACTGATAAGGTCCGCCTGTTTTATAAGCAGTTGGACTAGGAATGGTAAAAAGCATTTGAGTTAAAAGAAAGGCATGATACAAGGTGAAACATATGCATGAAATAGACATAATGGATATCGGCGGCTTCAAAATAGGCCAAGCCGAGGACACTAAGGGCTTGACCGGCTGTACGGTATTTCTTTTTGATAAACAGTCACCGGCGGGAGTTGACATAAGGGGAGGCGGACCGGCTTCGCGGGAGACACCACTTTTAAATCCTGTGGCAGACGCAAAGGGTATCCATGCTCTTGTACTGTCAGGCGGCTCTGCCTTTGGTCTGGATGCAGCGGGAGGCGTGATGAAGTATCTCGAGGAGCGTGATATAGGCTTTGATGTGGGAGTCACAAAGGTGCCTCTTGTGGTGCAGTCGTGCATTTTTGACCTGGTAATAGGTGATAAAAATGCAAGGCCTGATGGCAAAATGGCATACAAGGCTTGTGAGAACGCTTCTTATGATACCTTTTTACAGGGAAATTATGGAGCCGGAATGGGTGCAACAGTCGGTAAATATATGGGGCGTGAGCGCAGCATGAAGAGCGGAATAGGAGCCTATGCAGTACAGCTTGGAGAACTAAAGGTTGGAGCAGTGGTGACACTGAACGCACTTGGTGACATATATGATATAGATACAGATAAGAAAATTGCCGGAGCACTGGATGAAAATGGGCTGCTTTTTGATGACGAGACAGCGTATTTTGAGGCAGCGGCGAAGATTCAGAATATGTTTACAGGAAACACCACAATTGGTACAATAATAACAAATGCAAAGCTTGACAAGACCGCACTCAACAAGGTGGCATCCATGGCTCACAATGGCTATGGCAGAGCAATCAGACCTGTGCACACGATGGCAGACGGAGATTCAATCTATGCTGTATCAGTGGGCAGTGTGCCTGCCGATATCAATCTGGTGGGGCCAATGAGTGCCTATGTCATGGCAAAGGCCATTGCCAATGCAGCTAGAAGTGCAAAGTCTGTGGATGGCTACAAAGCATTTTGCGATGTAAACAAAAAATGACTGCAGAATAATAGTTTTATACAGAGGTGAAAAACATGTTAAAAGGAAAAACAGTAGTTTTGGGAGTGACAGGAAGCATAGCGGCATACAAGATAGCAAACCTTGCGAGTATGCTTGTAAAACAGCACGCCGATGTCAACGTCATAATGACACACAATGCAACAAATTTTATAAATCCAATCACATTTGAAACTCTCACAGGCAACAAGTGCCTCGTGGACACATTTGACAGAAACTTTGAATTCAATGTAGAGCATGTGGCGCTCGCAAAGAGAGCAGACATTTTTATGGTGGCACCTGCATCAGCCAATGTGATAGGCAAGATGGCAAACGGAATCGCAGACGATATGCTTACCACCACAATACTTGCAGCCAAATGTCCTAAGCTTGTTTCTCCTGCCATGAACACCAATATGTACGAGAACAGGATTGTGCAGGACAATATCAAAAAGCTCGAACACTACGGCTTTGAGATGATAAAGCCGGCTGAAGGATATCTTGCATGCGGAGACACCGGTGCAGGAAAAATGCCGGAGCCACAGACACTTTTCAACTACATAATGAGGACAATAGCCTGTGAAAAGGACCTGGCGGGCAAAAACGTACTCATCACAGCCGGAGCGACGCAGGAAAAAATAGACCCGGTACGTTTTATCACCAATCACTCAACAGGCAAGATGGGGCGTGCCATAGCAGAAAACTGTATGCTCCGCGGTGCGCATGTTACACTGGTCAACGCTTCAGTATCGGTTGAGCCACCTATGTTTGTAGATGTGGTAAATGTGACATCGGCCGCAGACATGGCGGATGTGGTGAAATCAAAGGCTGCTGAACAGGATATTATCATCATGACCGCAGCAGTAGCGGATTTTTGTCCGTCACATCCGGCTGATGAGAAAATAAAGAAAAATGACAGCTCATATGAGGCTGTAATTGAGCTTGAGCGCACAGAGGACATCCTTTCATACCTCGGAGCACACAAGGCTAAGGGACAGCTCATATGCGGTTTTTCTATGGAAACCCAGAATATGCTTGAAAACTCGAAAGCAAAGCTTGCAAAGAAAAATGCAGATATGATAGTGGCAAACAACCTAAAGGTGGCAGGCGCAGGCTTTGGAACAGATACCAATGTGGTCACACTCATCACGGCTGACGACTGCACAGAGCTTGAAATCATGGACAAGAGCTGCGTTGCAGCAAGGATTATGGACCGGTTGTTGCAGATGTAGAGCTTCGATTTTAGGTTGAGAGTGGGTGCGTGGAGCGGGTGGGATGCGGATTATATATCCCACATGTTCGGAAATTTCGATAAAAGTTGAGTAAGTGCATGGAGCAGTAAGATAAATAGAAGAAGTATATTAGTGCATGGAACGCCCGGAGCACAGATTGTATGTCGCTACGTTCGATTTACGACGTGTCGTGTGGGAGTTATATGCCGTCATCAGCAAAAGCGGCGCGGAAAATACTCGTTCAAGCAGCATAGCCTGAATTTAGATATTGAGGTAAAATGCGCGTTTGATTTTCCGCGCCTGATAAGCTCTGCGGATGACGGCATTTACTCCCACTAGACTAAGGAGTTATGAGAGCGGAGTGATATATAATCTGTGCACCGGGCGCTTCATGCACTTACAGAACCTGAATTCGAAGCACTCCATGCACAAGCGATTATATAAGCCGTTACACCGCGCAGTCCACAGCCGGCAGCTCCCCGGTCACATCTAGGAAGAGATTTGTAAAGGTCTGCTCATAGTAAGGCTCCACCCAGAGCAGGCCGATGCCGAGCGACAGCACGCAAAGCACAAGCATACCGATGAAGCTTACGTTAATGTAGATGACTCTGAGTATGTTGCCGCGAATCAGCTTTATGGCATGAGTCAGACATGCAAATACTGATAAATCATCGCGAGAGAGCACCAGATACAGGTAAAATGGAAACAGAACCAGTACAATAAAGCTGAGCACGGCACTTGCAGCATATAAAGCGATAGCAATTCCAATGGTGTCACCGCTTAGTTTGAAAAAGTTTCTGGCTACAAGGAAAGGCGCCTTTGCAATCATAGAGATGGCATAATATATGATGTATGCTCCAAAATATCTGTTGGAGTGATTCATAAAGCAGTAGAAGACATCGCTGATACGGCACTCTTTCTTTCTTGCCATATTAAGGTGGAAACGTATGAGTCCCATCTGCAGCACGCCGACCACGATAGATAAAAGTACCTCGGCAATGTAGTAGATGACGGTCTGAACCTTTGTCGCATATACATTTCCGAGCAGGTAGGTAAACGGCAGATCGCTAAACAGATTTATGAGTGTGACAGTGAGAAAAACGCTCATGCTAAGTCTGTATCTTCCGTTCAGGTTCTCTCTTGATATTCTTTTTAATTCTTTGGATTTCTTTTTTGGGTTCATTATATTTCTCCTGAAATAATAGTTTTGAATTAATGCTTAAGTTAGGCTTGAGTTAATGTTTAAATTAATGCTTTGACAATTGTCAGATATATAGCATATACTTGTATTCATATGGTTACACAAAATCACAGGAAGGACCACACATATCATGCAGACAGATGAAACAATCGACAGGTATTTCTATATAACGGGCTGGATATGCATAGCTGTATTTGCGGCTCTTGCGGCAGTGATTGGAGTATGCGGTACGCAGATACTCACAAAGGTGCCTCCATGTCCGCTGCACGCATATACAGGCTACTATTGTCCGGGGTGCGGTGGCACGAGAGCCACATTTGCGCTGCTGCACGGACATCTGATAAGGTCGTTTGTACTCCATCCGTTTGTGCCGTATACAGCCGTTTTTGGAGGCTGGTTTATGCTGTCACAGACACTGCAGCGGATAAGCCGCGGCAGGCTGCACATCGGAATGCACTTCAGGCCATTATATATGTGGCTTGCACTTGCCATTATTGTGGTAAACTGTATAGTCAAAAATATGCTTATATTATTTTGCGGTATTCATCTGCTGAAGTAGCTCATTGTAGTCGATACCGGTCAGGTTCTGGTATTCCTTTAATATACCTTCTATGCTTCCGTATTCGTGAAGCATGGCGGCAAACGAACCGATATAAATAATAAGAGTGATAACAACAGCGGCAAACGCAATCCAGAATGAGGTCATAGCCATGCTGCTCATTGAAGTGGCACCGCCTTTTGACAGTAACGCAAAAATCATGGCAAGCGAGCCGCATATGATAGACACATAAATACAGCTGCACGACGCGATGGCAATTATTGAAAGCACAAGTGCTGCAACCTCCATATTGCGTGAGCGTTTATTGTAGAAATTGTTGTTGGGATTAAAGCCCGGCCCATAATTGCTGCCGAAATTATAGTTATAATCCTGATTATAATCAAATTTTTGTGGATCCATAATAAAATTCCTTTCTATAAAGTTGATTTTATTGTATCACTTCATTTATAATACGAAAAGAATAAGTTTTTTTAAAGAGGTAAAAAAATGGATATTATTGCTGCAATTGCAGAAGAACTGCAGATTAAAAAAGGACAGGCCGAGGCCGCTGTCAAGCTGATAGATGAGGGAAACACCATTCCTTTTATCGCCAGATACCGAAAGGAGGCAACCGGCTCATTAAATGATGAGGTGCTCAGAAATCTCTTCGACAGACTGACATATCTACGTAATCTTGAGGACAAGAAGCAGACAGTGCTTGCAAGCATTGAGGAGCAGGGCAAGCTTACGGATGAGCTTAAGAAGGCAATCCTTGAGGCACAGACACAGGTGGCGGTTGACGATTTGTACAGACCTTACCGTCCGAAGAGAAGAACCCGTGCCACAATCGCAAAGGAAAAGGGCTTAGAACCACTGGCACAGACCATTTTAGCGCAGGAATCGTCTGTTGATATCATGGCAGAAGCAGCTAAATATGTGGATGCAGAAAAAGACGTGGCAGATGAAGCGGCTGCACTTGCCGGAGCAAAGGATATCATTGCAGAGAACGTATCCGACAATGCCGGTTACAGAACAAAAATCAGAGAGCTTACCATGCAAAAGGGGCGTCTTATATCGACAGCCAAGGATCCAAAGGCGGAGTCTGTCTATGAGATGTACTATGAATTTGATGAGGCTCTTTCCAAGGTGGCAGGTCACAGAACACTCGCAATTAACCGTGGTGAGAAGGAAAAAATCCTCACAGTAAAGATAGAGGCACCGACAGAGGATATCATAAAATATCTTAAAAAGCAGGTTATCACAAATGATGGAGCGCCTACAGCAGCCGTACTCACAGAGGTAGTGGAGGATGCGTACGACAGGCTTATTGCCCCTGCCATAGAGCGTGAAATCAGAAACAATCTGACAGAGGAAGCAGAGGATGGTGCCATAAAGGTATTCGGAAAGAACCTGGAGCAGCTTCTCATGCAGCCTCCAATTGCAGGACAGGTTGTGCTTGGATGGGATCCGGCATTCCGTACAGGCTGCAAGATTTCTGTCGTAGACCCTACAGGAAAGGTGCTCGATACCACAGTAATCTACCCGACAGCACCACAGAACAAGGTCGATGAGGCAAAGGCTATAATCAAAAAGCTCATAGACAAGCATCATGTCACTCTTATCTCACTCGGAAACGGAACAGCATCGCGTGAGTCAGAGCAGGTGATTGTTGAGCTGTTAAAGGAAATTCCGGTAAAGGTGCAGTACATCATAGTAAATGAAGCAGGTGCGTCAGTATATTCAGCCAGCAAGCTTGCCACGGAGGAGTTTCCGAATTTTGATGTGGGACAAAGAAGTGCCACATCCATGGCGCGTAGACTTCAGGATCCGCTCGCTGAGCTTGTAAAGATTGATCCAAAGTCAATCGGAGTCGGACAGTATCAGCACGATATGAACCAGAAAAAGCTCTCAGAGGCACTCGGAGGAGTTGTAGAGGACTGCGTAAATAAGGTTGGTGTAGATTTAAATACAGCATCCGTTTCACTGCTTGAGTACATATCAGGCATCTCAAAGACCATTGCCAAAAACATCGTGGATTACAGAGAGGAAAACGGTAAATTCACATCACGTTCACAGCTTCTTAAGGTAGCAAAGCTTGGACCGAAGGCATTTGAACAGTGTGCAGGTTTCATGCGTATCTCAGACGGAAAGAACCCACTTGATGCCACAGGCGTGCATCCTGAGTCATATGATGCCACAAAGGCAGTGCTTGAAAAGCTTGGCTACACAATGGAGGATGTAAAGAACAGAAATGTAGTTGGAATCTCAAAGAAAGTATCTGATTACAAGGCGCTCGCAGACGAGGCAGGAGTTGGTGAAATCACACTGCGTGACATCGTAAAAGAGCTTGAAAAGCCGGCAAGAGACCCACGTGAGGATATGCCAAAGCCAATTCTAAGAAGCGATGTCCTTGAGATGAAGGACCTCACACCGGGTATGGTATTAAAGGGCACAGTCAGAAATGTAATAGATTTCGGATGCTTTGTGGATATAGGAGTACACCAGGACGGACTTGTGCATATCTCAGAGATATGTGACCGCTATATCAAGCACCCGCTTGAGGCTGTCAGTGTAGGAGACATAGTAGATGTGCAGGTTATGAGCGTTGACCTCAAAAAGCAGCGCATCCAGCTTACCATGAAAATCGGACAGGGCACAGACAAGGCCGGTAAGTCAGAAAACAGCGGCAGCAGCAAAGACAGTGCTGCCAACAAGGCTGACAGAAGTAATAGAAATAACGGCGGCAGGAATAGCAGAAACGATAGAAATAGTACAGGCAGCAAGAATAATAACAACAGAAACAAAAAGCCGCACTACATAAAGGGCAAGAAAAATAATTTCTTTGACAATATTATTCTTGATAATTAAAACCACCTTGACAAAACACTTCAAAGTGCATATCATAGGTTTGTAAATAAATAGGAATTCTTCAGGGCAGGGTGCGATTCCCTACCGGTGGTACAGCCCACGAGCCGCAAGGCATGATTCGGTGTGATTCCGAAGCCGACAGTATAGTCTGGATGAGAGAAGATTATTAGGTGTCATTACACTGTGATATTAAGTCCCGGAAGATTTTCTTCCGGGATTTTTTAAAGCAGCTATTCAGATTTTAGATAGCTGCACTCACAATATCCTCAGGATTCCTTAAGCATCAAAGGAGTGTAAAATGGACGTAACAACAAACAACACAAAATCAAAAGTAAACATCAGACTTTTAGTCGGCACAGGAATGTTAAGCGGACTTGCATTTGTACTTCAGTACCTCGAGTTTCCAATTCCAATCATGCCGTTTTTATTAGGTTTGATTTTTCAGACCTGCCTGCACTTATCGGAGCATTTGCATACGGACCGTTAGCAGGAGTGATTGTAGAGTTTATCAAGAACCTGCTTCACTGTACAGTAACACAGAGCTTTACGGTAGGAGAGCTTTCAAACTTTATTCTCGGAGCAGTATTTACAGGAACGGCAGGGCTTATATACAAGAAGAACAAGACTAAAAGGGTGCCATCATTGGTGCGATAGTTGGCTCGGTTATAATGGGAATCATCAGCTTCCCGTCAAACCTGTTTATTGTATATCCAGCATATGAGAAGTTTACACCAATAAATGAAATCATGGATGCATACAGCAAACTTCTCCCATCAGTAGGCAAGCTGTGGCAGGCACTTTTAATATTCAATGTTCCGTTTACCATCGTAAAGGGACTTATATCAACACTTATCACAGTGCTTATATACAAGAGACTGTCACCGGTTTTAAAGGGAAGAGGATAGAGAAAATACCTGACACAATATATATTAGTCACAAACATAAAGAGCGCAGTCAATTGCGCTCTTTTCTTTTTTAAAAGGAATGTTATAATAAATCTAAATATTTAGTTGGGAGCAGGACATGAAGCTTGAATTTGATGTAAAAGTAACAGAAAAGGATTTATATTCATTTAATATAGAGCAGGCGTACAAGGGCAGTCAGGGTGTCATATCATTGCTGTTTGCTGTGCTCTTGGCTGCGGCAGCAGTGTTAAGCGCACAAAAAGGCAATACGGAGTATGTGGTGCTTTATATTATAGTTGGTATTCTGGTGCTGCTATATGTGCCGTTTTCACTCAAGGGCAGGGTAAAGATGATTATGAAGACAAATGAAGTTTTCTCAAAGCCACTGCATTTTGCGGTAGACGAAAAGCACATAAATGTAAGCCAGGGAGATGAGATGGCGCAGCTTCCGTGGGAGCAGGTGTACAGATTCGTGGCAAATGATAAGAGGATACTTATATTCAGCAACAGGAAGAATGCATACATTCTCTCAAAGGAGCAGCTGGGCGACAGCTATGAGCCGTTAAAGGAGCTGGCAGGCAGTACACTGGAGAAATACAGACTGAAAATCAAATAAACAAAATAGATATAAGATAAAAGATAAAATAAATAGATAAGGGTATAAGCTGGTAATATGAGTAGTGAAGGAAATATAACAGTAATAGAAAGCTTTTCGGCAGATGATACGCATGCACTTGGGGTTACGCTTGGACAGCAGGCAAAGCCGGGGGATGTGTGTACACTTGTGGGTGATTTAGGAGTGGGTAAAACAGTGCTCACGCAGGGCATAGCAGAGGGGCTTGGCATAACAGAGCCGATAAACAGCCCTACATTTACCATAGTGCAGGTGTACGAGGAGGGGAGGCTTCCGTTTTATCATTTCGATGTATACAGGATTGGTGACATTGAGGAGATGGATGAAATAGGCTATGAGGATTATTTCTACGGAGATGGGCTTACGATGATAGAGTGGGCAAATCTCATTGAGGAGATACTCCCAAAGAAGAGAAAGAGAATTACTATTGAAAAAGACCATGGAAAAACGGCTTTGACTATAGAAAATAACAATAAAAGAGGTTTTATAATGAAGATACTTGCGCTTGACAGCTCTGGGCTTGTGGCCAGTGTGGCTGTCGTATCGGACGATAATCTGATAGGAGAATACACGATAAATTATAAAAAGACACATTCGCAGACACTTCTTCCGATGCTTGATGAGTGTAGCTAGACAGAGCTTGACCTTAAGACAATAGATTTTATTGCAGTCTCAGCAGGACCTGGATCGTTCACAGGGCTTCGTATAGGCTCTGCGACGGCGAAGGGGCTTGCACTGGCACTGGATAAGCAGATAGTTTCTGTGCCTACTGTAGATGCGCTTGCATACAATCTGTGGGGCAGTGCAGATGTTGTGTGTCCGCTTATGGATGCAAGAAGGCAGCAGACCTATACAGGGCTGTATGATTTTACTGATGGCAGGATGAACACCATTTTGCCACAGTGCGTAGTGATGATAGAAGAGATAGTTGACCAAATCAATGAGCTCGGCCGCAGGGTGATTTTCCTTGGAGACGGAGTGGATGTGTTCAGGGATTATATCAATGAGCACGTAAAGGTGGACTATGACTTTGCACCTGCCATGTGCAATAAGCAAAGAGCATCGGCTGTAGCATGTCTTGGACAGGTGCTCTATGAGCAGGGCAGGGCAGAAAATGCAGCAGACCATAAGCCTGAGTATCTCAGATTATCACAGGCGGAGAGAGAGAGACAGGAAAAGGAGAGAGATTTTAGAATATGATAATAAGACCCATGGAGCCGGAGGATGCAGACTACGGTGGCGCAGATAGAAAAAGGACGAGCT
>ENA-OQEL01000283-OQEL01000283.1-human-gut-metagenome-genome-assembly--contig:-NODE-283-length-19405-cov-4.867310_pt1 | contig 19405 bp, 17 predicted proteins | sample MGYA00242796_ERZ504637 | MGnify/ENA primary metagenome ERZ504637 (study PRJEB26092, sample SAMD00036306) | human gut metagenome | host: Homo sapiens | study: EMG produced TPA metagenomics assembly of... | reverse complement strand
CCTCTTCCGAAAGGATATTTAACGGTTCCGGAAAAGGTTATCTACCTGCGGGAACGATAGGCAACCGGACACACATTCTGTCCGAGCGGTTAAAAGCGGGCACGGAATTTAAACGGCTGAAAAAGGGGCATCGACCTGCGCCGATGCCCCCAACGTGGACACACATTTTGTCCTATAAGCCACAAAGAGCCATCTGTCGCTTTGTCCCGCCCGCTTTTTTTTGCTTGGTTGGACTTTATTTGCCCGAAGCTACGCCCATGCCGTAGCCGATGATCAGGCCGTGCATCTCGGCGTAATAGGAATCCAGGCCGTTGCAGGGCATGATGATGGTCTTGGAGCAGGGCCAATGTTCGACTATGCGATCAGTAAGCGCCTGGGCTCCAGCTTCGTTCTCAACGTGATCGATGATGACCTCACCGCCCGTAAAGCCCTCGGCTTCCATAGTGTCGATGATCTTGTTGAGCATCTTCTTTTCGCCACGCGTGTGCCCGACGAGTTCGATTTTACCGGCCTCACTCGCCGTGCCCAAAATGCGGATATTGAGCTTGTTGGCAATGACGCCGGCTGCCTTAGGGATACGTCCGGCTTTGGCGAGGTTTTCGTAATTGCACAAACTGAAGAGGATTTTGCTGTTCTGTTCAAGGCTATCGAAGTATGCGCAAGCATCCTCGAATGAGACATTCGGATTGCTTGCAAGATAGCGGTCGAACAGCAAGAAAATGAGGTCCATTTTTGCCGCCAGCTGCGCGTGAATTGACTAGATGAATCTGTCGGTCGGGCTCCTCGGCAAGAACCATATCGCGAGCCGTGGCTGCCGCGTTGTAGCTGCCCGACACGCCCTCAGAGATCGGCATGCAGATGGTCTTGTCTGCCAATTTGAAGAGCTCGGCCCACTCCCCCACGCTGGGACAAGCGCTCGAAGAGGCATTCGTCTCCGCCTGAACAGCGCAGTTGAGCTCATGAACATCGAGCGAAAGGTCATCGACGAATTCACGCTCCCCCACTCGAATTTTGAGGGGAGCAAATGCAAAGGTGGTATGGGGTGCGATCGGTTGCCAATCGCGGAGGTTGCAGCTTGAATCGGAGATAAGTGCCCAGCTCATAGAGGGTCCTTTCTAATCGTTCCCATTCAATTATAGCCATCTTGCAGACCGATTGGGCCGCTATCTAGTATTCAAAACTAGATAGCGGACTGCACTAAAGGCAAAAGAATGGACCCCATGACTCAAAGCCACGAGGTCCATATCCGTTTGCTTTATCTGAATACTTAGTAGCGCACGAAAATGTAGTTGTTGTTCATGCCGGCGGCAACGGAGCTGATGATAACACCCGTGTTGTAGTCGGAAGCATGAATCATCTGACCACCACCGATGTAAATGCCGGTGTGGTACGAGTTGACCACAACGTCACCGGGCTGCGGATCGGACACACGCGTCCAGCCCATAAAGGTGCCCGTGGTGCCCAGGCGGCAATAGCGACCAGTGAGGCAATAGCTAACAAAACCAGAGCAGTCGAAACTGTTCGGGCCAATTCCGCCCCAGGAATAGGCGCAACCAAGCTTGCTGTATGCACGCGAGACAACAGAACCGCCATCGACGGACTGGCTCGGAGCAGAAGGCGTCGGAGCCGGGGCAGGCGTGGAGGGCTGCGGTGTCGGAGCAGGTGCCGGCGTAGGAGCCGGAGTGTTGCCGCCCTGGTTGTTGTTATTGCTGGTCTGGCCACCGTTGTTGGTGTTCTCGGTCGCACCGGCAGTCTCGTTGCTCACCGTGGCCTTCTCGGCGGTACTGGCGTTGATGCCGGCCTGCAGCGCGGCGTTGGCCTCGGCCTCAGCGGCAAGCTCAGCCTGCAGCTGTGAATCCAGAGAGTTTACGACGTTCTGTGCTTCAGCCTGCTGGGCGTTAAGCTCGTCGACCTTCTTTTGCGTGGTGGCGACGTTCTTTTCCTGCTCGGCCTGCTTATCGGTGAGCTGCTGTTTGAGCTCCTTGACCTCTTGAATGGTCTGAGCCTGCTTATCGGAAACTTTGCCGTAGTAGAACAGACGGTTGAGCATATCGCTCAGGTCATCGACGCCCGTCAGAACCTGAAGCAGGCTCAGACCGCCGGTTTTGTACTCGCCGGCGACATAGGTCGAGAGCTTGGCCTGACCATCGGCGATCTCCTGCTGCTTTTGCGTGATCTCGCCAGCAGTCTGATCGAGCGCCTGCGTCTGCGTGGCGAGCTCATCGTAAATCTGCTGAGTTTGGGTACCGATCTGCTCGAGCTTCGTACGAGCAGCGGCAAGGTCGGATGCGGTATCGGCGTAGGCAGGAGCCGCGAGGCCCAAGCCCAAAACACAAGCGAGGGTTGCCGTAGCAGCGCAGCGTGCCATGTTTTTGTGCGTGTTTGCTGTGCGCATGTAGCTTCCTTTCCAGTAACTAAGGGTAACGGCTAGTCCACCGTCACCAGGCTAAAGAGCTCCACATCGTCATTAGACGGTGTGAGCTTCTCGCGCGGGTTGAGAAACGCAAGCTCAAGGATACAACCGTAACCGACAAGCTTTGCGCCCATATCTCGCACCAGTTTACCTGTTGCCTCGACGGTTCCGCCCGTCGCGACCAAGTCGTCCAGAATCAACACGGTATCTTTAGAGCTGATAGCGTCGGCATGGATCTCAATTGAATCGGTGCCGTACTCGAGCTCGTAGCTCTGACTTACGGTCTCGCGCGGTAGCTTGCCAGGTTTACGTGCGGGAACAAAGCCGGCGCCAAGGGCTACAGCCACCGGTACGCCAACCATAAAGCCGCGAGCCTCGGGACCCACGACCTTGGTGATTCCCATGCCGGCAAAGTGCTCGGCGAGGGCATCGGTCATGGCTTTGAGCGCCTCGGGATTGCCAAAGAGCGGCGTGATGTCTTTAAAGATGACTCCGGGCTCGGGATAGTCGGGGATGTCGACGATTTGAGATTCGAAGTCGTACATTGCATGACCTTTCAATGGGTTGCCGGATAAGCGGCAGCTGTTATTTGCCCGCGGTGGCGGTGCCGGATTGCGAAGGGGTGACGACCTTGAGCGGCTTTACGAGGGAATCCTCGTGCGAAGCCGGCGCGCCTATCTCTTCGTTTTTGGCCTTGGTTGACTCGGAGCGAGTGATTTCCTCATCGAGTGCATCGATGTCGGCGTCCTCGACCACGGCGTTGAGCGACTCAAAAACGCGGTTCTTGAGCAGCGCGGTGTGCACGCCCTCCGTCAGGTCGTGAAGCTTCTTAAACGCACGCTCGAGCTTGGCGTCGCGCTCGTCATCGGAGGTGTCCATGCCGAGCATGCTCACGAGCACCTGCTCAAACATCGAGGACTCGCGGTTGGCGGAAGACACGTACTGACGCAGGTTGCGCGGCTCGATATGGAAGCGTGACAGCTCGGAGCAGTAGCGGATGATCGGGAAATCGCGACCATCGACGAGCTCACGATTTTGCGGACTCTTGATGATGCGAATGAGGTCGTTCTCGGCGAGCGAGCGGATAAACGAAATCTCGACGCCCAGCATATCGGGAATGGTCTCGATAGGATGCAGCTTTTGCTTAGTCTCCTTGGGCTCCGTCTTGAGCGGAACATCGGACAGCAAGCCCACCTCGTAAGCGAGCGTTGACAGGTCCGTGGCGTTTTCCAAGCGCTGCTTAATCACGTTGAGTGGCATATAGCGGGTCTTCTGCAGGTGCAGAATGACCTCCAGGCGATCAACGTCCTCCTTGGAGTACTGACGGTATCCCTTAGGCGTACGATGAGGGGTAATGAGCCCCTCATCCTCTAGAAATCTAATTTTTGAGTTCGAAAGATCGGGGTATGCGCCTCGAAGTAGGTTGACGACTTGGCCGATACTCAGATAGTTGCGTTCGGCCATGCCCTACTCACCGGTTTCGATGCGCTCCGGCGTGCTCTCGTGGTAGATGAGCGTAAACGTACCGATCTGGACGGAAGAACCGTCGTGCAGCGGGGCTGCATTGACGATGGCACCGTCGACCCAGGTGCCATTGAGCGAGCCCAAGTCCTCGATGCGAGCGCCGAGGCCCTCGCGAATAATGCGCGCGTGGCTGCGCGAAACGGTCATGTCATTGAGGAAGATGCCGTTCGCGGGATCGCGGCCAATGGTGGTCACGTCATCCTCGAGCTCAAAAGCGGCACCAGTCTGCGGACCCTTGACGATGGACAGAACGGGGGCGGTGATGCGCACGTTGGCCATGAGGTCGGGAACGGTGACGTCGCTTGAAGGCACGCGGAATACGCAGGTAGCGTCAGCAGTCTTATCATTCTGAGGCATATTGTTAACCATGTTGTCCATGACAACCCCTAACTTATCGCGGACGTGCCGCAAATAATGAACCGTACGTAATCATACCCCAACGAATCAGTCTTCGATTTCAGGGTTCAGAAAGTCGATGTCCTCGTCCTCGGGATGCGTGAGAGCCTGTTTAATGGCCGCTCCGCCCTTAATGGAGTAGATGACAGCGGTGAGCATGGAGAAGATCACGCCGCCGTACACAAAGAAGATGCCGAGGGGCATCGAGCTTCCGTTGAGGCCCGGGAAGGCCGTAAGGGCTGAAGGTAAAAGATGCAGGCCGTCAATAACGGGGAACCCGAGCAGCATGAGCGAGAAGCCGGTCATGAGCAGCGCTGTGGCAATCTTTCCGGGGAAGACAACATCGATGGGGCGACGGTGATAATGGCGCACGATAAGCGTGCCGATGCCCAGATAGATGTCGCGGCCAATAATGAGCACGCAGACCCAGATGGGCAGCTCTCCGCGGACCACCAGCCCCAAGACGCCGGTGAACAGCAGCGCACGGTCGCAAATGGGATCCATGACCTTGCCGAGCCATGAGACCGTCTTAGTCATGCGAGCGATCTGACCGTCCATCCAGTCGGTGGAGGCGGCAACGGCGTAGATAACGATGGCGATGACGCGGTTGTTGTCCGTCACAAACAGGTACAGAAATACCAGGGTGAGGATCAGGCGCGTAAAGGTGATGAAATTGGAGATCGTAAAGATCTTATTCGACGGGTAATCGGAAGTGCCGATAAGCTCCTTTTTGATCTTCTTTTTGATGCCCACAGGACTCCCCCGCTGGTTAACGACAAAACTTTCGATACTATACCCGTTCCGGCGATGTCTATCCAGCGTAAGCATAGAGAGTCCAGACATGTGGAGGGCGCTTTTAGGCGGCGGGGATTTCGCATTCGTGTACATCAGCCTCCAAACATGTCGAAAAATGTCGATTTTGGTGGCTGATGTACACGTTTTGATTCGGTGATTACATCGAGCGGGAACGTTGTTGCTTTAAGCAAAATAATCATGGTGATTAAAACAAAAAAGGTCAGGCACTAGGTGCCTGACCTGCAAACTTCTGGTCGGGACGACTGGATTCGAACCAGCGACCCCTTGACCCCCAGCGAGGTCAGAATGACCCTGACCTGTGCTTATTTTGTTAAAACACGCGCAGATAGCGCAAGTAGCGCATTTCCGCATTTGCATATTTTACCAGCTCAGCGCGGTCTGTCCAGATAGCATATTTTCGGCTTCGAGGAGCGCGGTGCAGCCGATGATTTAATCAACGGGGGTAGGAGCCCCGAATCGTCGCCTCTCCGGGTTCCCGCAGGTGGGCCCGCCTGTTTCTAATCAACTGCGGATTTAGGAGCAGACATGCAGAACGAGAAATGCAGCAATAAAACCTTACGCGTATGCGGAGCCGGCGGCGTGAGGAAGAACAAGGGCAAATGGCAGGCTGTCGTGACGGTGGCCGACGAGATGACCGGGAAGAAGGTCCAGAGGACCAGGAACACCCGCGTGCCCTGCCTGAAGCAGAGCGCGCGGGGAAAGGCGGCGGCGATGCGCGTCCTCGCGGAATTCAGGTCGGAGGTCGAGCTGGAACTCGTCGAGGCCGAGGAGGCGAGGGCCGCTATCGGCGCCGGGCTTCCCGCCGAACAGCGGGATGACTACGCCGCGCTGCCGCTTTCCGAGGCGCTCGAGAAGTTCATCGACTTCTGCCTGGAGATGAACAGGATCACCCCGACGACCCGCGACGACTACCACTACAGCGCCCTGCACATCGAGCGAGACGAGCTGGGTCTGGTCCCCGTGAACGAGGTGACGACCGACGACGTCAACGCGTGGTCGAGGCGCAGGATCGCCCTGGGCACGGCGCCGGACACGCTCAACAAGTCATTCAAGCTCGGCAAGCGGCTCTACGCCGTCCTGCTGAAGCGCAGCAACGACACGATCGGGAGGAACCCGTTCGACGGCGCCCTCGCGCCCAGGGTCATTGCCAGGCCCAGAAACGCGCTGCGCTCCGACCTCGTGCCGAAGCTCAACTCGGTGACCTCGATGATGCCGGACTCGACCTTCAGGCGGGCGGTCGTGCTCGCCCTGCACACCGGGATGCGCATCGGCGAGGTCTGCGGCCTGCGCTGGTGTGACGTCGACTTCGAGTCGGGGCTCATCACGGTCAGGCACTCGGTGGCCTACGTCAAGGACAGGGGCTCCTTCATCAAGGACACCAAGAACCACGACTTGAGGACGATCCCCGTCGACCCGGTGGGCCTGCTCCCCTTCCTGAAAGAGATCCACGAGATCGATTCGCAGAGGCTCCGGGAGGCATCGGCCCTCGGCCTGCGCGACCTCGCGGACAGCTACGTCGTGTCGCGGCCGGACGGCTCCTTCGCCACCACCAGTTACATCCGCAGGGCGTTCAAGACGTTCTCGGAGACCAACGGCCTCATGGGCACCAACGACGAGCTGATCACGTTCCACGGCCTGCGCCACACCTTCGCGAAGCAGTGGATCCGCCACGGCGGCGACATCAAGGCGCTGCAGTCGATCTTCGGGCACAAGGACGCCATGGTCACGCTCAACGTCTACGCCGACATCGAGCCGATGTCCAAGATCCAGAACATGCTGCGCGTGTTGCCGAGCCTGTGGCGAGGCTACCTCGGCCTGAGGGTGGACCCCGGCCCCATGTTCCAGCAGAAGATCCGCGAGGCGATCGAGACGCTCGAGGCGTTCGGCTACGGCATCTCCGAGCCTGACGACCGCAACGTCCTCATCCGCGACGTTCAGACGATAAGCCGCCTCTACCCCACCGAGTACGCGGCAGTGCTGGGGGCCATCCCGACCGAGGCGACCGTGGTCGAGTAGAGGCTGAGACATGCGCTTTCCCAAATCCGTAGCGCAAGTACGGGAATGTGGAATAGCGTTCAGATATATTCTACCCGGTCATCTCGGTGACGCAAATGCGGCACGGGTTTCCGCGAACGCGGATGCCCGTGCCTATCTTTTTATGATTGTGAATACGCCTGCGCGAATGTAGATGAAGCCCCGCGGTTCAGGCCGGGGATTTTCAGCCGCGCCGCCCGATTTCGAATAAAGGCCTGCAAATGCAGACGGCTTTCGGGGGGCCCGACGGCACCTCTCTCAAAAATGGGAGTATGGCCCGAGGCCGCACCTGTGCCCCAGCTCCGCCACGAGGGCATCGTTGTCGGTCACCGAGACGATGGCGTCGCCGTCGTAGGGCGCCTCGATGTAGACGCGGTCGAGCGAGTTGGCCGTCCCCGCCCAGAGCGTCCTGGTGCGCCGGACGCTCCGCACGTGGGCGTAGGGTATCACCGAACGCGTCCCAGCGTACACGACGACGAGGCGGTCGCCGTAGAGCTCGAGGCGGTTGCTGCGGACGGGAAGGGCGGCCAGGGCCACGAGGGCCGGGACGGGCAGCAGCGCGAGCCAGCCCCATAGGAGCGCGGGACTCGAGCTCAGGAAACACGCGATACACGCCGCGGATAAACCGCCCGCCACAATCACCATGGCCGCTATGAACCACGGGTCTGTCCTGCCGGGGAACACCCGCTCCGGCCGCTCGTCCTTCTCACCCATTACGGCCTCCCTCCCGACGCCCTCCCTGGCGGAGCGTGGGGCCGGAGAGTGCCTTGAACCCGTCGCCGACCATCTCGCCCCCCGTTCCGTGGGCCTTCTGTAGTGGTGTGTACCCCCGACTGTTCGACGGATGTCGTACGATTAAAAGTTTGTCTAACCTTTTAAGACGGGTGCAGCAAGATCGAGCAGATTGTCCGTGCGAGAGGCTTCCCGCCGCAGCGCCCGGTCTCGGGTTCGATGCATCGACATCCGTCTCAGGTGGTATCTCCGCTGCGCGGCATTGCAGGGTGCAAAGCCGCGCAGCGGAGATACCACGGAGTACGCCGAGGCTTTGCTCGCGTGGGCTGAAACATATTCCCAATCCGGGAATGCATATATATAAGTGCGATCGTTTTGCCGTAGATGGGAAACCCGTCGGCCGGGCGGGACCGGAGAGCCGGGCGGGACCGGAGGGCCGGGCGGCGAATGCGAAAGGCCGGATGCAGCCGATGCCCTGAATGAGGTCCCAACACATGGGAGGGGCAGGTGAATCCATCTCTTTGGCCGCTCCCGAGGGCATGGATTTCCCAGCCCTCGCCCCCGAGGACATCTTGCAGACGATTCGCAGGTCTCCGAGCGGTAGGTACCTGATGGAGCAGAGGGCCGTGCTGGCGTAGTTGCCGCACTTCGACGATATGGACGATGACGAGCTCCGCCAATTCGCCGCCCAAGTCAGGCCGTGATTTTATAGAATTCAGGGAGGACCGCTGTCACGTTCGCCGTTTAAGAAGGTGCCGCTTTGAAATATCTCGTCGAGGATTTCGATGATCCGGCAGATCCCGTCCAAGACTACGCCGAGGCCAAGCAAATCGTCCGAAAAGTACTCGGCTCCCACCCATCGGTGAGACAAGCTGCCACATGGCCATGGAAGCCTCATTTATTTGCGAAGAACATCGGCTAGCCGCAGGATTGAAATCATCGACCGATAAGTGAGTTCCACCTTTTCGCCCGCAAGCAGTCGTTTCGAGCCAATCTCATCTAGCCCCACAAGCCGAGAAAACAGCGGGCCGCTCATCGTGCCCTCGTCAATTGATTCCCTTATGGTCTTCAAAACGTCCGTATCATGAAGCGATGCCGAGCTGTAGGGGGCAACACGAGCGGAACTCTCAATTAACGACGAGACAAAAGGATGGAGATGCTTTGGACATAGTCCATCAAACACCACATCCCCATTGTCATCCGAGCCGACCAGGCGCCAAGTATAATGATCGACCCAGTCATCTCCGTCATATATGGCGTCCATGAGCAACTTCCCGTCTAGAGAGAGAAACCTATTTGGACATCGGGGCGCAAGACCGCAATCCATATCGGGCCTGCAGCAGCTCCAACCCAACGCACCACATAGTTTCCCTTTCGTACATGTGTATCAATCTCCCCGAAATGCCGGAGAATGCAATTCCAGACCCGTTTGTCGGATAGCAATCGACGTATTTTTGTTTTCCGCTCACAACCTTGTATAGATATATCGTTCCAGCAAAAGAGAAGGTATCGTGACTATTTTAGATCTATATGGCCAATTCGAGCCCTCACCATGGCAATTGTGGCAGCTGGGTTTCTTTTCATTAAAATTTCACTTTGTTAAATCCCTGCCCCTAAGCATTAAACCCGAAGTCCACCGAGTGGGCGAAAGTAAAAGAGGGTCGAATCCGAAGCAGTTCCCAGACAATTGGCGTCCGGCCAGACACTTCGGTTTGGCCCTTTCTTTCCAGGACTCTATAACAGCAAAGCACCTGCTAGATGGGCTTTTTGTGGGTGGGTAATTGTAACAGCTGATTGAACTGCAACGCGCTGGGGCCAATAGGGCGAGGCAAACTGGCGAGGTGTGTCGTCGCGAGTGCAATCGCCACGGTCGACGACGCGGTCGTCCAGCTGCCGCGGCACGGCGCCACCGCTGTGTGTCTGGCCCTCGGCGCGACAGAAGGAGACACTGTTGTGGCCGATGGGCTAAGACCGTTGCCGACCAAGTGCCGTTAGCGGCCATTGGCACATGTCAGCCAGACTGATTCTGTGGGTATAGGGTGGCATTTCACTAAGGTCGGAAACTCCCGCAACCATTGATTGATTTCGACATGTCCGAAATTCATATTACGTATATGGGTAACAATCATTTATAGGATCCCTCAAGTAACCTTAGTAACCGAACCGGGGCAGAAGGGCCTACAAACAAGCCGCGACTAACAGCTTCTTCCGCATTTCTTTAGGCAAGCGAAAAGAGGGATGGCATGACGGCCAAGAGCTACGTAAAGATCGTTATTGTTGGCTCTGCACTTTGTCTTGCAATGGTGCTATGTGCATCATTTGCGAGGTATAGGTCCGAGCAGTCGTTCATCGATGGCGCTGAAAACGGTTTTGGCATAGACGGGATGTATGTCAACGATGGCGCGACCAGGCCGTCTATGGCGATTCTTGCAGGCGAAGACATGGAATGGCAAATCTGTAATGACGATGGCTCTTGTCTGAGTGGTCGTTTGGCCGCAACGAGCGACCCGAATTCGTTCGATCTTCTCGACAATGATGGAGCGGATTGCGGTTCTGTTCACCTTTCATATGCATCGCGAGATGGGATGGACGGCATCCTCTACGTCTCCCACGAAACTGACGATTTCAAGATGCGCAAAACTAACCGAGCGCCGGCTTTTATCGAGGAGTGAGAGTTCCCGGCAGCCTGCCGATCAGGCCGCCGGGGTATCGAACCCCGCATTCATCCGTATGAAGTTGATAATCGAGGAAACAAAGCCGTCCCAGGCAGGACGGCTTTGGTCTTTAAAGGCCAGGTTTTACCCTAGCCCAAAATGGCCAGAATGGTCACCAGAGGAAGAGCGACGATCATAAGACGGAACTCGGACATAGCGACCACCTCCCCGAAAACTCGGGCAGGGCTTCAGCGCGGCGGCGCGCTGAAGCGATCCTAGCAGAGTCGTCAATCGCCACCGGTCAGCTCGTACCCAGCCTCGCACCAGGGCAGGGCTAAGTTAGCGAGGCGGGGTACGAGCTGACTGCTTTCTGTTTAATGGCTGTCAATCTCTTCTGCCATCTCCTTTCACTTTTCCTCAGTACTTATAGCTGAACGTTCTCAGATATATAAAATCATTCCTTCCATTTCCCGAAAGCCGTTTTATGGAATATCAGAAATAGCTAAACGAGTAATTGCTCTCACTTTGAATCTGATCCAATTGCGCTCCAACTTAAAGATTTCTGTTGTCAGGTTCATCTGCCAGATAATCATGTGGAACATAATCGACGTGATAACGCTTTTCAAACTCCTCGATAAACCGGTCGAGATCGCGTCGAAAATGTTGGTGTAAGGGTGGCTCCCAGCGTCCGTTTTAACGAAGAGCGGCCTTCGTCCTAGAATCTGAAATCACCACAACAACAGGTTCTGGGAAAGGACGAAGACCGCTATGGAAATCTTATCAGACCCGACGCCGGACATGCTCGCCATGCCCCGGTTCGACGACGGCGCCATCGACATGCAGGAGCTGCTCAGGCGCCTCGCCGAGCAGGTCGTGAACGCCGTGATGGACGCCGAGGCCGACCAGCTGTGCGGCGGCGGGCGAACAGCCGCAACGGCTACCGCGAGAGGTCGCTCGCCACCTGCGTCGGCACGCTGACGCTGCGAATCCCGAAGCTCCGCACCGGCAGCTTCTTCCCGGACGACGTGATCGAGCGCTACCAGCGCGCGGACCGCGCCCTCGTGGCCGCCGTGGCCGAGATGTACGCCACCGGCACGAGCACCCGCAAGGTGCGGCGCGTCGCCGAGAAGATGGGCGTGTCCAGACTCTCCAAGGACCAGGTGAGCGCCATCGCCGCGAGCCTGGACGCCGACATCGAGGAGCTCTGCGCCAGACCCCTCGACGGCTCGCCGGTGCCCTACGTCTGGCTCGACGCCACCTACGTCAAATGCCGCCGCGGGGGCCGCGTGGCCTCCACGGCCGTCGTCACGGCCATCGGCTGCGACGCGGGCGGCTGGAGGCGCGTCCTGGGCGTCGACGTGGTGGACACGGAATCGTACGACTCGTGGCTGGCATTCCTCAGGAAGATCCGCGACCGCGGCGTCTCCGGCGTGGAGCTCGTCGTCTCCGACGCGCACGCGGGCCTCGTCGCGGCCGCGGCGGAGGTCTTCCAGGGGGCGGCATGGCAGCGCTGCGCCGTCCACCTCATGCGCGACTGCATGCGCGAGGCGGGTTCCTGGCAGCTGAAGCGCCGCGTGGGCAGGATCGTCTCGCAGGTGTTCCGCGGGCGCGACGCCGCCACCGTGACCGCCATGTACCACGCGGCGTGCGACATGCTGGAGGGGTGCTGCCCGAGGGCGGCGGCGATCCTCGAGGAGGCCGAGCCGGACGCCCTGGCATACCTCGACTTCCCGCCGTCGCACTGGAAGCGCCTGCGCACCAACAACGTCCAGGAGCGGACGAACCGCGAGATAAAGCGCAGGTCGAGGGTGGTGCAGGCGTTCCCCTCGACGGCGTCGCTGGTGCGGCTGGCCGGCGCGGTCATGTGCGAGCAGGACGAGACATGGCAGGAATCCAGGTACTTCTCGGAGGCGAAGATGAGGGAGCTCTACGACGAGGGCCGCACGCGCGGGCTCGACGGGACGGTCGACTGGGCGCGGCTGGAAGCCGAGGCCAGGAAGATGATTGAATCCGGCCTCGAGCTTGCGGACAGGATCGAGACGGCATAGGATATCAACTGTGTTCCAGGTTCCTGGACGCCGGGCCGACTCGCTTCGGATCGGACGCTACACCAACTTTCTCGACACTACCCCGGTCGACCTTTCGAGCATTTTTGATAAACCTTTTCAAGCGTGCGGAAAACAGCTTTCTCGTTGTACGCGGGAAGACCTTGTGCGTTCACAAAATACATCAGCTGATTGAGATTCGTTCCTTCCTTCAATAACTCGTGATAGAGTTTTTCAACTTCCGCGATATCAAAATTGAATGATTCAATCTTTCCGTAAATTGCACTGCGGCGAACCAACTCGCTTACAGAGACGCCAAGCACTTCCGCGCGCTGTTCGATCGCCTTTTTTTCTGGAGCGGTAAGCATCACATGAAACGAAACGTCACGTTTCTCTGCGATGGCTTCACCGCGCTCGTCAGGCTTTTTTCCGACGCGTGTTTTGCGCCCCCTGTTTCTTGCAGCGTTTTAATTTTTTTACGCGTTCGGTTTTCTTTGCCAGTCTCAAGATCGTCGAGAGAAATCGAACGGCTAATCAAAACGGAGCGGATTAGTTCAGCTTCTGAGCAACCGGCTTCGTCACAAAGTTGTTGAAGGGTTCTTTTTCTCCAGGGGTCAACGTCGCTTCGACTTTCTCGCTTCGTCTCATTTTCATCCCTTCAGTTTCGGAGTGGCCTCCGAAACAAGATCTGGAAAGGTGCGCCGAATTTTTCTCGGATGCGAAACCGTTTCGCGCGAAACGGAACTCAGCCTTGCCTGTTTTCTTTTCCCGTAGGAGGGAAAAGCAAGATCGTAAATGGCCATAGTTCATGCTTGCATGTAATTATGGCCATTTACGTACATCTTGCAATCTCCGGAACGGCGATTGGGCGAAACGCAGTGTAGACGTGGAATGAGAGGCCTCATTCCAAGCGAGAGGCCTCGCGGCGTTGTAACTGCGTGAAGACCGTGAGCGGAAGCGAATTTTTTAACGCGAAGGATGCTGAGTGTTAGAAATTCGCTGTAGCGAGAGCGGAGCGGAAATGCGAATGCGAGGGATGCCGAGTGTTTGCATTTTTGCGAAGCGGGTTTGCGGCGCCTGCGACGCAAACATTCGACTTCGTCGAATCGTTTTCATGGCGTTAGCGAAAAAGTTGAGACAGCTTTCGACAATTTCAATGGCGCGGAGAGTCATTAGCGTGACTCGCAACGCTGTTGGATTTGTCGAAAGCTGACGCGGCTCGCATTACGAATCGAATGGCGAGTTGATTTTCATGCGGCGTGCACACACGCCTACGATCGCGACCGATGGTCGCTATCTATTTTCAAACTCGCGTTTTGTTTTGACGCGATATGAAATGCGATATGAAAAAATCGAAACGCCCGCGCGAGTCGTTTTGACTTTTGCGCGGGCGCGATTCGATTCAAATGAAAATCAAGACGGTGAGTTTTTGAGTTTCGCGGTTTAGATCTCAGAAAACAGATTTAGAAACTGCGGCGTCGATTTCACTTCGCCCGCAGCATTACGGCGCAAGAACATCCAAGGGAACAACTTGGACACCGCGGTCGGTAACATAGGCTTGTGAGCCAAATCCAATAATCGCTACTTTAGAAACCGGCGGGGTGTTTCCAGCAGCAACCATACGTTCCTCGACAGCAACAAGATTGTCAGATGCCTCTTCTATTTGAGCAGAGCTGAGCTTAACTTCGACCGGGATCCAGGTCCCACCAGGAGCCGCAATGACTGCATCGACCTCTAGATCACGAGAATCGTGATAGTGATAGAGACTATTCGTTGCTCGCGCATAAACCCAACAATCATGGAGTGCCAGCGATTCAAAAGTAGTCCAAGCGTCTTGAATCTAGCAGCAAGGTCTCCGGAGTCGCCCGAGCGCAGCGGCCGCCAGCGACGGTCAGCAAGATGATGCTTCTTTGATTCTCTTAAGTGCACCGGAGATCTCATTGCTGGATTCCACGCGGGAATATCGCGAACGAAGCTAACCCGTGCGAGAAGAGATATATACGATGCCGCCGTTTGTCTCGATACTTCTCCACCAAGATCAGCTACGAGCGTCTTGAGTGTCGCCAAAGTGGATTCATTACGCGCGAGCGATTCGATGACAGCTTTGACCTTTTCGGGATCGCGTCGAGAGCCGTCGACACGGGACAAATCTTCTTCGGCGACTATGCCGATGTAACGTTTCGCCATCGCCGACGCAGCCAGCGCATCGCGACCGACCGCCGCGGGCCATCCACCGCGAACAACGCACTCGGCAATCGAGGCAGAGTCCAACGATCCGAAAGCGCCATTGAACTTTTCGCCAGAAATAATACCCGACAGCTTAACCGTGCCGCTGGATTTCCCAAGTTCGAAAAGCGTCATGGTATCCATGCGCAGTTTGGCGAACCTTCCAGCGCCACTGTGCATCGGCCGTTCATTGTCTCGCGGCGTCGCCGACCCCGTAAATATGAACTGGCCAGGCTCGCCGCCGCGGTTGTCGCACTCAAACCTCGCCGCGTCCCAAAGTTTCGGGACCTCCTGCCATTCATCGATCAGCCGCGGCACCTCGCCGGAAACGGCAAGCGCCGGGTCCGTCTCGGCACGCAAGCGATTCTCGAAGTTGCGCGACGGGTCCATGAGCAGGAGCCTGGACGCCGCACGGGTCCCGGCTGTGGTTGTCTTTCCACACCATTTCGGTCCTTCGATGAGAACGGCACCGAATATCCCTAGCATCTGGTCGAGCTCATTTTCGATAATTCGAGTGTAGTACTTTTTTGGCATGTTTTTCACTATTGATTACCAGCGCGTTTAACTAAATTTACCGTTTTCATTTAACCAGATTTTGCTTTTTTGCTTAACCAGATTTACGCATTTCAGTTAACGAAACAGATTAAACATGCACGAAGTGAAAATCATCTACTCAACACCGCGCATGAGCTCCGAAATGGTGATTTGAAATCCGTCGGCAATCTTCTTGAGATTTGAGAGGCTGACATTACGCCGACCGACTTCAATGCTCGCGTAGTAGGAACGATCCATTTCAATCAAATTGGCGAACTGCTCCTGACTGCACCCGAGTCCAGCGCGGAGCTCTTTGCATCTCATGCCGAATGATTTCTGAAGCGTCGTATCCATGACAAAAAGAGTCATGGATTGTTGTATAAAAGCCAACGGACTATATACAACAATCCCAGTTAAGGCGCATAATTATCTCTATTAGAAAGCACTCTGATGCCCAGTCGGATAGGGCACGGGAAAAAGGAATGGAACAGCACAATGACTCAGGGAAAGCATTTCGCTGCCGGTGGCGATCACTTCGCCGCACTGCCAAGCAAAAAGATTCACACTCCGAAGGGATCGCGCGTCTGACCGTCACCGCGGCGACCATGGCCGCCATGACCGGATCGAGCCTCATCTCACCGTTCACGGCATTCGCCCAGACCGGTGACGGGGGCACGCAGCACCCCGCCGTGATGTCGCCGATTGCCGCTCACGCCGGCGCGGCATCCGGTACCGGCGCGAAATCCGCCGCACAGACCATCGCGGACCTGCAGAAGGCAGTCGACGAGGCGAAGGCGAAGGAGGACGCCGCCAAGGCATCCTACGATGAGGTCGCCGGCCCCTACAACGAGGTTGCTTCCGCCCGCGACCAGGCCAAGGCATCCTACGATTCGGCAGTCAGCGCCGGCACGGCAGCCGACCGAGCGGCAATGGACGAGTACGCCCGTCAGGTCGCAGAGGGCAAGGACGCCGCCGATGCCGCCGGCAAGGACCTCGAGCAGGCGAAGGCGGGTCTCGCAGACGCTAAAGCGGATGCGTCCGAGAAGGACGAAGCGTACCAGTCCGCCCTCAAGGCGGCCCAGGATGCCAGGGACGCCCTCGATAAAGCCAAGGCAGATGCCGTAAGCGCCACCCCGGAGGCAATCAGTGCCGCCGAGCAGGCCGTGCGCGACGCCCAGGCTGCCGTGGACAGGGCACAGGCCAATCTCGCCAACGCCAACGCGACGCTTGCCGATGCCCAGTCCAAGCTGGTTGCGGCCCAGTCTGCAAAGGATTCCGCCGATTCTGTCCTCGCTGCAGCCAGGCAGAACAAGGACGCGGCGGATGCGAAGGCCGCAGCCGCCAGCGCCGCCTACGAGAAGGCGAAAGCAGACCTCGCCGCAGCGGAGGCAGGCGCCAGCGGTCCTGAGTACGATGCGGCAAAACAGAAGGTCGCGGACGCAGAGGCAGCCCTCGCTGCCGCACGAGCGGCACAGTCCCAGTGCGAGTCCGAGCTCGAGCAGGCGCAGTCCGCTGCAGCAACGGCGCAGACCGAGCTGAATGATGCCCAGGCGTCCCTCTCCGCGAAGCAGCAGGCTGCGGCCGATGCCAAATCCGGCGTGAACGCCGCCCAGTCCGCTCTCGATGCCGCGAACGCCGACCTCGATGCGGCCAAGCAGGCGAATGCCGACGCCGTCGCCAAGCTGGACGCCGCGAAGCAGGCTGTCAAGGACGCCGAGTCCGCCAAGGCGGCCGCCGACGTAGAGCTCGCGAACGCCAAGGCCGCAAAGGATACCGCAGACGCGGCCGTGACCGCCGCCCAGCAGAAGGTCGACGAGGCACAAACGAAGGTGGATCTCGCAGACGCGCAGCTCAAGCAGGGAGCCATCGGTTTCTTCAAGGCCATGGGTGCCGATTCAGCCATCGAGATCATCCAGAACTGCACGTACAAAGACTACACCGAGATCGGAAACAGTCTCGACGCAACGGGCCTTGAAAACATGCTTTCGTCCATCACGGTCATGAAGAACGTGAACGCCTACCGTAAGTCCGTCGGCCTTTCCGAGCTTGAGGTAAGCTATAAGCTCATTGCGGCAGCGATTGCAGATGCAAACTATTCGACGAAAAATGTAGAGCATGCCCAGCAGTTCGATGTCGGTGAAAACCTTGCCTGGAGCTATCGCGACCCCTGCAAGGCCTGGATCTATCAGGAAAAGGATCTGTTTGACAAGACTGCAGCATCCCTTGGTGCGACGAATCTTTCCGGAAAGGACGCCTACGACTTCTGGTACGCCAACCAGGACAAGTTCGATTACTACCGTATCGGTCATTACATGAACATCATCAACCCTGACTATGCTGTCATGGGATGCGGTCTGAACGATGACACCCGTTTGACGTTCTCGCTCACGCTGCAATACGGCGGTTGGGCCGGTTCGGGCTGGAATACCGGAGCCATGTCCGTTGACGAGTACGAGCAGAAGTTGACCTCCTACATCGACGGTCTCAAGAACGCCAAGAGCGCACTCGACGCAGCCAAGGCCGATCTCGCATCCAAGAAGCAGGCAGCCGCCGGCGCCGCCGCAACCGTCCAGCAGAAGCAGGTCGCGGTGGATTCCGCACAGGCAGGTGTCGATGCCGCGAAGCAGAGCGTTGCCGATGCCCAGCGTGCCGTCGATGCAGCCAAGGCTGATGTCGCATCCAAGCAGCAGGGCGTCACGGATGCCCAGACCGAGCTTAATGCGGCGAAATCGGACCTCGAAGCCGCCAACGCGGCAGTTGATACGGCAAAGTCGACCGTCCAGCAGAAGCAGGTCGCCTTTGATGCCGCCAACGCAGCCGTAACGACCGCACAGTCTAAGTTGGATTCCGCCAAGGAGGACACCGCTGCCAAGCAGCAGGGCGTGGACGATGCGAACGCCGACCTCGCGAAGTTCTTCCAGGACGTCGCCGACGCCAAGAAGGCGGTCGATACCGCAAAGAGCGTCCACGATGCGGCGGCAGCCGACCAGGCCGAGAAGGCGGCGCTCCTCGAAGCCGCCAAGCAAAAGGCGGATACCACCGCAAGCGCCCTCGCGGATGCCCAGCGTGCCGTCGATGCCGCAAAGGCCGACACCGGCGTTGCCGCCGAGAGGCTTACCGGCTCCCAGACCGATCTCGAGAACGCACAATCAAACCTCGACATCCTCACCGGTCTTGCCGCGAAGCTCGCAGAGGCACAGCAGCGCGAGCAGGATGCAGTAAAGGCCGTCAATGACACCAAGGCCGAACTCGATGCCGCGAAGGCTGACGCCGTCGCCGCCGAGTCCCTTGTCTCCGCCGCCGAACAGGCAAAGGCGCAGACAGACGCCAAGCTGGCGAAGCTGAACTCCATCGATGCCGACGCGGCGATCGCTTCCGGCCATGACGCGAACGCAGATGACGCCCTCAACGCGCTTTTCGCCGCAGTAGTCGAGGCACGTGCCAAGGTCGCGCCCGCCAAAGTCATCCTGGACGAGAGGCAGGCTGTGGTGGACGGGCTCAAGCCCGGCTATGATACGGCGCTCGCCGCCTACGAGCAGGCGAAGTCCGACCGCATCGCGGCGGAGCAGGAGCTTTCCGATGAGATCGCACGACAGGAGGCAGAGGAGGCCGCAAAGCAACAGGTGGCATACAGCCCGAAGCATCTCGTCGGCACGGAGACCGCCCAGCCCGGCAACCTCGCCCAGACCGGCGACCGCACGGGCCTCATCGGCGAGACGTTCGCCATCGGCGGTACCGTCCTCGTGGCAGCCGGCGTCTTCCTCGACCGGAAGAAGCGCCGCGAGCAGATGTAAAAGCGAGTCGGGCGTTGGATATCGGCTAGTGTCCAACGCCCGGTTTCATGGACGGGGAGATCGGTGTGAGAACAAAGGCTATTATCGTTGCGCTTCTGGTGTGCCTTTCGGCACTCAACTTGGATGTGCCAGCGTTGCAAAGCAAGGAAGCGGCTCTACGGAAAGGGCCGCCACAGCCGGTAAGAATAAAGACAAAAAGAGCCAGCGAAGAAAAGGGCGACGCAAACCTCTGGATCC
>ENA-OQEL01000282-OQEL01000282.1-human-gut-metagenome-genome-assembly--contig:-NODE-282-length-19514-cov-4.034869_pt1 | contig 19514 bp, 26 predicted proteins | sample MGYA00242796_ERZ504637 | MGnify/ENA primary metagenome ERZ504637 (study PRJEB26092, sample SAMD00036306) | human gut metagenome | host: Homo sapiens | study: EMG produced TPA metagenomics assembly of... | reverse complement strand
GTTGTAAAAGTAGTATAATGTTGTAAGTTTATAAAATGCGTTTTATAAACATCATTTGTTAATGCACATCAAAGATACTGTGCGAAGAATAAGGGGAGTGTTATGAAAAGTTTTAAACTGACAAAAGAAGAAGCTACAATGTTAGCACAAAAATATGCTACACCATTAGAGGTGATTTCTTTAGAGCATATTGAAGAAAATTATAATTTATTGTGCAAACATATACCGAGATTGAAGGTTTTTTATGCAATCAAAGCTAATTCAGCGAAATGTATTTTGGAAAAGCTGATAAAATTAGGCTCTAATTTTGATGTTGCTTCAGCCGGAGAGATAAGGCTATTGTCTAAAATGGGCGTATCAGGGGAGAAAATGATTTATGCTAATCCTGTAAAGACGATAGAAGGGTTGATTGAAGCTAGTAAGGTAGGTATAAAGCGATTTACTTTTGACAGTGAAAATGAAATTGATAAAATAAAAAAATATGTACCAGATGCAGAAGTTTTAGCTCGTGTGAAGATTAAACAATCCGATGCTATTGTGAATTTAAATATAAAATTTGGTGCAGATGAAACTAAAATTTTATATTTATTAAATTATGCAAAAGCTAATGGTTTAAAAGCAAATGGGATATGTTTTCATGTAGGTAGTCAGGTTTTATCTACAAAATCATATGAAAAAGCATTTTCATTAGCACGAGGTTTAATAGATAGATTAAAAGCTAGTGGACTTGATATAAAATATATGGATATTGGTGGCGGTTTACCTGTAGCATGCTTAGATAAAGATGTTGATGCAGAAAAAATCATGAAAAGTATAAATGATTGTTTAGCTGATTTTGAAGATGTAGAAGTTTGGGCTGAACCTGGTCGATATATTTGTGGTAGTGCAGTAAATGTGATTATTTCTATAATTGGTAAACAAATGCGTGATGAAAAACAATGGTATTATATAGATGATGGTATATATGGTTCTTTTTCGGGAATTTTATTTGACCATTGGGATTATGATATAATATCATTGAAAGATGAAGATAATACTTATGAAAAAGCCACTATAGCAGGTCCAAGTTGTGATTCGTTGGATATAGTAAAAAAAGAAATGTATTGCCCTAAATTAGATGAGGGTGATTTATTAATAGCCTTAAATGCTGGGGCTTATAGTAAAGTATCAGCTACAACTTTTAATGGCTTTTCTTTACCAAAAACAGTGGCATTAGAATAGTATTTTTGAGAGGAGGAAATACCATAAATAAAGCATCTATTGCAAATTTATTAGTGATTGTTTTAGTTTTATGTGGTATATTTTTTACAATGTCTCCTGAAAGCCAAGAAGGATATAGTTCTTTTATGGAAATAATGTTAGGTTTAGTAGGAGTATTTGTAGTTGTAACTATCGTTAGAATGATAGTGGCAAATTAAAAGAAATAAATAAAGTAAAATAGTTAAATTAATTTATTTAATATTGAGATTAAAATTCCTATAGTTTTTATATAGGAACTTTTTTTTATGATATACTAGATTTAGATTTTAAAAGGAGGGTTTTTTGATGGAGCAAAATAATACACCCTTTGTATACAGCAATGGAAAAAATATATTGAAGATAAAGCAATGGCTTTTCATACACCAGGACATAAACAAGGCAAAGGTGCTGCAAATGAACTTCATGAAATGATAACAGATACAGGTCTTAAGATGGAAGTATCTTTGATGGAAGAATTAGATGATATACATGGAGCTTCTACTTGTATAAAACAGGCACAGGATTTGGCAAGTGATTTATATGGTGCAGATGAAACTAGATTTTTTTCATTAATGGAACAACAGGTGCTATTCATGCAATGATTTTAACAGCTGTAAATCATGGAGATAAGATAATAGTACCTAGAAATGCACATCGTTCCGTACTTGGCGGTTTAGTTTTAGCTGGGGCAATACCTGTATTTATTCAACCAGAAATAGATGAAAATTTAGGTATTGCTATGAGCATTACAAAAACTGAATTAGAAAAAAGTAATACGTGAAAATCAAGATGCTAAAGCTGTAGTAATGGTTTATCCTACATATTATGGAGTGGCAGGGGATATACAAAGCATAGCTAAATTAGTGCATGAAAATAATATGTTATTATTAGTTGATGAAGCACATGGGCCACATTTAGCTTTTTGTGATAAATTGCCAATACAGGCATTATCAGTAGGAGCAGATATTGTTGCACAAAGTACGCATAAAATAGTAGGTTCAATGACACAAACTTCTTTATTGCATATGAAAAAACAACGTGTAGATGTAGAGCGTTTTAATAAAATGTGCAGTTTAGTGCAATCGACAAGCCCTAATTATTTATTATTAGCTTCACTTGATATAGCACGCAAACAGATGGCAATGGAAGGTAAAGATTTAGTCGGTAGGGCTGTGCAATTAGCGGAAGATTTACGTGAGCAAATCAATAAAATTCCAAATCTAAGCTGTTTTGGTCGTGAATATATGAACAGTGAAGGCAAATATGATTTAGATGTAACAAAAATAACTGTTTGTGTGCGTAAATTGGGGATAAGTGGAGCTCAGGCAGAACAGATTTTGCGACATAAATATAAAATTCAATGTGAATTATCCGATATGTATAATTTATTATTCATTATTTCTTACGCTGATAGTGAGAAAGAATGTGAGTATTTATTAAATGCTTTGCAAGAATTAGCAAAATCTTTTCAGGATAAAGAGACAAATCCTTTAGTACAGATTAATTTGCCAAGTATTCCTCGTTATGTTTTATCACCAAGACAAGCGATGTTTACTAAGACGAAGAAAGTAAAATTTGCGCAAAGTGTAGGCAAAATAGCAGGGGATTTGATTACATTTTATCCACCGGGAATACCTGTGATTTATCCGGGGGAAGAAATAAGTCAAGAAATTATTGATTATGTATTGTTGCAAAAACAAAATGGGGGCAATATAATAGGCCCAGAAGATATGAATTTAGAAAATATTAATATAGTGGAGGAATAATGGTGAAAGGAAAGCTCATAATCATTGAAGCTGGTGATGGTTGTGGTAAAGCTACACAGACTAAGCTTTTATATGATAGATTAAATCAAGCAGGTTACAAGGTAAAAAAAGTAGAGTATCCAGATTATGAAAGTCCAGCATGTACACCAGTAAAAATGTATTTGCAAGGTGAGTTTGGCGGTCATGTAGATGATGTAAATGCCTATGCTGCTTCTGTATTATTTGCTGTGGATAGATATGCTTCATATCGCATGAAATGGAAAAAAGATTATGAAGAAGGCACTATTATTTTAGCGGATAGATATACTACTTCTAATATGGTTCATCAAGCTGTAAAAATAGAAGATAGCAAAATGCGTGATGAATTTTTATCATGGCTTTGGGATACAGAATTTACGAAAATGGGGCTTCCTGTGCCAAATAAAGTTATTTTCTTGAATATGCCACCAGATATCAGCAATAAATTGATTGATAATAGAGCTAAAAAAGATAATCGCAAAAAAGATATTCATGAGCAGGATAAAAATTATTTAGAAAAATGTCATGAAGTTTATCAAGAAATGGCAAATCGCTATGATTGGGATATCGTAGAATGTGCAAAGGATAATCAGTTAAGAACTATAGAAGAAATTCATGAAGATGTTTGGCAAAAAATTCAAGGTCTGATTAAATAAAAATAGTAGATAAAAGTCTATAAACTTTATAATTAAATAGCTTTATGATATACTAAGTTTTAGTCATAAAAAATAAATTATGGCTAAAACTTTTTTATTAATGAAAATTTTGCTATCTAAATATATGTAAGAGTAAAGGATGTTCAGTATGAGTCAAGAAAAGAATAGCATATTGAAAGATGATTTCTATTCCATGATACAGATGCAACGCGTAAAAGTAGATGATGAATATAAATTATTATTGCAAAATCTTAATAATGAACAGATGCAAGTATATCAAACACTCATTAAAGATTTTGTAACTATGGCTGTAAAACAATTTTATATTGTAGTGATGAGTTCTGCTAAAGAAGAATTACCACAATATAATTTATACGATTATGCAAATAAAGTAGATGATTTATTATTAAATATCAATCAATGTATTGAAAATGAAGATACAGTATCTTTGACACAATATCATAAGCAAATAGATGAACTTTTAGATAAGTTTATCTACATAAATTAAGATGATTAGTTGGCAAAATATTTATGGGCATGAGCAAATAAAAGCGGATTTACAATTATTATTGCAAGAAAATAAATTGCCTCATGCCTTATTATTTTCAGGAATTGATGGTATTGGTAAATTATTGACGGCTAAGATGTTAGCTAAATCGCTACTTTGCTGTAATTCGCAACAAGGCAATATGGCTTGTGGTTATTGTAATTCTTGCAAGATGTTTGATGAACAAAATCACCCTGATTTTTATTATTTGGAGCCAGAAGGTAAAACAAGAAAATTGATTAAGATTGAGCAAATTCGTCAAATACAAGCAAAAATAGCTTTATCGCCATATCTGTCAGATAAACAAGTGGTGATTATAAATGATGCTCAATATTTAAATGATACAGCAGGAAACAGTTTGCTTAAGACTCTAGAAGAGCCAATAGGCGAAGTGTTTTTTATTTTAATCACTTCTAATAAAGATATGATACTGCCTACTATATTATCGCGTTGTATGAAGATATATTTTGCGCCTCTTTCTTATCTAGATGTGGCGAAGGTTTTACAACAAAAAATACAGATTGAAGAAGATAAAGCTAAAATCATTGCTAGATTGTCTGGTGGCAGTATATTAAAAGCTATGCAATTTATTGATGATGATGCTCTAGCTTTGAGACAAAAGGCGTTATCTTGTCTTCAAGACAATTTTTCCATAAAAGATATATGGTCATTTATTGATGAATTATCAAGTTTTGAGCGAAATAAGATAAATGATATAATGAGTCATTTACAAATGCTATTGAGAGACTTATTACTGATGAAGGTTAATAAAGATAGTGATATTATTTATAATCAGGATATAAAAGATGATTTATTGAATATACAAAACAAGTATGATGAAGTTAATCTATTAACTAAATTGACCTTAGTAGAAGAGATTTTAAAACGGTTAAATTCTAATGCAGATATAAAACTCATCTTGCAGAAATTTATTTTAGATTGGCAAAATAAATAAACGAGAAATAGACAGGAGGGCACTTTGTGCAGACCGTTGTAGGTGTAAGATTTAAAAAAGCTTGTAAAATATATTATTTTGGGTTAGGTGGATTGGAATTAGCCCAAGGTGATGGCGTAGTAGTAAAAACTGCTCGTGGTGTTGAATTTGGAACAGTTGTTATAGGGCCTCGTGATGTACCAGATTCAGAAGTTGTACAGCCATTAAAAGATGTACAAAGAAAAGCAACACAAGAAGATATTGATAAATTGGCAGAAAACAGCGAAAAGGAAAAAGAAGCTTATGCTATTTGTGAAGAGAAAATTCGCTTGCGTGAATTGCCAATGAAACTCATCAGCGTAGAATATACTCTTGATGTGAATAAGATAATTTTTTATTTCACTGCTGAAGGTAGAATTGACTTTAGAGAATTAGTAAAAGATTTAGCAGCAGTATTCCATACTCGCATTGAGCTTCGTCAAATTGGCGTACGTGATGAAGCGAAATTATTAGGTGGAATAGGTTGCTGTGGTAGACCACTTTGCTGTGCTACATTCTTAGGCGATTTTGAGCCAGTATCCATTCGTATGGCAAAAGACCAAAGTTTATCTTTAAATCCAACAAAAATATCTGGTATTTGCGGTCGTTTGATGTGTTGTTTAAAATATGAAAATGATTTATACCAAGGTTGTTGCAAACAAAATAGTATTATTGCTCCGCCAAAACAAGGTAGTCGTGTAGTATCTATGGAAGGCGAAGGAAAAGCTATTTCTATCAATATGCAAAAACGCACTGTAACTGTATTATTAGACTCTAAAAAAACTATTGTGGCTTCATGGGAAGATGTTGTAGAAAAAGATGACGATGATATCTGATTGGAATTTAAATTTAAAAGAAAATGAACGTATAGATGATTTATTAGCTGGCGGATTGAAAATAATTCAAAATAATAAAGAATTTTGTTTTTCCATTGATGCTGTATTATTAGCACATTTTGTAACTGTACGTAAAAATGCTAAAGGCTTAGATTTAGGCACAGGAACAGGTGTTATCCCCTTATTATTATCCAATAGAGCGATGAAAATGGACGCTTTGGAGATAAATCCTGTAACTTGTGAAATTGCCAAACGCAATATGGTCATGAATAAGCTTCAAGACAAGATTTGCGTTCAAGAAGGCGATTTATGCAAGATAAAAGAATATTATAAACCTCAATCTATGGATTTTGTCGTATCCAATCCACCTTATCGTCAAATAAATCAAGGTCATTTAAATATTTTAGATGGAGTGGCAAGAGCTAGACATGAAATAACAGCTACGCTTGATGATGTAGTGCGTGCAGGTAGTTTTGTATTGAAGCGAAAAGGTCGTTTTGCCATGGTGCATTTGCCAGAGCGACTAGGTGAAATCATGGTGGCTTTTCACAAATATAATATTGAAGCGAAAAGACTGCAATTAGTGCAACCAAAACGAGATAAAGCACCGAATATAGTCTTGATTGAGGGTGTCAAAGAAGGCGCTCCAGGTGGATTGAGTGTAGAGCCAGCGCTTATTGTCCATGAAGATAATGGTGATTATACAAGAAAATTAATGGAATATTATTATCCAGATAGATTGTAAGAGGCGAGGTGAATATATATGGTAGAAAATAAAAATGGCTGTTTATATTTAGTAGCTACTCCTATTGGAAATTTAGAAGATATGACTTATCGTGGAGTTAGGATTTTAAATGAAGTAGATTTAATTGCAGCTGAAGATACAAGAAATACACGAAAATTATTATCACATTATGATATTCATACGGCGCTTACAAGCTATCATGAACATAATAAATTTGAAAAAGGGCCACAGCTTATAACAAAACTTCAAGAAGGATTAAATATCGCTGTAGTAAGTGATGCAGGTCTTCCTGGAATTGCTGACCCTGGTACGCATTTAGCACAACTAGCGATACAAGAAGGTATAAAAGTAACACCTATTCCAGGAGCAAATGCAGCACTATCAGCACTTATTTGCTCTGGTATAGATACAAGAAAATTTACTTTTATAGGATTTTTGCCGAAGACAAGTAAAAAACGCAAAGAATTGTTAGAGTCTATAAAACTTAGAGAAGAAACATTGATTTTTTATGAAACACCATATCATCTAAAAGATATGTTGAAAGAATTAATGAATGTTTTAGGCAAAGATAGACAGGCTTCAACTTGTAGAGAGCTTACGAAAAAATTTGAAGAATTTAATCGTGGCACTTTAGAAGAATTAGTAAATTATTTCCATGAAAATGAACCTCGTGGTGAATTTGTAGTTATTGTATCTGGAATTACTGAAGAAATGTTAAATGAACAAGAAGATACAAAAGAAGATATCTCTCCTGTGAAATATGTGCAGGACTTAATGGAAAAGGGTATAAATAAAAAAGAAGCCATGCGTATGGCTGCAAAAGCTTTGAATATGAGTAGACGAGATATTTACCAAGCATTATTAAAAGATGATTGATATTTTATGTATTTGATATAAAATAAAAACTCTGCTATATCTAAATTGATATTTTGGATATAACAGAGTTTTTTTATTAAAGCTTAGATAATAGAGTTGTTTGTGTTGGTTGAGGTAAATCTGTTTCAGGAAGTGGAAGCGCAGAAGATTTTACTTCTTGAGGAATTTCATCAACTGTAGTGTTGTTTAGATGAGAAATTCTAATATTTAAATTAAACTTGCTGAGATTTAGATAATTTTTGAAAGTATTGCGCAATACATAACCATTCACATCAGAAAATTCTTCATCAGGAATACTATCTAAAACTTCATTACCAAATTCTTGAATATTATTGGAGAAATCTGTTTTTAAATTAGTTATAGATAGAGATTTTTTATCAATGGTCAATTCATAAGAAATCTTTCTAGGTTTAGCAAGACTTTCTACTAATTGAGGATTTTTGGCTAGTAGATTATCTAGTTTTTCTAAATTTTGCTTTTGTTTATCATCTTTAGCATAAAGCGTTTTTAATTCTGCCTTCATGCCTTCATCTAAAATTGGTCTAGTATAAGTTACATAGATTTTAGCAGTATTTTTATTCACATCATACATAAATATATTAGTAATATTTTGAGTGAATTTATCTAAATTAAATTGCTTTTTTTTGGGAGAATAATTCATTGGCATTATCAGCAAGTGTTGTATTAGATATATACCATTGGTCAGGATTTATATCATTGATGAGAGGAGTTGTTTTCATCTTTAAATATTGATTTAAATTATTATCAGCAATCTCAGTATAAAATTGAGTTGTAGCTTCAAATTTAATAGTATCTATCCAGCTATTAAAAGAAATATTCATATTACCAGATGTATTCATTAATTCAGAGTATTTACCATCGACAATGATATCACCATCAGCAAGTGGACTTGTCATAGATAAATTGATTTTATAAGTCAAATTTTTAGCATTAGCAGTATTTTCTACAGCTTGTTTGAGGTAATCAATGGCTTCATCTTGTGCTTTATTAGCAAAAACTGTGCTACTAAAACAAAATACAAATAAAGATAATAGTAAAATTAATAAATGCTTCGATTTCATAGTATTCATAGTATCGCCACCTTTATACTTTTTCTTTAATTATACCATAGATTATTAGTAGGTTAATATTTTTATTATGGATTTTTTTGTATTTGTTGTATAATAAATTAGATACAAATTTTTAAAGGAGGAATTATTGTTGGCTAAACAATCTTTTTATATAACTACGCCAATTTATTATCCTAGTGCAAAACTTCATATCGGTCATGCTTATTGTACAACAATTGCAGATAGTATTGCTCGTTATAAACGTTTATCCGATTTTGATGTATTTTTCTTAACTGGTTCTGATGAACATGGTCAAAAAATTGAACAGAAAGCCGAAGAACAAGGTGTTACACCTATTGAATATGTAGATAAAATAGTTGCAGGCTTCCAAAATTTATGGAAAAGATTAAATATCTCCAATGATGATTTCATTCGTACTACACAAAAACGCCATGAAAAAGTAGTACAAGAAGTTTTCAAACGCATTTATGAAAAAGGCGATATTTATAAAGGTGCATATAAAGGCTTATATTGCACACCTTGCGAAAGCTTCTGGCTCGAACGTCAATTAGTTGATGGCAAATGCCCAGATTGCGGTCGTGAAGTAAAAGAAGTAGCAGAAGAAGCATATTTCTTCAAGATTTCTAAATATGCTGATCGCTTACTTGAATACATTGAAGCAAATCCAGATTTCATTCAGCCAGTATCTCGCAGAAATGAAATGATTAATTTCATTAAACAAGGCTTAGAAGATTTATGTATTTCTCGTACATCTTTTGACTGGGGTATTCCTGTACCAATTGATGAAAAACATGTAATTTATGTATGGTTTGATGCACTTACAAACTATTTAACACCAATTGGATATTTAGATGACCCAGAAAAATTCAACAAATTCTGGCCAGCAGACCTTCACCTCGTAGGTAAAGAAATTGTTCGCTTCCATACAATTATTTGGCCAATAATCTTGATGGCACTTGATTTACCACTTCCTAAAAAGTATATGGTCATGGTTGGCTTGTAGTTGATGGCGATAAAATGAGTAAATCTAAAGGAAATGTAATCGATCCAATCGGCTTAATTGACGAATTTGGTGCAGATGCTATCCGTTATTTCTTACTCCGTGAAATCAATTTAGGTCAAGACGGTAACTTCTCTCGTGATGCTTTGATTTCTCGCATTAACTCTGACCTTGCAAATGACCTTGGAAACTTATTACATCGTACACTTAGTATGATTAATAAATATAATAAAGGCATTATTGAACAGCCTGGCGATATTCGTGAAGTAGACCAAGCATTAATCGATGATGCTACAAAAACTATCGCTGAATATAAAAACTACATGGATAATATGAAACTCAGCGATAGCATCAAACTTGTATGGTCATTTATCAGCCGTACAAATAAATATATTGATGAAACTACTCCATGGGTTTTAGGTAAAGATGAAGCTAGAAAAGCTGAATTAAATCGTGTACTTTATGATTTAGTAGAAAGCTTACGTGTAATCAGTGTAATGATTGAGCCATTTATTCCTACTACAGCTCGCCGTATTTGGGCTCAATTGAATTTATCACAAAACTTTGATGAAATTCGCATCAGCGATATCGAAGGTTGGGGCAAAACTCCTGTAGGTATTCAAATCAATAAACCAGAACAGCTCTTCCCTCGTATTGAAATCGAAGAAGAAAAACCAGAAGCTAAAAAAGAAGTAAAAGAAAATAAAAAAGCTAAAAAAGAAGAACAAAAAGCTCCAGAAAAAGCTAAAGAAAATGAAGATGGTATGATTGGCATAGAAGATTTTAGTAAAATTGATTTACGTGTAGTAGAAATTTTAGCTGCTGAACCTGTGCCAAAAACAGATAAACTTATGAAAATACAAGTTTCTTTAGGCGATGAAGAAAGAACAGTAGTATCTGGTATTGCTAAACACTACAAACCAGAAGATTTAATTGGCAAACATGTAGTTTTAGTTGCTAATTTAAAACCTGCAAAACTTCGTGGAGTAATGAGCCATGGTATGCTTTTAGCTGCTTCTAAAGGCGATGAACTTCAAATAGTAGAAACTACAATGCCTGTAGGTAGTAAGGTGAAATAATGTTAGTAGATACACATGCACATCTTGATGATTTAAAATACGAAGAAGATAGACAAGAAGTAATAGCTAGAGCAAAAGCTGAAGGTACAACAAGAATTATCACTATGGGTGATACTATGGAGTCCTCATTTAATGCTATTAAAATTGCAGATAATTTTGATGGTGTTTTTGCAGGAGCTGGAGTACATCCACAAGAAGCTTTGAGCATACAAAGCAGTAAAGATTATGATACTTTGGCAGAACTTATGACTTTACCAAAGGTTAAAGTTTTAGGTGAAATTGGCTTAGATTATTATTATGAAAATGCTCCTCGTGAAGTTCAGCGTGAAGTATTTATTCGTCAATTAGATGTAGCAAGACAAATGCATATGCCAGTTAGCATACATGACCGTGATGCTCATGGTGATACTATGGCAATCTTGAAAAAAGAAGGAAAAGGGCTGACAGGCTCAATACATTGTTTTTCTGGTAGCTATGAAATGGCAAAAGAATTATTAAAAATGGGTTGGTTCTTAGGTGTTGATGGACCGCTTACTTTTAAAAATTCAGCAAAATTGCCAGAAATAGTGGCAAAAATTCCTTTGGAAAGATTGCTTTTAGAAACAGATTGCCCATATTTGGCACCTGTTCCTAAACGTGGTAGACGCAATGAACCAGCATATGTAAAATATATAGCAGAAAAAGTAGCAGAGATTAGAAATATTTCTTTAGAAGAAGTAGCAAATCAAACAACTAAAAACGCTATAGAAGTATTTAATTTATAAAATAAAAGCTTTTCTTTAAGTGAAAGTAAAATTCCTTTAAAGAAAAGCTTTTTTATCTTGTTTTTATATAAATAATATTAATTTTTATAGAATGGAATTATATATGTAATTAATAATTATACAAAAAACACGATAAATGATATATATGTGAAATAGATTAATTATAAGTAAAATTTCTGTATTTATTTTTATGAGCCGTTTGCATTTAAATGCCTTATTTATTTACATGAAATACATCATATTTTAGGTGTAAACACATAGAAAAATCCTTTATTTATAAGGTTTTTTACTAGATTACAATTTACAATTTTACAAGTACAAATGTTACATATTTATGAAGAAATTTGACACAAGTGTAAATACTTGGTATAATATCTTTTCGTAAAGGAGGAATTCAATGGATTTTAAAAACCTATTAAGCCACAATTTAACAAAATGTAAACTAACTGCAGTAGTGGTTTTATGTTTTGCAATGGCTACATTAACTGGATTTGTAACAGCAAATAAAAATTGTCACAATTGTAGCAGATGGTAATAAAATGGTAGTCAATACGGTCTATGATAATCCAAAGAATATATTGAAGCAAGCTGGTATAAAGTTAGATAATGGAGATGATTATACAGTATCTACAGGTAATATAACTGATAATGCTGTAATTACAATCAATCGTGCAATGCCAGTAACTGTAGAAATTGATGGAGATACAAAAGTAGTAAAAACCACAAAGAAAACTGTGGGTGAATTGATATCTTCAATGAATTTAGATGAAGATAAGTATTTTGTTGAGGGCGGTAAAGATACTCAACTACATACTGATGCGAAAGTAAAAGTTTTAAATGTTTCTAGTAAATTAGTATTAAGAGATGAAGTACAAAATTATCAGGTGATAAAAGAGCCAGATAGCTCTATGATCCGTGGTAATGAAGAAGTAATTCAAGCTGGAAGAAATGGTTTAAATAGATTATTAGTTAGAGAAAAATATCATAAAGGTATTAAAGTGGGAGAAGAAGTAGTACAAACTTCTCAATTAGTTCGTCCTGTAAATCAGGTTGTTCGTGAAGGCACAGCAGAACCGATGAATACTATTGGTTTGAGATCATATTCTCAAGTATTGTATATGGAAGCTAGTGCATATTTACCTTATGATGGTGGCGGTGCTGGATATACGGCGCTTGGTATTCCTGCTCGTTATGGTGTAGTAGCTGTAGACCCAGATATTATTCCACTTGGAACACGTGTATATATTCCAGGTTATGGTGAAGCTATTGCAGCAGATACTGGCGGTGCGATTAATGGCTATATGATTGATTTATGTATGGAAGATTATACTCAAGCTATAGCTTTTGGTCGTCGTGGTGTAGAAGTTTATATTTTAGATTGATATTTGTATAAATTGATTTAAAATAGTAGGATAGATAGAAAATTATATATAAAGATGAAAAAGAGTCTGTAAGTTTACAGGCTCTTTTTGTCTAGAGTATATGGCTTTTTACTTGCGTTTTTTAATATATTTTTGTTATACTAAAAAAATATGAGTTTATTTGTAATATTTTAGTTTAGTTGAAAAATAAGTGAGAAGGTTTTTAATGATAAAAGAAGTTTTAGTTGTAGAAGGAAAAATGGACGTTGTAGCCATTAATAAAGCAGTTGAAGCTGATTGTATTATCACAGAAGGTTTTAATTTATTGCCTAAGACTATAAAAAATATTAGAGCTGCTTATGAAAAACGTGGCATTATTATTTTAACTGACCCAGATTCAGCTGGAGAGCGAATTCGCACATATTTAACAAGAAGATTTCCTAATGCAAAGCATGCTTTTGTACCTTGTGAAGAAGCTACTGCAAATGATGATATCGGTATAGAGCAGGCAAGTCCTGAAGCTATTCGTAAAGCATTGGCTAAAGTGCGTACAATGAATTGGAAACCTAGTGATGAATTTAGTGCTACTGATTTAATTTTAAATCGCTTAAATGGTTTTGCAAATTCTGGTGTTCGTAGGGCAAAATTAGGTGCTATTTTAGGAATTGGTTTTGCCAATGCTAAAACTTTTTTACGCAGATTAAATAATTATGGAATTACTAGAGATGAATTTAATCAAGCTTTAGCAAAATTAAATTCAGAAAATGATACTAATGAAGTTGGAAATAAATAATAAATTGGAGGAATTTTAATTAATGAAGCAACCTACTATTGCTAATAAGAAGGTTACAAGATATATTTTACAGCGTTTTGGCATTCATATGAGCAAACGCTTAGGACAAAACTTTTTAATAGATGCTAATATTGTACAGGGCATTGTAGATGCAGCAAATGTACAGGAAAATGATAGAGTATTAGAAATCGGCCCTGGTATCGGTACTTTGACTCAAGCTTTAGCTGAAACTGGAGCAGAGGTTACTTGTGTAGAATTAGATAAAAGATTGCCAGAAGTTTTGGCACATACTTTAGAGGCTTATGACAATGTGCGTGTTATTCAAGGAGATATTTTAAAAGTAAATATTCCAGAAATCATGGGGGATAAACCATTTAAAGTAGTAGCTAATTTGCCATATTATATTACTACACCAATTATCATGGCTTTGCTCGAAAAACATTTGCCCATAACAGATATCGTAGTAATGGTACAAAAAGAAGTAGCAGAACGTATGGCAGCACAGCCAGGCGGTAAAACATATGGTGCTTTATCTGTAGCAGTGCAGTATTATACAGTGCCTGAAATCGCTTTATATGTACCACCACGTTCTTTTATGCCACCTCCAGAAGTGGATTCTGTAGTAGTGAACTGTAAAGTTAGACAGATTCCTGCCGTAGAACTTATTGATGAAAAAATGTTCTTTAGAGTGGTAAAAGCAGCTTTTGGTCAACGTCGCAAGACTTTAAATAATGCTTTAAAATCCATGGGCGTAGATAAAAATATCATCGCTGATGTATTAGATAAAGCTGGAATAGAAGCAACTCGTCGCGGAGAAACTTTGACTATGGAAGAGTTTGGAGCTATTGCTAATATTTTGGCACAAATGGCAAAACAGGAGGCATAATTTATGAAATTTGTTTCTTGGAATGTAAATGGTCTTCGTGCTTGTATGAATAAAGGTTTCATGGAAACTTTTCAAACTTTAGATGCAGATACTTTTTTGTTTACAAGAAACAAAAATGCAACCTCATCAATTAGAATTAGACTTACCGGGATATAAACAGTATTGGAATAGTGCAGAAAAAAAGGGTTATTCAGGTACAGCTATTTTTACTAAAGTAGAGCCATTAAATGTAAGTTATGGTTTAGATATAGAAGAACATGACCATGAAGGTCGTGTAATTACTTTAGAATTTGATAAATTCTTTATGGTTTGCGTATATACACCAAATTCTAAGCGAGAATTAGAGCGCTTGGATTACCGTATGCAGTGGGAAGATGCTTTTCGCAATTATTTAGTTGAATTAAACAAGCAAAAACCTGTCGTGATGTGTGGAGATTTAAATGTTGCTCATAAAGAGATTGATTTAAAAAATCCTAAGACAAATCGCCGTAGTGCAGGTTTTACTGATGAAGAACGCAGTAAAATGACCGAATTATTACAAGCAGGTTTTGTCGATACTTTCCGCTATCTTTATCCGGATAAAACAAGCATTTATTCATGGTGGTCATATATGCGAAAAGCTCGTGAAAATAATGCTGGGTGGAGAATTGATTATTTTATCGTATCTAAAGATATTGAAGCAAATATAAAAGAAGCTGGCATTCACAATGAATTTTTTGGTAGTGACCATTGTCCAGTTAGTTTGGAATTAGATATTTAAATAAAATGGCAATAGACTTTTTTTAAGCCTATTGCCATTTTTTATTCTTCAAAACTGTATTCAATTATGCTACCAGATGGACAAGAAACTTCTTTTCCTTTAAATAATAATCCTGAAAAAGGAACGATAATACTGCTTGCTATATTGGCATAATTTTTGCCACCTTTTAATTTTAAATCGTAAGGAAATTCTAAAATACTGCCATCAGTTAAGGTGATATTATTTAATTTTATGCGGATAATAGCACTTTCCCCAAGTAATCTACTGCCATGGATTTTAGTAATCATACCTTGAAGTTTTTGTATCTTTAGGCAAAATGATTTCGTTGTTAACAACTAAATCCTGGTAAAGACGGAAGTTGATTAAATCGTATTTATGATTAGTTTTACTGTCTAAATTATCTATATTTATTATTTGCATAGTAGATTTTTTCTGGTAAATGTAAATAAGTAGTAGTATTAGTTGTGGTATTTTGGGTATTTGTATTATTTTGAGCATAAGTTATAGAAGGTAAGTAAATAATACAAGATAAAATAATTATTAAAGTAAGAAAAACAGATTTTGGTGACATAAAAAATTCCTTTCATATTAAAAAATATATTAACATTATAATAGATATATTTAATTAAGTTAAGATAATTATTTATATTGACAGTATAATTATAGAATGATATAATATTACTGTTGTTTAGCACAACATGCCGAAGTGGCGGAATTGGCAGACGCACTTGACTCAAAATCAAGCGTAGTCCCCTACGTGCCGGTTCGAGTCCGGCCTTCGGCACCATTGTAAATTCAAGGCTTTACAGGTTTTCTGTAAAGCCTTTTTTGCTGTCTAAAAAAGTAAATTTTTAAGATTTGGGCACATTTTGGGCACATGAACTTTTTTTAAGAGAATTTTATTGAATAATACAATCTATAATATAAAAAATTTGTTAGTATAATTTATTAGTATTTTTCAAAAAAGTAATGAGTAAAGCTAAATTTTGGCAAATGATAGGACGTGGTACAAGACTTTGTCCAAACTTATTAGATGGTAAAGATAAAGAAAAATTTTATATCTTTGATTTCTGTGGAAACTTTGACTTTTTCCGATTAAATAAGGGAAAAGCAACAAAAAAATCAATTATCCATACAAGGAAGTATTTTCTCTTTAGAATTTGATATAGCTTTTAAATTACAGGATATAGCGTATCAAACAGATGATTTAATTGCTTTTTAGAGCTTCTTTAGTTGAAAGTATGGTCAATAAGGTTAGAAAATTAGATAAAAGTAATTTTGCTGAAAACAACATTTGAAATATGTGGAAATGTATTCTAACCCTGAAAGTTATAAATTAATTACTTATGAAAATACTTTAGATATAAAAAGAGAATTGGCTCCTTTGATTGAACCTGAAGATGATAATGCTATTGCTTTACGTTTTGATGCTTTAATGTATGGTATAGAATTAGCTTATTTAATGAATAAAAAAGATGGTAGAAGATATAAAGATTTGAAAGATAAAGTAAAAAGCATTTCTAAAATAGCTAATATACCAGAGATTATAGAGCAAAAAGATATCATAAATAAAATCTTAAATACAGATTATTTGAATGATGATATTGGTATTAATAAATTTGAAGATATTAGAGAAAGATTACGTAATCTAATGAAATATATACCAAAATCACAAATGATATTTGAAACTGATTTTAATGATGAGATTTTATCAAAAACATGGAATGAATCTGACTTAGAAAATGACGATTTAAAAAATTATAAAGAGAAAGCGGAATATTATATTCGTCAGCATCAAAATGAAAAAGTTATTTCTAAGATAAAAAACTAATCAGCCTTTAACAACTGATGATATAAAGGATTTAGAAAGAATTCTTTGGAATGAACTTGGTACACAAGAAGATTATAAAAAAGAATATAAAGACAAGCCATTAGGAGAATTCGTCAGAGAAATTGTTGGTTTAGATATGAATGCTGCTAAACAAGCTTTTTCTAGATATCTAAATGAAACTAATTTAGATAGTAGACAGATTTATTTTGTAAATAAGATAATTGAATATATCGTTCAAAATGGAATGATGAAAGATTTATCTGTTCTACAAGAAACACCTTTCACAGATAAAGGCAGTGTAATTGATATTTTCCTTGATATATCGTTTTTTGCAGGCATAAGAACTATCATACAACAAATTAATTCAAATGCATTTATAGCATAAAATATTAATAAAAATAAGCCCTAATAATTTAATGCTAGGGCTTATTTTTATATTAATTTTATTTCATAGATGTTCTTTTTGTAGGTTTATTTCTATTTTTAGTTGTTTTAATCATATTTTTCATTTCTTCCATAACAACAGATTGATTTTTTGATCCATTTGTTGTTGAAGTATAGATTCTGTCATACCTTTGGGAATATATGGTTTTTGTATAGATTCCCATGTAATTATATCTTTATATCCTAATGCATTAGCCATTGTCTCTAAAAGTTTTTCATGTTCTATCTTTATTTTAGATAATTCTGTATCTGTTGGATTCTCTACATAAAGTTTATCAAGATAAACTTTCCATTGCTTTCTAACAGCTTCATCATCTGCAAAAACAATATCAATTAAATTCAAAGCTTGAACACTTTCATTTGTCCAGCCAAAAATACGATGAGTCATCAATATTTTAAATATCTGCATTTTATCATTTCGTTTTTGATGTTTAATTTGCAATCTTTGTCCAACAATAACTGCGAAAATTGGGATAAATATAAGTGCTATTATATTTAGAATTTCTATCATTTTATTACCTCCAGTTTTTTATTTAATTAAATTATATCTCTTTGTTTAATATGAAGAAAGTTTTCCTTTTGATAAACTAAAAAATTTCAGTTATATATTATATTAATGATAATTATCCTATACTCAGCTCTAGTACAAATGTGCTAGGGCTTATTTTTATGCCCAATTTTATTTAGGAGGAATGTATTATGAAACAAGGTTTAAAATCAATTGAAAGTCTTTATGGAGAACTTATGCGTCAACGTGAAATGAGAAAGGATTTGATAGCAGATACAAGAAGTTTGACAGCCAATACAGAAAAAGGAAAAACTATAATCACTGTAAATACAGGAACCGACCTTTTAGATTATCAAGTAACAGAAATTGCTCACCGCCAAATTGCAGAACGTTTGAATATTCCGTTTAAGTATTATGAAAGAATGAGAACAGATTTTCCAATGCTTTTAGATGCTAATATCAATGGTTGGTTAAAACTAAAAAGTGAAAAACGTATGCTTCGTACATTAGATGGTAACTTACGAGCTTTTCTATCTAATCGTTATCGTAGATTAGATAACCTTGAGCTTGTAGACCATATATTACCAGTTATTGCCCAAATGAAAAATTGTACTATAGCAAGCTGTGATATCACAGAAACTCATCTGTATTTAAAGGTAATCAATAAATCAATGAAGGCAGAAATTGCAAAGGGAGATATTGTACAAGCTGGTTTTGTAGTAAGTAATAGTGAGATTGGTCTTGGAGCTTTAAAAGTTGAGCCACTTGTTTATCGTTTAGTATGTAAAAATGGCATGATTAGCAGAGATTATGCTCATAAAAAATATCATACAGGAAGAAATGTAGAAGATACAGACAATGCATATGAACTATATTCTGATGAAACATTAGAAGCTGATGACAAAGCATATTTCATGAAAGTACAAGATATCGTAAGTGCAGCTGTTGATGAAACTAAATTCTTATTAACAGTAGATAAAATGCGTCAGGCAAAAACTATTTCTACAGGAAATAATCCAGTGGAAACAGTAGAAGTTTTAGGCGATAAATATATCTTAAATAAAGTAGAAAAAGCTTCTGTACTTAGACATTTTATTATAGATAATGATTTCAGTCAGTTTGGTTTAGTTAATGCAGTAACAAGAGCTTCTCAAGATGTAGATAATTATAATCGTGCTACAGAACTTGAAAGAATTGGTGGAACAATTTTAGAAGATAGTATAAAATCCATAAAACAAAATAAATTATGTGTTGTTACCAAGAGATTTAAACCAATGAATTAGGCATAGCTTAATTGCTATGCCTATTATTTTTTTATTAACTATATATTTATTTTTGATA
>ENA-OQEL01000281-OQEL01000281.1-human-gut-metagenome-genome-assembly--contig:-NODE-281-length-19549-cov-3.056894_pt1 | contig 19549 bp, 29 predicted proteins | sample MGYA00242796_ERZ504637 | MGnify/ENA primary metagenome ERZ504637 (study PRJEB26092, sample SAMD00036306) | human gut metagenome | host: Homo sapiens | study: EMG produced TPA metagenomics assembly of... | reverse complement strand
GTAATTTATTTAATACAGATGATACAAGTTATATGATATATGATCGGCTTGTTAACAACAGTTATTCTTGTTATTCGTGTTGCGGAACTTTTCATTGACCCATTCATTGGTAATACTATCGATAAAACAAAAACTAGATGGGGTAAATTTAAACCTTGGGTTCTTTCTGGTGCAGTTATTGCCGCAGTTACTTTAGCTATCTTATTCACAGATATTGGCGGTTTAGCTGAAACAAGCCCTATAATGTACTTAATTGTTTTCGCTATCTTATATATAATTATGGATATTTTCTATTCAGCAAAAGACGTTGCTATTTGGTCCATGATACCAGCACTTTCTTTTGACTCTCGTGAACGTGAAATTACAGCTACTTATGCACGTATTGGTTCTGTATTCGGTGGTCAGCTCGTAACTATCATTGTTATTCCAATTGTTTTAGCTTTCTCTGAAAATAGCAATGGTGGTGCAGGTGATGCTACAGGTTGGTTCGCATTTGCTGCAATTGGTGGTTTAATTGCTACTGTAGGTGCTATCATTCTTGGTATTGGTACAAAAGAACATGATTCTGCTCTTCGTGAAAACAAAACAGATACATCTTTTGGACAAGTTTTCTCTGTATTAATGAAAAATGACCAGCTCTTATGGATTGCATTTGCTTATCTTATCTTTGGTTTAGGTCAAAACCTTATCAATAACTTCAACCTTTACTATTTCATTTATGTATTAGGTGATTCTTCTCAGTTCTCCTTCTTAGGTGTAATCAACGTTATCATTGGTTTAATGGCAGTTGCTTTATTCCCATCATTAACTAAAAAATTCAGCAGACGTAATTTATTCTTCTATTCTATCGCTATTATGTTAATTGCAGTAGTTATTTACTACTTTGCAGGTCAAAATGTATATTTAACATTACTTGGTGCTGGTTTATTTGCATTACCACAGCCACTTATCTTCCTTGTTGTATTAATGACAATCACAGATACTGTTGAATATGGTCAATTAAAACTTGGTCATCGTGATGAAGCACTCGTACTTTGTGTACGTCCTTTAATCGATAAATTAGGCGGTGCTATCACATCTGCTATCGTAGGCTTCACAGCTGTTTGGGTTGGTATGTCTGGTAATAAAGTTACAGCAGAAAGCATAACTCCTGATAATTTACTCAACTTCCAAATTATCATGTTTGCAATTCCATTTATCTTACTCATCATTGCAACATTCATTTACAAAGCTAAAGTTAAATTAACAGAAGAAAAACATGCTGAAATTGTTAGAGAACTTGAACGCACTTGGGGTAAAGACAATAAATAATTGATATGAAAGTTATAAAAAGGATATTCTTTTTAAAGAATATCCATTTTTTTTATGTTTAAATATAATTATTAAAAATTAAAATTTTATTGAATTTTCATTTAAATAGACGTTTTATAAATATAATGGTATTATTATTAATAGAAATTTGAAGAGAAAAGAGGCCTGGCACTAAATGAAAGTTTATCTCTATATTAATAAACAAGGGTTTAAAGAAAATACTTTTAGAGTAGCTTTTAAAGAATTGGTAAAAGTTGTGAAAGACGAGCAAAGTAAGCCTACTGCTTATTTAGTAGGTAAGTATGAAGTAAGGGATTATGAACATAGTTACGATGTGCCTTATAATAAAAAAATACGAAAATAGATATTTTGCTATACCTATCAGCGACAGAGAAAAAGGTTTCTTTAATTTAACAACTATTTTTTGCAATAATGATTTGAGCGATTATGAAGTAATTAATGAAGCAACTTTAAATGCAGTGATTAATACTTTACTTAAAGAAGCAGATGAAAGATTATCTAGTAGTATTAGCTTAGAATATGTGGGTGGACGTTCTAAAGAAAATCAGAATATCATTGAAGATATTTCAGCTTCTTCTTTTATTGCTATGATTAATATGTTAAATACTTGGGCAAAAGAAGAAAAACAGGAAACTGAATTTAAATTACAAATTGAATTTTAATAATATTAATAATGGAATTATATTTAAGGGATTGGCTTTATGCTTAATCCCTTTTTATTTTTGTTTAATTGGTTGTAAAAACAACAGAATTTATATCTTTTTTATTTATAATAATAATTAATTTATAAGAAAAGAGTGTGTATAATGAAAAAATGGTTGATAGTTTATTCTAGTGTAACTGGAAATACAAAGCAGATAGCAGAGGCTATTTATAATGGTTTTGGTGAAAATGTAGCAGATATTTTTGCTATACGAGATGAATTTAATCTTGGGGATTATGATAATATTGCTGTAGGATATTGGCTCACTCGTGGTGAACCAGATAAAATGGTACAGGAATTATTGAAAAAATTAAATAATAAAACAGTAATTTTATTTCAAACACAAGGGGCAGAATTAAATAGTGAACATTCTATAACTGCTTTTGCGAGAGCTGCTAGTTATTTAGGAGAAAATTGCAAAGTATTGGGAACTTTTGCCAGCCAAGGAAAAATAAATCCAGCAATGCTGGAAAGACGTAAAAATGCTGATAAAAATGATCCTCATGCAGCGACACCTCGTAATCTTGAACGTTGGCAAAAAGCGTCAATGCATCCTAATGAAGAAGATTTTTCTCGAGCAAAAGAATTTGTTAAGGCTATGCAACGAAAAATAGCTTTGAGAGAAAAATATTTAAATATGAAAAATAAAAAGACGGTTTTAATACCGTCTTTTTGTTGTATTTTAAGTTTTAGATAAGAGATTTAATATCTTCTTCTACACTATTGATACCAGAAATACCGAAGTTATCCACAAGAACTTTAGCTACATTTGGAGATAAGAAAGCTGGAAGTGTAGGGCCAAGTTTTATATTTTTAACACCAAGATAAAGAAGTGCTAAAAGAACGATAACAGCTTTTTGTTCATACCATGCGATATTATAAGCAATTGGTAATTCATTGATATCATCTAAGCCAAATACTTCTTTAAGTTTTAAAGCAATTAAAGCGAGTGAATAGCTATCATTACATTGACCAGCATCTAAAACGCGAGGAATACCACCGATATCGCCTAAATTTAATTTATTGTATTTATATTTTGCACAGCCAGCAGTTAAGATAACTGTATCTTGAGGGAGTGCTTTAGCAAAGTCAGTATAATAATTTCTAGCTAATTGACGACCATCACAGCCTGCCATAACTACAAATTTTTTGATAGCACCAGATTTTACAGCTTCAACTACTTTATCAGCAAGAGCTAAGACTTGATTATGAGCAAAACCACCTACGATAGAGCCTGTTTCAATTTGTGTTGGTGGTGGGCATTTTTTGGCATGTTCAATAATAGCAGAAAAATCTTTAGTTTCGCCGATTTCGCCAGGAATATGTTTGCAACCTGCAAAGCCAACAACACCTGTAGTATAAATTCTATCTTTATATTCAGCTTTTGGTGGTACAAGACAGTTAGTAGTCAATAAAATAGGGCCGTTAAAGGATAAAAATTCTTCTTTTTGTTTCCACCAAGCATTGCCGTAGTTGCCTGCAAAGTTTTTATATTTTTTGAAGAATGGATAATAATGTGCTGGAAGCATTTCGCTATGTGTATATACATCGACACCAGTTCCTTGAGTTTGTTCAAGAAGCATTTCTAAATCGCGTAAATCATGACCAGAAATCAAGATTGCTGGATTATTGCGAACGCCGATATCTACAGATGTGATTTCTGGATTTCCATAGCGAGAAGTATTGGCTTCATCTAAAAGTGCCATAACTTTTACACCGAAAGCACCAGTTTCTAAAGCAAGAGCTGTTAATTCTTCTCCAGATAAATTATCATCAACAGTTTTAGCTAAAGTAGCTTGTAAAAATGAGTCAATTTCATCATTAAATTTACCAAGGGCATTTGCATGTTTATTATATGCTGCCATACCTTTTAAACCATAAGTGATTAATTCGCGAAGACTGCGAATATCTTCATTTTCAGTAGCTAAAACGCCGATAGTAGCACCTTTTACTAGGTAAGTATTTTCATCATTAGTAGTCCAAAGAGCTACAGGGGATAAATTATTTTTATTTTGTAATTTTGCAAGTAGTTCTTGTTTATAATTTAAAGTGTCTGTGATGCGTTTTTTGATAATATCATCATCAAAATTAGCGTTAGTAATAGTGATAAAAAGATTTTCACAGATAAATTGATTTAATTTACGACTGATATCTTGTTTTTCTTGACGAAGTTTAGTAGTGATTTCGCAAAGACCTTTAGTTGCATAAATTAATAAATCTTGCAGTGTAGCAGTAGTGGCGGATTTTCCACAAACACCTACACGAGTACAGCCTGTGCATTGAGCTGTTTCTTGACATTGAAAGCAAAACATTTTATTTTCCATAATTATCTCTCCAATAATTTTATTTGTGATTTAATTGATATGCTTATTATACTTAACCTTGATTTAAAAGTATGTTGTAAAAACAACAGATTTAAAGATAAAAATAAAAAAGCTAGAACATATCTGAAAAGACATATTCTAGCTTAATTTTTATAATTTATTTTTTACCACAAACCTAAAAGATGTTGAACAAATAAACTTACGCAGGCAATAGCTACCCAACAGCAAAAGCCCATGATGATAGGACGACCACCATTTTTTATTAAATCAACGATATCAGTATGAAGACCAATAGCGCCCATTGCCATGATGATGAAATATTTACTAAAAAATTTCATTAAGGCAAAGAAAGATAAAATAGCAGAAGATATTTCAGCAGAAAAAATATTTCTATCCATAAAATAATTTAAGAAAAGATAGTAATAATAGAAGCAATGATGAAATATAAAATAAACATTGGAAATGCAGATTTTATACTAGCTTTGTTTTGACCAGAAGCTTTTTTTGCTTGATAAAAGCCTAAAACTAATGTGATAGGAATAATAGCAAGTGTTCTAGTGAGTTTTACGATAGTAGCACCAGTTAAAACTTCTGTACCAGTGTTATGCATGCTATCCCAAGAAGAAGCTGCTGCTGTAACAGAAGAAGTATCATTGACTGCAGTACCTGCAAAGATAGCAAAACCATGATCAGATAAACCTAAAAAATTACCCAAAGTAGGGAAAATTAAAGCAGCGATGATATTAAATAAGAAGATAACAGATATGGCTTGTAGCTATTTCTTTTATGATTAGCGTCAATGACAGGTGCTGTTGCAGCGATTTGCAGAACCACCACAGAATAGAAGAACCTACACCGATTAAGATAGAAGATTTTAGCAGGAATATTGATTAATTTAAAAATTATGTAGGCTGTAATTAATGAAGTGGCAATTGTAGAAATGATGATTGGCAAAGATGTAGCACCTACAGCGATGACAGTGCTTAAGTTTTAGACCAAAACCCAATAAAATAACAGCATATTGTAAAACTTTTTTAGAAGTGAATGTAATACCACATTTTTAAGACATCTTTTTTCGCGAACAAATTTTGATAATAGCATACCAAGTAAAATGGCAAAAACAGGACCGCCAATGATTTCAAATTCTTTACCTAAAAAAATAAGCAGGTAAGGCTAAGACGAAACAAAGAAATACTCCTTGAAAGCGGTCTTTAATTAATAACATATAATAATACCTCCTATAATTAATTACCTATTAAATATTTATTTTAATTGGTAATTTTTATAACAGGAGATATTTTAACTTATTTTTTTATTTTGTGCAAGTTTATAAGTTTTATTTTTGTGTTAATTCATAGATATCTAAACGACGATGTCTTAAAAGTGGTATCTGTTCACGAACGAGATTAATTTCATTTAAATTTATAGTTGTAAATAAAGCTGTTTCTTCAAAATCTGCTTGATTTAAAATTTTTCCCCATGGTGAAACAATAATGCTATGACCATAAGAATGGTAAGAAGCATTTAAATTTCTAGCAGGAGCTGTACCAATGGTGAATACTTGATTATCTACAGCACGACTTTGGAATAATAATTCCCAATGAAGTGGGCCTGTAGTCATATTAAAAGCAGCGGGAACAAGGATGATTTTTGCTCCTACATCTACCATTAATCGAGCGAGTTCAGGGAAGCGGAAATCATAACAAATGCATAATCCAATTTTGCCCCATTTCGTATCGAAGACAGTGATATTATTACCAGCAGATAAAGTATCTGATTCTTTAAAGCGTTGACCATTTTTCACATCAATATCGAATAAATGCATTTTGCGATGTTTAGCGATGCAATTACCATTATTATCAAAAACATAAGCTGTATTAAATAAATGATTTTGCTCATCTTTTTCAGGAATAGAGCCTGCACTTAAATAGATATTATATTTTTTAGCTAGATTTTGACAAAATTTGTAAGTAATATCTCCTTCGAATTCAGCATATAAAGGAAAAGATTTATTATCATAAGGACAGTTAAACATTTCTGGTAAGGTTACAATGTCAGGCTGAAGATGAAGAAATTTTTTGAGATAAGTTTCAATGTAATTTAATGTTTGTTCCTTTGAAGATAAGACTTTTGTTTGTAATTGTAAAATATTAAGCATAGATACCTCCAAGAATATTATTGTTATATTGACAATTATAAAGCTAAATCATATAATTTCACTATGAAATATTAAATAATAAGAGGTTGGAAAAATGAAAAAAATAATTTTAGCTATAACTTGTGCGTCAATTATTAGTAGTGTAAATAGTTTTGGTGTGGCAAATGCACATTATCATGATTATCATGGACATCATGATATGAATATAAATACGCAGACAAATCGTCTAAATTTTGACCCATTAATCAATAATGAAATTGTAGATAGTATGCATATGCCGATGATGAATGAAGAATTTGTACAAAGTGGCAATGTGGATAAAGATTTTATCGCTAATATGATACCACATCATCAAGGTGCAATAGATTCTGCAAAATTAATTTTAGAATATGGCAGTAATGAAGAAGTAAAAGCAATAGCTCGTAATATTATAAAGACACAGACAAAAGAAATTGAAGATTTCAATGAGCTTTTAGCTAATGGAGATTTTAGCAATAGTAATTTAAGTGAAAAAGCTTATGCTGAATTTGTGGCTAAAGAAAAAGAAAATATGGCGGAAATGATGAATAAAATGATTGCTGTAACTAGAACTCGCGATAAAAAAACAGCAGATTATACTTTTGTTTTGGCAATGAAATATCATCATGAAGGTGCGCTAGAAGCTAGTAAACAGATTTTAGTATATACAAAAAATCCGCAAATAAGAAAAATTGCTAAAATATCATTAAAGACCAAGCAAAAGAAATAAAACAATTTGATAAATTAATAGAGCAAGGTTTATAATAAATGAGAATGTAAATTAAATATATTTTTTATAATGAATGGTTTACATTTGTCAAAGCAAAACGTATAATAATCTTTATGTGTTTTGATTTAGTATTTATTTAAGGAGGAATTTACCCGTGAAATGGGCTGAAATTAGCATTCAAACTTCACATGAGGCTACTGAAGCTGTAGCAGAGATTTTTCATGAACTTGGAGCATCTGGTGTATTGATTGAAGACCCAGAACTTGTGAATACTTATATTCATTCTGGAGCTTGGGATTATACAGATATACCACTTGCTGAAGAAACAGAAGTTGTTACAGTGAAAGCATGGCTTCTTACTGATGAGGATTTACCAAGTAAATTAGAACAGTTGCGTTTGCATATTGATGAAATGAGCCAATTTTTAGATAAGGGTTCAGGCGTGATTAATTGCAGTGAAATCCAAGATGAAGATTGGGCTAATAATTGGAAGCAATTTTTCCATCCAGAACGCATTGGTGAAAAAATTGTAGTAAAGCCATCTTGGGAAGAATACACTCCATTAGATAATGATATAGTAATTGAATTAGACCCTGGTATGGCATTTGGTACAGGTACACATGCTACAACATCTATGTGCATTCAATTATTAGAAGAATATGTAAAACCAGAAATGAAAGTTTTCGATGTTGGTACAGGTAGTGGTATTTTAGCAATTGCTGCTTCCAAATTAGGAGCAAAAGATATCGAGGCTGCAGATTATGATAATGTGGCAGTTGATGTTGCCAGAGAAAATATCGAAAAAAATCATGAATGTGAAAATATCAAGATTTTCCAAAGCGATTTATTAAAAAATATGAATGGCAAAGCTGATTTAATTATAGCTAATATTATAGCAGATATCATTATTCGCATGTTTAATGATGTAGATAATTATTTAAATCAGCATGGTGCTATTTTGACAAGTGGTATAATTGCTGACCGTATAGCAGATGTTACTAAAGCTGCTGAAGAACATGGCTTTATGGTAGAAAAAATGAATGAAAAAGCTGGTTGGGCTGCGATTATTTTCCGTCGTAAGGAAGATATGCAATGAGACGTTTATTTATAGATGAATGTCTAAGTGAAGATATCATGATTAAAGGCGATGATGCAAAACATCTTCTTTATGCTATGAGAGTAAGACCTGAACAGGTTTTTACTATTGTTGATAGAGAAAGTAAAGTAGCACAGGCAAAAGTAATCTCTTGTACGAGTGATACAGTGCAATTAAAATTATTGCAGTATATAGAAGATGCTGATACAGAAGCACCTATAGAAGTAGTCGTTGCACAATGTTTACCTAAAGGCGATAAAATGGAATTTATCGTGCAAAAAGCGGTGGAATTAGGAGCATCAAGTGTTGTTCCTGTAGTTAGCCGTCATTGTGTAGTGAAATATGATGATAAGAAAAAATTAGCTCGTCAACAAAAATGGCAGAAAATCGCTGATGAAGCAGTAAAACAGTGCGGTAGAACAATAAAGCCGACAGTTGAAGCTATTGTGAGTTTAGAGCAATTAGCAAAAGATTATGCGGATTATACTCGTTTTATTTGCTATGAAGCAGAAGATGAGCAAAGTTTTAAAGAAATGTTACAATCAGCAGATAGTAAAAAATATCTTATCTTGATTGGCCCAGAAGGTGGTTTTGCTCCAGAAGAAGTGCAATTATGCAAAGATGCTGGATTTAAAAGTATATCTATGGGAAAACGTATTTTGCGAGCTGAAACTGCATCAATTGCAGCACTTACTATCGTCATGTATGAAAAAGGCGATTTAGGTTGTATTTATTAATTTTTGATTTAGATTTAATATTAAAGATTTTTGTTTAGTATAACTATCTTATAGGAGACTGTAATTTAGTTATACTAATTTTATATTAGTAGATTTTTTAGTTTTATTTTAATTGAGGAAGTGAAATTTTGCCAAAAGTTGCATTAATAACACTTGGTTGTAAAGTTAATCAAGTAGAAACAGAAATTATGGAAGGTCTATTTCGTAATCGTGGCTATGAAATAGTGGATTTTTCTGAACCTGCTGATTTTTATATTATAAATACTTGTTCTGTTACTCATTTAGGTGAGCGCAAATCTCGTCAATTAATTCGTAGAGCAAATCGTTTAAATGATAAATGCTATCATAGCTGTAACAGGGTGCTATGCACAGATTGCTTCTGATGAAAATCAGCAAGATTGAAGGTGTTCGCGTAGTAATCGGTACTAAACAGCGCGATAAAATAGTTGATTTGGTGGAAAAAAGCAGCTCGTGAAGATGGTTTATTTAATGAAGTAAATGATGTTATGCATATGCATGAATTCGAAGATATTCCTCTTTATGGTACACCACATCGCACAAGAGCCTTCTTAAAAATTCAAGATGGTTGTTGTAATTTCTGTTCATATTGTATTATTCCATATACTAGAGGGCCTATTCGTTCACGTAAATTGGAAAGTATAAAGACAGCAGTAGACCAATTTAGTAGAAGAAAATTTCCATGAAATAGTATTTACTGGTATTCATTTAGGTGCTTATGGCAGAGATTTTAAAGGTGAAAATATTTCTCTAAGCGATGCTGTAGAAATTTGCTTAGCTAATGAAAATTTTAAAAAGATTGCGACTAGGTTCTTTAGAGTCTATTGAAATATCTCCTAGATTATTAGAATTAGTGAAGACTCATAAACGCTTTACTAAGCATTTACATTTACCACTACAAGCAGGTAGTGATGAGATTTTAAAAGCGATGAACCGCCATTATACTACAGCAGAATTTGCTAGATTGATAGAAAACATTCGCCGTGAAGTACCAGATATTGCTATTTCTACAGACATCATTGTTGGTTTCCCTGGTGAAACAGATGAATTATTCCAAAAAATCTTTGGAATTTGCTAAATCTATGGGATTTATGAAAATGCATGTATTCCCTTATTCTAAACGAGCAGGTACTCCAGCTGCCAAAATGACAAATCAAATTGATGAAGCAGTGAAAAAACAAAGAGTTCATTTGATGCAAAAAATGGCAGAACAATCAGCAACTGAGTTCTATCAAAGATTTTTAGGACGCGAATTAGAAGTTTTATTTGAACAAGAACAAGATGGATATATGGAAGGCTTGACTTCAAATTATATAAGAGTATATATCAAAAATGATGGAGAAATAACCTCCGGTGATATTCGCCTTGTAAAATTAGTTAAATTATTTAAAGATGGTATTTTAGGTGAATTAATTTAAAATTTGTCTAAATAAAAAAGGATTTTACTAATTTTATAACGAATATATATATAGTTATAGAGTTAGTATTAAAGTTTAAGTAAAATTTTATTTTAAACTAGGTATATATTAAATATTTATTTGATATGTCAATTCTATACTAATTAAACTATAAAAGGAGGTGCCTTATATGTCAGATTGTATTTTTTGTAAAATAGCAAATAAAGAAATTCCAACTCAAGCTGTATATGAAGATGACATGGTCATTGCTTTTAATGATTTAGAGCCACAAGCTCCTGTTCATGTATTAGTTATTCCTAAAAAACATATTGCTAGTCTTCTTGCAACAACTGCTGAAGATAAAGAACTTTTAGCACATATCACTTGTGAAGTAATGCCTATGCTTGCTAAAAAATTGAATATTGCAGAAACTGGCTTCCGTACTGTAGCAAATACAGGGGAAGAGGGTGGCCAAACAGTTCAGCACCTTCATTTCCACCTACTTGGCGGTCGCTCTATGCAATGGCCACCAGGCTGATAAAAAAATCATATCAAATTTGTATATAATTGCAGGTTATGGTTGACAATGCACTTATAAGCAAGGTATAATATTTGGGTATGATTATTAAGTACAACACTCCCGTGTTAGGTGGAGGGGAGGGAAATATAAATGTCATCTGAAATCAAAGTTGGTAAAAACGAAACAATTGATAGCGCTCTCCGTAGATTTAAACGTACTTGCCAGAAAGCTGGTACTTTAGCTGAAGTTAGAAAACGTGAGCATTATGAAAAACCAAGCGTAAAACGCAAAAAGAAATCAGAAGCTGCTAGAAAACGCAGATACAGAGCTTAATTAGCTCACAAACGGAGGTAATTCATATGTCACTTAAAGCCCAGTTAATGGACGACATGAAAGCTGCTATGAAAGCCAAAGAAGACGGAAAACAGAAACTTGCTGTTATCCGCATGGTTCGTTCAGCTATTCGTCAGACTGAAATTGATGGTCAAAAAGAACTTGATGATAACGATATAATTGCACTTATTAGCAAAGAAGTAAAAATGCGTAAAGATTCTATAGATGAATTTAAAAAAGGCGGTCGTGAAGATTTAGTCGCACAGACTGAAGCTGAAATTGCCGTTTTAATGCCATATTTACCAGAACAGTTATCAGAAGAAGAAGTTAGAGCGTTGGTTAAAGAAGCAATTGCTGCTACTAATGCAACAACTCCTAAAGATATGGGTAAAGTCATGGGACAGCTCATGCCTAAAGTTAAAGGACGCGCTGACGGAAAAATGGTTAATACCATCGTCAAAGAATTACTAGGTTAATTATGAAAACAGATAAGATTACTAGATAGTGGTCTTATCTGTTTTTTTATATAAATTTATTAGGTGTAGGTGAAGGAATATGCAAGAAAAACAAAATGATTTTACTAAAAATAGTATGGCATATAATATTATGAGTTTAGCTATTCCTATGACCATAGCACAGTTGATAAATGTTTTATATAGTCTTGTAGATAGAATGTACATAGGGCATTTGGCACAAAATTCTACTTTAGCTTTGACGGGATTAGGAATTACTTTTCCTATTATTATGTTAGTTACAGCAGTTACTAATTTATTTGGTATGGGTGGAGCACCACTTTGTTCTATCGCTAGAGGTAGAGGCGATGATGAAAGGGCAGAAAAAATAATAGGTAATTCTTTTGCTATGCTTATTATCTGTAGTTGTATTTTGATAATTATTGGTTTAGTGATGAAGAAGTCCTTATTATATTTATTTGGGGCAAGTGATGAAACATATCCTTATGCTAATGAATATTTCTCTATTTATATTTGGGGAAGTATTTTTGTAATGGTAGGATTAGGCATGAATACTTTTATTAATGCTCAAGATTTTGCCAAAAAAGGAATGCTCACTATATTAATTGGTGCGATAATCAATATTATTTTAGACCCTATTTTTATCTTTGGTTTAGATTTAGGTATAAAAGGCGCTGCTATCGCTACTGTTATTGCACAATTTATTTCAGCATCATGGGTATTGCATTTTTTATTTAGTGACAAGGCGATTTATCGCATTAAAAAATCTTGCATGAAATTGGATTTTAAATTAATAAAAGAAATTGTTTCTCTAGGATTTTCAGGCTTTGTTTTTGCTACTACAGGAAGTTTAGTACAGATTGTCTGCAATAATGTATTGCTGTTTTGGGGCGGAAATATCTATGTAGGCATAATGACTGTATTAAATTCAATACGTGATGTTTTGCAAATGACAATAGAAGGCATTCGCTCAGGTGCTCAACCTGTTATCAGCTACAATTATGGTGCAGGGCAATATTTACGTGTAAGGCAGGGCATAAAATTTTTTGACAAAGATAGCACTATTATATACAAGTATAGCTTGGTGCATATTAGATTTTTTCCCAGAGTTTTTTATTCATCTATTTAATAGTGAAGAAGAAATGTTATTGCTTGGCGTGCCAGCATTACATATATATTTTTTAGGATTTTTTATGATGGCTTTTCAATCTGCTGGACAGACAACGTTTATATCGTTAGGCATGGGAAAATATGCAACGTTTTTTTCGCTGTTTCGTAAAGTCATTTTAGTTATCCCATTGACGATTTTTTTACCAAATTTATGGGATTTAGGTGTATATGGAGTCTTTTATGCTGAAATGATTTCAAATTTTGTGGGCGGTATAGCATGTTTTTCTACTATGATGATGGTGGTCTGGAGACGATTAGGAAAATTAAATAAATAAGTAAGAATAAGTAATTTAAACTATTGTTTAGATTACTTATTTTTTTCATAAAAATGGTTTATTATGAGATATTGTCGAATATATTATTTATATTGCTGAATAGAAAAATAAAAGGAAGTGATAATATGGACTTTATTATAGATTCAAGTATATTGCAATCATTGCTTTTGAGTGTTATATTTCTAGCTATTTTAGTAGAGATAAAAACAGGAGGCACAGGCATAGGGGCATTACTAGGTATCATAGCAGCTGGTGTATTTTTTGGCAGTAGTTATGTGAAAGGTTTAGTCAGTTTATATCAGATTGCAATATTTATTGTGGGGATTATTTTTATCATAATTGAAATATTAACCCCAACGATAGGATTACTTGCAGGACTTGGAGTAGTAGCTATATTATATAGTTTGATTTTAGCTATGGGTGGCGATATTGATGCTATGTTGATGATGGCAATTTCTTTTGTTATTGCGATAATAATTTTTGCGTTGATAATAAAAAAATTACCTACAAGTAAGCTTTGGCGTAAAATAATTTTGACAAAGACATCTTCTAGTGAAGAAGGTTATGTAAGAGCGTAGATATTCGAGATATTTGCATAAAGAAGGGATTGTTTTGACAGAACTGAGACCTTCTGGAAAGTGTGAAAATCGATGATGATGTATTAGATGTTGTATCTGAAGGTAGTTATATCAGTAAAGGCGAAAAAAATTCGTGTAGTAAAAATTGAAGGTATGCGTATTATTGTACGTAAAATTTAAAATAAATTTAAGGAGGATTAATCATGGAAGCGATTATCGGTTCTGGTTTTATCGTAGTAATTGTCATTGTGGCGATTATGTTATTTTTGCATTTTGTACCTATAGGATTGTGGATTTCAGCATTAGCATCAAATGTTCATGTAGGTATATTTACATTAGTTGGTATGAGAATGCGTAGAGTTCCGCCACAAAAAATTGTATTGCCACTAATAAAGGCAAATAAAGCCGGATTAAATGTCAATGTAAATCAACTTGAAGCGCATTATTTAGCTGGCGGTAATGTGGATAAAGTAGTCGATGCACTCATTGCTGCTCATAGAGCGCAAATACCACTTCCATTTGAACGCAGTGCAGCTATTGACCTTGCAGGTCGTGATGTATTAGAAGCAGTACAAATGAGTGTAAATCCAAAAGTCATTGAAACACCTGTTGTATCTGCTGTGGCTAGAAATGGTATTGAATTAAAAATTAAAGCAAGGGTTACAGTTCGAGCTAATATTGATAGATTAGTCGGTGGTGCTGGTGAGCCTACAATTATTGCTCGTGTTGGTGAAGGGATAGTAACATCAGTTGGTTCTTCAGAAGCTCATACAGATGTACTTGCTAATCCAGATGATATATCTAAAACTGTACTTGGCAAAGGTTTGGATGCAGGAACAGCTTTTGAAATTTTATCCATTGATATAGCCGATGTTGATGTAGGCAGAAATATCGGTGCAGAACTTCAGACAGACCAAGCAGAAGCTGATAAACGTATAGCTCAAGCAAAAGCCGAAGAAAGACGTGCTATGGCTGTGGCTAAAGAACAGGAAATGAAAGCATATACGCAAGAAATGGAAGCTCGTGTAGTTGAAGCTCAATCAGAAGTTCCACACGCATTAGCAAAAGCTCTTCGTGAAGGTAAACTCGGTGTAATGGATTATTATAATTTAAATAATATCAATGCTGATACGCAAATGCGAGAAGCAATAAGTAAAACAGGAGATAGTACAGTCCCACAAGGACAAGTACCAATAAAATAATTTATCATGGAAGGATTAGCACCTTTTCTGCTCTTTTTGTTTTTTAATGATAATAAATATCTATACTGGCCAAAAACGTAGAGAGCAAAAAAAGGAAACAAAAACAAGAATTTCCTGATATATATGATAATCCACCACCAAGACAAAATAGAAAAAGAAATCTTGATTATATGATGGCAAAGCCAAAGGTGAATAATGATAATATTGAAATTGTGGCAAATGATTTACAACAAGAAAAAATAAATGATTTAACACAATATATCGATAAATATGAACAGGATTTGCAAATAGATATCAAGAAAAATTAAAGCAAAATAGAACTAATCTACAGGCAAAAGATTTTATTCAACAAACAGAGATAAAAGCTGTAGATAAGGATGAAAAAAATACAAATAGATATTGAAAAAGAGCATATAATAAAAGCAATAACGTATGCTCAAGTTTTAGAACAACCAAAATCACTGCAATATTTAAAGCGATTTGGTATAAAACGCGTAATTCATAAAGATTAAAATAAAGCTATAATCATTAGGAATTTTAAGAAAAATAAAATTTTGTAATGGTTATAGCTTTTTTTATTTATATAATTTATAATAGAAAAGGATTGATTTTCATAAAAGTTGAATAAGAAGTCTTTAAGTAATTTTTTGGTAAAAAGATTTAGCACTATAGAATGAATATGTTATAATGAGAATATGACTATTACTTTAAAAATAATGGAGGGCGAATGCTTTTGCCAAATTTTGCAGAAATAAAAATACCTTTTCAAGACAGAGCAGAAACAATTGGTATTCTTGGTGAAAATGATGAATTTTTGCGAGTTTTAAATGATAGTTTTGCCTGTCGTATTGTTGGTAGAGGTACAGATTTATCAATCAATGGTGAAGAAGGAGAAGTAAATGCTGCCAGTCAAGTTATTGAAGCTTTGCTTTTATTGTATAGACAAGGTACAAAGCTTACAATGCATGAGGTTAGATATAGTATAAAACTGGTTAAAGCAGGTCAATCTAATGAATTAAAATCTTTATTCACAGATGTATTGACTGTTACTTCAAGAGGAAAATGTGTTCGACCAAAGACTATTGGACAGAAAATTTATATTGATGCTATTCGTCGTCATAGCATAACTTTTGGTTTAGGTCCAGCTGGTACAGGGAAAACTTATTTAGCTGTAGTCATGGCTGTTATGGCACTTCGCAATAATGAAGTAGATAAACTTATTTTGACTCGTCCAGCAGTTGAAGCAGGAGAACGTTTTGGGCTTTTTTACCTGGTGATTTACAAGAAAAAATCGATCCATATTTAAGACCGCTATATGATGCATTACAAGATATTTTAGGTTTAGAAGCTTATCAAAAATTATTAGCTAGAAATATCATTGAAATAGCACCGCTTGCATATATGCGTGGTCGCACATTAGAGAGAGCTTTTGTCATCTTAGATGAAGCTCAAAATACTACACCTAGACAGATGAAGATGTTTTTTAACTCGTTTAGGTTTTGGCTCAAAAATGGTAGTAAATGGTGATTTGAGTCAGATTGATTTGCCAAGAGGTAGTGGCTCAGGTTTGACACAGGCGACAAAAATATTAGATGGATTAGAAGGTATTTCTGTGATACATTTTGATGATAGAGATGTTATTCGTCATGATGTTGTTGCACGAATTATTAGAGCTTATGATGCTTATGAAGCTGCTAATCCGCCTAGTGAAAATAAAGATAAGAATTTCTATAAACATAGTTGATAAAGTAATAAATAGCAAAATTAATTTACTAAATGGGAGATTTTATTATGGAAATAATTTTAAGCAATTTACCTGAAAATCTTGAAGTAGATGAAAAATTAAGTGATACAGTGAAAGAAGCTGTAGAAAAAGTTGGTCAATTATATGCTTTAGATAATGCAGAAGTGAGCATTACGCTTACAGATAATGAACATATTCATGAAATAAATCGTGAATATAGAAAAGTGGATAGACCAACAGATGTAATATCTTTTGCTTTGAATGAAGGTGATGAACCTAATATTGAAGGAGAAATTCCTGTAAATATGTTAGGTGATATTATTATTTCTGTAGAAAAAGCGATAGAACAAGCTGGTGATTATGGTCATAGTGTTCGTCGTGAAATAGCATTTTTGACAGTTCATGGTATGCTTCATTTATTGGGATATGACCATATAGAAGAAGCTGACCGTGTAGAAATGCGAAAAGAAGAAGATTTTGTTATGGAACAATTAGGAATAAGTAGAGATTAAAAAGGAGTTAATTTTTTGGAGAATAAACATTTTAAATCAGGTTTTGTAGCAGTTATTGGTAGACCAAATGTAGGAAAATCTACATTGATAAACAGTCTTATTGGACAGAAAATAGCGATAATGTCTGATAAACCACAGACTACACGTAATAAAATTATGTGTGTATTGACTACAGATAATGAACAAGTAATTTTCTTAGATACGCCAGGTATTCATAAACCTTTGCATAAATTAGGTGAATACATGGTAAAAGCAGCAGAAGGCACATTAAAAGAAGTTGACGCTATTTTATTTGTTGTTGATGCTACTGAAGATTTAGGTGGCGGTGAACGTTATATTATGGAACGTTTGCAAGCTACAAAAAAACCAGTTATTTTGATTGTAAATAAATTGGATTTAATTGATAGACAATCCGTATTGCCGATAATTGAAAAATATACAAAAGCATATGATTTTGCAGGTGTAGTGCCAATTTCTGCTAAAGAAAAAATGAATTTGGATAGCTTACTTGCAGAATTAAATAAATATTTACCAGAAGGGCCACAGTATTATCCAGCAGATACAGTAACTGACCAACCAGAACGTTTGATAGCTGCGGAAATGATACGTGAAAAGGTACTTCATTTGACTCGTGATGAAATACCACATGCTATAGCTGTAGATATTGAGGAAATGAAATCCCGTGCTAATGATAAAGTTTATATTCGTGCAACTATCTATGTTGAACGTGAATCACAAAAGGGAATTGTCATTGGTAAACGTGGTGCATTATTAAAAGAAATAGGGGCATTAGCTCGCAAAGATATCGAGACAATGCTTGGCTCTAAAACTTATTTAGATTTGTGGGTAAAAGTCAAGAAAGATTGGCGCGACCGCAGTAATGTACTTCGTGAATTAGGTTTTAGAGATTGATAAAGGAAGACGTGCTTAACATGATGAATAGATTATCACATTATTTTATTAATGGGCTTATAGTATTAGTACCAATTGTTATAACTTACTTTGTAATTGCTACAGTATTTGCTTTAGTAGAAGGTATAGTAGAAAGTTATATACCACTTAAATTTCCAGGTGCAGGTGTAGCCTTATTAATTATCGTTATTTTAGTTGCTGGCTGGATAACATCAACTTGGACATGGGCTTCTCAGCGAATTATCAGCTATTTTGAAACAGTAGTAGATAAAATTCCAGTTGTAAAATTTATTTACAATAGTGTTAAGCGTGTTTCTACAATGTTATTTGAATCAAAAACGATGTTTAGTCAAGTCGTTTTAATTCCTTATCCACATCCAAATGTAAAAACTATTGGATTTTTAATGCCAAAACCATCATCATTACTTGCTCCATATTTAAGTAAAGATGAAGAATATGAATCTGTATTTTTGCCATGGAGTTTAAATATGACTTCTGGATTTAATGTATTTGTACCCAAAAAAGATATAATTTATGTGGATATCTCTGTAGAAGATGCTTTTCAATATATATTGACAGCTGGTGGTGTAATGCCAGGTGCTGATGTAAAAGCAGATTTAGCTAAAATACAAGAAGTTAAGGAAAAAATGGAAAAAGCTCAACAAGAAAAAAATATGGATTCTGTTGAAAACAAGTAAAATATTAAAAGGGAAAATAAACTAATATGGCTATTTATACAACAGAAGTATTAGTTTTAGGTGTAAAAAATTGGGGTAACGCAGATAAAATCGTTACCCTTTTATCACCTACTTATGGAAAAATAACAGCAGCAGCATATGGTTGTCGACGTCCTAAAAGTCCATTAGCAGCATCTATGCAGCCATTTTCATGGTTAGATATTCAATTATCTAAAGGTGAAAAGATGGATACAGTTCGCCAATGTGAACATAAAGGATTTTTTTCTGATTTATATGAGGATTTGACGGCAATGGCATATGCTTCTTTTATTGCAGAATTAGCTAAAGAATTATGCAGTGAAGATGAACCACAAGCAGAGATTTATGAAAAATTATTAAAGATTTTGCCTTGTCTAACAAAATTTAATCCTCGTATTTGTGCTTTGGCTAGTGCTTATCAGATTTTTGAATATACTGGCTGTCAACTTCATTATAGTCAGTGTGCATTATGTGGAAGTAAAATCGAAGGCGATTGTCATTTTGATGCCATGCAAGGTGGAGCAATCTGCACATCTTGCAGTCAGGAAAGCAGATAAATTATCCATCTTCTGTAAGATTATTTATAGAGCATCTTTTACTA
>ENA-OQEL01000280-OQEL01000280.1-human-gut-metagenome-genome-assembly--contig:-NODE-280-length-19560-cov-4.305408_pt1 | contig 19560 bp, 21 predicted proteins | sample MGYA00242796_ERZ504637 | MGnify/ENA primary metagenome ERZ504637 (study PRJEB26092, sample SAMD00036306) | human gut metagenome | host: Homo sapiens | study: EMG produced TPA metagenomics assembly of... | reverse complement strand
ATGAAAAAGCAAAGAGTGAAAAAATCATCGAAATAATATAACGTAATTGAAAAAGCAGGATTTCTGATTAATTTCAGAATCCTGCCTTTTTTTCATCGTCTGGATATGAAATGCTTCACAATCGTATAAAGCACTATGATGCATGCAAACACATATCCCATCACACCAAGCGCCGGTATTCCAAGTATCTTAGGTGTCATATCTGTGGTACACACTATGCTTGAGCTGATTAGAAGTGCCATAACCCATAAGCCCATGACGATATTTCTCACCAGCCTGTGTAAAAAGCCTCGCAAGCTCATCAGAAGCATGCATGTCAAAATTTATGCGTGTCTGCCCTCTTTGATATTCCTCGAGTATCTGCGCCATTCTCTCCGGCAGTTCTGCCATGCGGTGAGCTGATTTGTATGCTGTCTTCCCGGCTTTTTTAAGCTCGCCCTTCAAATCAAAATTCTTAAGCATCTCCTGCCTTATCCTTGCAGAAGCAATCTCTACCATGTTGATGCCCGGTGCAATATCCGCAAGCACGCCCTCTATCTGAGTGATTCCCCTAGCAAGCATTGTAAAACCGTGCGGCATAACAATGCGGTTGTTCTTCATTACCTCCAAAAGTTCCTGAATAAACTCTGCAATATCGACCTGCCCCATATCCAGACTGCCGTATTTATTTATGATTATCTTGATATCCTTGTACAGCTTTGCCCTGTCAGGCTCACCCTTAAAGTCACCAATTGCAAGCACCGCATCCTCTATCATGCCGATATCATTCATGGCGATGCCGTAAACAGCATTGCTCAGTTCCTTTTTGTCATGCTCAGAAAGCCTTCCCATCATGCCCATATCAATCCAGACAATTTTGCCATCCCTTATCTTTACATTGCCCGGATGCGGGTCCGCATGGAAGAAGCCATCCTCTATCACCTGCCTGATATAGTTGTCAATCAGCTTACTGCCTATCTCCTCAAGATCATAGCCATCATTTAAAAGCCCCTCCTTGTCATCGATATTAAAGCCCTTTATATACTCCATGACAAGTACATGTGATGTGGTATACTTGCGGTAAAGCTTTGGTGTGGCTACAAATGCAACATCCCTGTTATTGCCGGCAAACTCCTCAATATTGGATGCCTCAAGCAGGAAATTCATCTCCTCCTGTGCCACAGCCCACATCTCATCAAGCACCATGTCAAAATTCACAATGCCCTTTATAGAGATGGGCGGCACAAGCTTAACCGCCTTGTGAAGCAGCGCCATGTCCTTTGACATCACCTCGTGAATGCCCTTCCTTTGCACCTTCACAACCACCTGCTCACCGGTTTTAAGTGTGGCCCTGTGCACCTGCGCTATAGAAGCTGCCCCAAGAGGCTTTTTATCTATTGAAGTAAAAACATCCTTCCATGAATAGCCAAATGAAGCATCTATGACAGCCTCCACCTGCTCAAACGGCATCGGCTCCACATCTGAGCATAGCTTCATAAGCTCCTCACAATATTCCTTTGGCAGAATATCCGAGTGAAGCGACATTATCTGTCCAAGCTTAATATAGGTAGGTCCCAGCTCCTGCAATATAAGTCTGAATTTTTCGGGTGTAAGTCCATGCGTGAGCTTGTACTTCTTAAGTACCGCTGTCATCTCCTTCAGGCGGCCATCCATACTAGTTCACGCTTTCCTCTTTATCGTCCTCAGCTTCTATTTTTATATCCACTGTCTGTGATTCTCCACCGGAAGCACTTTTTTCATCAGCTGAAGTATCTGTTACAATGTCCTCATCCTCGAAGACGCTTTCATCAGCTTCTTGATCCACGTCAGCCTCATCCATCTGTGCAAGCTTGCTCTTTAAAGCCTGTATCTGTTCAGGTGTCATCTTGTCCAAAAGCTCCTCGAGCTCCTCCGGTGACTGTGGCTTAACAGATACATTTACATTTTTCTTTACTGTGTCCTTGATATTGTGCTTAAGCTCCTGATTGAGCACTTTGCCCTGCTCGACAGTCAGCTCACCTCTCTTGACCATCTCATCAAGCACTTCCTTTGATTTCTCAGCAGTCACTGCCACTGTTCCTATTCCTGCAAGTAAAATCTTCTTTAATCCGTCTGTAAGTCTTTCCATGGTAAAATCCTCCGTTTCCTGTTATTTAAAATTGATTGCCATAATCTGACTACACCTTTAATCATCATAATAGAGAAGCAATCCTTGGCACAAAAATGATAAGTCCAACTATCGCAGCCATTATTGCTGCCACAAGCACTGCTCCTGCTGCCGTGTCCTTAGCTACCTTGGCAAGCGGCTTTCGCTCTGTCGTTACCAAATCTACAACTGACTCAATCGCAGTGTTGACCAGCTCCAGGGCTATCACCAATCCAAACAGCGTCAGGCAGATGCACCACTCAGTCGGTGTTATCCCAAGTACCGCTCCTGCTATCACTACAAGTATCGCGACAGTGCAGTGTATCTTGATATTTCGCTCATTTCTGATGCATGTAAATATGCCCTCGAAGGCAAAGCCGAAGCTTTTGTACAGAGGTGGTTTCTTTGCTTTTTTCATGTTGATACCTCTCGTGATTTAATTCTGGAATTAGTTTTGATGCCTTTTACTATGGTACTATTGTATAACTTTTTGGTTCAAAATAAAAGAGGATTGTGCAATATTGTTCAAAAAAATCAGAAGTTACTGACATTTTAAATAATTTCATTACTTACACTTTGCCAGCACTTTAAATATTCCTTATTGACATTACGAATTTATCGTACTAACCTAAACACGTAAAATATACAGTTATAAAGGTAATCAGATATGACAAATTTACATTCAGATAAAATAAAAACAGCAAACCTGCATACTACAACCAATCATATTTATACAAATACTCAGCTTCGAAAGCTTTTGGTTCCGATAATAATAGAGCAGCTATTGGCCTCTCTTATGGGAACTGTGGATACAATGATGGTCAGCAATGTAGGTTCTGCCGCTATCTCAGCGGTCTCGCTTGTAGACTCAATCAATATCCTTGTCATACAGGCACTTTCAGCGCTTGCCGCCGGTGGTGCGATTCTCTGTTCACAGTATCTGGGAAGTCACAATACAAAAGGTGCCCGCCATGCTGCAAGACAGGTATTTTTTGTCATGGCATTTCTGTCTGTACTTTTATCTGCTTTTTGTCTGATAACAAGAAAGTCGCTGCTTCGTGCCATATTTGGCGCTGTTGAAGCTGATGTAATGAGGAACTCACAGGTTTATTTCTTTTTTACATTGCTGTCATTTCCTTTTATAGGTCTCTATGATGCCGGCGCATCCATTATGCGTGCACAGAATAACAGTCGCAATCCTATGGTCATATCTGTTATTTCAAACTTTATGAATATCGGCGGCAACACTATTCTGATTTTCGGCTTCGGCATGGGTGTTGAGGGAGCTGCTATTTCCACTCTCGTATCCCGAATATTCTGCGCGATTGTCGTTATCATACAGCTTCGAAGAGAAAATGAACCGATTTTCATAAAGAACTATATGTCTATACGCCCTGAATGGGGCCTGATTAAAAAAATCCTGCTCATCGGTATCCCATCAGGAATCGAAAACAGCATGTTCCAGTTTGGAAAGCTGGCTATCCAGTCTACTGTATCCACTCTTGGAACCGTGGCCATCGCTGCCCAGGCCATGACCAATATCCTCGAAAACTTAAATGGTATTGCCGCTATCGGAATAGGAATAGGTCTTATGACTGTTGTAGGACAGTGTCTGGGTGCCGGCAGAAAGGATGAAGCTGTCTACTATATCAAAAAACTGTCACTGGTGTCTGAGGTCGTAATCATTGCCAGCTGTCTGATTATTTTCATACTCACAAAGCCCATTACAATGCTTGCCGGAATGGAACCTGCCAGTGCACGGCTCTGCTTTGAGATGATTACCTTTATCACAATTGTCAAGCCAATCTGCTGGGTACCATCCTTCATCCCGCCATATGGGCTGCGTGCCGCAGGCGATGTGAAATTCTCCATGATTGTATCCTGCTGCACAATGTGGCTTTGCCGTGTAAGCCTGTGCATATACCTCTGCCGTGTATGGGGCTTTGGTCCGATTGCAGTGTGGATTGGCATGGCTTGTGACTGGATGCTTCGTTCTATTATATTTACTGCCAGATTCCACTCAAGAAAATGGCTGAATCATCATGTGATTGATTGATAATAACAAGCTATACTATGCTCTATTCACAAATCTGTATAAGTAAAGGAAAAATCATGAAAAAGCTATCAACCGGACTATTACAACAATTTCAAATGTATTGCTGACAAATGCAGTATCACATGCTGTCAGGAGTGGAAAATTGCAGTAGATGACGCTACAAACCGCAAATGGAAGAAGCTTTCCCCTCCGGATACTTTATCTACAGCCCCTTTTTCTGCTGATAAAGTGTCTGGAAAAAGTGACAATCTAAGCTCTTACACATGCCATAAGGATGGCAGTCTGGTTATTAAACTGGACGAAAAACATCGGTGTCCGTTTCTTTCAAAGGATAAGCTATGTCATCTTGTAATGACATACTCAGACGAAGTGCTTTCAGAGACATGTGCACTGTTTCCCAGAGAAATCCACCGGTTTTCAACACATGAGGAACGAACACTCATGCCGTGCTGTCCGGCAGTTATCGACCTGTGGTGCGAAAAAACCTGTCACATTTCCTGTAATATCCGAGACCCGGAATAATTTATCTACGGCATTTTTAATCCGTGATAATCTGATTAAACTGATATCTGACCAAGGGCTTTCAGTGGAGCAGACTTTACTTGATGGGCTTTACATTTTATTGGAATTATATAAAAACCAGCCAATCACCAATGCACATATACAGGAATATTTTTCCGGACATACGCTTAATGAACTGAATACCGCCATGGAAGATATCCATATCCCGGACGAAGATACATTTATTGAATGCAATGAGCTGCTTCAGGATTTATCAGTAAATTATCGTAAAGAGGGTTTGTATACAGCCTTTCTTCAGCCTGTACTGACCGAAGCTTGTAAATACTCCAATATTTATTCACAGTCAGACGATAATTCCATGAGCCGCACCTTGCAAACATCGCAGAAACAATTTTGCTCAATGCTCACAGATTATGACATTGTTTTTCGCAATTATCTGGCAAACGAGCTGTTTTCCGACCTGATATCGCCTGAAGCAGCATCCACTAAAAAGATTATTGAACACATGATTATCAAAATGCAGTGGATTATGATTGAATACACGGCTATACGTCAAAGTCTTTTCTTGTGGTACAGTCACAATGCCAATAGTCCGTTGACATATGAAACCATCAGAGAGCATATTGTCATCATCTCACGCATGACAGGATATGATGATGATGACATACGCGAATATCTGGAAAACAGCTTTGCAGAGCTCATATGGGATTGGGGCTACGCCGCACTCATTATGGGAATTAGAAAATAATTACAAAGGAGATTTTTACTATGAGAGAAACAATTTTAGGCAATAATATACGAAAGGTTCCTTCAGTTGCAGTTGGATGCATGCGCCTTTCTGAAAAATCAAAGGATGAGATGAATCATTTTATTCATGCTGCGCTGGAACAGGGCGCATATTTCTTTGATCACGCTGATATCTACGGTGGCGGTATGAGTGAGAGCGTATTCGGCGAAGCGTTTGCAGACGATCCATCCCTAAAGCGTGAAGATATGTATCTGCAGTCAAAATGTGGCATCCGCCAAGGCTTCTATGATTTCTCAAAGGAGCATATTCTGAAATCCGTCGATGGTATTTTAAAAAGGCTTCATACAGATTATCTTGATCTTCTGCTGCTTCATCGTCCGGATGCACTCGTAGAACCGGAAGAGGTTGCCGATGCATTTGATGTTCTTTTTGAAAGCGGAAAGGTTCGCCATTTTGGTGTTTCAAACCATAAGCCGATGCAGATTGAACTGCTACAGAAATATGTCCGCCAACCACTCGTTGTCAATCAGGTTCAGTTCAGCATTCCTGTTTCCAATCTCGTTGCAAATGGCATGGAAGTCAATATGGAAACAACCGGTTCAATTGATCACGACGGAAGTCTGCTCGACTACTGCCGCCTCCACAACATTACTCTTCAGGCATGGTCTCCGTTTCAGATGCCGGCATGGAAAGGCTGTTTTCTCGGAAGCGACGAATACCCGGAACTGAATAAAAGACTTCATGTGATAGCCGAAAAATACAATGTCAGCGATACTACTATTGCGGCCGCATGGATTTTACGCCATCCGGCAAATATGCAGATTGTTACCGGAACTTCAAGCGAAAGCCGCCTGAAGGAAATTATCGCGGCATGCAATATTACTCTGACTCGCGAGGAATGGTATGAGCTGTACCTGGCGGCAGGTCATATACTTCCGTAGAAATTATCAGCACTATTTTTCAAAGTGCTGATAATCCTTGGAATGCGTCCAATCGCCTCCCCACTCAAAGCCATGCTCCGTAAACAGCTTATAGCATAAATCATCATGGTCAATCTTGTGCGAAAAATCCTTGCTCCGGTCAACATAATCTGCGCCATTTGCAGGCTCAATCGAAAGCTCCCCATCGACTGTTTTGACATAAGGATTGTATAGAGTGTTGATATCCACCGCCATTCCCATTCCATGCTTCGATATCTTTGTAGTGTGGGAGATGAATCTGAAATTGAAGGCCGATGAATTATTGTCGCTCATAGATGACTCATCATCTGCATCGTATTCATCAACAAGTCTGACTTTTTCTATTTGATATCCGGACTCATAGAGCTCCTTAAATATTTCAAGTACATCATCTGCGATATCTTTATTTACAACCAGCTCACCTTCATGCACCTGATTGTCAAAGCCTACATGTAGTACATGTATATATCGCAGATTTTCTCTGGGGAGTGTACAATCTACCTTGTATGATTTGCCCTGCATTTTTTCAAAAATATCATCCGGAATTTCGGATATATAAAATTGCTCTTTATTATTCTCATAGGTCGTATCCAGAATATCTGCTTCAGATGTATTCGTGTCAGGTGTATTCGTATCAGCTACACACGTATCAGATATACTTGTGTCAGGTATATCTTCACATGTATTTTCTGATACATTCGTAGACGATTTATCATTAGACTCTTTCTTATGATTTTTAATGAATTCTCTGCCCGCAAGTGTGACGATAAGCAGAGATGCCGCGGCTGTGATTATTATGTTTATGTGTTTTTTCATATTGGTTTTATGCCTTTCATATTGTTCGAAGCATTTCTAATCTCTATTGTAATGATGATAGCTTTTATTTACAATAGGCATTGTTAGTAAACGTTATTAAACCATTTTGGGGATTATAGGTGGAAACAGTGAAAATCCCCCCGGATTATTATAAAATTACAAATGTGTTGCTGGTAAATCCTGTTGCAGCCTCTCATATATTTTCTGTATATCTGGTTTGGTTGGAGTAAATTTTATTCCTCTTTTCAGCATTCCCAAAACTTTTCTTGCTTTTTGTTCAATTTCTTTTGCAGCATGTTCACTGGTTAAACGAAGATGATTACCTGCTATAGTGTATTCCCGTTCTATATATTTTTCTGAAATTGGAAACATATCCTGTATCAGGAAAGCGCTTTCATGATTATCATCAAGTTTCACAATGTGAATTATATCACAGGTTCTTCCTTTACCGGTTCTTTTACTTACTATTTTCTTATACTTATCAATCCGACTTGAAAGAGGAATCATCCAATATATTCCATTATAATTGCTATCTTCAAAACAATAGTAGTGTGGTCTATTTTGTTTTTTATTTCCTTTCAAATATGGATCCGACATATCCGCAAAAAAAAGCTATCTTTGATAATATAAAAACCATTCCTTATCATTTGTTAATCTCCACAAAAAAAAGTCTCTTGCACTACTGCAAAAGACTTTTTCAACCCGACCATTTATATACCACATATCGGTCAGTGGTAAACTTTCAACCCGACCATTTATATACCACATATCGGTCAGTGGTAAACTTTCATCTATATCCTAACAATTCCAGCCAAAAAAGTCAACCAATCTTCAATTTATCTTTAATAATTTCCATTGTCACCTTACTGCAAAGTTTTCCTCCAAACTCACAAGCTTTCTTTAAAATCTCCAATTCTTCCTTCACGCAATCCTCATACACAGCCTTTGGTAGATTTTGTGCAACATGCTTCATATATTTCAATTCAAATTTCTCCGGTAAAATTCCATTATCAACAAGCTTATGATAGCACTTCATAACCCTTGCATCTGTTACAATCATGCGTATATACTCTTCTGCCTCTGCTTTTTCGTTCAATTTATTCGGATCTTCAAGTTTCCTTTTATGATTCTTCTTCTGCGTTTCCTTGAACTCTGGATTTACATATTTTAATATATGCGGACCTCTCTCCTGCTCCAGTGCAGTCTGATTCTTTATGACGATTCCCTCTTGCTGCGTGCCATATGCCGGGTCATTGGCAAAGCTGAGACAATGGCTCCAACTCATAAATGGTCCATAGTATAATTCATGCGGATAAAAAAAATCATATTTTTCAGCAAATTTTTTAACAAAATCCTGTGAGAGCCATCTGCCTGAAACTGTATCATACACACTAAATAAATACCATTTGTTATAATTAGACTCGTCATAAATGACCGTATGGCTCACAAGCCACTCTCCAAAAAATATATAATTCGGATATTTAATAAATGGCCCCATATCCAGACTCTTAACATAAATCAAAAAACCTCTCAACTGATTGCTGAAATCAAGTTCATTTTTACTGCTAAAACATCTCAGTCTATCCAGCTTTTTATCATAATATATACTTGAATTGGCCCCATCTATTTTCTCAGTGATACTGATTATATCTCCCTGTATAAATGCATCCGTATTTTTTTCAAGTGTCAGTGTATCATCGACAACCACGTCTTGTGTCCTTAGTCTTTGAATCTCAATATAATGTTTCATTTTACTCCCCTCTATTCATCCACATATATAACCATTGGTTGCCAAAGCAATATCATATCCAATGGTTATTGTCAACATAACATTGAAAAAAACGAAATTATAATTTATAATTTTTTATGATTACATTTAAGAACTTGAATATTGATTTTTTAAAAGGAGCTTACCTATGAAATTTCAACCTGAAAGATTAATCCAACTCAGAAATACACTAAATATAAATAAAGCAGAAGCTGCACGCCGCCTTAATATTTCGCCAATGGTATATGGCCGCTATGAAAATGGACAACGTGACCCTTCTTATCCTACAGTCTGTTTCATTGCGCATACATTTAATTGCAACGTAGATTTTCTTTACGGAATATCTGATAAGACAGATCCTGATTACATTATTGTTTCTTCATCCAATGACCCTGAGCTTTATTCCCTCATCAATATTATCAAACAGGACAGCAATGTAGAAGGCAGAATACTTACATATGCACGCAAGCTGCTAGAAAAATAAATATCCATGCCAATCAAAAAGAGCGATGTATATAAACTACATCGCCCTTTTATCTGATAATCATTATTCATTTTCATCTCATGAATAAAATAATTTGTTGAATTATTTGCCGAATTTCATGAACTGCCACATTGCTTACAGTTTCAAAATCAATCTCTTCCCACACTCCTGTTAGCCATACCATGTTACGGAAAATACTAATATAGCTCACAAATATTCTTTCAGACTAAATTCTTTCTGCTCCCCCATTTTCTCACTCACGAGCTCAAATAAATTATCACTTGTTGTAAATAAATTCTTTGGATTTCTTCCTATGATCAAATACTGATTCTTATCATCCAGCGAAATATACTTTCTTGTATCTTAATGGACACTGTTTTGTAACGTGATAAATATCAGCTATCATTCTTTTCCATATCATTCATCAATTTATCAAAGTCACTTTCATATAGTGAATCCTGTATAACTCTGTACTTCTCAAACTCACTTTCTGCAAATTCCTTTGCAATAGCTGCTGTTACTTTTCCTTTATCCTGAAGTACATCCGCATCATTAAATCTAAGAAATGCGTCAAGCTTTGTTTTCCAATCTTCCATAGTCATAGGAATATGTCTTCGTGCCTGTCTTGTTGCATAATCAAGATACATTGTCACAATCTCATTTAATTCTGCAAGTTCTTCTTTTTCCAAGTAGTTTTTTGCAATTGACACATCTGTTTTTACTATTTTACCATCAGGCGCATTTTTCCATGATTTAAGTCCCATATGTTCCTTATTATGATCAGCTCTTGCCACTATCACTTCTGCCGCTGTATTACCATGAACTGCATAATGCATCTTATTCTGAACTGTTGCATAAAACTCTCTTGTCACCTGTGAATTCTTATCATAATCAACTGCTGTTGCATATATATCTGTGATTTTCTGGTAAAATCTTCTCTCACTTGCTCTGATTTCCTGAATCTCAGCAATAAGATGCTCAAAATAATCTTCGTCGAAAATCTGTCCATTAATCAATCTGCTTTTATCAAGAACATACCCCTGCTTTGTAAATGTATCCAACACTTTGGTTGCCCATGTCCTGAACTGCGTTGCCCGTTCTGAATTAATTCGATACCCCACAGCAATAATAGCTGCTAATGAATAGAACTTATAATTGTATGTTTTCCCATCATCCGCAGTTTGTGCAAATTTTGCACAAACTGAATTTTCATCTAATTCTCCCTCTTTAAAAATATTGCTCAGATGTTTTGTAATCACACTTCTATCTACATCAAAAAGCCGTGAAATTGCCTTCTGCGTAAGCCATACATCGCCATTCTGAACCCTGACTTCTATTCCGTCTTCTCCTGCATCTCGTGTGAAAACCAAGAAATCAACAGTGCTATTTCTTATCTGTAATCCTTTGCTCATAAACGCATTCCTTTCTCTATTCTCATGAAACGTCTTCTTTACATCTTATGGAATCCATATGTTTTAGTCCTATTCAGCTCAACCATTATCTCCAAATGTAATTTCCATCAATTCACTAGCTATCTCTTTACTCAAAACCCTCATAATACTGTCATCAACCTTATCCTTCGCCAAAAGATTAATATTTCCATACCAGACAACTTCCTGATCTATAACAGCAAATCGTTCACATGACTCTTCTACTGTTTTAATGTAGAAACCAGCTTTGCGCATTTCTTCATGTAGCTGCATCCAGTATGATGCATCTCCAAATCCATAGGAATCCGGTGCCCATGTTACTATCGTAATCTGAACACCTGATAACTGCTTTTCTTTTAGCAGGTTAATAAGTTCATAAACTTTTGTCCCACTAATTGCAGGGCTTGAAATAATTATATTTTTATTTGCATCCAGTAAATCTTTATGATAATTTTCAGCATAATTATCACCGTCATATATTGCATTAGCTGTCTGTTTATCATTATGCAAACCACCTGCAATCTCATATCCAATCTGTTTATATGCTTTAAGTCTCTTCATATACATGTTATTAAACATTGTAATATGGTTGTCTACATAATCATATATTATTACATTTTCTTTACCAGCATAATCACGATTCAATCGACCAGCATACTGTTCAACAACTCCTCGAAATGATACAGGTGTTGCCATAAAAAGTGTATCCAGTCTTGGAAAATCAAACCCCTCTCCTACAAGTGAACCTGTAGCTATTAATATCAGAGACTCCGCCTTATCAACCTGATGCATCTGTTCCAAAATCTTCTTATGTTCTTTCTTTGAGTTGTTGCCTGTCATTAAAAATACATGGTCTGCATAATCTTTCAATCGCTCGTACAGTTTCTCTGAATGATCCTTGTATCGTGATAAAACAACTGGGGTGCGACCTGCTGATACGCAATTCTTCACATCTTCAACAATCTGTTCGTCTCTGATATCATTATTATGAATAATCTCATAAGCTTCATTTGGATGCATCTTACCGATAAGTACACCTCTTGGTGGAACAGTTCTGGTAAAACGCGGATATACAAGATGTTGTATCCCCTGCTCCATAGCCTTTTCCTTTGCTGTGTAACTATATCTTATAGGTCCTATCAGCATATAATTGATTTTTTCCAGTCCATCTCCTCTTTTCGGAGTTGCTGTCACACCATATACATACCTTGCTTTTACTTCTTTTAGCACATTTGCTATTGTTTCAGAGGCAGAATGATGACACTCATCAATTATCACAAGTCCATAATCATTCAGCAAATTATGAAACTCTCCCTTTTTGCAAAGTGAGCCGACCATTGCAATATCAACAATCCCTGTCATCGAATCATGTACTCCCTGCAATGTTCCAATCAGACTTTTCTAGTTCTTAATCTTCCAGTTTTCGTTTTGTACTGGGGTAGTTCTTCATCTATAATTAAAAATTTGTTTAGAGCATCTTTCCACTGTTCTATAAGTGCAGATGATTCAAGCAGGATCAGAGTATTCACTTTCTTTTCTGCAATTACTGCACTGCATACAACTGTTTTCCCAAATGCTGTTGCAGCATGAAGTATTCCATTATCATGCTTAGTCAGTTCCTTTAACGCCTTGTTCTGTTCAGGTCGTAGTTCTCCATTGAATTCTACATTAATATTTCTTCCCTGCTGCCTCTCATCATCAATAGTATATTCAATTCCTGCCTTATCAATATTTGCTATTAATTCATCCTGTAATCCTCTTGGAATCTGTATGTATCCACCAAGATGGTCTTTTCCAAGATAAATCCACCTCGAAGTATCATAATTAGATGTTCCAATCGCACGATTTTTATAAAATACTGGGTTACTAAAGGCTGCCATTCTGCGAATCTTATTTTGCATCGCAGGCTTAAGATTCGTGCTGTCGACATATATACCATTTGATAATGTGATGTCCATTTTCCCATCAACATCTGATTTTGCAAAATTTTTCATTCTATCCCATGGCTTTTCCCTATTTTCTTCATCACTGGATGCTTCAAGGTCATCTGCTGTAAATGTCCATTCCCTTATCTTATTCTCCAGAAATTCCTCTGAAAGCTTAGGTTTACTTAATAAAGCATTCCATTGGTCAGGATAAGCATTCCAGTTACCATCCACAAATGCACTATTGCCATCTTTCAACGCCCTTCCCTGTAATGGCAATGCAATCAGATTTCCTATTGCCACATTTTCTAAGGAATCCTGTGCTGGTAACATTCTGTCATAATAATTGAATGACTTTAAATTCACCTGCTCTGCACCTTTATCTAAAAGTGCTAAGCCAAATTTACGAACCACTGCCGCCGATATTGGCTTGTCAAAGAATATCCATATATGTGCACCTTTTCCTGAACGAGAACGTTCTACCAAAGGTTCTATCCCATTTAATGTGCAGATATCTCTCATAGCTTCGACTTCTTCAATCCATGTATCATCTGTATTTGCAAAGTCCCTTTTTTTCTGCATTCTTCTCATGATTATCAAAGTCAAACACCAGAAACCTACATGTTCCATCACTAAATAATGGATATACACCGATTACATCTTTTGCAGCATAAGAGTTTCCCCTCAAATGCATCAATATGGTTGGTAAATCTAATCTTGTATACGAGCAATATTTGCAATCCTTACAGTCTATATGTGTATTTAATTTCCTATGGCAATTATCTGACCAGAAATTATCACACTGCGGATAATATGCCGCCTCTCCGTTTTTATTTACATTTCTTTTCGCATATACATCTGTTCTTCCCCAAAAGAATGAGAAAAAGAGCTTTGCCATCCTGTCTGTAATCTCTTTGGGGTACACAATCCTTTTACCCTGTTCTGGATCAAAATCCTCTTTCGTATCCTTTTTCCTTATACTTGCCAGTTCATTTTGATATGACAATCCTGCTTTATCCAATATATTCTTTAATACCTGATTCTCCAATTGCAGATTGTTCAACTGCTTCTGCAATCTAGTCACATTCTCTATTGGATCACGCATTTGTCATACCTCCCTTTCCGTCATTATCTATTCATCTCAAGTATTCTTTTTACTTCATTCTGTAATTCATCACTAAAGTCTGATAAATCATTATATGTAATTACTTTCAGTCTAATAAGACGAACAATATCCCATATTACCTCTGATTTTTTCAGTTCCATGACAACTCCCGGATGACGTTTATCTTCTTTTATCAGTTTTTCAAGTTCCCAGAATTTCTCTGATGCAGGCTTTTTATCATCATTCAGAAAATTTGCATACTCTTTAACAAGACCTTCCATATAATTTTCCTGCCAGTCTGATAATTTTTCTCGAAATAACTTCCAATCTTTTTTACTTATGTCCATGATTTTGAACCTCCTCAGTCTCATGTTAGTCTCAACAAACGATTTCAAAAATGAGACTGACTTGAGACTACAACTTTATAATTCACCTGCAAATCCCGGTTTTATCGCGTTTTGCTATATAATAGAGTCTCACTCAGTCTCAAATCTCGTGAGACTTCGTTGAGACTAACTTTGAAATATTCGTTTTTCAGAAAACTCTTTAAGCGTCTCTCACGCTTTAGAAAGCTTCTTCTTAGAATATTCTGATTTTAGTCACTTTATTTTTCTCAAAATTTCTGTGACATTTCTACGTCATTTTCTATGACATTCCCCATCTTCATTATAAGAGTTACTTAAACCAAATTTGTGCCTTTAACCAATTCAGTTTTTACATTCTCATGACTTCAACACATAGAGCTTTTACATTCAGGAATACTCTATATCTCATTTTTATTCTATGAATACACACTTTCCCTGCTATATTTATTTCCACTTTATAACACCTCTTCTGACTCTTGTGAAAGAAAATCTATAACATCTTGGATATGTTTTGGCATTTGAAAACCTTCTAATTCTCCACTAGCTAAATCTTTACAAATCGTAAACATATCAGTTGCTTTTGCATTTTTCCACGCTTCTGTAAGCTGCACAGCTGTCATATCATTCCAACCAAAAACATCTCCATATTTGTTCTTCAATATCTTATAGTTGTCACCCGTATTTACAATTTCCGGTTCTAAAGTATAATACTCGGTTGTTCTAACACATATTTCCTTATCATCATTATATTTATCATGTTGCTTCTTAGCGTTAGGTTGATTATCATAATCACGAATAATGCCCAATTTATTGCCAGAACCTTCATTGACTTTTTTCCAAATATTCATTATTTTTTAAACCCTTTATGAAATGACAGCACTTCAATGTCACTTAATGTTTCTTTTGAGTCAATATAAGAACAAATTAATAATTCTTCCGATATTTCCTCAAACAAAATACATTTCTTAGAGAAAAATAGTTTAAAAAGATCCAAATTAGGATTCTTTGCTAAATATGCAAAATCTTCATCCTCTAATTCATCTGCAAATGAGTAAGCTTTTCCATTATGTAAAACCACCACATTTTTTAAATTCATCTTGTTAATGAATTCAGTACTATGTGTGGAATAAAACAACTGTACAGTTTTATTCTTATCCGTAAATGCTTTTAAAAAACTTACCATCAATCTTGTATTATTAATACACAAATGGGCTTCCGGTTCTTCTATCGTTAAAACATCCAAAGCAATATCTGTTTCCTTTCCAAGCAGTAAATTAATCAGCACAAACAGCAATACTAAATTACGATGTCCCAATCCTTGCATTGACAATTCTTCTTCTGAATATCCCAACCTTACACTACTTAAAATTAGATTGCATACTTCATATCACAACTACTCTTCCAGTGTTATCCTATTATTGTCAAACTTCAACACCTTAAAGCTCTTATCAGATACATTTAGTCCATCGCAATTTCGTAGGAAAAGCATATATTGATTCGACGGCTCAAAATTAATAAAACGTCTGACCTCATCATTAATCAAATTATCTGCATTATCGACTACAATAAAACTATCTCTGCACTGTTCAATCGATTCTAAGAAATTATCTGATTTGCAATTAAACAATTTTATAGCTTTGTATTCATTAGTTAATCGTAGATCTTCTAACATTTCATAAAGCACAGTTTTACCAGTACCACTATCTCCGCCAACAAGAGTTATTCTATCGTCAAATTCCAGATTGTATGAAAATGGATCTGCTTTAAATGTGATATTCTTATAAATCATCTGCTTCTCTCCTTTCATACTCCTTGCCCCACCAGGCATTATAACCTCTCCCTCCGGTCACTATATCAGAATCATTGAATCTGATTTGCACATCATCCGGGATATCAAAAAGCGATGGTCTGGACATATAAATCTTTATATTATCCATAGTAAAAATTATTTTAAGCACATTAGGACCACATTCTTCTACATTCACCACCTTATCAGGATGCTTTACAATATTAAGTAATGTTTTACAGCCGGATGACAAATTACGGATTGTACCTAAGCCATATTTTGTTTCAATATGCTTATCTGGTGTCAACTTCGCCTCATCTACTTGCTGAATGAGATTTATTTCATTTGAGGACATTTCTTCATTACTTGTATTCAAATTGAAATACAAATCGTTTTGAAGTATCCAGTCTTTTGATTCTTTTTTTCTCTGTATATATATCTACCATTTGATGTCACTCCTTCTCTCAATCATAATCTGGAACAAATGTTGCCATTTCTTCATAATATCCAGCAATACAGTTTAAATTATAGTCTATCTTTTTGAATACCTCCACAAACATCTCTAAATCAACAACTTCATTTCCATAATTTTCGATATAAAAATGATATTCGTCATCGGTATTAAACGGGTAACGTGAAAAATCCATATTTTCATCTTTGCATTAGCATTATGATCTTTATCGATTTTATCATATAATTCTGAAATATAATCGTCCAGCTCTTTGGTCATTTTCTTAAATTGTTTTCGTTGTTCTTTATCGGTTTCAAAACCTATCATACGTTTCTTTACTGTGTTCCATATCTGCCTGATATCGTGACCTCCACAAAATGACTCTTTCATGTTCAGCAACATATTCAAAGACCCGTTTATAGATTTTAGATACAACTCTATTGCATGGTTTGCCGAAAACAGCATTGGGAAAACTACAATATCCGCCTTTTTATCTCCATTATCCTGCAAACAATCTTGTGCAAGCATTATCGCTGCCTTCATGTATCCATCAGCAATAATCATCATATCATGAATGGGTTTATGCTGTCTGGTTCTCCAATTCATATATGCTGTTTTGTCTATATCTACATTATACGAAAAAATCTTTTCCATTCATTCACCTACTTTTCAAAGCTATATATTTAAATTTCTGAAATACCTAAAATCTATAAAATATCAACCAAATACCTTCCACCAATTAATGAAAATAACACTTTTGATGGAAATAATCTTTCACCCATACTGGAAACCCCAGCAACAGTCATAGTCCAATCACTGTACTCATTCGGCAATCTATAACATATCGGCTTATCATTTTCAGAGATTGTTACTAATGGGGTCCTATTCTGTGAAAATCCAACTGAAAGAACATAAAACTCATTCTGTCCACTATGTAATGGCAACATAGGTTGCTTGTTAATATCCTTATAAACCTTTGCACCTCTTTGATTATAAAAATAATCTTTGCCATCTTCTACTATAGGATCAATCGGTAATTTGTTCCTCATTATTTTATAACGTTCGTTCAAGCTCTCGCAGACAAAAGCATTATAATATTCTAGTTGCATTTCTATCTTACTATTACGAATCTCATCTGCATCTGAAAAATGATTCACAAATTGAAGAAGTGCTACAAAAGCCACCAAATCATCCGAATAAATTCCAGAATAAGATTTGTACCAATAGTCATTATTCTCACAAATTACCCGATATAATTTTTTTATACAAATCAAGCTGTCTTTGATTCAATGCAAACCAACCAGAATCCAAAAGAGTCTTCTTAATCTCCCCTTCTTTATAATTTCCGGTTAATGATATCTTCAATGATTGCATCAATCGAGATATTAATCCAACAAGCAAATCAGCCATTCTGATTCCAACATAATCCTTAGAATCTTCTTCGGTGACATTTTCAAGCCCTACATCCATTGCAGAATTCAATGTATGCGATTTTTTCCCTTCTCGGTCAATCATCAACTGATATTCATTAACATTCATCTCTGTCAACAACTTCTTAAACCCATCAAAAGGTGCAAAATAGGACCAATCTAATGTTTCGGGTACCTCTGTGTCCTCAAGGAGTATAAGTATTTCCTCAAATGCTTGATTCTCATGCTCTTTCAAAGTAGTATTCGCTTGATTTTTAACAATCCTATCTTCTAAAAAAGACCGTAGTTCTTTAACAAATATTTGTGGTTCTTCCAGTTATCCACTAATATACCTGAATATAATATAATGCACCTATATGTTTTATTTATTACCACCAAATCTTGCTGATGTCTTTGCAATCTTAATTTTCTGCTCCTTAAAGAGCTTTTGTTCCTCTTCATATTTTTGTTTTCTATTATATTTCAGATACTCTTGGATCTTATTATCGAAGTCTACTTTTTCATCTTGCTGATACTTTTTTACTTTTCCCAGTTCAATAGTACCTATAATTATATCATCCTTGTCACCACCTTTAATTTGCAGTACATTTCTATCATTTCTGCCAAATGGACCAGTTATTCTTGAATCTCCGTATATTGAGGTATTTGCCTGAACAATAAATACATGCAAATCCCTCGCCGTAGTTTCAATTATATTAGAGAAATAAGAAGTATCCCTATTATGTTCCGGAGTAAAGATGATATCCACTTTATCTTTATACAAGGCTCTTGCAATTATATCTGTAAATTCATAACACAAAAACAGCCCATAATCTATCCCTCTATTATTTATCATTTGATAGACCGGTTTTTCTTGATCTACGCATATATATTTTTCTAAAGCTAATAATTGACGTTCCATAGGAGCATAATCATTTTTTTCACGCGCAAACAACACAGAACTTGTATATCTCCCTGTGTTCACTGGTGCAAATATTGCAACATTATTATAAGCCTGATGACCACTAGTCACATATTGCAGTCCCGAAACAACAGTTATACCACTTTTTCTTACAAAAGCCAAAACATCCGAAATCCACTGCAAAGGCATATAGAACTCTGGAAATACTAAAAAATCTACTTTGTCATTTTTTCCATTCGCATATGCTCTATACATAAAATCAATCAGTCGTAATCTGTCTATCTCAACATCGTCTCCACACGCAAGACCCAAACAACATCTTTTAGTATCTAATTTGATATTGGCAATAGCAATCTTAATTTTCTCTTTAACAGCACATTTATTTCCTAATTCAATTTTTTGCAAAATATATTCGTTATGCATTTCATTTTAATTGTAATCGCTAAATGCGATGCTGTACCTCTATTAATCTGATTTACTTCATAGAAATAATTTTCAATAAATTCCAGTTTCTTTTTTACGACTGTATTATCTTCATCTCCATAATAATTACCACCATTGCAAAATTTTCTTAAAAAAGACATATTGATAGATTTCATCCAAATTTATAAATCTTGGCGATAATTTAGACTTTTTACTATCACGTATCAAAAGAATTCATACTATGAATTTTGCTCTGGTAATATATT
>ENA-OQEL01000279-OQEL01000279.1-human-gut-metagenome-genome-assembly--contig:-NODE-279-length-19561-cov-5.620510_pt1 | contig 19561 bp, 16 predicted proteins | sample MGYA00242796_ERZ504637 | MGnify/ENA primary metagenome ERZ504637 (study PRJEB26092, sample SAMD00036306) | human gut metagenome | host: Homo sapiens | study: EMG produced TPA metagenomics assembly of... | reverse complement strand
TTGACATTGCAAGGCTTTATCTTCTGCGCTTCAAGATGGGCTTGAACCAACGACCCCCTGATTAACAGTCAGGTGCTCTAACCAACTGAGCTATTGAAGCAATTTGCTATGAAAGAAGATGAGTTACGAGGCTAACCTGAAACTCTCTTGCGCTTCAAGATGGGCTTGAACCAACGACCCCCTGATTAACAGTCAGGTGCTCTAACCAACTGAGCTATTGAAGCGTTTTTTTCTGTAAAGAACATGACGTTCCTTATTTGCGTGTGCAAAAGTACTAACTTTTCTTCATTCTGCCAAATTTTTTGCTGACTTTTTTCGCTTTTTCTCTAAAAAAGTGTATTTTTTCTTATCTTTGTGCCACTTTTTGCCTATTTTATGGTGTTTTTCGCAAAGAAATGAGTACTTTTGTGGTCGAAATCTTCTCCCGAGGGCGAATGCCGTGAAGAGGAGGAGAAAATAACCAATAAGTTGAATCATATACAATTAAATAAGGTAACAATGAAAAGAATACTGTTCTCCTTGCTTATGGTGCTCCTGGCAGTTCCTACTTTTGCCCAGGTTGACAAAGATCATGACTTCAAAGCCGCAAAGAATATGGAAATATTCAATGCCATCTACAAAAATCTCGATTTAATGTATGTTGATACGCTCGATGCTGAAGTTGTGGTCGGAAATGGTATCAATGCCATGTTGCGTAGTCTCGACCCTTATACTACCTATTATCCTGAGCAGAAGATGAAGGAACTCAAGAACCTGCTCACCGGCAAGTATGCGGGTGTAGGTGCGGTGATACGCTACAATTTCCAGTTGCAGCGCGTCTGTATCAGCGAGCCTTACGAGAATATGCCTGCTGCAGAAGTGGGACTGAAGAAGGGTGACATCATCCTGAGTATTGATGATGAGGATATGACCAATAAGGAGGTGAGCTATGTCAGCGATCATCTTCGTGGTGACCCAGGTTCTTCTTTCATGCTGAAAGTGAAGCGTCCAAGTACAGGCAAGACGATGAAGGTGAAGGTAACACGCCGTACCATCCAGTTTCCGTTCTTGCCTTATTATGGCATGTTGGAGGGTAACATCGGTTACATCAACTTCAATTCCTTTACCGAGCAGTCAGCCAAGGAAGTGCGTCGTGCTTTCATCGATTTGAGAAAGCAAGGAGCCAAGAGTCTTGTCTTCGATTTGCGTAATAATGGTGGTGGTTCTGTTACCGAAGCGGTCAGCATCATCAATATGTTCTTGCCTAAAGGTAAGACAGTCTTGGAGATGAAGGGAAAGTTGCAGCGTTCTAATCATGTTTATAAGACCACGGTTGAACCGATAGATTCCGTTATGCCGATGGTGGTATTGGTGAACGAGAATTCTGCCAGTGCCAGTGAAATCATGAGCGGCAGTCTGCAGGATTATGACCGTGCTGTAATATTAGGTACGCGCACGTATGGAAAGGGATTGGTGCAGACTACCATGGATTTGCCTTATAACGGACAGGTGAAACTTACTACTGCTAAATATTTCATTCCTAGCGGTCGATGCGTTCAGGCACTCAACTATAAGCACGATAAGGGTGGTTATGTGGAGCATGTTCCCGACTCTCTTACCAAGGTGTTCTATACCGCAGGTGGCAGAGAAGTGAGAGATGGAGGTGGCGTGAAGCCGGATGTTGAAGTAAAGCCTGATTCTTTGCCAAACATCGCCTTCTATCTGGCTGGTGCCCGCGACAGTAATGAGGTGATGCTTAATTATGAGGTTGATTATATCGCCAAGCATCCTACTATTGCTCCTGCGAAGGAATTCTCGCTGACCGATGCCGACTATGATGAATTCAAGACACGCGTGTTGAAGGCTAACTTCCAGTACGACCGTGAAACAGAAAAGTATCTCAAGGACTTGGAAAAACTCGCTAAGTTTGAAGGCTACTACGATGATGCCAAGGCTGAGTTTGAGGCTTTGAAGAAAAAGCTGAGCCATAATGTGGCAAAGGATCTGGATTATAACAAGGATTACATCAAGCATCTGTTGGAAAATGACATCGTTTCTGCCTATTATTTCCAGCGCGGTGCCATCCAGAATTCCATGCGCTATGACAAGCAGATTAAGGAAGCAGTAAAATTGCTGAATTCTCCATCAGAATACGAAAAAATACTGCATCCTGTGAAGAAATAAGTACAAAAACGTGCACAATCGATTAAAAATGTGCACGTTGCGAATAAAAAGTTGCATTTTTTTGGCTAATCACAAAAATATTTGTAATTTTTGCAACGTTCAGTGGAATGAGGGGCTCACAAGAGTTCCTCATTTTATTTTAATAAGGTATATATGATTGATAAAAACGTCGTAAAAAAATTAGTTGAAGAATGGCTCCAAGATAAGGAATATTTCTTGGTAAGCATTGAAATCAGTCCCGACGATAGAATCGTTGTTGAGATTGACCATGCCGATGGAGTATGGATTGAGGATTGTGTTGCCTTGAGTAAGTATATTGAGGATCATTTGAACCGTGACGAGGAAGATTATGAGCTCGAAGTTGGCTCTGCAGGCTTGGGTCAACCGTTCAAAGTTCCGCAGCAGTATATCAATTTCATTGGCAAGGAGGTAGAGGTGCTTGATGCCGACGGCAAGAAGGTGAAGGGTATCTTGAAAGCTGTTGAAGGAAATGACTTCACAGTTGGCGTTGAAGAAAAGGTAAAGGTTGAAGGTAAAAAACGTCCGGTTAAGCAGGAGGTTGATCACGTTTACCAGATGGATAAAGTAAAATATACAAAATACATAATTAGTTTCAATTAAGTTATGGCTAAAAAAGAGCAAGAATTGACAGCGAGTATGGTTGATACATTCCGCGAGTTTAAAGAAACAAAGAATATCGACCGTACTACATTGGTAAGTGTATTGGAGGAGAGCTTCCGTAATGTACTTGCCAAGATTTTTGGTAGTGACGAAAACTTTGATGTCATCGTGAACCCTGACAAGGGTGACTTCGAAATTTATCGCAACCGTATAGTTGTTGCTGATGGCGAAGTTGAAGATGAAAATAAGGAAATTACACTTTCTGAGGCTCGTAAGATTGAGCCGGATTACGAGGTTGGTGAGGATGTAAGTGAGACGGTTGACTTCAATAAGTTTGGTCGTCGTGCCATCTTGACTCTTCGTCAGACTTTGGCTTCCAAGATTCTTGAGTTGGAGCATGATTCACTCTACAACAAGTACAAGGATCGTGTAGGTCAGGTTATCTCTGGTGAGGTTTATCAGGTTTGGAAGCGCGAGGTTCTGATTGTAGACGATGAGAACAACGAGCTCATGTTGCCTAAGACCGAGCAGATTCCTGGTGATACTTACCGCAAGGGTGAGACAGTTCGTGCGGTCATCCTTCGTGTAGACAACGAGAACAATAATCCAAAGATTATCTTGAGCCGTACTGCTCCAATCTTCCTGCAGCGCCTGTTGGAGGCTGAGGTTCCTGAGATTGCAGACGGTCTGATTGCAATCCGCCGTATCGCCCGTCTTCCGGGAGAGCGTGCTAAGATTGCTGTTGAAACATTCGATGAGCGTATCGACCCGGTTGGCGCATGTGTAGGTGTTAAGGGTAGCCGCGTTCACGGTATCGTTCGCGAACTTTGCAACGAGAATCTCGATGTCATCAACTACTCAAGCAATACCAAACTCTTCATTCAGCGTGCGTTGGCTCCAGCCAAGGTTTCTTCAATCAATGTTGATGATGAGAACAAAAAATGCAGAGGTTTACTTGCAGCCTGAGGAAGTTAGTTTGGCTATCGGCCGTGGCGGTATGAACATCAAACTGGCTTCTATGCTTACAGAATATACCATTGACGTATTCCGTGAGGTAGACGAGAATGAGGCCGATGAGGATATCTACTTGGATGAGTTCTCTGATGAGATTGACCAGTGGGTTATCGATGCAATCAAGGGCATCGGTCTTGATACTGCCAAGCAGGTACTCAATGCACCTCGCAACTTGCTGATTGAGAAGGCCGACCTCGAAGAGGAGACCGTTGATCATGTACTCAGCGTGTTGCGCGCCGAATTCGAACAATAATTCCCTTGCCAGCGAGTGCTTGCAGGGAATCTAACTTTAAAAATAGGAGAATAAATAATTTATGAGCATCAGATTAAATAAAGCACTACGTGAATTAAATATAGGACTTCAGACGGCAGTTGAATTCCTAGAGAAAAGAAAAGACCTGGGAGATGTCAAGGCAGAACCGAGCTTCAAACTCACCGACCAGCAATACAAGGCATTGAATGATGCCTTCAGTCAGGACAGAGAGGTTCGTGATCAGGCTGAGAAACTCTTTACCAAAAAAGCAAAAGATAAGAAGCGTGCGCCAGAGCAGAAGGACAATCGCGCTGAAAGCTTGTTGGAGTCTAATGGACAGCAGCAGTATAAGCCGCTGGGAAAGATTGACTTGGACAATATCGGTAAGAAGCCTGCTGCAGAGTCTGTTGCAAAAAAGCCTGAGACTGCTGCCGTCAGTCCTGAGCAGAAGAAAGACGCTCCTAAGGCTGAGCAAAAGAAGGAACAGAAGCCACAACAGGCTTCTCAGCATAAACAGCAAATGAAACAGGAAAATCATCAGAAATCACAGCAGTCAAACGCTCAGATGAATAAGCAGAATGCTCCTCAGGGAAAGAAAGAGCATCATCATGCTAAGAATGAAACTGCACAGCATTCTGCTGGCGCAGCAGGCAACAGCGTGTTTACTCTCAAGAGTGAGAAGAAGTTTACTGCTAATGAGCCTAAGGTGGTGGGCAAGATAGATTTGTCTTCCCTCAACCAGAGCACTCGTCCTAAGAAGAAGACCAAGGAGGAGCGCCGCAAGGAACGTGAGGAGAAAATGGCTCAACAGCACAATGAGCGCAAAAAGCGTGTTCGTATCAAACAAAGAACGTGTTGACATCAATGCCGAAGCTAAGAATAATGGCGGAGGTAATGGCAACAACGGCGGTAATAACAAGAAGAACAAAAACCGCAACAGAAATAATAAACAATAATAATCGCGGCAATAACAACAACCGCGGTAACCAGCGCCAAAATCGAGGTTGATGACGAGGCTGTAGCACGCCAGGTTAAGGAGACTCTTGCACGTTTGACCAGCAAGAGTCAGAACAAGAAGGGTGCTAAGTACCGTAAGGAGAAGCGTGAGGCTGTTCAGGAGAAGTTGCAGGATCAGGCTCGTCAGGAGCAGAAGGAAAGCAAGACCCTGAAACTTACTGAGTTCGTTACCGTTAGCGAGTTGGCTACGATGATGGATATCAGCGTTACTCAGGTTATCTCTACGCTGATGGGCGTAGGTATCATGGTTTCTATCAACCAGCGCCTGGATGCAGAGACCATCAACATGGTAGCTGAGGAGTTCGGTTTCAAGACCGAATACGTGAGTGCCGAGGTTCAGGAGGCCGTGAGCGAGGAAGAGGATGATGAGAACGACTTGGTTCCACGTGCTCCAATCGTAACCGTCATGGGTCACGTAGACCACGGTAAGACCTCTTTGCTCGACTATATTCGCAATACCAATGTGATTGCCGGTGAGGCAGGTGGTATTACCCAGCATATCGGTGCATACAGTGTTACGCTGAACAGTGGCCGCAAGGTTACCTTCCTGGATACTCCAGGTCACGAGGCGTTTACCGCCATGCGTGCCCGTGGTGCCCAGGCTACCGATATCGCCATCATCATTATCGCAGCCGATGACTCTGTGATGCCTACTACCAAGGAGGCTATCGCTCATGCCCAGGCTGCCGGTGTGCCTATGGTATTCGCAATCAACAAGATTGATAAGCCAGGTGCTAACCCAGACCGTATCCGTGAGGACTTGGCTAATATGAACCTGCTCGTTGAGGAGTGGGGTGGTAAGTATCAGTGCCAGGAAATCAGTGCCAAGAAGGGTATCGGTGTTCACGATTTGCTCGACAAAGTGCTCCTCGAGGCTGACATGCTCGACTTGAAGGCTAACCCTAACCGTCGTGCAACAGGTACCATCATCGAGTCTTCTCTCGACAAGGGTCGTGGATATGTTTCTACCGTATTGGTTGCCAACGGTACCTTGAAGGTAGGCGACATCGTACTCGCCGGTACTTCTTGGGGTCGTGTCAAGGCGATGTTCAATGAGCGTAATGCCAACATCAAGTCAGCAGCTCCTGCTGAGCCAGCTATCATCCTCGGTTTGAATGGTGCGCCTACTGCAGGTGACCAGTTCCACGTAATCGAGACAGAGCAGGAGGCTCGCGAAATCGCCAACAAGCGTGAGCAGTTGCAGCGTGAGCAGGGCTTGCGTACTCAGAAGCGCTTGACCCTGGGTGATATCTCTCACCGTATCGCACGTGGTGAGTTCCATGAGTTGAATGTCATCGTGAAGGGTGATACCGATGGTTCTGTTGAGGCTTTGAGCGACTCATTCATCAAGCTTTCTACCGAGAAGGTTCAGGTGAACGTGGTGAACAAGGCTGTGGGTCAGATTTCAGAGAACGACGTGATGCTGGCATCTGCTTCAGATGCAGTCATCGTTGGTTTCCAGGTTCGTCCATCTGCCGATGCTCGTAAGGCTGCCGACCGTGAGGGTGTTGAAATCAACACATACTCTATCATCTACGATGCTATCGACGATATCAAGAGTGCGATGGTTGGTATGCTCGACAAGGTGAAGAAGGAAATCGTTACCGGTCAGGTTGAGGTTAAGCAGACCTTCAAGATTTCTAAGGTGGGTACTATTGCCGGTGGTCTCGTTACCGAGGGTAAGGTGCACGCTAAGGATAAGGCTCGCGTCATCCGTGACGGTATCGTGATCCGTACTGCTGAAATCGGTGCCTTGAAGCGTTACAAGGACGATGTCAAGGAGGTGGTTACCGGTATGGAATGCGGTTTGAGCCTCGTCAACTACAACGATATCCAGGAGGGCGACGTTATCGAGACCTTCACTGAGATCGAGGTAGAGCAGAAGCTTTAATAAAGTGAAGAGTGAAGAACGAAAAGTGAAGAATTCATTTGTTTTTCGCTCTATCATACATATAATAAGGTAGGGATGAGTCCGCAGCGGCTTATCCCTATTTAGGGTTAAAATAACGAAAGGTTATTCTAAATAACAATGGCAGAGAAAGAGAAAGAACAGAATCAGGTTGTCAAGGATGTGATAGACCAGAAATACGAGTATGGTTTTACCACCGATGTACATACTGAAATCATAGAAAAGGGTCTCAACGAGGATGTTGTGCGCCTGATCTCGCAGAAGAAGGGAGAGCCAGACTGGATGCTCGAATTTCGTCTGAAAGCCTACCATTACTGGAAGACGCTCAAGGAGCCAAAGTGGGGACATGTGCACGTGCCACCTGTTGACTACCAGGAGATTTCATACTATGCCGACCCTTTGGCAAAGAAGCCAAAAAACAAGGAGATTGATCCTGAGTTGGAGAAAACATTCGACAAGCTTGGTATTCCTCTGGAGGAGCGTCTGGCTTTGAGCGGCACCGCCGTGGATGCCATCATGGACTCTGTGTCGGTGAAGACTACCTTCAAGGAGAAACTCCGTGAGAAGGGCGTCATCTTCTGCAGTATTGGTGAGGCTGTGAAGGAGCATCCTGATTTGGTAAGAGAGTATCTGGGAACCGTAGTTCCTTATCGTGATAACTTTTATGCAGCCTTGAACAGTTGCGTATTCAGCGATGGCTCATTCGTTTATATTCCTAAGGGCGTCCGCTGTCCGATGGAGTTGAGCAGTTACTTCCGCATCAATGCCCGTAACACCGGTCAGTTTGAGCGTACATTGATTATCGCTGATGATGATGCTTACGTTTCTTACCTGGAGGGATGTACAGCGCCGATGCGTGATGAGAACCAGCTCCATGCAGCTATCGTAGAGATTATCGTCAAGGATAATGCTGAGGTGAAATACTCTACCGTTCAGAACTGGTATCCTGGTGATGAGCATGGTAAGGGTGGTGTGCTGAACCTGGTAACCAAGCGAGGCGACTTGCGCGGTGTGAACTCTAAGTTGAGCTGGACTCAGGTAGAGACGGGTTCTGCGATTACCTGGAAGTATCCTTCCTGTATCTTGCGTGGCGACAACTCTGTAGCTGAGTTCTACAGCGTAGCTGTTACCAACAACTATCAGGAGGCTGATACCGGTACCAAGATGATTCACATGGGTAAGAACACCAAGAGTACCATCATCTCGAAGGGTATTTCGGCAGGTCATAGCCAGAACTCCTATCGTGGTCTGGTTCGTGCTACATCCAATGCCGATAATGCGCGCAACTACAGTTCCTGCGACTCTTTGTTGCTGGGCAGCGATTGTGGAGCGCATACCTTCCCATATATGGATGCCCATAACGACACAGCCGTGTTCGAGCATGAGGCAACTACCTCGAAGATTTCAGAAGACCAGCTCTTCTATTGCAATCAGCGAGGCATTCCTACCGAGGAGGCTGTCGGCTTGATCGTAAACGGTTATGCCAAGGATGTGCTTAACAAGTTGCCTATGGAGTTTGCCGTTGAGGCACAGAAACTCCTGAGTGTTTCACTCGAAGGAACCGTAGGATAGTTATCATAATTCTCGATGAAATCGATAAAAATTGACTAAAATTATGTTAGAGGTAAAGAATCTGCATGCAACTATTGCAGGCAAAGAAATATTGAAAGGTATCAACCTGACTATCAACGATGGTGAGATACATGCTATCATGGGACCTAATGGTTCCGGTAAGTCAACCTTGAGCGCTGTGCTTACAGGTAACCCTCTCTATACCGTAACCGAGGGTGAGGCTATCTTCAACGGCAAGAACCTTCTGGATATGAAACCAGAGGACCGTGCCCGTGAAGGCTTGTTCCTCTCTTTCCAGTATCCGGTGGAGATTCCTGGCGTATCCATGACCAACTTCATGCGTGCGGCTATCAATGCCAAGCGTGAGTATCAGGGGTTGGAACCATTGAACACAAGCGAATTCATGAAGCTGATGCGTGAGAAGCGCGAGTTGGTGGAATTAGACAGCAAGTTGGCTCGCCGTTCTGTAAACGAAGGTTTCTCGGGTGGTGAGAAGAAGCGCAACGAGATTTTCCAGATGGCTATGCTGGAGCCAAAGCTTTCTATTCTCGATGAAACCGACTCTGGTCTCGACGTGGATGCGATGCGTATTGTAGCAGATGGTGTGAACAAGATGCATACCGACAAGACATCTGCCATCGTCATCACTCATTATGAGCGTCTGCTCGATATGATTAAGCCAAGTGTGGTTCACGTACTCTATAAGGGTAGAATCGTGAAGACTGCCGGTCCTGAACTTGCCAAGGAGATTGAGGCTCGTGGCTACGACTGGATCAAGGCTGAAGTAGGTGAGAAATAATAGGGAGGATGGCTATGCATTCAGAAAAACAATATTTAGACTTGTATCAGTCTTCTTCGAGAATAATCAAGAAGAACAGTGCTGAGGTGCTCAATGCGGTGCGCGATGCAGCATTCGAGGACTTCCGTCGCTTGGGCTTCCCTTCCCGAAAGATAGAAAGATACAAGTACACAGATATGAGCGCCATCTTCGAGCCAGATTATGGCTTGAACTTGAACCGTCTGGAAATTCCGGTAGATCCATACGAAGCTTTCCGCTGCGATGTGCCTAACCTGAGCACTTCGCTCTACTTCGTGGTAAACGATGCTTTTTATAACAAAGCATTGCCAAAGGTAGAGTTGCCAGAGGGTGTTATCGTGGATTCTTTGAACAAGATTGCTGCAGAAAACCCTGAATTCATCGGGAAATACTATGCCAAGATTGCCAAAACCGATGAAGATGGCATCACCGCATTGAATACATTCCTGGCACAGGATGGTTTGCTGATTTATGTTCCAAAGAATGTAAAGGTAGAGCGAACCATTCAGGTCATCAATATTCTCCGTTCGGATGTAGATTTGATGGTAAACCGCCGTGTTCTCATCGTCATGGAACAGGGTGCTGAGGCTAAGTTCCTCTTCTGCGACCATGCAGCCGATGACAAGAACTTCCTCGCTACTCAGGTTATCGAGGCATTTGTAGGCGAGAATGCCAGTCTCGACCTCTATTGCCTGGAGGAGACTCATTACAAGAACAGCCGTGTCAGCAACGTTTATATCGAGCAGCAGTCTAACAGCCGTGTAAACCATAACGTCATCACGCTTCATAACGGTATTACCCGCAACCGTCTTGACCTCGTATTCAAGGGCGAGGGAGCTGAGTGCTTCTGCAATGGTTGTGTGATTGCCGACAAGAACCAGGTGGTTGACAACAATACGCTCATCGATCATCAGGTGGGTCATTGTACCAGCAACGAGCTTTATAAGTATGTACTCGATGGTGAGGCACGTGGTGCTTTTGCCGGTAGAGTGCTGGTTCGTCATGGTGCCCAGAAGACTATTTCTCAGGAAACCAACCAGAACCTCTGTGCTACGAAGACTGCCCGCATGTTCACCCAGCCGATGCTGGAGATTTATGCCGATGATGTGAAGTGTGCGCATGGAAGTACTGTAGGTCAGCTCAACGATGCCGCATTGTTCTATATGCAGCAGCGTGGTGTGAGCCGCGAGGAGGCTAAGTTGCTCCTTCAGTTTGCATTTATCAACGAAGTCATCGACAAGATGGAGCTGGAGCCATTGCGCGATCGCCTGCATCATCTCGTAGAGAAGCGATTCCGTGGTGAACTCAATAAGTGCGAGGGCTGCAAGCTTTGCAAGTAGATAATTATGTAGTTAAAGGAGTTAAGAAGTTAAAGGAGTTAAGACAATTGTTATATTGTTTGAGATTCCTTTTGAAAACAGATTTACCGATGTCTTAACTTCTTTAACTCCTTAACTTCTTAACTTCTTAAAAATATGTATGATATCAATCAAGTAAGAGCAGATTTCCCGATTTTATCGAGAAAGGTCTATGATAAGCCATTGGTGTATCTGGATAATGCGGCAACCACGCAGAAGCCATTGTGCGTGCTCGATGCCATGCGCGACGAGTATCTCAATGTAAATGCCAATGTGCATCGTGGTGTTCACTATCTCTCTCAGCAGGCCACCGACCTTCATGAGGCAGCCCGCGAAACCGTGCGAAAGTTTATCAATGCGCCTAAGGTTGAGGAAGTCATCTTTACCCGCGGTACTACCGAGAGTCTGAATCTCGTGGTTTCATCGTTCTGCGATGCCTTTATGAACGAGGGCGACGAGGTGATTATCTCTACCATGGAGCATCACTCCAATATCGTGCCTTGGCAGTTGCAGGCTGCCAAGAAGGGAATTGCCATCCGTGTAATCCCTATCAACGATAAAGGTGAGATTAACCTCGATGAATTCGCCAATTTATTTACCGAACGCACCAAAATCGTGAGCATTGCCCAGGTGAGCAACGTGCTCGGTACGGTGAATCCGGTAAAAGAGATGATAAAGATTGCTCATGAGCACGATGTGCCTGTCATGGTGGATGGCGCTCAGAGTACTCCTCATTTTGCTGTGGATGTACAGGATATGGATTGCGATTTCTTCGCTTTCAGCGGACATAAGATTTATGGTCCTACCGGTATCGGTGTGCTTTACGGCAAGGAGAAATGGCTCGACAAGTTGCCTCCTTATCAGGGCGGTGGCGAAATGATTGAGAGTGTAAGTTTCGAAAAGACTACTTTCGAGAAGTTGCCTTTCAAGTTCGAGGCTGGTACTCCTGATTATGTAGCTACCCACGGTCTGGCGAAAGCCATCGATTATGTTTCTGCACTCGGCATGGATAACATTGCCAAGCATGAGCAGGAACTCACCCGCTACTGTATGGAGCAGATGCGAACCATCGATGGAATCAGGCTTTTTGGTGAGCAGGAGGGCAAAGATGCCGTTGTCAGCTTCTTGGTTGGTGATATTCATCACATGGATATGGGCACCTTGCTCGACCGTCTGGGCATCGCTGTACGTACCGGTCATCATTGCGCTCAGCCTTTGATGGACCGCTATGGTATTCTCGGCACCGTTCGTGCCAGCTTTGCCTTGTACAATACCAAGGAGGAGGTTGATGCGCTTGTAGCAGGCGTAAAACGCGTTTCTCAGATGTTCTAAAAGCTTTTATATATAATGATTCCCCATTTCTATGATGGAATTGGGGAATTATTGTTTTTATATTTACATAAAACAACCTAAAAACAAACAAATGAAAAGAATATTTTTAAGTGCTTTTCTGTTGGTTTCCTTGAGCCTTTCTGCTCAGAATATAGATAGAAAGCAGGTAGTAGAGAGGAATAATCCTCATGTAGTGACGATGGATTCGTTGAATTCTCTGTCTGTGGGTAATGGTGGCTTTGCCATGACTGTCGATGGAACCGGCCTTCAGTCTTTCCCTAAGTCTTATTCCAAGGGCGTTCCTTTGGGTACGATGAGCGATTGGGGCTGGCATTCATTTGCCAATCCTGAGAATTATAAACCGGAAGAAAGTTGGCGTTATTATGACTATGGAAGAGGAAGAAAGGAGCCATACGCTACCCAGATTAAGGAAGATAAGAGAAAGAAGGCTGCAGGAGATTGGTATCGTGTCAATCCTCATCGTCTGCATTTGGGTACATTGGGACTTTCTCTGGGGTCTGATCCTAAGAATATACAGCAGGTTAACCAAATTTTGGACATGTGGGATGGAATGATTAAGAGCAGCTTTATTTATCATGGTCGTGCTTATCAGGTGGAGACCACTTGTCATCCTGAGCTGGATATGATTGCTACTCACGTCCAGTCTAAAGGTTCTATTGCATTTGATATCCGTTTTGCTTATCCTACAGGCGGTCATTGTGATGATGCTTGCGATTGGAATAAAGATCATCTTCATTCCACAATGCTTGTTTCACAGGATAAGAATTCTGCCGTATTGAAACGAACTATCGATGAAACCGTCTATTTCGTGATGTTAAGATGGCAGGGTACAGCTAAACTCAAGCAGAAAGGCAAGAACTTCTATCAGCTGCAGTCAAAGTCTGCTGACTTGAAGTTGACCTGTGAATATGCAGAACAGGTTTCTTCTGTGAGCAAGACCTTTGCTGAGGTTGCGGATGCAGCCAAGGCTTATTGGAATCGCTATTGGCAGAAAGGAGCGATGGTAGATTTCGGACAGTGTAAGGATCCTCGTGCTCAGGAGATGGAGCGCCGTGTAGTGTTGAGCCAATATCTGCTGGCTATTCAGGATGCAGGTGAAACTCCTCCTCAGGAAACCGGTCTTACCTATAATTCCTGGTTTGGCAAATTCCATTTGGAGATGATTCTCTGGCACCAGGCACAATTTGCCTTGTGGGGACATCCTGAATTGTTGGAGCGTTCTTTATCCTGGTATTTTAAGGCTGAGCCGAATGCCCGCAAGATTGCCCAGCGACAGGGATTCAAGGGAGTAAGATGGATGAAAATGACCGATCCGGATGCAGGAGAGGCTCCTTCCAGTGTGGGAAGTTTCCTGATTTGGCAACAGCCACACCTGATTTATCTGGCGGAATTGCTTTATCGTGCTGATCCTTCGCCTGCCATCTTGCAGAAATATGCGAAGTTGGTCGATGAAACCGCTGAATTTATGGGCGACTTTGCAGAATATGATAAGGAGAAAGACCGTTATATTCTTCGTGGTTGTATTGCTGCCCAGGAAACCTTACCTGCTGCACAACCGTGAATCCTCCTTTCGAACTCAGTCAGTGGCATTGTGCCTTGAAAATTGCGCAGGAATGGCGTGAACGCCTAGGTAAGGCTCGTGATGCTCATTGGGACGACATTATAGCTAAGATTTCTCCTCTTGCATCTAAAGACAGTTTATATCTTGCTGCAGAAACCGAGCCTGATACCTATACCAAGGTTCGTATGTTCAGTGATCATCCAGCCGCGATGGGCGCTATCGGTCTGTTCCCATATAATAGTAGAATGATTGATTTTGCCAAGATGAAGAAGACCGAACAGTGGATTTGGAAGAATTGGAAATGGAATACTTCCTGGGGCTGGGATTATCCGATGATGGCTATGGGAGCTGCCCGCATGGGAGAACCGGAGAATGCAGTAGGTGCTTTGCTGATGCACCAGCAGAAGAATACTTATCTGGTAAGCGGTCATAACTATCAGGATGCCCGTTTGCGCCTTTATCTTCCTGGCAATGGCGGTTTGTTGATGGCTGTAGCCATGATGTGTGCCGGCTGGGATGGCAGTATCCATCCTAATCCGGGTTTCCCGCAGGATGGCAATTGGAATGTGAAATGGGAAGGCTTGAAGCCTTTGCTTTAATAATAATAAGATGTATCATCAAGAATAAAGAAAATGTTAGAAAGTCATTATTATAAGGATATGATAGAGGCTGGCTGTGATGAGGCTGGTCGTGGATGCTTGGCTGGCAGCGTATATGCAGCAGCCGTTATCCTTCCGCCCGGTTATCAGAATGCCGAATTGAACGACAGTAAGAAGCTCACAGATAAGAAGCGCAAGGCACTCCGCGAGCAGATAGAGCGTGATGCCGTAGCTTGGGCTGTGGGCATTGTTACTCCCGAAGAAATCGACAAAATCAATATCCTCAATGCCAGTTTCCTGGCTATGCACCGAGCCCTGGACCAGCTCAAGGTTCGTCCGGAGGCAGTTATCGTGGATGGTAACCGCTTCAAACCCTACAAGGATTTGCCTTATACAACCATCGTAAAAGGCGACGGCAAGTATATGGCGATAGCTGCGGCAAGCATCCTTGCCAAGACCTATCGTGATGATTACATGGATGCGCTGGCAGAAGAATACCCACAATACGATTGGAAAGGCAACAAGGGTTATCCTACCAAGAAGCATCGTGCTGCCATCAGGGAATTTGGAGTTACCCCATATCATCGCATGAGTTACAATCTTTTAGGCACTGGCGAATTGAGTATTGATTTCAAGGATTAGAGCCCCCCTGTTATGCCCCTTTTTATGAAACAGGCTTCGATGGTCAATGAAACAGGCTTCGTTTGCCATCGAAGCCTGCTTCGTTTTTTAGGGCAGTATTGATAAAAAAGTAAGAGGACGAACCTTCACAGGCTCGCCCTCTTTGTTTTTTTTATTAAATATGTATATCTGATAATATAATTTAGTAAGTCAAATCACCACTCTTTACAGTGTGGTTCTTGCCACCATCCCAAGACTTACCAGTGCGCCAGCGTGGGTCACCGATTTCCTTGGTATAGATAGGATGTCTCTTCACCTTGTCAGAAGCATTGTAGTAGAAACCACTGATGTCTGAATAACGGTAAGCATCCTTCTGGAATTTCTCCTTGGCATTTACTGTACCGATAGTCCAAGGGCTCTTGAAGAGCTCGCCAGCCTCAAGCTGGTAGCCTACAGCGTCTGCCTCATTCTTGTTATGGTTGTCACCAAACTTAATTTGGGTTTCACCTTCACCACCGATGTTGAGAGCTCCCTTGTTGTAGCCGGCACCAGTCTTAGAGTTAGAGAATGCGTTCTGCATGAACATACCATCCAGGAGGTTTGACTTAGGGTCTGTAGATGTCTTATACTTGTCGTAAGCAGGAACTACGGTAGAGTAGTTGTCTGCGAAGTCGTAAGTAATATCCTTGGTATTGATGATCATACCCTTCTGGAAGTAGTCACGGGCACCATCATTCTTGTTACCGGCAAATACGAAGAGGTTCTTCTTGCAGGTAATCTTAGAGCCACCAGGAGCATACTGGATTTCGAACATCAAACCATGGCTCTTGTTGTTAGAGCGTGGTGAGAAGTTGACGAATGTATTGTTAGATACATTGATGTTCCATGTTGTACCATCAGGCCAAGCCAGGTTCTTTGCCTCTGAAATCAAGGCGTGGCGTGGACTGTTGATGATGGTATTATTGGTGAAGGTCAAATTCTTGTAGAAGTTTGACTTGCGGTTGTTACCTGGACCTGCGAACCATGAGTAACCACGGCCGTTGGTATCATAGCCACCTTCATCGTAGAATACACAATCGTTGACGGTCAACTTTTCAATGAGCTGACGGTTAGGACCCTGGAAACGGATGAAACCACGAACATGGCCACTGAATGTACATCTTTCGATACGAAGCTCAGAGAGTGAGAATGACAATCCCTGGCTGTACATATTCATGAAGTAGTTCGCTGTGATTGTACAATGTGGATTACCGTTTTCTCCCTTCTGGTCGAAGTAGTTGAACCAAGCCATTGGGTGGAAGTTGATGTCCTGCATGATGATAGGCTGGATAGCCAATGTCACACCGTTCTCAGCACCAGAGCGTGCATTGCGGCACAATCCCCAGTTCACTGCATTTGCTGCGGTCTTAGCCTCGCTGTTGTAACCGATTCCCTGGAGAATGGTTGCACGACCCTTACCGGCAGCAATATCCGCAGGATTGGTTGCAATGGTAAAGCCCTTGGTCATTTCAACTGTTGAAGAGCAGTAGTAGGTCTTGCCGCCTTCCAGATAGAATATCTGACCTTCAGCTATCTTGCTGTCAGACATATAGTTGGTCAGGATGGTATCGATACGGGTGGCAACAAGATTCTCGCAACCGAAGATCTTACCCTTCTGCAAGCCCATGTTCTGCAACAAGGTATCGCGCTTAGCCTCTTCTGCTGTATTTGCCTTGATGAGGATAGGTTCGCCTGGGTCACCTTCCATGCGTACCATGGTAGAGTTGTACTGGCGGTCGTAGTAGCGCTTGATGTTGTTGTTCTGTCCGCTTACGATATAAGCAGCGTTAGATTCCAGACCTTCAATATGAACACGACCGGCGGCACGCTGTTCAGCAGTAGGCTTGATGATGTGTTCTGGAAGCTGCGCATTATCGGCAGATGGAACCACGCGGATTTCATCGAATACCCACTCTCCATCCTTTACCTCTGCACCAGCCTTGAAGAACTCCTTATAATCCTTCTCGTAATTGCCTTCTGTCTGTGGTTGGAAGCACACATCCATAGAAGTCTTGGTCACATTCTCAGTCCAGAATACGCTTGGTACATCGTAACGCATACCTGTAGTCAATGAACCGACCTGGTTACGGTCATCATCACGTGACTGGTCAACCTGATGAGAACCATCACCCATACCAAACCACTTTGAGTTGTGAGGATTGTTCAAATCGTTTCTGTCAACGAGGGCACGGATGGCATACAGATAACCTGTGCTATACTGCAAGTCTTCGTGCAGGAAAGAAAGCTGGTCAGCAGTCAATATGGTATCCAGAAGATTGGGATTTTCTGCCTTGTCCCATGAGGTTCCTGCTACTTTAGCTTTCAATTCGTATGCATCTGCACCATCTACACCGTACCAGAACAGGCGCATATCATTGACGTGTGTACTTGCCTTATAGCCGTGCTGCTGCAGGTAGAGTGAGATATTTGGATCTACTCTTGAAGCAATGTCACAATAATAGGGAGTGGTTGATGATGCCGTGTTCTGTGTACTGCGGAACATAGGCATAGGCAGACGGTCAGCGTCTGCATCGTTGTAACCATCGTCGTCTTTACATGAAGCAAAGAACGACATGGTTGCAGCTAATATCATTGAAAATATAAATAATTTCTTCATATCTTTTATGATTCTAAGTCATTGATTAATAACCATAATAATTCTTGTACTGTCCCAGGCTGCGGCTGATTACATCTTTTGGAATTGGCAGGATGTATCTTACGGATGGGAGAGTAGACAAGTTTACTTCGCTGTTATACTCAGGAATATTGGTCGTCTGCATAACTCCCAGCTGGTCAATGTAGATGTAACCTCTGATAGAGCATCTGCACTGAGCCTTAGCTATACCTGTGTTCTCATCGAGCCAGTCGAAAAGATATGCTTTCTTCCAGTCGGCTTCTCCACCTTCCTGAGGCATCAGCTTACCGTTGAGTCCCCAGTTCTCCCAAAGGTTATCGATGCTGAAGTCATCGCCCTGAGTCTTGTAAACCTCAATGATACCGAGGCTGGCATCTGTATTGGCGAAGTTGAATACCTCTGGATAGTTGGCAGCATTATACTTCTCTGGGTTTTCTGCTACCTGCTGGTTCCACTGAGCTCTTGTACGGGTTCTGTAGAAGAAGTCATTTGGTAAATCATTGAAGTTACCATCTACGTCGTAGCTGTCGTCACGGTCGCAACCCATACCATAATACTTCCAGAAGTTCTTGTAGAGCACCTGGCTGTAGAGATTCCAGCGAACGAGATCCTTCCAGCGGATGTTCTCACCGCCAAATTCCCAGGCACGCTCGTCAACGATAGCCTTGAAGAACTCATCCTTGGTTCCGAGTGCACTTACATAGCCGTCTACCTTTTCTGCCTTGTTGGCTGCACCACGGAACGCACGCTCACGAACCTGCTTCAATGCATTCTTGGCTGCATCGGTAGGACCGTTCAATTCGTTTTCTGCCTCTGCATACATCAGGAGAACGTCAGCATAGCGCATGTATGGGAAGTTGATACCGGTATTGCCTTCAGAGGTATTACCCTGAGTATGACTTCTGTCCCAAAGCTTAGACCACTTCAGACAGTAGTTGGTATATGAATTCTGCAATGCAGCAATACCATTGTATCCGTAAGACCAGTAACCTACAGTATTGCGGCGTACATCTTCCTTGTCAAATGTGAAGCGATAGAAAGCATTCAAACCTACGCTACCACTCATCTTACCCCAAGGGTGATCGGTATCGCCGGCACTAGAGAAGTCTGCCTTAGGACCTTGGATATAACCGATGTTTCCGTTTACATTCTGTACGAATGGGATTTCGAAGATGACATCGTCGTTGCTTACAACTGCATAGTTACACTCATCGTTGAATACCTTCATGTAGTCGTTGGTCAACGCATGAGTACCTTCCTGGATGACAGAATCTGCGTATGTACGGGCAATCTTGTAATACTCCTCATAGTCAGCAGCACGCTCCATGGTACCTGCAGCCTTTGTATCTTCTCCATGGCGGAGAGAATAACCGGCACGGAACATAGAGATACGTGCAATGAGAGACCATGCAAACTCCTTAGAGCAGCGCTCTACGCCTTCTGTGATTTCCTTAGCCTTCTTCATCTTAGGAGCAGCCTGTTTCAGGTCGTTGATAAGAGCTGTAAGAATCTCATCACGGTTTCCCATAGGCATGATCAGTGACTCCTGGTCGTAAGTACGGGTGAAGGTGAAAGGGATATCTCCCCAGAGAATCACCAGGTCGAGATAGTTCATGGCACGGATACACTTTGCCTCACCAATCATCTGGTCGAGGTCTGCATTGCCGTAGAGTGATGACTTCTCTGCTGCATTTATAAAGTTGTTGGCACGCTCGATAGTCTGGTAAGCCGCATCCCAGGTGCTCTTGATGCTACTGCCGTCAGCCTCACCGTCAAACTGCTTCCAGTCGTTGTGGCTTACGCTTTGCTCTTCGGCAGAAGAAGTAGAGAATTCTACATCGCTGTTGAAGTTGAAGGTTGTGAGGTATGCATTGCCGTATGTGCTACCGCTACAAGTAGACTGGTAAACCGCATTCAACAAGCGGTCGGCTTCTTCTGTACTGCTGAACACTTGTTTGTCGGTCACCTTAGAAGGAGCGTCTACATCCAAGTAGTCGTTGCAGGAAGACAAGCCTGCCAGCAACAGACT
>ENA-OQEL01000278-OQEL01000278.1-human-gut-metagenome-genome-assembly--contig:-NODE-278-length-19649-cov-3.611157_pt1 | contig 19649 bp, 20 predicted proteins | sample MGYA00242796_ERZ504637 | MGnify/ENA primary metagenome ERZ504637 (study PRJEB26092, sample SAMD00036306) | human gut metagenome | host: Homo sapiens | study: EMG produced TPA metagenomics assembly of... | reverse complement strand
TCTTCTTTTGATGGTGGCAGGCGGCGTCCTGGTTGTAAAAGGAAGTGATTTTGCCGTCAGCGGGGCAACCGAGATTGCACGATACTTTGGAATGAGTGAGCGTTTTATCGGACTGACGATTGTTGCTCTCGGAACATCTCTTCCAGAGCTGGTAACATCTGTGACAGCGGCAAAAAGAGGAAATGCAGGGATTGCAATCGGAAATATTGTCGGAAGCAATATTTTTAACATTTTATTTGTAATTGGAACAGCCGCACTGATCTGTCCTGTGCCATTTGAAACTAAATTTATTGTAGACACAGGAATCGCAATTCTGGCAGGTCTGGTTTTATGGATTGGGACGTACAAGAACAGGGAATTACGGAAAACGTGTGGTGTCGTTATGCTTTTATGCTATGCAGGATATTTTGCATATTTATGTGTGGTATAGGATGAACCATTTTTGATGAAACCATTATTTAAGCACCGACCATTTGGCCGGTGCTTTTGAAGTGCATTCAAAGCTATGCGAAACGGAAGAAAAAATCAAGAATCATGCTAGAATCTAGTACATCGTTTTGTAAATAACTATACCAATCACGCAGGATGCAGATTCGAGTGTGCAGGTATAAAAATGTAGGCGTAGCGGGCTACGCCGAGGCTTTTATGCCTGTGCAATCAGATTTGCAGACAAGTGAGTGGTATAGTTATTTCGAAAACGATGTACTAGCTTCGGAAGGCGGAAAACAGTCCCAAAAAGTGCAACAATTTTCTGGAAAATATGCTATAATCTGATCAAAGTAGAGAAAAGCGGAGAGTAGAAATGAAAAAATTACCAGAATCAGAACAGGAAATTATGATGATTATATGGGAATATGAGGAACCTGTCAGTCGATTTCAAGTTGAAGAAAAGTTGAATGTAGAGAAAAATGTTGCACCGAGTACCATTTTAACATTGCTTACTCGTTTGGAAAAAAAAGGATTTATTCAAAAAGTGAGGAACGGGAAATCAAATCTTTATGTACCATTAGTAGAAAAAGAAAATTATATAGGCACGGTTGGAAAAAACATGTTAGATAAAATGTTTCAAGGGTCATTAGCAAAATTCGCATCGGCACTGTATGATGGAGAAAACTTAGCTCAAAAGAGGTTAAGCAATTGCAGGAATTTATTGACAGACAAAAATAGAAAAGTGGTGTAGAGGATATAGTTACAGATGGCATTTATCATAAAGTGGAATCTTTCAATAGGCATAGTCGCATTTATGGCATATGTTGTACAAAAAATTAATGGGGAAAAGGCTCGGTCATTACTGGAGAAAGATAGTCTGGATACTTCTGACACTTAAAATGTGCTTTCCATTTTGGAGTGTGACAGAGAAATTTCGGCAACATCCTTTTATGATTTCTATGCCGGCATATTATATCGGGGAACAAAATCAAAAGACCGCGATCATGACGAAAATGGGAAACGTTTCAATTCGAAGGTGGATGTCAGGCGAAAAATTTTTGCTGTATATATGGATTGCAGGGATGATTTTATGTCTTTTGTTTCACGCAATACAATATAGAATATGGAAAAAAAGAATATTTGCAGAATGTAAAAAGATGCAAAAAAATTCCGTATTAGAAGCTCTAAAAAAAGCAAGCGAAGTTTGTAAAATAAAAAAAACAGAAATATGGGTCTGTGAAAATCAAGATTTTTATTCTCCTATGTTGTTTGGTGTACGAAATACAAAAGTATTGATTCCACAAGAAATGCTGGAAACGGAAAATTACTCCTATGAAGAATGGTATTTGATTTTTTTACATGAATTGACACATCAGAAAAAAGCACGATTTATGGTATAAAAGGTTTCTTCAAATTATAAGGGATGTTTATTGGTTTTGTATCCCAATGCTGTGGGTGCAAAAAATGGCAAATATAGATATCGAATGTGTCTGTGATGAGACTGTTACAAAACATATGAATCTGACGCAACGGAAAGATTATTGCAATGTTATTTTAAAAGTGGCTTCAAAACAAACGAAAAAAGAATTGTCTGGAGTTGTTTCAATGGTATCAGAAACAGAGATACTGAAAGAACGATTTTACAATGTGTTTTTAGCAAGGAAAAAAACTTCGAATATACGTCACTGTTTTTCTTTTTGGAATAATTATTTTGAGTTTTTCGGAAATGCAAATAGCGCGACAAATATGGTCATCATCGCATATAGAAAATTGTCCCAAATGCAAAGCTGCGGTACAAGGAGAAGTGGTTTGGAATGCATGGGAAAATGAAAAAAATGTAGTATGTACACATCAATATGCATGGGGAGATGACTTACAGAAAGCCAGATATGGAGTAGAAAAAATCAGGTGTAATGAATGTGGAAATTTTTTTGAGATAAAGATCAGGCAAGAAAAAATAGTCTGCCATGGGTATAATGATTAATTAGACAAATGTAGAAAAAGATTGACAAAAAGTAGGAAGTATGGTATTTTTGTTATACAAATGTAGAACGTACGTTGACAGGTATAATAAATTTTTAAGGAAAAAAGTATGAAAGCGGTAAAGAAAAAAATTTCCATTTTTCTAATGACCTTAATGTTGGCCAGTACATTTTCTGCCAATGTAACAAAAGCGGATGTTATCGAAAGTAAGAATATTTTTGCGTATGAAGAAATTATGCCGTATGCTGCAGTTTGCCCGAGATGTGGAGGAAGAATAACATCGTCAACCGTATGGGGAAGCTGGATAAGCAGTGGTACAGTTACATGTACTCATGGTCACGCATGGGGAACTGATTTGAAGCAGTATAGAACAGGAATAAAAACTACAAAATGTTTAAATTGTAACGCAGGAAATACTGCTAATGTGAAAGAAACAAGAACAATTTGTCACGGATATGATAATTAATGGTTAAAACACAAGGCTGTTGTATGATATGTAAAAAAACAGAAGTCATGCAATAGCCTTGTGCTATATAGAAACATAGGGGGTAGCATAATGATGGGAAAAAGGTTGAAAGAAATTTTTGGTTTGATTCTGATTAACATCACATTAGTCAGTGGGAGCTTAAATGCAGAAACGGTATATGCAGATACACAAGCCAAGATTGAAATTGAGAAAACGGAAATGCCATTAAAAATTTGTGTTGATGAAGAAAATAAAAAAACGGTACTTCAAATAGTGGCAGCCTGGAAGAAAATATATAAAAATAATGGAGTGGAATTAATGGTAATCCCATCAGGGCAACAGGCTTCGGAAGAAAAAGTACAGGAGATCCAGAATGAAATTACGACGGGAGAAGGGCCGGATGTATTTTTCGCAGAAGGGCCGAATCCGACTTGGAGTGAGCAAAGAGTAGTTGTTTTTGAAGACCCCAAAAAAGAAATGTATCAGGGAACCTTTCTTTCGTTGAAACCATACATGAAATATTTTGATATAGATATTTTAGAAGAGAAGATTTTGTCTGCAGGTATGGCTAATGAGGAACAAATACTGATTCCTATGACATACGATTATTTTCTATATGCATTTACAACACAGGATTTACCGGAAAATACAGAAATATCAAGAAATTGGCTGGAATTAGCCAGACAAAAAGAAAAAGCAATTCAACAGATTGTAGGGCAAAGAAGTGGGGTTCAATTTTTTGATACATTTAGTGAGGTAGTTGATTATAAGAAAAAAACACTTCTATATTCGGAAGAGCAGATAAAAAAGTTTTGGATGAAACAGTAGCATTAAAAACAAGATCATTAGCTTTAAACTGGAAAATAAAAGATACAGGAGTAGTAAGTCTAAATGATTTGGAAGAACTTGGAGGTGAAAAAACAGTTCATACGGTATTTGCAATGCCGAATCAGGAAGGCGGATTCACTGCAAATGTTACACTTTATGCAGGAATTAATAAGAACACAAAGCAACCTTTAAAAGCAGTCTCCTTTTTACAAATGCTATACAGTGAAGAAGTTTTATCAGGAAAAGGAATAGAGTTAGAAGATAGAAGAGAGGCAAGCAATATAAGATTTCCGCAAGGGGTTTCTATTTACAAAAAGGAACTAGAAAAACGAATGCGGAGTCTTTCGAGACAAGATCAAAAACAAATCAAAACGATACAGGAAGAAGTAAACACCGTTCGATTTTATTCGGTATGGGACAGGGAACTTAATTCCTTATTATCTAAGTATGAGGCACAGGAAGATGAAAAGCAAAAAGAGCATGTCTTCATAAAAACAATACAGAAATGGAAGGGAAAAATACAGAAATGACATAAAAAATCAGCCCTGTGGAGTGAGAGTTGCAAGAAACAGATTTTCCGGAGTACTGTGGAACAGTCTGTAAAGCTAAAGCGGATATTCGCAATCCGCTTCGTTACTTGCTCATAACTGAATAGCTGCTTCACCGCTTATCAGGACTTGGTTGATTCGGTTAAATTCTTTTAGGGTTTGTCAAGGGTGATGAGGAGCTTTAAAAACAGGCTCCTCTTCACCCTTAATTTATATATCGGTTAATGATCTGTGCGTTTGAGAAATTGATTCGTATATATCAAGACACATATGACAGAGCATTACTTTTGACAGGAATTTTTAGAAACAATAACCTTTGTCGGTCGATACAGTTTTTCTCCGAAGAAGTAGCCTTTCTGTATTTCCTCGACAACTCTGTCTTCTTCCACCCGGTCGGTTTCTTCGATGTGCACTGCATCATGGATATGAGGATCAAATATTGTACCATTTGCTTCCATCGGTAAGACATTCAGCTGATATAAATTCTGCGCCAAAGCTGTACGGAAATCCATCATAAGAAGCTTTTCATCCATATAGGCCCAGCGATTCGTCGTTCGTTCCGAACTGACAATTCCATATTCGAGATTGTCTTTTACAGCCAGCAGCTTTTCAATCCATGTGCTGACTCGGATATTTGTATCTCCGTCATGACAGTCTGCAAATACTTCTTGTGTCTGTCTGGCGATCATCTGGATTCTCTTTCCAATTGCAGAAGCCTTCGTTGTGGGGTTCAGATTTTCCGCCCCCAGGCAAAACTCTTTTCCGGCCTGAAGTACATTTGCGAGAAGCTGTTCCGGTACGAAAACGGTATTTATCGGGAAGCGTTTCGGCTTTTCTTCTGTGAATTGACTCAAATCTATCTTTGCAAGATTCTCTCCTGATTGCAGTATCAGGGTAAAATCGCCGCATTCCATTCCAACCTCGATCCATGCTTTCAGCCGGCTTGCATCCTTTGGAAATTCAGGACAGATCTCCTCCATTTTCTAGGTTCTGACTTTCCTTTTAGAATCCTTTGATTTCAGATACAGGTTCAGACCTTTTCCTTTGATTCCGGAATCCAGCAAAATGTCGAAACCATCTGTTCGCATGGGAATCATGTGTCGTTCTTCGTTAAGCCAGGTTAATGGAATGCATTCCTTTCCCCATTGGATGGTTGAAATTTCAATTCCGGCGGTCCATGGGAAAAGTACAAGCATGGTAATAGGCTTCGCGGTAGGATTGGTAAGTCTGGCTCCCTGGGCTGCAGTTCTATCCGCGGCCACAACGGAAAGATCCTCGTATCCGATTGTTTCCTGACCCAGTGTTTCTCTCGATTTCGTATCACTTAGATAATAGTACGTCATATTTGGAATCATTTCTGGAGTATTCTCTCCGATGGTATATTCCAATCCTTCCAGCATATTAGTTTGATCTGTCCATGCTGAAAATTCTGCCAGCAGATTTTGCTTTTTACAATTTGAAATCACACGAACCCCAAATTGCTGGTCATGTTTCATATCTTGTGCTTTTGAAAGGGCACAAGCATCTGTCGCAGTCATAACCCTTATTACATGAAAGCCTGCTTTTTCCATGGCGGTCCGTACATTTTTCTGCGTTATAATTTCCGGTATAGAAAGGGCAAGCACACAATCGCTTATCTGTGCAAATGCAGTTTTTTGAAGCTCCATTTTCAATTCCTTCATCAGAGCAATACAATATCGAATCGAACAAGGCTCCAGGGTAGAAGAAACTGCGCTTTCTGCTTCCTGCATAAAGTCTTCTTCGTCTGTGTTTCTCTCGTGAAGCATCCGTAATATCCGCCTGACTCATAACGGTGAAGATACGGAGCAGTTACTTTTTATCAAGGGTTCTCGCGCATTACGCCGACCAGTGCATGCGGGACATATGGCTCTTCGAGATAAGCAGTCTCATCCGGTGTCAGCTGTACACCGATGGCTTTGACGCCCTCTTCAATATGCGATACCTTTGTCGCCCCGACAACCGGAGCAGTTACTTTTGTGAGCAGCCATCCGAGCGAAATCTGGATTCTCGTCAGCCCCTTCTTCTTTGCAAGTTCACCGACGCGGTCGATAATGATGGCGTCTTTTTCTTTCGTCGCATCATACTTTCCTTTTGCGTACGTATCTTCCTGCAGCCGTTTGGAAAGCTCCGACGGTTTTTTTTGCCAGGCGGCCGGAAGCCAGCGGGCTGTACGGTGTCAGTGCAATATTCTGATCCTTGCAGAACGGAACCATCTCGCGTTCCTCCTCGCGGAATAGCAGATTGTAATGTCCCTGAATCGAAACAAATTTGGCCCAGCCGTTCTTATCCGCAATATAATTTGCTTTTGCCAGCTGCCATGCGAAGCAGTTAGAAATACCGATGGCGCGTACCTTTCCTGCAACGACAGCTGAATTTAATGCCTCCATCATTTCTTCTACCGGTGTGTGATAGTCCCACATATGGCAGATATAAAGGTCAACATAGTCCATGCCAAGATTCGTAAGGCTGCGATCGAGAAGACCTAAAATATGATCTTTTCCGCTCACCCCGTCTGCAATTTCCTGCGGGCTGCGCGGGAAAAATTTTGTTGCGACAACGACTTCATCACGTTTTGCAAAATCGTTCAGCGCGCGTCCCAGATACTGCTCGCTGGTGCCGCTCTGATAACCGGCAGCGGTATCAAAAAAGTTTACACCAAGTTCCAGACCGCGTTTTAAAATCGCGCGGGAATGCTCCTCGTCCAGTGTCCAGGAATGTATGCCGCTTTTTGCATTTCCAAATCCCATACATCCCATACAGATTCTCGATACCTTTAAATCCGAATTTCCAAGTTTTGTGTATTCCATGAAAAAATCTCCCTGTGCGATGATGTACTCCCAGAGTACATGATTTCGTGCTTTTCTAAGATACTTCCATTGTAAAATCGGAATACAGATTTGTCCAATACTTGATGCAAAAAGAAGGGTATGTTCAAAAAGCATGAAGAACGAGAGAAAGAACAGGAAAAACATGTGAAGGAACATATACAAAATCAAGTGAAAGTCAGTTTTCTAAAAGTAAAAAGTCAAATCAGAACATTTTTTTTCATCCCGGAGTATGCTAAAATTTTTTTATAAGACAAAGACAGGATGTGCGAAAGCATGTTGCAGGGGTTTTTACGCACAATCCGGAAAAGAGGAAACATGAAGAAACAGTATTACTGCAATCCATTAAACATGGACTACCGTTACCAGTTTATCGAGGATATGAGAAGCGGCGAGGACAAGATTTCCCGCGAGGCCGCCGATCCGTCGATGATTTTATTTCAGGGAAAATATTATATTTTTGCATCCATGACTTTGAGCGTCTGGGTTTCGGAGGATATGGTTCACTGGGAGAGCCACCGTCTGCCGGACAGCCTGCCGCTGTATGACTATGCGCCGGATGTGCGCGTGGTCGGCGATTACGTGTATTTCAGCGCATCCCGTCGTGGCACGATCTGCGATTTTTACCGCACGAAAGATATCTTAAACGGTCCGTTTGAGCGTATTCCGGGAACCTTCGATTTCTGGGATCCGAACCTGTTTCTTGATGATGACGGAAAGCTCTATTTTTACTGGGGATGCAATAACGTGACTCCGATCTGGGGTGTGGAGCTTGAACCGGAGACGATGGTTCCAAAGACCGAGAGAAAAGAACTGATCTACGGTCAGCCGGAAAAAAATCGGATACGAGCGCGTCGGAGAAAATCATTCCAAAATGCCGCTGAGTGAAGAAGAAGCTGTTGAAAAATTCAAAGAATTTCTGAAAGCACAGGGAAAAGATGCGGATCATCTGACGGAGGAGCAGATCGGGTTTGCCAAAATTATGTTCAGTCAGAGACCGTTCATCGAGGGCGCATGGATGACGAAGCATGACGGAACCTATTACCTCCAGTATGCCGGCCCGGGAACGGAATACAACGTTTACGGTGACGGTGTTTACGAGAGTGATTCCCCGCTTGGCCCGTTCCGTCTGGCAAAGAACAATCCATATTCCTATAAACCGGGTGGATTCCTGCGCGGTGCAGGCCACGGTTCGACGATGGAAGACCGCTATGGAAACTGGTGGCATACCGCGACAATGCAGATCAGCAAAAACCACGATATGGAGCGTCGCGTCGGCATCTGGCGGGCAGGTTTCGACAAAGATGGTGTCCTGTTCTGTAATCAGCAGTTCGGCGACTGGCCGATGGCGGTGGAGCAGGCAAAAGAAGACCCATGGGCAAAACCGGAGTGGTATCTCTTAAGCTATCAGAAAGCAATGACGGCATCGTCCTCGGAAGAAGGCAGAGAACCGTCGTTTGCGACAGATGAAAATATCCAGACCTGGTGGCGCGCAGCCGGAAATCAGCCGGGTGAGTGGATTTCGATGGATCTTGGTGAGGTAAAAGATGTCCGCGCCGTACAGATCAATTTTGCAGATGACAAAATCGATGCACCTCTGCCGGGCGAGCGTCAGGGCGAACGATATATCGACCCGAGCCAGCATAAGACCAGATGGCTGCTTGAGGCATCCGCCGATGGAACAAACTATTTTGTTCTGGCAGATAAATCAGACGCAGAAACCAATTTGCCGCACGATTTCATCGTAAAAGAAGAGGGTGTACAGATCCGTTATCTGAAACTCACTGTTTTTGAAGTGCCGTACAACCAGAATCCATGCATCTCCGGTCTTCGTGTTTTCGGCCTCGGCAACGGCGAAAAACCATCCGCACCGCAGTACCAGGCAGAGCGGACCGGAACTATGGATATGCGCATCACCATCGAGCCACAGACAGACGCTGTCGGATACAACGTCCTCTGGGGTTTTGCACCGGACAAGCTGTATCACAGCTGCATGACCTTTATGCCGGAGCAAAATATTGGAGCGCTGGTAGAAGGCGAAACGGTGTATGTGAGAGTCGATGCGTTTAATGAAAATGGAATTACGGAAGGAACCGTAAGGCCGCTTGCATGATACAATTATATTGAAAAAGCAGAAAAACAGCTCAGGTGCTCTTTGGAGAAATGAACATTAGAAATAAACGGATTGAACATAAGGAGTATTTATGGAAATACATGAATTACAGCAATTGCTGTCAGAAATGTCATTACAGGAAAAAATAGGACAGATGGTGCAGCTCACCGGTGTATACTTCGATAAAGAGGCAGTACTCACCGGTGTTGTTGGCGAACAGTTACCACCGGAATGGATCATTCAATATGCCGGTTCAGTGCTTGGAGTGATCGGTAAAGATAAAATTTATGATATTCAGAGCAGATATATGGAACAGCATCCCCATCATATTCCGCTTCTTTTTATGGCAGATGTTATCCATGGATGTCGGACGATTTTTCCGATTCCGTTGGGGCAGGCGTGTTCATTTCATCCGGAACTGGTGTCTGAGGCGGCTTCTATAGCTGCCTTGGAGGCATCTTCAGAAGGGCTCAGAGCAACATTTTCTCCTATGATTGATGTTTCAAGAGATCCCAGATGGGGAAGGATGATGGAATCCTTTGGAGAAGATCCATATGTAAATGGGATCATGGAAAAGCAATGGTAGATGGCTATCAGCAGAAAGATGATGCCGGAATAGCGGCATGCCTGAAGCATTTTGCGGGTTATGGGGCAGTGAATGCAGGAAGGGAATATAATGATGTTGAAATATCCCAGCGGACATTTCTGGAACAGTATGTAAAACCTTTCCGTATGGCATTAAAAGCAAAGCCTGCTATGGTCATGACAGCTTTTAATGCTATTGACCGTAAACCGATAAGCGGAAATAAGGAACTTCTTAAAGGGCTTCTGCGGGATAAGGAAGGATTTGAGGGAACTGTAATTTCAGATTGGGGCTCCATAGGTCAGCTGGAAGAACAGGGAGTGGCAGCTGATATGGAAGAAGCAGCAATCCAGGCTTCAGAAGCCGGTGTAGACATTGATATGATGAGTCCTGCTTATATGCTGTGTCTGGAAAAACTGGTAGAAAGCGGAAAAATCCCGGAAGCGTTTGTTGATGAAAGTGCATTCCGGGTCCTGATGATGAAAAATCAGCTTGGGCTTTTTGAAAATCCGTTTGCCGGTCTTGGAAAGAGTGGAAAACTGACTTTGTATAACCGGGAAAAGGCATATCAGCTGGCGGGCGAAAGCTGTGTCCTTTTGAAAAATGAAAAGCTGCTGCCATTAAGCAGGAAGAAGAAAGTTATCTGGGCAGGTCCTTATACAGCGTCAAGAGAACTATTAAGCCGCTGGTCAATTTTTGGAGAACATGAGGCAGTTGAAACAATAGAAGATGTTTTGCAAAAAAAGCAGATAGAAGCAGAATGTATTACAGGATGCAATATTCTTTCTGATGAAGAGTGTAAGGTATGGCAGGTGGAACAGGAATTGTCTGACAAGCCAAGGGATGAGCAGTGGCTGGAAACGATAACCCATGAAGATACGGTTGTATGTGTACTGGGTGAACATGAGTCCCAGTCAGGAGAGGCTGCCAGCAGGGCATTTCTGACTTTGCCGGAGGAACAGCAGGTGTTATTTGAAAAAATAGCAGAACGTACAAGTAATATTGTGACTGTGGTAATTACAGGAAGACCATTGGACCTGCGGAGGATATCGGAAAGATCCAAGGCTGTCATTATGGCATGGAGACCCGGCACTATGGGAGCTGAAGCAATCATAGATATTGTGTATGGCAGAATAAACCCTTCCGGCAAATTAGCTGTGAGTATCCCATGGTGTGTGGGACAGGTGCCCATAAGCTACTGGGATGTAAAAACCGGGCATGTGCTTACTGCAGATAACCTGGAGAACCGTTTCACCAGCAGATATATGGATATTCCCAATACACCATTATATCCATTTGGTTTTGGATTATCCTATACAGAGTTTGATGTTTCGGATGTTGAAGTTCGGATGGAACAGGACAAAAGAGTGCATGTACATTGTAAGGTAAGTAATACAGGCAATATTGCGGGGGCAGAGGTCGTTCAGTGTTATTACGAAACATTACATGCATCTGTGGTGCGTCCGATGAAAGAGCTTGTCCGTTTTCAGAAAGTCTTTCTGGATCCGGGAGAAAAGAAGGATGTAGATTTCTTTATTGACCAGGAAGAATTCTCATATTATGGCAAAAACATGGAAACCGTCAGCAGCGGAATGAAACTGCGTATCAGTATTGGAAACAGTAGTGACCACCTTGTTTCTGAGAACATTATACAAGCATAGGAGAAAAGAGACATGAAAGATTTTGAAAAGGATTTGATTTATGGCGAAACGGTGTATGTGAGAGTCGATGCGTTTAATGAAAATGGAATTACGGAAGGAACCGTAAGGCCGCTTGCATGATACAATTATATTGAAAAAGCAGAAAAACAGCTACAGGTGCAGAAATGCACTTGAGCTGTTTTGACGTTAGGCATATCAACGTCTAGCGTAAAAGCCTTTTTCAGACACGCTCTAGGATACGGAGAAACGTCGGTGCAGTATTAGAAGAACCACATGCCTGCACGTCAGAAGAAAAAATCAGTCATTGGAGTGATGCACTTTTTTGTGCTCGTTGCATTGGTCCCTGTATTGTTTTGGCGTGAGTTCGTTTACTTTTTTAAACATTTCAATAAAAGCGCGGGAACTGGAAAACCACTTTCTTCTGAAATATCAGGAATAGAAGAAGTCGTAGTTTCAAGGAGGTGGGTCGCATGGTCTAATCGGAGCGAAGAAAGATAGACATTAAAATTGCGACCTGTTTTTTGGCAAATATTCTGGAAAAATAGGTCGGATTGAAGCCAAAATGTTCGGAAACACTTTCTAGAGTGATATGTTCTCTATAATGTGCTGCCAGATATTCGGTAAAAGAAATCGAATCCTCTAATTTGGATCAGGGGGGGGGGTAGTACAAGTCGGAGCAGCCATGCTTTCAGAGAGAAGGATATGCAAAAATTTGGAGAACACAGGCATTCATCCCAAGGAGATCAACCGATTTTTTCGGATCGTGAATATCGGTAGATATCCATAAGAAGTTCTATGATTTCTTTCCGATGTCTGTTCACAACATCCTGTTCTATAATAGGGTAGTTTTTACTATCTGGGTTAAAAAAAAGCTGTATGATAGAGACAGGAACAAGCACTGCAAATCCTAGAAAGGAGGCAGAAACTTCAAGTGACTTATGAATAACATTTGGGTTCACAAAAAGAAAATCATTATCTTTTGCATAAGTCATAGTAGAGCCGATTTCACAGCGCAGTGTTCCCGAAATAGAACAGTTAAATTCAAAACTGTTATGCCAGTGAAAATGCGGTGCTGAATTTACATCTTTAGGTTTTTCTAACTGAATCCAGTCAGAATGAAATACCTTGCAAAAGCGTCCGTCATACAAATTGATTGGTTCATATTCGATAATTTCCATATGCTTTGCCCTCTTTTGAATTGTAGATTAACCATGAATAAAAAAGGAAAAATGATCACATACCATAAAGATTGCACAATAACATATTAATCGAAATTCGTTAAAAAGTCTATAAAAAAGTGATATAAAGTAAAAATACTGTATAGATTAGATAAGAAAGCGTCTTGAGAAAAGATAAAAAAAGTATAAAAATAGATTATAACAAAAACGAACTTTTCTAAAGGAGGAAAAGAGATGAAAAGAAAAACATTAGCAGTTTCACTATCAGCAATCCTTGCAGCATCCATGCTTTTTGGATGCGGAAGCAATTCCAAAAGTGGGGATACAAAGAGTTCTTCTGACAATGGCAGTGCCAGCGCCAGCGCATCTGAAGCATCCAACGCAGGCTCAGATGCTTCTGGTTCAGGTATCCAGTACGATGGAGACGATGTAACGATTACCTATTGGCATACACATGGTGATTCAGAGGAAGAGGTTCTTGTAGATACCATTATTCCTGAGTTTGAAAAACAGTATCCAAATATTCATGTTGATGCTGTAAGAATGCCATACGATGGATTGATGCAACAGATTATTACCAGCCTTTCCAGTGGAACAGGCCCGGATCTGATGCGAATGGATATTATCTGGGTTCCAGAACTTGCTGAGATGGGAGCACTTGCAGCAGTTGATGATCTGGAAGGATTTGCAGATCTGAAAGATAATCTGTACGAAGGACCGCTGAGTACTAATTATTACAATGGAAAATATTATGGATTGCCATTGAACACAAACTGTCTGTCAGGCGTTTACAGTAAGACCATGATGGAGGAACTGAATATTGACAGTATTCCGACAACTTACGATGAAGTTGTTGCATTGAAGGACAAGCTTGGCTCAGATCAGTATCTGATCGCATGCGAGGGGGCAAACTCTTGGGCTATGGCTCCATTGTTTCATTCTCTGGGCGGCGTTTATACCAATGAGGACTATACGAAAGCATCTGGTTATGTCAACAGTGAAGATAGTGTAAAGGCACTGGAGACTATCGTTGAGTGGTATGATGAAGGAATTATTGGACCTTGCTTCACAGGTGGAAAGCCGGATGCAGCAAATGGTCTTTACGATGGAAATTATCTGTTTAGTTATCAGGGTCCATGGTTCTTCACAAATGATGATGAAGAAAATCTGGCAAAAGTAGAAGTAGGACTTCTGCCGGCTGGTAAAGCCGGATCTCTTACCGTTAACGGTGGCGAGGATCTGGTTATGTTTGAGAGTAGCGATAAGAAAGAAGCATCCTGGGTATTTGCAATGTTCTTAATGAGTGAATTCTCTCAGACAGCACAGGCTGTAGGCGGTGGACATCTGATCCCGACTGTAAAAACAATTGCCGAATCTGAAGAAGTACAAGCAGTACCGAATATGAGTACGTATATTGAACAGCTTGAGGGAGCTGTATCCCGTACCCCATCTCCGGCATGGGAGAAAATTTCAGATAAACTCTCTGTAGCATTCCAGAGCGCAGTTCTTCATGAGGATACGGCACAGTCCGCACTCGATAAGATTGCTCCGGAACTGGATGCATTGCTTGCAGGTGAGGCATCATAATTCAAGAAAGATGAAACAAATTTCCACAGGCTTTCTTGCCTGTGGAAAATTTGTTTATAGGGCGATAAAAAGCAGCCCGGAAGGTATCTGTTATGAAAAAAACCTTTATCAGAAAGATTTTCCAAAGGTCTGAAACAATGGTTGGCCGTTTTGCCCTTCCTTGCAGTGGGAATGACCTTATTTATTGTCTTTGTATTATATCCACAAATTAAGAATATTTATATTGCACTAACAAATTATAGCATTATGCCAGGTTCGGAAAATACATTTGTTGGAATAAGTAATTTTGCTAAAATGTTCAAAGATATTTCAACAAAAGGATCTGATGCCTATTTTTTCTGGATTGCATTTCGAAATAATATTTTAGCAGTTCTGGTTACTGTGCCAGGACAGTTGGTTCTTGGCCTGATCGTTGCTGTTTTGATTCATAACCTGAAAACAGGAAAAAATGTATATAAAGTACTCTTATATATTGCAGTTATTTGTGACTGGGTTGTTTTCTGTAATATCATTGATTATATTTTCCAACCGGATGAAGGAAGTCTTGTAAACTACTGTCTGACTACCATCGGAATCTTAAAAGAGCCGGTAGCATGGTTGAAGAATACATGGACAGGAAACTTTGTTATCTGGATCTGCTCAATCTGGAAGGGCTATGGCTGGGTTATGATCATTTACACCGCCGGTCTTCTTGGAATCCCATCAGATCAGTATGAAGCTGCAACGATGGATGGAGCCAATGCGGTTCAGAAATTCTTCCACGTTACACTTCCTGGATTAAGAGGAACTACGCTTTATCTACTGATTAATCTGATTAACGGTGCAATGAATATCTTTATTCAGGTGTTCCTGTTGACAAAAGGAGATCCGCTCGGAACAACAGATGTTGTTATGGATTATATTTACCGGAGGGCGTTCAATTATTTCGATTTTGGGTATGCGGCCGCTTGTGGTATTGTCATGGGTATTGTTGTATTTGTTATTTCCATGGGACTGAAGAAATTCCTTCGCTATGGTGAAAATCTTTAAGGAGGAGAGCAGCAATGAAGAAAAAGAAAATAATTAGTCAGATCTGTATTCATGTGATTTTAGTAGCGTTGACAGCAATATGCCTTCTTCCTTTTTTGTCAATGATTTCGACTTCATTTATGAAGGTAAAAGGTGTTTTGCCGAACGAGCCAATTTTATTTCCGAATTTTCCACTTTATCTGGAAAACTATGTAAAAGCGTGGACTGCAAACCATTTTCAGACGTACTTTTTCAACACACTATACGTGTCTGTAGTGGGCCTTATCGTAAATCTGTTAATTTCGATCACGATGGCATATTCTTTCTCACGATTCCAGTTTCCAGGAAAGGAGCCTATTTTTAACTTGCTGTTGCTCACAATGATGATTCCGGCACAGCTGGCTATGATCTCCCAGTACACTGTTTTAAACGGATTGAAACTGATTGATACCTATAAAGGAATTTGGCTGCTGTGGGGAGGCACTTGTGTGGCAGGAAACACCTTCTTCTATAGAGGTTTTTTTGAAGCAGTGCCGAAAGAGCTGGAAGAGTCCATGTACCTTGATGGTGCAACCAGGTTTCAGACCTTGTTACATTGCATTATTCCGTTAAGTAAACCGGCAATTGCAACACAGGCAGTATTGGCGTTTAATGGATACTGGTCGAACCTATTTGATATTCTTACCTTTACAAAATCGACAAACAAGAGAACACTTTCCGTTGCACTGCAACTGTTCCGTGGACAGTATACGACGAACTATGGCCTGATGTTTGCTGCCAGTGTTATTGTTATTATTCCGATTATTGTATTGTTTGTTATTTTTCAGAAACAGTTTATGCAGCAGGGCATTACGGACGGTTCCATAAAAGGATAATATCGGATTCTCTGCAAAATTTCAGCCGGGAGGTGAAGTATGATTACAACTAGAAAAAAACAGTCGTTTGGTATTGCAGCAGTTGAACTTGGTGCACCGGTTTCGGCAGTACCTTCCATTCCTGTGAATTTAAATGAATGGGAACATGCGGTGTTAATGGACACATTTTACAGTGCAGGCGGAAGAGAGACCGTTTCAAGTACAAATCTACGGATGATGTGGGATCAGAAAAATCTGTATCTGTATCTGATTTGCTATGAAAAAGAGGCAAGGGTTTCCCGTCCGTCTGATGAAAATGTGCTGAAAACAGAATGGATGCTTCGCAAAGATAAGATAGAAATTGCATTGAGCAGCGGAAATTTTGGAGAGCGAGACTACGCAGTATTTTGTGCAGACACAGAGAAACAGGCGGGAGCCAGGACGGAAAAGGGAATGACCTATTTCGGTGGCGATAAAGCAATTTTAAATGATTACTTTACCGAAAAAAAGTGATGCGGTAAAAACAGAAATCCCATCATGGAAATATACATGCAAAATCGCTGTAGAAAAAAATCTGTTGGCGTGTCATGTTTGGAATCCCATGGGAGCTGTTCGGTGGATTTCCGGAAAAATATTTTAAGTTTCAGGTTTACCGGAAAAAGAATCAGACCAGTGAAGTGTTGGCTTTGAATCCGTTGGATTTAAATGCAAATTACGAGTCCAGATTTGATTTTGATCCGGAAAGCTTTATTGAGTGCACACCTGGAGGAACACCGCAGGTTATCTATTCCAACAGTGCTTGCGTGATCCTACCGGATGGAACGATGCATTGGCAGCGGCCGGCGACACTGGAATGGCCATCTATAAATGAGCGGGTTGAGATTATGCATTTGCAGAAATCGCTGACACCGACAACACCGGATGAATTGCCAGATCGGATTATAACCGTACAAAGATGGCAGGATGTGTTAATGTTGGAAGGAATGGATTTCTTCCCAAATGCACGATGTGAAAACTCTTTTGATAAAGTGGATCCTTGGGTACAGAGACGTCTCTGCAACGAAGCACTTCGAAAAGGAGATACTGCGACAGCCTGCAGAGAACTGGATGTCTTGATTGGCTATTTCCGAACGCTCACGGCATGGTGGTATGCAGATCACACACTTGGAGATGCAGACGAAGACAACTGGATTGGATTCACACATCTGAAATCTGTTTCAGATCAGGGGAATAAGATCGTATTAAAGTACGAATATGGTTTGAACACCTGCGATGCCGTATTGATTCCACAGAATCGTGGTTTTCGCATTTTATACAAGAGAAAAAGGAGATTTTGACAGCGAAGCAGTTTCGTATACATTTTCAGAAATAGAGGGAGAATATCAGATCAAAACAGCACATTCTGTGATTGTGATTACAGCGGGAGATGATTGGAAAATCTGTGCAGATGAAAAATTTGTATTGGATGCAGATAACTTCAAGCTCTATGATTATGCAGGAAGCAAAGGTTTCGATGTGTGCCAACCACTTCAGGAAAGAGAAATGGTGTATGGATTCGGCGAACGATTTGATACTGTAAACCAGAGAGGTCGGGTACTTTCTTTGTGGCACAGAGATGCATTTGAAGGTTGTAATTGTTCTATTGGAAATCAGTCCTACAAAAATGTATCATTTTTACACTCTACAAAAGGTTACTCTTTGTTTATTAACAGTTTTTACAGAATTAGAGCAGATATTGGAAGAGTCAGTAAAGGGCTTCGAATCACAACAGCAGGACCCAAAGCAGATATTTATGTTTTTACGGGAAGCGTCTTAGAAAACATGGAGGAATATACAGCCTTAACCGGAAAACCGCTGCTTCCGCCTGCGTGGGTGTTTGAACCGTGGGCCGGCGGTGGGGTAGGCAGATGGATGGACGGACCGACGCACGATGTAATCCAGGAGATGGAAGGTGTTGTACGGAAGTTTAAAAATCTTGATATCCCACATTCTGGCCTGTATGCAGAGGGTGCTGGTTGGAAATGGGAAGACCATTACAACAAAGAAGAAATTTATAAGATTGCTGCGTTTACAAAACAACAGAAGATGCGGGTTTTTTCGTGGCAGTTTTCACATCTGGATATGGAGCAGGCAAAGGAACTTCTGCCGAACTGTGCGGAAGAAGATCTGCCAATTACAAGAACGCCGGGTTATCATGGAGAAAAAGTTCTTCCATGTGCTATTGATTTTTCACATCCAAGAGCAGAGGAACTTCTGGAAAACCAATGGCATGATCGAATGGATGCAGGTTTTGATGGAACTATGGTGGATTTTGGAGAAATCATTCCAGATGAAGCAGTGTTTTACGATGGTCGTACGGGAGATGAAATGCACAACGCTTACGCGCTGGATTATACAAAAGCGTATCGAAAACTCTTTGAAAAATATAAAGGAGAAGATCACGTGCTGTTTTCAAGATCTGCGGCAGCGGGTGTTCAAAAGTATTCCTGCCAGTTTGGTGGAGACCAGCTTTCAAGCTTTAGAGGCCTGACTTATGCAATGAATGGAGGTCTGACACTGGCGGCTTCCGGTTTTCCATTCTGGGGTGTTGATGCAGGAGGTTATTCAGGATTTGCAGACGAAGAAACGTATCTCCGTTGGACGGAATTTGCAGCCTTCTCACCGATTATGCGTTTCCATGGAGTGACCCCAAGAGAGCCGTGGGTTTACAGTCGATATGCAGTGTCTGTTTATAAATTTTATGCATGGCTAAGAGAAAATCTTCTGAAATATTCGGTTCATACAGCGGAAGAGGCACATAAAACAGGCATACCAATGATGAGACCGTTGCCAATGGTATTTCCTAAGGATAAAGAGGCTGTCTATTGGGAAGATGAATATTTTTATGGTTCAGATCTGTTAGCTGCTCCGGTTCATCAAGAAGGGGAACAGAGAAGAATTTACTTCCCAGCAGGAAGATGGATCAATTTGTTGGATTTCAGAAAGATGGTTGGTGGAAACCGAATTCTTCAGGTGGATGTTCCAATTGACAAAATTCCTGTTTATATTCGGGAAGGAGCGTGCATTCTGTCTGTTATGAATGGAGAATTGCAGCTTGGACAAAGCATGACATATGAAAAAAAGAATACAGTTCTTATGAGACCGAGCTTTAAATGAAACCTCAGGCAAACGGTATGCGGATGGAAAAGAAATTGAATACAATATTTTGGGCCAAACGGGTGAAGATTTCTTTATGCTTCGCCATGCATCCGAGACAGAATTTATTGTTCTTCTTGGTTTTGACAGAAAGCCAGAAAGTCTGGAGTTGAATGGAGTTTCTCTTTCAGAGAGTGCATCCTTGAATGCATTGAATTATGGCTCCGGTTGGTATTGGAGAGAGGATGCAGCAGTTGTTGTCAGTGTTCCGAAATTGAAAAAAACAGAAATCCATGTAATTCATAAAGAACAATAGTATCAAAATGACGAAGTGATCCCTGCGAAGATTCTTGAGAGAAAAGCCCCGTCTTCGGTTTAAGTTTCGAAGAGGGACTTTCTCAAAAACAAATCGAAACATTTCATGAAAGAG
>ENA-OQEL01000277-OQEL01000277.1-human-gut-metagenome-genome-assembly--contig:-NODE-277-length-19737-cov-3.191688_pt1 | contig 19737 bp, 24 predicted proteins | sample MGYA00242796_ERZ504637 | MGnify/ENA primary metagenome ERZ504637 (study PRJEB26092, sample SAMD00036306) | human gut metagenome | host: Homo sapiens | study: EMG produced TPA metagenomics assembly of... | reverse complement strand
TGACCCGCTTTCTGCGGTGGGAGCCGCACAAAAACGCGCTGGAGACCGTAGGTCTGTGGCGGCATGGGCCACCCTTTACCCGAACCGGACTACTACCAGTGGGCCATTGTGGAAAAGGCTTCCGGGCAGGTGTTTGGCAGCATCAGCATCTTCAATGCTCTGCTCGGTGACCCGGCACGAAAGCTCTCTGGCCGCAACAGGACTGCACAGACGGCATCTGGGAAGCAGGCTACTGCATCGGGAAGCACTGGTGGAACCATGGTTTTGCAACCGAAGCTTTAAAAGCAGCAGTAAACTACTGGTTTGAGAATACAGACGGCGGCTGGCTCACCTGCTGCCACGCAAAAGAGAACCCTGCCAGCGGCCGGGTAATGGAAAAAGCCGGTTTTGTGTACCACCACGACACCGTTGATCACAAGTTTGACGGCACACCGGTGGAGTGCAGAAGCTATCTGCTGACAAGAGAACGATATAACAGAAAGGACTTACTTTGAGCGAACTTTACGATATTTTGGTAGAAACACCCCCGACGAAGGTCATTCTGCTGGCGCTGGATCAGGGCCTGTGGGACTGCGAGCGCAGCCTTGCAGAGCTTTCCGCCCTGTGCGAAGCAAACCACATGGAAGCCGTGGCACAGGTGACCCAGAAGCGCCAGACCCCAGAGACCGGCACCGTGCTGGGCAGCGGCAAGCTGGAGGAAGCATCCCTTGCCGCCGAAACGCTGGGCGCGGAATGCGCCGTATTTGACGGTGAACTGACCGGCAGCCAGATCCGCAACATCTCCAATGCGCTGGGCGGACTGGAAGTGATCGACCGCACCATGCTGATCCTTGAAATTTTCCGCAGCCGCGCCGTCACCAACGAGGGCAAGCTGCAGACCGAACTGGCCTTGCTGCGCTACCGCCTGCCCCGTCTGCAGGGCATGGGCGAAGCGCTCAGCCGTCAGGGCGGCGGTGGCGGCGGCGGCGGTGGTGCCCGCCGCGGTGCCGGTGAGACCAAGCTGGAACTGGACCGCCGCCATGTGCATGCCCGCATCGATGCGCTGGCTGAAAAGCTGGCCGAAATGGAAAAGCGCCGGGGCGAGAGCCGCAAGGCCCGTGCCAAGACCGGGATGCCGGTGGTCAGCCTTGTAGGCTATACCAACGTGGGCAAATCCAGCCTGATGAATGCTCTGTGCGGCCCCAGCGTAGCGGAAGCGGACATGCTGTTCGCCACACTGGACCCCACCAGCCGCAAGCTGATACTGCCCAGCGGCATGGCGGTGCTGCTGGTGGACACGGTGGGCTTTGTGTCCCGCCTGCCCCACAATCTGGTGGAAGCCTTCAAGTCCACGCTGGAAGAAGCGGCATGGTCGGACGTGATCATCCGTGTGGCAGACGCAGGCGATGAGCAGCGGGAAGAGCAGCTGGCCGTCACGGACGAGGTTCTGGACGGGCTGGACTGTGCGGACATCCCCCGCCTGACCGTCTACAACAAGTGCGATAAGCCGGGTGCCATGAGCTTTGACCCGGACATCCTGCTCACCAGTGCCAAGACCGGCTACGGTCTGGACACCCTGCTGGCAAAGCTGGACGAGGTGCTCAGCGACCGGGTGCACACCTTAAAGGTGCTGCTGCCCTACGATAAACTGGGCCTTGCCGCCCCCATGCGAGAGCGCGGCAGCGTGCAGGTGGAGGAATACCGGGAGGACGGGCTGTATCTGGAGGGCATCGTCAAGACGGAAGACCTGCACTGCTTTGAAGGGTATCTGGTCTGATAGGCGTACACGATCTAAATCGCCTCCGCTGTGCTCCGGCTATCATCAGCGGAATAATATTTTGAGATAGAACAAGCCCGGAAAGTCTGCGGACTTTCCGGGCTTGCATTTTCACGGGCGGGGTCGCAGCCGAAAGCAGCTGCTCTATGGGTCGAGTACATTGTCTGCCACTGCTTTTTTCAAAAAGAAAAAATCCCCAACAAACACAAAAACCCGCCTGGCAGCGGGCTTTTGTGTATAGAGGGGTGGGAAAGTATATAAAGTGGTGAATCTCAAATTCAAAGCGGCAGGCGCTTTCTGTTCTGCGCTGCCTTGCATGATGTATTATACCCCTTTTTGTTTTCTTGTCAAACAAAATTTTCCGGTTTTGCTTTAAATTAAGTCTTTACTTTTTCGATAAAACTTTATATAATTAACGCAAAGCAAAGCAAAAGCAAAATTTTTTGGCTTTTGTATGTTTGCACCAACAAATAAAAACTTTACTTTCGAAAAAAATTTTATACAATCCAACATATTTTCAAAAAGGAGTATTCCCCATGGATGATCTGGATCGTAAGATTCTCTCCCTGCTGGCAAAGAACGCACGGATGCCGGTCAAGGAGATCGCCGAGCAGGTATCGCTGACCAGTCCTGCTGTTTCCAGCCGCATTCACAAGCTGGAAACGGATGGCATCATCAGCGGCTACACCGTCACCCTGAACCGCCCCGCTGACCGGATGTATGTGGATGCCCTCATCAGCCTTTCGGTAGCACCTTCCAAGCAGGATGCCTTTCTGGAGCTGCTGCAAAGCAGCAAGGAAGTGCTGCAGTGCTACCACGTCACGGGTGCATACACCTTCCTTGTCAAGGTGAGCTGCGGCAGCATGCCCCAGCTGGAACACCTGATCCTGCAGTTCCAGAAGCTGGGCACCACCAGCACCCAGATCATCCTTTCCACGCCGGTGAACCACGGCGAGCTGGATGCCCTTATGCTGTAACGCTGTTCATAAAATAGTTACGTTTGCGGTGCAATTCTGCCGGGGTGTTCTTTCGTATTATGGATAGCAGGCGCAAAACAGCACACAATAGCTTCAAAACCGCTGCGCCCGCTTTCACACGAAGATTTTCACACACGAAAGGACTTCATTTATGAAACGTATCATTGCTTCCCTGCTTGCCGGTCTGTGCCTGCTTGCTCTGGTGGGCTGCTCTGCCGGCAGCAAGGCCGACTCTGCCACCCCGAAGGACTACTCCCAGATCATCCACGATGCCCGCACCGACGAGGACAACGAATACGATATGATCTTTACCAAAGGTGAGGACGGCAAATTCACCGCCATCGACGGCTACAGTGCCGAGTATGAGGCCGACCAGCTGAATGACGAGCTGAAAGACATCGTGTTCCCCCTGCTGGGCCTTGAGGACGGCAGCTACGAGAGCTTTGCTGCCTCTGTTTCCTCCATGATGGTGCGCAGCTACGCCGTTGCCATCGTAAAGCCAGCCGAGGGCAAGACCGATGCTGTGAAAGCCGCACTGGAAGCCTATGTGCAGAGTGAGCAGCAGTCCATGGAGCACTACCTTGAGGATCAGTATCTGGTCGCCAAGGCGGCCACCGTCACCGTAGCTCCCACCGGTGAGGTGGTTCTGGTGTGCGCCGAGGATCACGACACCATTCTTTCCAACATCGAGAAAGCCCTTGCCGCATAATTTTTGCCCTGCCGAAGCCGCATCCTGTCGGGATGCGGTTTCTTTTTGTGTGCAGATATGCTATACTGTTCCCGTGAACTTGCACTGAAATACAGGAGTATTTATGTATAAAGCGACTATCGTGATCCCGAATATCAACGGCAAGGGCTGGCTGAAGGATTCTATCGAGTCGGTCTATGCCCAGACCGAACAGAACTTCCGGCTCATTGTGGTGGACAACGGTTCCACCGACGAAAGTCTGGAGCAGGCCCGCAGCTATTGCAGCCGCGAAAATTTTCACCCTCATCGAAAACGGCACCAATACCGGCTTTTCCCATGCAGTGAATCAGGGCATTGCGCTGGCGGACAGTGAATATGTGGTGCTGTTCAACAACGATGCCTTTGCCGAACCCCGGTGGCTGGAAGAGCTGATCCGCACCGCTGAGACCGACCCGAAAATCTTTGCAGTGCAGAGCCTGATGATCCGCCACTTCGACCGGGAGCTGGCCGACGACGCGGGCGATTATGTCACCTGGATGGGCTTTGCCTGCAAGACCGGCGATGGCCGCCGCGCAAGCCGCTACACCCGGCAAAAGCGCATCTTCTCGGCCTGCGGCGGTGCGGCGCTCTACCGCAAGAGCATTCTGGACGAGATCGGCAATTTTGACGAGAACTTCTTTGCCTACTTTGAGGATGTGGACCTGAGCTGGCGCGCCAACAATGCAGGCTATAAAAACCTGCTCTGCCCCACCGCCAAGTGCTACCACATCTGCGGTGCCAGCACCGGCGCGGTGAAGTACAACGCCTTCAAAAGCCAGCAGAGCGGCCGCAACAGCATCCTGCTGCCGCTCAAGAACGAACCGCTGCTGATGCTGATTTTAAACTTCATCCCGCTGGCCGTGGGCTACCTGCTCAAGTGCTACAAGTTCCACAAACAGGGCTTTGGCGAGGCATGGGACAAGGGGATGCACGAAGCCTTTGCCCTGCTGAAAAGCGGCAGGCTGGGCAAGCGGCCTTTCCGCCTGAAGGATCTGCCCAACTACATCCTGATGGAGCTGTGGATGATCTGGAACATGGTGCCGTACCTGTGGTACCGGCTGGTGATCGTAAAATTTGACCTCAAATAAAAAATACCGGATACGAAGCATCTGCCTTGTATCCGGTAATTTTTGTTTTGTATTATGCCGCCGGGCTGGCTGTGCCTTTCGTCCGCCTGTGCCTCGGTGCTGTCGGCGGGCTGTTCCTCCGCCTGTGTATCCACGCCCTCGTCTGCAGCGGTGCTGTCTGCCTCAGCCGAAGCAGAATCCGAACCGGCTGCTGCAAGAATGGCATCCTGCACATCGCTTTCTGCCATGGGTTCCGGCACATTCGCGGCCGGTGTGCTTTCCGTGCTCTCGGCCTTGGTCTCGCTCTCGGTCAGGCCGGTGAGATACCAGCTGCCGCTCTGGCGCTCGAACAGATAATCCATGTACTTGGTGGGCGTATCCGAAGACACATTGATGATGCTGTCGTCCGTGCTGGTGGTGGGGATATAGCCCACGGTCACATGCAGCTTGCCGCTGCGCTTGAACAGCTTGGTCACGACTGCGCGGTAGTAGCCCACCGTGCCGGTGACCGGAATCTTATAGCACTGGGTGGCATCGTCAAACTCGATAGTCATATCCTCCATCTCAAAGCTGCGGTGGGTCAGCTTGAAGCCGGGGCCAAGCAGCTTTGCAAGGTAGGCATCCACATCCAGCGAGGGCAGCAGCAGCTGTTCGGTGTCGGGGTCGGTATTGTAGTTGTCGAAGCCGCCCTGCGTTTCCTGAATATTATAGATGCAGCCCCACACCGCAGCTTCGCGCAGAGTCAGGTCGTCGATGTTCTCAATGCCGTCAAATGGCATGGGGTCAAACAGCACAAGCCCTTCCAGCTTATCTTCATATTCCTGCTTTTGGGCGGTATCATCGAACAGGTTCGCCACCGCGCCCACACCGGCCCGCAGCACGGTAACAAAGCCCACGATCACCAGAATGGCAACCAGAAAGCCCAGTGCCTGCCGCCCGCGGCGGCGCTGCATCCGGGCATGTTCTTCAGGGGTAATATAATGTTTCATAGTTGTTTTATCTCCCAGGGGTTCTCAAATGCTACAGTGTCCAGTATACCACATACCGGCCCATTGGTGCAAAACTATGCCCGTGGTTTTTTTGTGAAAAGCGCATTCCTTATTCCCATGTCTTCCACACATCGGGCTGGTAGCCCACGGTGGCCTTGCGGCCATTGCGTACAATGGGCGTTAAAAACAGCTGCTGGTTCTCAAATAGCTTGTCCTCCTTCTGCCAGTCCACCAGTGCGTCCAGAAGTGCAAGGGTCTGCTTGTCTCGCATTGGGATTCACCAGCTTTTCCCAGCCGCCAAGAGCGCGGGCCACGTTCTCGAACTCGCCGCGGCTCATCTCTTTTTCCTTGAGGTCAATCATCTGGAACTTGATGCTGCGCTCCTTGAAATAGCGCTGGGCCTTTTTGGTATCAAAGCACTTGCTTGTGCCAAAGATCTGAATATTCATGGTCTGTACCCTCCTGAATTTTTATTGTACCACATCCTGTGCCCTCTGCATAGGCATAATTCGCAGCCGGATGGGCCATACTGCCCCGCAGGCATTATCAGAAGGAGGTTTTTCTATGAACGCATATGTTGACCCTGATCTGTGCATTGGCTGCACCCAGTGCGCCGGGCTTTGCCCCGCCGTATTCCAGATGGAAGGCACGCTGGCCGTGGCCCAGCCCGGGCCGATCCCACCGGAGGAGGTGCCGCAGGCTGTGGACGCAGCCAACGCCTGCCCGGTAAGCGCGATCCGCATCGAGGAGTAAGAGGGAAGGCCGTCAACCATGTTGGCGGCTTTCTCTCTTTTTTACGCAAAAATCCCCCGCTGGGCACGGTTTTGTGGTATAATGCAGAATGTGTAATAATGCAATGGAGGAACACGACTATGCGTTTACTGGTCATTGACGGCAACAGCATTGCCAACCGTGCTTTTTTTGGCATCAAGCTGCTGACCACCAAGGACGGACGATACACCAACGCCATCTATGGCTTTCTGAATATCCTGCTCTCCCTGCTTAAGGAGTGCGAACCCGACGAGGTGGCGGTTGCCTTTGACCTGAAGGCTCCCACCTTCCGCCACAAAATGTACGATGGCTACAAGGCCACCCGCCATGGCATGCCCGAAGAGCTGGCCCAGCAGATGCCGGTGCTCAAGGAACTTCTGGCAGACCTCGGCTACCGCACCGTCACCGCCGAAGGCTGGGAAGCGGATGATATCCTTGGCACGCTGGCCGCTGCCTGCGCCGCCCGGAAGGACGACTGCTTCCTTGCTACGGGAGACCGGGACAGCCTGCAGCTGGTCAGTGACACCACCACTGTGCTGCTTGCCGCCACTGTCATGGGACGCAGCAAGACGGTGACGATGGACGTGGACGCCATTCAGGAAAAATACGGCATCCAGCCCAAACAGCTCATTGAGGTGAAGAGCCTGATGGGCGATGCTTCGGATAATATTCCGGGCGTGAAAGGCATTGGTGAAAAGACCGCCCTGACCCTTGTGCAGAACTTTGGCACGCTGGAAGGCGTATACGAGCACATCGACGATAAGCTCATCAAGCCCAAACAGCGGGAACATTTGCTGGAATGCCGCGAGATGGCCCAGCTGAGCCACACCCTTGGCACCATCCGCACCGATGCACCCATCGACACGGCCGAGGGTACCTATGCCGTGGGCGAGGGCAACAAAGCCGAGGCCGTGCGCCTTTTGCAGGAATTGGAGATCCACTCTCTGATCCCTCGCTTTGGGCTGGACGGCATTGCACCTGCCGCCCCGGAAGAAGAGGACGGCATCGAGCTGGCTGAAGCAGAGCTGGATGCTCTGCCGCTGACCCCTTCCGGCACCTATCTGGTGGCATCGCGCCCGGCCGTGATGGGCAAGCAGGGCACCCGCAACGTGGTGCTGCAGCCGGAGAGCTGGTACGCCGTGCAGGACTGCACCGTTTACCCGCTGGAGGATGCAGACCTTGTGCGCCTGCTGGACAACGCAGACGTAACGCTGGAAGTGTTCAATGCAGCACCCCTCTATGCCAAAGCCATGGCCGCAGGCGGCTGGGGCAGCAGCATCGTGTGGGATGGCAAGCTTGCCGCCTACCTGCTGGACGCTTCTGCTTCCAAGTATCAAATCAGCGAGCTGACCGCCAGCTACCGCGCCGCTGCTGCCTTTACCTGTGCCGATTACCCGGATGCAGGCCGCCTTGCAGACCTGTTCTGCAAGATGAAGGCCGAGATCACCGCCTGCGGTGAGGACAGCCTTTACAACGAGATCGAGTTTCCGCTGGCACAGGTGCTGGCCGATATGACCCGCACCGGTGTGCTGGTGGACAAAGACGGCATCGAGCAGTTCGGCGTAAAGCTGCGCACCGAGCTGGAGCAGGTGCTCACCCGCATCCACATGGAGACCGGCAGCGCCAGCTTCAACCCCAACAGCCCCAAGCAGTTGGGCGAAATGCTGTTTGACACCATGGGCCTGCCCCACGGCAAAAAGACCCAGCGCGGCTGGTCCACGGATGCCGAAACACTGGAAAGCCTGCGGGATTACCCGCTGGTGGAGGACATTCTGCAGTACCGCGCCTACCAGAAGCTGAACTCCACCTACGTGGAGGGCCTTTTGAAGGTGATCGGCGAGGATGGCCGCATCCACTCCACCTTCAACCAGACCGAGGCCCGCACCGGACGGCTCTCGTCCGATAACCCCAACCTGCAGAACATCCCCATCCGCACCGAGCTGGGCAGCCAGCTGCGCGCCTACTTTATTGCAAAGCCGGGCTGTGTGCTGGTGGATGCCGACTACAGCCAGATCGAGCTGCGCATTCTGGCCCACATTACCGGCGATGAGCACATGCAGCAGGCGTTTTTGAACGGCGAGGACATCCACCGCAGCACCGCCGCAAAAATTTACGGCATCCCGCAGGAAGAAGTCACCTCCCGGCTGCGCTCTTCTGCCAAGGCCATCAACTTTGGCATCATGTACGGCAAGGGCGCTTACAGCCTTGCCAAGGATATCGGCGTGAGTGTGAAGGAGGCAGATGCCTTCCTCAAGAACTATCTGGCCGCGTTCCCCAAGGTGAGCGGCTACATGGATAAGACCATCGCGGACGCCAAGGCCTGCGGCTATGTTTCCACCCTGTTCGGCCGCCGCCGTGCTTTGCCGGAGCTGGCAAGCAGCAACTTCAATGTGCGTTCCAGCGGCGAACGCATGGCCCGCAACACCCCATTCAGGGCACTGCGGCCGACGTGATCAAGCTGGCCATGGTGCGGGTATGGAAGCGGCTGCGGAACGAAAAGATGGAAAGCCGCCTGATCCTGACCGTCCACGATGAACTGATCGTGGAAGCACCGCAGGCTGAAGCCGAAAAGGCTGCGCAGATCCTGCGGGAGGAAATGGAAGGCTGCGTGCAGTATGCCGTGCCCCTGAGCACCGATGTGCACGCAGGCAAAAACTGGCTGGAGGCCCACTAAAACATGATTATTTTGGGAATTGAATCCACCTGCGACGAGACCGCCGCAGCTCTGGTGGAGGATGGCCGGCACCTGCTGAGCAACGTCATTTCCACCAGCGTAAAAGAACAGGCTCTTTACGGCGGCGTTGTGCCGGAGATCGCCAGCCGCCGCCACTGCGAATTTATCAGTGCTACCGTCAAAAAAGCCCTGCTGGATGCAGGCAAGACCATCGACGATGTGGATGCCGTGGCCGTCACCTTTGCGCCGGGCCTGATCGGTGCAGTGCTGGTGGGCGTGAATTTTGCCAAGGGTCTGGCCTACTCGGCCAATAAGCCTTTGGTGCCGGTGCACCACCTGCGCGGACACATTGCCGCACTGTACCTCACCCACCCGGAGCTGAAGCCGCCCTTCCTCTGCCTTGTGGCCTCCGGCGGGCACAGCCACATTGTGGAGGTGCAGGACTACACCCATTACCACATCCTCGGCCACACGGTGGACGATGCCGCCGGTGAAGCCTTTGACAAAGTGGCCCGCACACTGGGTCTGCCCTATCCCGGCGGCCCCAGCGTGGCCAATGCCGCCAAGACCGGCAACCCCAAGGCCTACCGCCTGCCGGTGCCCCATGTGGACGGCAAGTACAACGTGAGCTTTTCCGGCCTGAAAACCGCCGTGCTCAATGAGGTGAACAAGGCCCAGATGAAGGGCGAAGAAGTGAATGTGCCCGACCTTGCCGCCAGCTTTCAGGACCGCATTGCGGGCATTCTGGCCGAAAAGCTGCTGCTGGCCGCAGCGGACACCGGCGCAAAGCAGGTGTGTCTGGCAGGCGGCGTTGCCGCCAACGGACGGCTGCGCCAGCTGGTGAACGACGGTGCCCAGAAGCTGGGTGCAAAAGTTTATCTGCCGGAGCTGAAATTCTGCGGTGACAACGGCGCTATGATCGCGGCGCAAGGGTATTACCAGTACATTGCAGGCCACACAGCGGGCCTTGAACTGAACGGTCTGCCTACTTTACCCATCGACTACGAATAAGCAGCAAAAAAGACCTGCCTTTCCGGGATCTCCGGAAGGACAGGTCTTTTTCTTATGCAAAATATTCCTGTGCACGCTTTGCAGCGTTGTTGATGCAGGCCCGCAGCTCGTCCAGCGTATCAAACTTTTTGCTGGGGCTGAGGTAGGCGTGGAACTCCACCACCGGGTCGGTGCCGTAGAGGTCGCCGGAAAAGCCCGGGATAAAGGTCTCGCAGGTCACCTTGGTGGCATCATCGTTGACGGTAGGGCGGCTGCCAAGGCCGGTGGCCGAAGGATACCACACCCCGCCAATGTGGGTGCGGGTGATATAGATGCCGCTGCGGGGCAGCTGAAAGCCCTCGGGATACAGCTGGTTGATGGTGGGCACCCCCAGCGTATGGCCCAGACCTGCACCGTGCTGCACCTCGAACCGGATGGCGTAGGGCATCCCCAGCATGGCGTTTGCTGCCGGGATGTCGCCGCCTTCCAGCGCGGTGCGGATGCGGGTGGAAGACACCGGCTTTTCCTCAAACTGCGCCATGGGCACCACGATCACCTCCACGCCCAACGGAGCGCAGAGGGTGCGCAGCAGCTCCGGGTTGCCGGCCGCTTTGGCACCAAAGGTAAAGTTTTCGCCGCAGACCAGCGCACGGGCATTGCAGTCCCGCACGATGCCCAGCACGAACTGCTCCGGGGTCAGGCCCTTGATCTCCTCAAAGTCCGGCGTGAGGTAATACTCCACGCCAAGGCTTGCGATCAGAGCATGCTTATCCGCTGTGGAAAGCAGGCGCTTGCCCTTCATCTTATTCACCACCGGCAGCTTGAAGGTAAACACCGCCGGGGCGGCATCGTGTTCTTTGGCCCACTGCACGGCGCTTTCGATCACCGCACGGTGGCCGATGTGGATGCCGTCAAAAAAGCCCATTGCCACTGCGGTGCCTTTTTCCGGCTGCGCCAAGCGGCAGCGGTGCAAATTGTGAAATGATCTGCATGGGTTTTGTTTCCTTTTTCAATTACGTTCTACGAACAGTTTTTCCACCCGCAACACACCCTGTACGATATTGGCAAGGCCCAAAAACTGTCCGGCGGCATTGCGCACCCGGTAGCGGCCATCTGCTGCCGGATACCGGGCTGGTGGGGACAGCCGTTGTACAAATGCTGTTCCACCCAAGGCTCCACCACCAGCAGCGGCAGGCTTTTCAAACACGCTTTTCCACCGGCAGCACAGCGCTTCCAGCGCGTCCACTGCCGCTTCTTTTGCTGGCAAGAATTTCCTCCAGCGTGTTGGGCATCTGGCTTCGGTGTACACGCCCGCCGAGGTGCGGCGCAGTGCGCTCATGGTGCCCTTCTGGCCCATGGCGGCGGCAATGTCTTCCAGCAATGTGCGGATATAGGTGCCCTTGGAGCACGTTACATCCAGCACATACTCATTTTCGGCAGGGCTGCCGCCGTAGGTGATGCTGTAAATTTCAATGGGGCGTGCCTTGCGCTCCACGGTCACGCCCTCACGGGCCAGCTTATACAGCGGCTGACCGTTCAGCTTGATGGCCGAGTACATGGGCGGCACCTGCATCTGCGGGCCGATGAATTGCGGCAGCACGGCCAGTAGTTCCCCTTCGCCCGCCGTGACCGGAGCCGTTTCCAGCACAGTGCCGGTCACATCGCCGGTGTCGGTGCGCGCGCCCAGTTTTAAAACCGCACGGTAGCTTTTATTGTGGTTCAGCTGCAGGTCCACTGCCTTGCTGGCACCGCCGCAGAACACCGGCAGCACGCCGGTGGCCATGGGGTCCAGCGTGCCGCTGTGGCCCAGCTTGCGGGTGCCCAGCACGCCGCGCAGCTTTGCCACCACATCAAAGCTGGTCCAGTCCATGGGCTTGTCAACGATCAGGATGCCCTGCATTTATGCTTCCTCCTGCGGTGCGTCCAGCTCGGCTTCCACCTCTGCCAGAATTGCATTTTTTGCGTTTTCCAGATTGCCCAGCAGCTCACAGCCTGCAGCGCGGCTGTGACCGCCTCCGCCCAGACGCCGGGCGATGGCGCAGGCGTCCACGCCCTTTGCGGTGCGCACGCTGATGCGGTAGCTGCCGCCGGGCTGCTGCCGCAGAGTCAGGCCCACCTTTACGCCCTCAATGCTCACAGGCAGGCTGGTCAGTTCTTCCAGATCGGCCGGGTCCACCCCGCTCTGCTCGATCTCGTCCCGGGTGAGGTAGATGAGCGCGCACCGGCCATCCAGATAGTATTCCAGATGGTTGCGGGCAATGCGCTCGGCCTCCATGCGCTCACGGGGCTTGGTATCGAACAGCAGGGTGTTCAGTTCTTCCACATGACAGCCCGCCTCAATGAGCTTTGCCGCCACGATGTGGGTGTTTGCCGTGGTGGAAGAGAACCGGAAGCAGCCGGTGTCGGTTGCAAGGCCGGTGTAAAGGCAGTCTGCAATGTGCGGCGTAATGGCAACGCCCATGGCGTTGATCACCTCGTACAGCAGCTCTGCCGCCGCTGCGGCGCTGCCATTGAGCAGGGTGAAGTCGGCATAGCCGCTGTTGCCTGCGTGGTGGTCGATGCACAGGTCCACATGGCGCGAGAACTGCGTCATACCGTTGTTTTCTCCAAACAGCTGCACGCTGGCGACATCCACCGCTACCACCGTCTGCGGCTCAAACTCACCTTTGAACATATGTGCGTTGGTAAACGCATACCGGTTGGGAATGGCATCGGAGCAAAGCACTGCCACGTTTTTATCCAGTGCTTTCAGTGCACAATACAGCGCGCTGCCGCAGCCAATGGTATCGCCATCCGGGTTTTTGTGACACAGAATCAAAATGTTGTCCGCTGTCATCAGGCGCTGGGCCATCTGCTGCACATTCAACTGTTCTGTCATTCCATGATCCATCCTTTCCGCAGGCGGAATTATTCTTCGGTCTCCTCCGGTGCGCTGGCTTCGGTGTCAGCGTCGCCGTTCACGTTCAGCGTGCGGAGCAGCTCGTTGATGTGGGCTGCATAGGCGGCACCGTCATCCTCTACGAAGATGAAGCGGGGAGCCTTGCGGATGTGCATTTTCTTGCTCACTTCAGTGCGCACATGGCCTGCCGCGCGGTTCAGTGCCTCGATGGCGGGCTTTGGGCCGTCCTCGCGGCCCATCACGCTCACATACACCTTGGCCACATCCAGATCAGGGGTCACATCCAGACGGGTGACGGTGAGCAGGCCGCCCTCCAGACGCGGGTCCTTCAGCCTGCCGATGATGGCAATGATCTCGCGCTTCATATCCTGCGCCAGACGGCCCATATTCTTCTGAGACATAGTATTTCTCCCTATAAAAGAAAACCCTCTCAGCCTCGCTTCGCTCGGCAGCTCTCCCGAGGGACGAGCTTTTTGCGTGGATACGGCAAACGTTCCGTTTCTCTGCAAACCTCCCACCTCGGGGGAGGTGGCATTGCGCCAGCAATGACGGAGAGGGATATTTCAGATCTTAATCGCGGTACTCTTCCATCTTGAAGGCTTCGTACACGTCGCCTTCCTTAACGTCGGCAAACTTTGCCAGAGTAACGCCGCACTCGTAGCCCTCGGCCACTTCCTTGGCATCATCCTTGAAGCGCTTCAGGGATGCGATCTCGTCCTCGGTGATCACGATGCCGTCACGCACCACGCGCACCTTGCTGTCGCGGGTGATCTTGCCGCTGGTCACGCGGCAGCCTGCAACGGTGCCCACATTGGAGATCTTGTACACCTGACGGACCTGCAGCTCGCCCAGAGACACCTCGCGGAACTTGGGAGCCAGCATGCCCTTCATAGCGTCGGTGACATCGTTGATGGCATCATAGATGACGCGGTACATACGCATTTCCACCTTGGTGGCAGCAGCTTCTTCCTTGGCCACATTGTCCGGGCGGACGTTGAAGCCGATGATGATGGCGTTGGAGGCATCGGCCAGATCCACGTCGGACTTGCTGATGGCACCGACACCGGCATGGATGACACGCACGCGCACCTCTTCGTTGGAGATCTTCTCCAGACTCTGCTTCACAGCCTCGGCAGAGCCCTGCACATCGGCCTTGACCACGATGGCCAGTTCCTTCATGTCGTTCTGAGCCATCTGGCTGAACAGGTTATCCAGCGTGACCTTCTGGAAGGAGGAGAACTGCTTTTCCTTGGCGGCAGCAACGCGCTGTTCGGCCAGCTCACGGGCCAGACGCTCGTCCTCAACAGCCTCGAACAGGTCGCCTGCTTCGGGCACAGCGGTCAGGCCGGTGATCTCCACAGGGGTAGAGGGGCCGGCATCGCTCAGCAGCTGGCCCTTGTCGCTGCGCATGGTGCGCACGCGGCCCACAGCGGTACCGGCAATGATCACATCGCCGGAGTGCAGGGTGCCATTCTGCACCAGAATGGTGGCAATGGGGCCCTGGCCCTTGTCCAGACGGGCCTCGACGACCGCACCCTTGGCGCGCGTTGGGGTTTGCCTTCAGCTCCATGACCTCAGCTTCCAGAGCGATGCGCTCCAGCAGGTCGTTGATGCCCATGCCGGTCAGGGCAGACACCGGGATGCAGGCCACATCGCCGCCCCAGTCCTCGGTGATGATGCCGTACTTGGTCAGGCCTTCCATCACGCGCTCGGGGTTTGCGGTGGGCTTATCCATCTTGTTCATTGCCACGATAATCTTGACATTTGCAGCCTTGGCGTGGTTGATGGACTCGATGGTCTGGGGCATGATGCCGTCGTCGGCAGCAACCACCAGAACGGCAATATCGGTCATGTTGGCACCGCGGGCACGCATGGAGGTGAATGCCTCATGGCCCGGGGTATCCAGGAAGGTGATGAGGCTGTCGTTGACCTTGACCTGATATGCACCGATGGCCTGCGTGATGCCGCCGGCCTCGCCTGCGGTGACGTTGGTCTTGCGGATGGCATCCAGAATACTGGTCTTGCCGTGGTCAACGTGGCCCATAACGCAGACCACCGGGGGACGCTCCACCAGATCCTCCTGCGAATCCTCTTCCTGCGTGAACAGGCGCTCCTCGATGGTCACATGCACCTCGTGCTCGACCTTTGCGTGGAACTCCTCTGCCAGCAGAGAAGCGGTATCAAAATCGATCACATCGTTGATGGCGTGCATCTCGCCCATCTGCATGAACTTGGCAATGACCTTGCCGGCCTGCTGCTTCAGGCGGGCAGCCAGCTCGCCCACGGTGATCTCGTCGGGGATCATCACCTTCAGCTGTGCGCTGCGGGCCTTTTCCAGCTGGATGCGCTGCAGACGCTCGAACTCGGTCTCGCGCTTGCCCTTCTGGAACTGCTGGCGCTGGCGCTGGCCGCGCTGGGTGAACTTCTGCTTGTTGCCCTGCGGGGTGGGCTTGCGGCGGTTCTCGGTGTTCTTGGTGGAAGCCAGATCATCGTAACGGGCATCGAAGCGGTCCACGTTCATATCCACAGTGCGGGTATCCACGGTGACCTGATTGTCCTCGCGGCGCACGGACACAGCCTGTGCCGGAGCAGCGGATGCCTTGGCACCGGTCTCACGAGCCAGTTCGCTGAGAGAAACGGTCTTTTCCTCGCGCTTCTTGTGCTGCTCGTTCTTCTTTTCGTTATGCTTATTGCCGTTCTTATCCTGCTGGGCAGGCTCTGCCTTTTTTGGCGGCAGGCTGCTCCGGCTTCTTTTCCGCCTTGGGAGCTTCGGGCTTTTTCTCGGCCTTCTTCTCGGCCTTCTTCTCAGTGGGCTTCGGCTCTTCCTTTGCGGCCTTGGCGCTGTTCAGGAATTCGTCCAGATTTGCCACGCTGTTATCCTTGCTGAACTTTTCCAGCAGGTAGTTCAGCTCGTTCTCCTCCAGAGTGGAGCTGTTCTTCTTGCCTGTGCTGCCCATGGCGTTCAGCTCATCCAGGACCTTCTTGGCGGAAAGGTTCAGGTCCTTTGCAAAATCACTCACTTTATATTTTACGATCATTCGGTCATATCCTCCTCATTTTTGATTGCTCCGCAGTCCGACAGGCGGTCAAAGCAGAGCTTTGCGAGGTTGCGGTCAGTCACCGCGTAAACAGCCACAGGCTTGCGGCTGATATCGGCCAGTTTATCCTGCGTAAGCGGCATGGTGATCACATCCACCAGATCGCCCACAGAATAGTCGAGGCGCTGCACGGTCTTGGCGCTGGCATCGCTTGCCACCATCACCAGCCATGCCTTGCTCTTGACGCAGGCATCTTCCACGGCATCAAAGCCCATGGTCAGTGCGCCCGCCTTGCGGCACAGGCTCAGCGCCTGATACAGCGCTTCCTCCGGCGGCAGCTTGGGCTTTGCGGGGGTGTTATTCTTCTTTGCCATTTGCTGCTGCCTCCTTTGCGGCTTCGGCCAGCTGTGCGGCCAGAGCCTCGTAAACTTCGGCGGGAACCGGCTGCTCAAAGCAGCGCTCCAGCGCCTTTTTCTTTTTGCCTTGGTCAGGCAGTCGGGGTTCGGGCAGAGATACGCGCCGCGGCCCGGCTTTTTGCCGACCAGATCAATGCTGATCTCTCCGCTGGGTGCACGCACCACACGCACCAGCTCCTTTTTGGGGCGGCTGGTCATGCAGCCGATGCACTGGCGGGAAGGGATCTTTTTCTGTGCCATCCGGTTTCCCTCCTTTGGCCATCTGCGCCGGAATTACTCGGTGTCAGTCTCGGCTTCCTTCTTCGGCTCTTCCTCGCCATAATAGCCGCTCTCGGGGCGGATATCAATGTTGTAGCCGGTCAGGCGTGCGCACAGGCGTGCGTTCTGGCCCTTGTTGCCAATGGCAAGGCTCAGCTGCTGGTCGGGCACGGTCACACGGCAGGAACGGGTCTCGCCGGGCAGCAGTTCCACCTTGACCACCTTGGCCGGGCTGAGTGCTGCGGAGATGAACTCGGAGATATCCTCGCTCCACTTCACAATGTCGATCTTTTCGCCGCCCAGCTTTTCCACAACAGCAGCTACACGGGCACCGTGCTCGCCGATGCAGGCGGAAACAGGGTTCACGTTGGGGTCCTTGCTCCAAACAGCCATCTTGGTGCGGGCACCGGCCTCGCGGCTGATGGCCTTGACCTCGACGGTGCCGTCATAGATCTCAGGCACTTCCAGCTCGAACAGGCGCTTGACGAGGCCGGGGTGGGTGCGGCTGATCATGACGCGGGGGCCGCGCTCGCTTGCCACGACATCCACGATGTAGACCTGCAGCATCTGGCCCTCGGTGTAGACCTCGCCGGGGACCTGCTCGTTGCGGGGCAGGATGGCCTCGCCGCCCTTGCCCAGGTCGAGGGCAACGATGCCCTTCTCGGGGTCAACGCGGGTGACGGTGGCCTGCACGATGTCGTGGGCGCGGGACTGGATCTCGCTCAGCTGCTGGCTGCGCTCGGCCTCACGGATGCCCTGACGGATCACGTGCTTTGCGGTCTGGGCGGCGATGCGGCCAAAGTCCTTGGTCTTGAGGGGGGTCACGACGCGGTCGCCACCTGATAGCTCTTGCGGATGTGCTGAGCCTCGGTGATGCCGATCTCGCTGTGCTCGTCGTACCAGTCCTCATCGGCCACGACGTCCTGGATGAGGGCGACGTTGAACTTGCCGGTGCTGGGGTCGATCTCGACCATGACGTGGTCGTCCTCGACCTCGTAGTTCTTCTTCACGGCGATGACGATCGCAGCCTTGATCTTTTCGATCAGGTACTCCGCGGTGATGCCGCGCTCGTGCTCCAGCATGGAGAGAGCTCAAAAAATTCGTTGTTCGCTGCTGCCATTTTTCGGGTTCCTCCCAGTAATTTATTTTCGTCTTAATCAAACAGATGTTCGTCATCACAGAGATGGACGCCGGATGCGGCGTTCACCTCAAAGCTCACCGGGCCGTTCTCCGTCTCGACCGTGACGGTGCTGCCCTCGCGGCCTTTCAGGATGCCGGCAAACTCGCGCACGCCGTCGGCGGTGGGGCGGATGAGCTTGACGCCGATCTTCTCGCCCTTGAGTGCCTCGTAGTGCTCCGGGCGGGTCAGCTTGCGGCCAAGGCCGGGGCTGCCCACCTCGAGATAATAGCTCTGGTCGATGGGGTCTGCCTCATCGAGGATGGGGTCCAGTGCGTGGGACACTTCGGCACAGGTGTCGGTGTCCATGGTGCCGTCCTTGTCGATGAGCACACGGAGATACCAGTCCGGCCCTTCCTTCTCAAAGACCACATCCCACAGGCGCAGGCCCATGCCCTCCACGACGGGGCGGACAAGCGCTTCGACTCTCTGGGCGGTGTTGCCGCCAGACTGCTTCGCCATAAAAAACCTCCAAACAAACAAGAAAAGCGGACCTTGCGGCCCACTTTCCAATAAAACTATAGCGTACTACTAGAATATAGCATACTCTTGCGGATTATGCAAGCTTTTTCGTGAAAAATCCTCTTCTCACAGCACCCAGACGCCGTCGCGGAACAGCTCCACGGTGCGGCCGTCGCGGCACTTGCCGGTGATATGGCTGTCCTCAGCGCCCACCATGACGTCCTCGTGGATGGCGGACTGGTTCATGCCCCGGGCCAGCAGCTCGTCCTTGGTCAGGCGGGTGCCGTTCTCGGTGGTGCCGGGATAGCTGGCACCAAAGGCGATGTGGCAGGCGGCGTTCTCATCGAAGAGGGTGCTGTAGAACAGCGCGCCGCTGCGGTTGATGGGGCTGGACGCCGGAACCAGCGCCACTTCGCCGATGCTCCGTGCGCCCTCGTCGGTGTCCAGAAGCCGGCCCAGAAGCTCTGCGCCCTCATCTGCACCGTGCTCCACGACCCGGCCATCCTTGAAGGTGACATGGAAGCCCTTGATGAGCTGGCCATTGAAGACGTAAGGGCTTGGTGCCGTAGACGATGCCGTTCACCTTGTCCTTGTGGGGGGCGGTGAAGACCTCTTCGGTGGGGATGTTGGGCAGGAAGACCACGCCCTTTTCGCTGACGCTGGCGGCACTCTCCCAGGTGGCCTTGTCGGCGATGCCCACGGTCAGATCCGTGCCGTTGCTGCTCTCGAAATGGACGCTCTCGAGGTCGAGGGCGTTCATCTTATCCTTCAGGCTGGTCAGGCGGTCGAGGTGGGCTTTCCACTCGTTGACAGGGTCGCCGCCCGTCACCCGGCAGACGTCGAAGATGAGCTGCCAGAGCTTCTCGATGGCGGCAGCCTCGTCCAGCTCCGGGAACATCTTCTTTGCCCAGGGGGCGCTGGGCATGGCGGCGATGGACCACTGGACGCGGTCGTTCATGGTGTACTCCCGCCACGGAGCCATGAACCTGCGCTGCGCAGCGTTCACACGGCTGATCTTCGCGCCGTCCAGACCGGCGTAGACCTCCGGGTCGTCGGCAAGGATGTGGAGGACGCAGACGCCGCCCTCGCTCTCGGCGTAGTCGAGATAGCGGCGCAGCTGATAAGATTTGAAGTCGGTCAGGGCTTCCTCGCTGCCCAGCTCCATCCGGCTGCGGGAGACCTCGTTGTCGCTCCAGTTTACCAGCACGTCACGGGCGCCGGCCTCGTAGGCACTGCGCACACACAGACGGGCCAGCGGGGCGGCCTCGAGGCAGCAGTTGATGACAAGGGTCTGGCCCGGCTGGGGGTTGACGCCCACACGGACGATGAAATCAGCGTATTTTTTCAGAAGAAGAGTAAAGTTTTCCACAGAATATCCTTTCTGCCGTGCAAACCACGGCGGTGCATTTTCTATCTGACAGTATAACCGCTCCCGGGCGAATTGTCCACCCGATAAAAACAAAACAGATGTTTCTGCCGGTTGAAAAATCGGGAAACATCTGTTATACTAGTGTATGAGAGTGCTGTCTACATAAC
>ENA-OQEL01000276-OQEL01000276.1-human-gut-metagenome-genome-assembly--contig:-NODE-276-length-19759-cov-4.913254_pt1 | contig 19759 bp, 19 predicted proteins | sample MGYA00242796_ERZ504637 | MGnify/ENA primary metagenome ERZ504637 (study PRJEB26092, sample SAMD00036306) | human gut metagenome | host: Homo sapiens | study: EMG produced TPA metagenomics assembly of... | reverse complement strand
TCAAGAACTTTTTCCACAAAAAATATCATTTTGTTTTGGCTTTTAAACGGAGAAGGAGGGATTTGAACCCTCAGCGCCTGGTTACCCGACCTACACCCTTAGCAGGGGCGCCTCTTCAGCCACTTGAGTACTTCTCCAAATGCCTAAATATAAAATGATATGTGCAGTCACTCATTCGTGATGCATGGTTATTATACAAAACCTTACGTTCTGTCACCGTTTTTCGAATTTTTTGTTTTTTCTTACTATTATAGAAAATATGCCTTACAGAACCCAAATCAGCCCCCAGAATAGCAGAAAAGAGCGCATATCACGCTCTTTTCTGAAACCGCTACGCGGTTACGACGGCTTCAATTCTCTTCTTTACCATCTCGGCAATCTCTGTTGTCTTCATTCCCTGGTATTCCTCGTATGGGATCGGGTCGAGAAAATGGACTTCTACCGTTACAGGACGGACGGTATTGGAGTCAAACGGAACAAAACAGTTTTTTTAACGCAACCGGCACGATCGGGCATTTTGCTTTTACTGCAATCTTGAAGCTGCCGCTTTTAAACTCCAGCAGCTGGTTTCCCTTTCTGCTCCTCGTTCCTTCCGGAAACAGAATGACGTTTTTGCTTTCTTTTACGGCATCGGCCGCCTCATTGATAACCTGCATTGACTGCCGCAGATTCTCCCGGTCCATAAACAGCGCGTGGATGCACGCAAAGACCTGTTTTAAAAACGGAATATGCTCTACCTCTTTTTTGGCAACAACTGTAAAGGTACGCGAGCACGCTCCTGCGATCGCCAGCACATCGTACAGTCCCTGGTGATTCGGATACATCACAAAACCGTCCTGCTCCGGAAGATTTTCTGCTCCATAGGATTCCACAATGACGTTTCCGCCTTTGTTCGCCCGCTGTACAATAAAGCGCAGCATTTGAAAGTGTTCCTCCAGACTGTACTTGTCCGGATGCGCTGCATGGTAACAGAGCCGGCACCACATCCACGGAACCAGAAGCAGATTCCGCAGCACCATCAGTAAAATTCGTTTCATATTTTTCTCCCTTTCCCCAAGCGAGAAAAACGTGCCTGAGCTTTTTTCTCTCAGACACGTTTTGCGACGCTGTATTATTCCTGCGTTTTCTCAGAAGCCGTTTCGTTCTCTTCCACCGAAACCGGAGTCTCCTCGGACGCCTCTTTGTCTCTTACTTTTGCAATGCTGGCAACCTTGATTTCGCCGTCCACATCCATCAGCTTAACGCCGGATGTGATCCGTCCCATCACAGAAATGCCGGAGCATGGCGTACGGATGATGATTCCCTCTGTGGTGATCATCATGATCTCATTATCCTCGTTGACCGCCTTGGAACCGATCAGATTTCCGGTCTTTTCGGTAATCTTATAGCATTTGACACCCTTGCCGCCACGGAGCTGTACGGTAAACTCTGCCATCGGCGTCCGTTTGCCCATGCCGTTTTCGGATACGACAAGGAGATAGTCTCCCTGCGTGCAGATCTGCATGCCGACTACTTCATCGCCGTCCAGAAGGTTGATGCCGCGTACACCCATGGAAACACGGCCTGTCGTACGCACATCGTTTTCCTTGAAGCGGATACACTGGCCGAATTTCGTTACCAGAATAATCTCTTTCTCGTTATCAGTTGTCTTAACTTCAATCAGTTCATCATCATCGCGGAGCGCAATGGCAGCAAGACCCGTTTTTCTGACGTTCTCGTACTCTTCGAGCGGCGTCTTCTTCACCAGTCCCTTTTTCGTTGCCATAAACAGATAATGGCCCTTCTCATATTTGCGCATTGGAATAACAGCGGTAATCTTCTCTCCCGGCTGCAGCTGGAGAAGGTTGACAATCGCCGTTCCTCTTGCGGTTCTGGACGCCTCCGGAATCTCGTATGCTTTCAGACGGTAGACTCTTCCCGCATTCGTAAAGAACATGAGGTAATGATGGGTCGTCGTCATCAGAAGCTCCTCGATGTAGTCGTCCTCGATGGTCTGCATGCCCTTGATTCCCTTGCCGCCGCGGTTCTGGCTGCGGAAGTTGTCAACGGTCATACGTTTGATATAGCCCAGTTTCGTCATGGTGATGACGGTATTCTCGCGCGGAATCAGATCCTCCATGGAGAGATCGTACTCATCAAAGCCGATGGAAGTTCTTCTGTCATCGCCGTATTTTTCGGATACGGTCAGAATCTCCCTGCGGATCACGCCAAGAAGCACCTTGCGGTCTGCGAGGATGGCTTTTAACTGCTCGATGCGCGCCATCAGCTCTTTGTACTCGTTCTCGAGCTTCTCCCGTTCCAGACCGGTCAGAGCGCGCAGACGCATGTCTACGATTGCCTGGGCCTGGGCATCACTCAGATCGAAGCGTTCCATCAGGTTCTTCTTTGCCTCTGCCGCATTCGCGGATGCACGGATGATATGGATCACTTCGTCAATATGGTCAAGCGCTTTTAAGAGTCCTTCCAGAATATGGCTTCTCTCCTGCGCTTTGTTCAGGTCGTATTTCGTTCTTCTCGTCACAACCTCTTCCTGGTGCTGCAGATAGTACGTCAGCATCTCCAGAAGGTTCATGACTTTTGGCTGATTGTTTACCAGTGCAAGCATGATCACACCGAAGGTATCCTGCATCTGGGTGTGTTTGTACAGCTGGTTTAAGATGACGTTCGCATTGGCATCGCGGCGCAGCTCGATACAGATACGCATGCCCTCCCGGTTGGAATGATCCGCAATGCCGGTAATGCCGTCAATTTTTTTATCACGTACAAGGGCGGCGATGTTCTCGATCAGGCGCGCCTTGTTTACCATGTACGGGATCTCGGTTACGATGATCTCGCTCTTTCCGTTCGGCAGTGTCTCGATGTTTGATACCGCACGAACACGGATTTTACCGCGGCCGGTACGGTAAGCCTCGTCGATGCCGCGGGTGCCGAGGATTTCTGCTCCGGTCGGGAAGTCAGGGCCTTTTACAATGCCGAGAATCTCCTCGAGATCTGTCGTACGGTCCTCCTCGATGATATTATCAATAATTTTTACAATGGCACTTACCACCTCGCGCAGATTGTGCGGCGGGATGTTCGTTGCCATACCGACTGCGATACCGGAAGTACCGTTTACCAGAAGGTTCGGGTAGCGGGCCGGCATAACAACAGGCTCTTTTTCGGTTTCATCAAAGTTCGGGGCGAAGTCTACGGTGTCTTTGTTGATATCCGCCAGCATCTCCATCGAGATTTTGCTTAAACGTGCCTCGGTGTATCGCATAGCCGCAGCGCCGTCGCCGTCGACGGAACCGAAGTTTCCATGGCCGTCCACCATCGGATAACGGGTTGCCCAGTCTTGTGCCATGTTGACGAGTGCTCCGTAGATAGAGCTGTCGCCGTGCGGGTGATATTTACCCATCGTATCACCGACGATACGCGCGCACTTACGGTGCGGCTTATCCGGCGTATTGTTCAGTTCACTCATGGAGTACAGAATACGTCTCTGTACCGGCTTTAAGCCATCGCGGACGTCTGGAAGTGCACGGGATGCAATTACGCTCATCGCGTAGTTGATGTAGGATTCCTCCATCGTGTCTTTCAGATCGACCTCGTGAATTTTATCAAAAACATTATCTTCCATCTTTTCCTCCACTTCAGTTCACAGGACTTTTTAGATATCCAGGTTGTTTGCGTATTTTGCTCTCTCTTCGATAAAGTCACGGCGCGGTTCTACCTTGTCGCCCATGAGCGTATTGAAGGTAAGATCAATTTCAGAAGAATACTCTTCATCGAACACAACGCGGCGCAGAACACGGCGTTCCGGGTCCATGGTGGTCTCCCAGAGCTGCTCCGCATCCATCTCTCCCAGTCCTTTGTAACGCTGGATCTTATTATCTCCGCGTCCGATCTCATTGAGGATCTGATTCATCTGATCGTCGTCGTATGCGTACCATACTTTTTTGTTTTTCTCAATCTTGAACAGCGGCGGCTGTGCCAGGTAAACGTGGCCCTGTTTGATCAGCTCCGGCATGAAGCGGTACAGGAACGTCAGCATCAGTGTGTCGATGTGCGCGCCGTCGACATCGGCATCGGTCATGATGATGATCTTGTCGTAGCGCAGTTTGGTGATATCGAAATCGTCGTGGATTCCGGTTCCGAATGCCGTAATCATCGCTTTGATCTCGGCATTGGCATAAATTTTATCGAGACGTGCTTTCTCTACATTCAGGATTTTTCCACGCAGAGGCAGGATCGCCTGCGTTGCACGGCTTCTCGCGGATTTTGCGGAACCGCCCGCGGAATCTCCCTCGACCAGGAAGATCTCACAGTTTTTCGGATCCTTGTCGGTACAGTCTGCCAGTTTTCCAGGCAGGGACATACCGTCCAGTGCGGATTTTCTTCTCGTCAGGTCACGCGCTTTTCTTGCAGCCTCTCTCGCACGCTGGGAAAGCAGGGACTTTTCAACGATCGTTTTTGCGACAGCCGGGTTCTGCTCCAGGAACAGCTCGAGCTGAGTGCTCACGATATTGTCGACTGCTCCTCTCGCCTCGCTGTTTCCAAGTTTCTGCTTCGTCTGGCCCTCGAACTGCGGCTCCTCGATTTTGATGCTGACAATCGCCGTCATACCCTCGCGGATGTCTTCTCCGGTCAGGTTCGGCTCGCTGTCTTTTAACAGTTTATTTGCTCTTGCATATTCATTAAAGGTTTTCGTCAGCGCATTCCGGAAGCCCACGATATGGGTACCGCCCTCCGGTGTCGTAATGTTGTTGACAAAACCATACGTATTTTCCTGATAGGAATCGTTGTGCTGCATTGCAACCTCAACAAGAACGCCGTCTCTTTCTCCCTCGCAGTAGATGATGTCCGGGTAGAGCGCCGTTTTGCTCTTGTTCAGGTAGCTGACAAACTCTTTGATACCGCCCTCGTAGTGGAATGCTTTTTCCACTACCGGATCCGTGCGCAGATCGCGCAGAACAATGCGCAGTCCCTTGGTCAGAAATGCGGTCTCGCGGAGTCTTGTTTTTAAAACGTCGTAATCATAAACCGTCTCCTCGAACATCGTGTCATCCGGCAGGAAACGGACCTCGGTACCTGTTTTTTCGATCGGACAGGTATCGATGACCTCCAGCTTATTCATGGTTTTTCCGCGCTCATACCGCTGGAAATAAACCTTTCCATCGTGATAAACGCGCACCTCAAGCCAGTTGGACAGCGCATTTACAACGGATGCACCAACGCCGTGCAGACCGCCGGATACCTTGTACCCTCCGCCGCCGAACTTTCCGCCTGCGTGCAGCACCGTAAAGACAACCTCAACGGCCGGAAGGCCCGACTTATGATTGATGCCGACCGGAATACCACGGCCGTCGTCGATGACGGTGATGGAGTTGTCCGGGTTAATCGTAACGTCAATATTTTTGCAGTATCCTGCCAGTGCCTCGTCTACCGAGTTGTCGACAATCTCATAGACCAGATGGTGAAGTCCCCGTGCGGAGGTACTGCCGATATACATACCTGGGCGCTTCCGTACGGCTTCCAGACCCTCCAGAATCTGAATCTGGTCTGCACCATACTCTGTCTTTTCCATGTTCTCTGTACTCATTTAGATTCCTCCTGTTTCTTTGTGAAACACAGATCCCTCGACCACCTGGAATACGCTGTTTGCCTCAAAATGATTTTCGACAAACTCGTCCAGTCCGGTACAGGTAATCAGTGTCTGTATGCTGTGAATGCTCTGCAGAAGATAATTCTGCCGGCTGCCGTCCAGCTCCGACAAAACATCATCCAGCAGTAAAACCGGTGTATCGTGAATTTCCTCCTCGACCAGACGGATCTCCGCCAATTTCAGCGAAAGCGCCGCCGTCCTCTGCTGCCCCTGGGAACCGTATTTACGGATATCAATGTCGTTGACCCGCACACAGAAATCGTCCCGGTGCGGCCCGGTGTAGGACTGTCCGAAACGCAGATCACGCTCTCTTCCGGCTTTTAACTCTTCGGAAAACGCTTCCTCGGACACATTCGGTTCATAGGTAATCAGAATCTGCTCCTTTCCTCCGGTCAGATTCTGATGGATCTCGGATAAAATATCATTCAGGCGGCTGATAAATTTTTTCCGCTCGGAAATAATGCTTGTTCCATAGCGGACCATCTGCTCATCCCAGATCTCGAGCGTATCCGCCATTCTGCCGGAAAACGAAATCTCTTTAAGCAGCTTGTTTCTCTGCGCCACCACTTTATTATAATTGGCAAGCTCGATCATGTATAGTCTTGACAATTGACAAATTTCGCTATCCAGGAAACGCCGGCGCTCCGCAGGACCGTTTTTGATGATATTCAGATCCTCCGGAGAGAAAAACACAATATTTACAATGCCAAAAAGTTCCGACGCTTTGCGGATCGGAACTCCATCAATGGCGATTCCCTTGGATTTATTTTTTTTAGATGCATATCGATTTTATGCGTGCTGCCGTTCCGCTCCACCATCATCCGGATATGGGCTTCCTCCCGGTCAAACTGGATGATTTCGCGGTCCTTGCTGCCACGGTGCGATTTTGTCGTACCCGCGAGATATAAAGCCTCGAGAATATTCGTCTTTCCCTGGGCATTGTCGCCGTAGAGAATATTCGTTCCGGGGCTGATATTTATGCATAAACTCTCATAATTCCGATAGTTCTTCAGTTCTAAAGATTTGATATACATGAGCACTCGTCCGTGAAAAATCAGCTTAAGTTTTTAAGCCTTATTTTTAATTTGTATCTCATTTCCATTGTAGCAGACAACATCTCCGTCATAGAGCTTGCGGCCGCGGCGGGTATCTACTTCACCGTTTACGGTCACTTCGCCGTCCTTGATGACGAGCTTTGCTTCCACGCCGTCTTCTACCAGAGCCGCAGCTTTTAATGCCTGGCCCAGTTTGATGTAATCTTCACGCAGCGTAATAATTTCCATTTTTTCCTCCTGCACTGCCGTGCCTTTTCCTCATCGTAAGTTCGCAGTTTTCAACCTGTGTGGCTGTAAAACCGCTGAAAGTTCTTTCAGAAAGGTTCCGGCAGATTTCAAACTTATGTGACTTTATCTCACGGAATTGAAGTTTACCGGCAGAATCAGGTAGATATAGCTCTCTTCTTCGTTCCGGATAAAACATGGAGCCTTCGGGTTGACCAGATAAATCGAAATCTCCTCGTCGTCAATAACACGAAGTGCATCGATCAGGAATTTCGGGTTAAAACCGATCATAATATCCTTGCCTTCTTTGTTGATATCGATCTCTTCTTTCATGGAACCCATCGCGGAGTTGATCTGCAGTTCCATCGCTCCATCCTGGATGTCGATGATGATCGGTTTTTTGTCGCCTTCTTTGACAAGAAGCGTCGCACGGTCGATACAGCTTAAGAATTCTTTTTTGTTGATCGTCACTTTTGTCTCGTAATCACTCGAAAGCATCTGGTCGATGCGGAAATATTCACCGTCGATCAGTCTGGAAACGACCGTTGTATCATCGAACTTGAACATAATGTGGTTTTCCGAGAAGTAAATATCAATCTGATCATCCATCTCACCGGACAGAATTTTGCTGATTTCGTTCAGGGTTTTTCCCGGAACAACGACTTTTCGGTCCGGATACGAATCTTTCAGCTCAATTCTGCGGATCGCAATACGGTGTCCGTCCAGAGATACGACGCGAAGTGTGTTATCTTTGATTTCAAAAAAGCTCACCGGTCATCAGTTTGTTGTTCTCATTGGCTGCAATGGAGAAAATGGTCTGACGGATCAGTTCTTTTAAGGTGAACTGGGAAATGGAAACACAATCGGAAGTTTCGAGAATCGGCAGATAGGAAAAATCTTCTCCTGACTGTCCCGGAATGTTAAATTTTGCTTTTTCACACGTAATCGTGGTTACCAGATTTTCATCTGTTTCTATTGTAACCTGATTATCCGGAAGTTTTCTTACGATCTCAGAAAAAATCTTTGCATCCAGAGCAACAATACCGCGTTCCAGAATCATACCTGTGACGATGGTTTCGATTCCGAGTTCCATATCGTTGGAGGTAAATTTGATCACGTTGGAAGATGCATCAATCAGAATGCATTCCAGAATCGGCATGGTTGTTTTACCGGAGACAGCTTTCATAGCGATACCAACGCTTTTTACAAGGTCTGCTTTGTCAAACACTAATTTCATAATTGTGGATAACTCTCCTTTCCTCACTGCTTGGTGAGTCTGCTTATAAAGAAAAAATATAGTAAAAATCCGTAGTCTTAGTCGTAGGGGCTGTGGATATGTGGAAAACCCCGTCAAGAATGCGGAAATACTGGAAAAATCGATCTGTATAACTCTGTGAATAATCGAACGTGAACCTGTGTATGAAATGTTGATAACTTCAGGCCCCAAATTTGTCCACAATTCATCCACAGGCTTTCCACATCGGTTTGTGTATAAATAAGGGCCTGTCAACCGATGAGTTTCTTCTTATATAAATGTAAATCGTTTTTAACCGTTTTGACAGAGTTACAAAGGCTCCGCCTATTTCGACGGGTTGATCTTCTTCTTTAAGATGTCTACCGTGTTGCGGACACTGTCTTTAGCACTCATTTCCTTTTCGATCTTCTCAATGCCGTGCATGACAGTGGTATGATCGCGGTCGCCCATCATTTTTCCGATTCCGGTCAGCGGGGCATCGAGCATTTCGCGGCACAGATACATTGCGATCTGGCGCGGGAATACGATTTTGCTGCTCCGCTTGCTGCCGACAATGTCGGACGGCGTAATATCGAAGTGATCTGCAACGGTGTCGATGATAAATTCCGGCGTGATCACCTTCTTCTCGTTCGGGGAGATGATGTCGCGCAGCACCTGCTCTGCAAGATCAATGTTGATTTCACGTTTTTCAAGGTTTGCGTATGCAATGATTTTGTTGAGAGCGCCTTCCAACTCACGGATGTTCGATTTAATATTGGAAGCGATGTATTCGATCACATCGTCGCTGACGGAATAGCCGTCTAATTCCTGTTTCTTTCGGAGAATGGCGATTCGCGTCTCATAATCCGGGCTCTGGATGTCGGCAAGGAGTCCCCATTCGAAACGGGAACGGATGCGGTCTTCCAGGATATCCATGTCTTTCGGGGGACGATCCGAAGAAAGGATGATCTGTTTGTTGGCGCCGTGCAGCGTATTGAAGGTATGGAAAAACTCTTCCTGCGTGGATTCCTTTCCTATAATAAACTGCACATCATCGATGAGAAGTACGTCGATATTGCGGTATTTCTCACGGAATTTGGTCATTGCGGTGTTGTTGCTGTTTCGGATAGCCTCGATGACTTCATTGGTAAATTCTTCACTCGTTACGTAGAGAATCCGCGAAGACGGGTTCTTCTGAAGAATAAAATGTGCGATCGAGTGCATCAGATGGGTTTTGCCCAGTCCAACACCACCGTATAAAAACAGCGGATTGTAGATTTCTCCCGGGGATTCGGCCACGGCGAGAGAAGCTGCATGGGCAAATTTGTTATTGCTGCCGACCACGAAGGTATCAAAGGTATACTTTGGATTCAGGTTCGGCACATAGAGATTTTTCTGGACGGGAGCAGGCGCATTTTTTCCTGTTTCACTTCTTCCGGAAGAATAAAGCGGATCTCATAGTTGACACCTGTGATTTCCGCGATGGCCACTTTAATAGGAAGAGTATATTTTTTGCTCACGTAATCGAGACCCATTTTTTCGGATGGAACCAGGATTGTGATCAGATTGTCCTCAACCGAATGGATCGTAAGTGGTTCAATCCATGTAGTAAAGGAGATCTCAGATAATTCGTGCTCGTCCCGCACTCTCTGCAGTATTTCTTTCCATTTATCTTGTACGATTTCCATGCTTTTTCTGTCGCTCCGCTTCTATAATCATTGCTTTTTGGGGATAACTTCTGTCTGAAAACGAAATTTTCCCCGAATAGTCGCATTTTTACTTCTATATGATATAATAAAATGCCGTTTTATTCAACCCAAAAATGTGGATAATTATTTTTTTATCCACAGAATGTGTAAAAAATTTTCCTGTTGATGAAATGGAGGATAGTTTGTGGATAACAGGGAATCTTATGTTGATAAAATTGTGGATAGAGGGCTGGAAAAACCGAAATGTGTAAAGTCTGGAAAATTTATATACACATTATACATGGCGTAAATACTGGAAAAATTGGAAATGCCCACAGGTTGTACACAGCAAAACCGAAAGTTATCCACAAGGTTATCCACAGATTGTGGATAATGTTGATTACGGTTACAAGATATCGTGTGGAAAGCACAAAAATCGAACTGATATTTGTACGCGTGCGGCGGACAGTGTGGATAAGTTGTGGATAAACCGAAAATCAGCACACGGAAGGCACGGGCAGCGGCAGACCGGAAAACCGCGTCAGAGCGGCATTTTTCCCGAAAAAACTGCGAAAATTATTGATTTTAGGGTTGACGAAACAGGGGTTTATGAATATAATTGAAATGATGTTTTCTGTCATACATGTAGTGAAATACTGCCTTGCAGGCAGTTATTGATTAGAATTTAAAGGAGGTGCCTTATCTTATGAAAATGACATTTCAGCCGAAAAAAGATCCAGAGCTAAAGTTCACGGATTCAGAGCAAGAATGAGCACAAAAGGTGGAAGAAAAGTTTTAGCTGCAAGAAGATTAAAAGGAAGAAAAAATTATCAGCATAAAACCAAAGGCCGCATAAAATTTATGTGGTCTTTTCTTCTATCTAAAGCTATTCAATGAAAAGAAAATTTAGACAAATCATGAAGGAAAGAATGGATTCATGAAATATTCGGAAAGCCTGAAAAAAAACAGAGATTTTCAGCTGGTTTATAAGCAGGGAACATCGTTTGCAAACCGATTTCTGGTCATGTATGTGAAGAAAAATCAGCTGGGACGGAACCGGATTGGAATTTCAGTAAGTAAAAAGGTTGGAAACAGCGTTGTGCGCCACCATCTGGCGAGACTGATCCGGGAGAGTTATCGTCTGCATGAAGAGGAATTTCAGTGTGGAATGGATGTAGTTGTGATCGCAAGAGTTAATGCAAAAAACTGTACGTATTTCGAGATAGAGGGAGCACTTTTGCATCTGGGAAAACTGCATCATATATTAAAGGAAACAGAAAAATGAAGACGGTATTGATAAAAGGTATCCGGTTTTATCAGAAGTACCTGTCTCCTCTGAAGAGGGTGCACTGCCCTTATACGCCGACCTGCTCGCAGTACGGGCTGGAAGCGATTCAGAAATATGGTGCTTTCAAAGGAAGTCTGCTGGCATTATGGAGAATACTGAGATGTAACCCGTTTTCACACGGAGGTTACGACCCTGTGCCGTAGATAAATAAGGAGGAAAAGACGTTTTGGATATCGTACTGAGTAAATCAACGTGGCCGATTATCGGGTGGGTATGCCAGATCCTCGGCTGGCTGATCAATGGAATTTATTTTTGTCTGGAAAAAATTGGAATTCCGAATATCGGTATTGCGATTATTCTGTATACGATTATCATTTATCTCGTTCTGACGCCGCTTCAGATCAAGCAGCAGAAGATGTCGAAGATGATGAGCGTAATGCAGCCGGATCTGCAGAGAATTGAAAAGAAATATCAGAACAAAAAAGACCAGGCTTCTCAGATGAAAAAATCTGAAGAAACCATGGCAGTTTATCAGAAATACGGTGTCTCCCCGACAGGAAGCTGCAGTACACTGCTGATTCAGATGCCGATTCTGCTTGCACTGTACCAGGTTATCTATCATATTCCGGGATATATCGGAAGTGTCCGCAATGTATTCCAGGGACTGACAACACAGATGATGGGTGTATCAGGATATTCTGACATCCTGACACAGTTTATCACAGATAACCGTGTTACCATGTACAGTAAAGTAAGTGAAACATTAACCGAAAATAACCTTCTGGACATGTTTTATGTGCTGAAACCGTCCCAGTGGACGAAGCTGGCTGACATCAGCGAGTTCTCCGGTATTGCGGATACCATTACAAAAACCGCCGCGGAGTCCAAGCATATCAACATGTTCCTTGGATTTAATATCACACAGTCTCCGATGGATGTCATCCGCGAGGGTATGGCAAACGGATCTGCGCTTCTGATTGCAGGAGCAATTCTGGTGCCGATTCTGGCATGGTTTACCCAGTGGCTGAACTACAAGCTGATGCCGCAGGCACCATCTTCCAACAACGGAAATAAGACAGCAAACTCCATGGAAAATTCTATGAAGACCATGAACACGGTAATGCCTGTTTTCTCCGCATTTATGTGTTTATCGTTCTCCATCGGTATTGGTATTTACTGGATTGCAGGTGCGCTTGTTCGAAGCGTACAGCAGATTGTGATCAACCGTCATATGTCTTCCATTGACATGGATGAGGTGATCCGCAAAAACCCGGAAAAAGCTGCAAAGAAGAGAGAAAAAGCCGGCCTTCCGCCGCAGAAAATCACACAGGCTGCAACGCAGAGTGTGCGTAATATTCAGGTACAGGAGAACGAAGAGCCGTCTGCTGAGGAAAAAGAGGCAGCAAGAAAAGCTTCGACTGAGTATTACAACAGTAATCAGGAATACCGCGCCGGAAGCATCGCTGCGAAAGCAAACATGGTAAAACAGTTTGATGAAAAGAACAGCAAAAAGAAAAAATAGGGGGTAAATCTTTATGGAGTTTATCGAAGTATCCGCAAAAACCGTGGACGACGCTATTACAAAAGCCTGCATTGAGCTTCAGGCTGCCAGCGATAAACTGGAGATCCAGGTCATCAGCGAAGGCAGTTCCGGATTCTTTGGAATCGGAAGTAAACCGGCTGTGATCCGTGCCGCTGTAAAAGCCGCACCGGAAAAAGAACCGGAAGCACCCCAGAAACCAGAGAAAAAAGAGGCAGCTCCTGCACCGGTAAAGGAAGCGCCGAAAAAAGAAGCTGTAAAAAAAGAAACAGAAAGAAAAAGCTGCTCCGCGTCAGGCAGAAAACGCAAGACATTCCGAGCCAAGAGAAGAGCGCGAGGTGGTTCAGAGAACGGACGAAGAGATCGCCCGGATCAAGGCAACGGCACTTGAGTTCTTAAGCGGTGTATTCAAAGCCATGGAGCTCCCGGTTGAGATCCAGATGGAGTACAATGCCGAGAACGATTCTCTTGAAGTTGATTTTGCCGGTGAGGATATGGGCATCCTGATCGGAAAACGCGGACAGACACTGGATTCCCTTCAGTATCTGACCAGCCTTGTGGTCAACAAAGAGCAGAAGGATTACGTTCGTGTCAAACTTGATACGGAAAATTACCGCAAGCGCAGAAAAGAAACACTGGAAAACCTGGCAAGAAACATCGCTTACAAAGTGAAAAAGACCAGAAGACCGGTTTCTTTGGAGCCGATGAATCCTTACGAGAGAAGAATCATCCACTCTGCACTGCAGGGAAATAAATTTGTGGAGACCTACAGCGAGGGCAGCGAGCCATATCGTCACGTTGTTGTAGCGCCGAAACGATAAGAAAGCATAAAAAATATGCAAAAAGACGGTACCTGTGTAAAATACGGGGTACCGTCTTTTCTGGTTTTCTGCTAAAATGGAACTATTCAGAGCCATGCGAAAGGAAAGAAAAGATGTGGATCTGAATACTGGGATCCCCAAAAAGAGAGGTTTTAGAAAGGACTGGAAACAATGGCAGGATTTCATTTGGATGATACAATTGCCGCAGTGTCCACAGCGATGGCGCCGGCGGGAATTGGTATTGTAAGAATCAGCGGAAACGATGCATTCGAAGTGGCGGACCGCGTATTCCGTGCAAAAAAAGAAGGAAAAAAGCTTTCCGCGGTCAAATCCCATACGATTCATTATGGATGGATTACCGAAGGGGAGGAAGTGATTGATGAGGTCCTTGTCATGGTAATGAAAGGACCGAAAACATATACAGGTGAAAATACCGTCGAGATCGACTGTCACGGCGGTGTGCTGGCGGTAAAAAAGGTGCTTGAGGCAGTCTTACATGCGGGCGCGCGGGCGGCAGATCCGGGCGAGTTTACGAAACGGGCGTTTCTGAACGGAAGAATGGATCTGACGCAGGCCGAAGCGGTCATGGATGTCATTTCGGCGAAAAGTGCCTATGCCTTAAAAAGCTCCGAGAGCCAGCTTCGCGGAACGGTGAAAAAGGCGATCCGGGCAATCCGCGAGAAGCTGATTTACGAGATCGCATTTATCGAGTCAGCGCTCGACGACCCGGAGCACATCAGCCTGGACGGGTATCCAAAGCGGCTGGCCCAGGTTGTTGCGGAGCAGAAAAAGCAGGTGGAAAAGCTGCTTGCATCTGCGGATGAGGGCAAGATGATCCAGGAGGGCATCAAGACGGTGATCCTTGGAAAGCCGAATGCCGGAAAATCATCGCTTTTAAATCTGCTGGCAGGCGAGGAAAAAGCGATTGTGACGGATATCGCCGGAACGACACGCGATGTGCTCGAGGAAAATCTGGTTTTAAAGGGCATTTCCCTTCGGATTCTGGATACGGCGGGGATCCGAAAAACGGCGGATATGGTCGAGAAAATCGGTGTGGACCGTGCTTTGGAGCATGCAAAGGACGCGGATCTGATTCTCTACGTGGTGGATGCATCCGTGCCGCTTGATGAGAATGATGCAAAAATCATGGAAATCCTGAAAGGGCGCAAGGCGATTGTGCTGTTGAATAAGTCGGATCTGACTGCTGTGATCGAAAAAGAGGAGATGGAGCAGAAAACAGGCGCTCCGGTCATCAGCATTTCCGCGCGGGAAGAGACAGGAATGGAAGAGCTGGAGGAGCAGATGAAAAAGATGTTTTTCCAGGGCGAAATTTCGTTCAACGATGAGGTTTACATTACGAATGCGCGCCACAAGCAGGCACTCTTTGCAGCAAAAAGAGTCTGGAACTGACGGCAGAAAGTATCGAAATGGGTATGCCGGAGGATTTCTTTTCCATTGATCTTATGAATGCGTATGAGGAGCTGGGTTCGATCATCGGTGAAGCGGTGGGAGAGGACCTTGTGAATGAGATTTTCAGCAAGTTCTGTACAGGTAAATAAAGGCAGCAAATACAGATTACGAAGATCTGCCGGAATAGAGTTACAAGGAACGACAGCCGGATTTTGACAGAGTAGAAAAAGCTTAAGGCAAAATTCAAAGCTGTAGATAGAGAAAGAGGATAAAAGAAAAATGGCAGTTTTAGAAGAAACAATTGATATTGCCGTCATCGGTGCGGGCCATGCGGGATGCGAGGCAGCACTTGCGGCAGCGCGGATGGGGCTGGAAACGGTTGTATTTACGGTAAGTGTCGACAGCATCGCGATGATGCCGTGCAATCCGAACATCGGAGGAACCTCGAAGGGACACCTCGTAAAAGAGATCGACGCGCTCGGCGGCGAGATGGGTAAAAATATTGATAAAACGTTTATTCAGTCGAAAATGCTGAATAAATCAAAGGGACCGGCGGTGCATTCGCTGCGTGCGCAGGCAGACAAGCGGGCGTACAGCCAGTCGATGCGCGAGGTTCTCGAAAATACCGATCATCTGACGATCCGCCAGATGGAGATTGCGGAGCTGATCGTGGAAGACGGCGTTCTGACGGGCGTAAAAGCCGTTTCCGGTGCAATTTACCACTGCAAGGCTGCAGTGCTCTGTACCGGTGTTTACCTGAATGCGCGGTGCATTTACGGTGATGTGAGCACATATACGGGACCGAATGGCCTGCAGGCGGCAACACATCTGACGGATTCGCTGAAGGCAAACGGCGTGGAGATGGTGCGCTTTAAAACAGGAACACCGGCGCGTATCGACAAGCGGAGCATCGACTTCTCCAAGATGGAAGAGCAGTTCGGCGATGAGCGGGTTGTGCCGTTCTCGTTCTCGACCGATCCGGAGAGTGTACAGATCGATCAGGAATCCTGCTGGCTGACGTATACGAACGAGGAGACGCACAAAATCATCCGCGAAAATCTCAGCCGGTCGCCGCTCTATTCCGGCATGATCGAGGGAACTGGTCCGCGGTACTGTCCTTCGATTGAGGATAAAGTCGTAAAATTTGCCGATAAAAACCGCCACCAGGTGTTCCTGGAGCCAGAGGGAAGATATACAAACGAGATGTACGTCGGTGGCATGTCGAGTTCACTGCCGGAGGATGTGCAGATTGCGATGTATCACACCGTGCCGGGTCTGGAGCATGCGAAAATCGTGCGGAATGCGTATGCGATCGAGTACGACTGCATTAACCCGAGACAGCTTCTGCCGTCCCTCGAGTTCAAGGCGATCAAAAATCTGTTTTCCGGCGGCCAGTTTAACGGCAGTTCAGGATACGAGGAAGCTGCGGCACAGGGCCTGATCGCGGGCATCAATGCGGCGCTCCGCGTGCAGGAAAAAGAGGAGCTGGTGCTCGACCGTTCCGAGTCGTACATCGGTGTTCTGATCGATGACCTCGTAACGAAAGAGAACCACGAGCCGTACCGAATGATGACGAGCCGCGCGGAATACCGTCTGCTGCTCCGTCAGGACAACGCGGATCTGCGTCTGCGCAAATACGGCTACCGCGTGGGTCTGATCAGCGAGGAGCAGTATGAGGCACTGAAAGTAAAAGAACAGCGGATTCAGGAAGAGATTGAGCGCGTGGAGAATACGTATGTGGGAACGAGCTCGAACATCAATGAGCTTCTGGAAGAGTATGGATCAACGCTGCTTTCCGGCGGAAGTTCGCTCGCAGAGCTGATCCGCCGGCCGGAGCTGAATTATAAGCTGCTGGCGGAAGTAGATCCGAAAAGACCCAAGCTGCCGGAGGATGTGCAGGAGCAGGTCAACATCAACATCAAGTACGACGGCTACATTAAGCGCCAGATGAAGCAGGTGGAGCAGTTTAAGAAGATGGAAGAGAAGAAGATCCCGGAGAACATCAATTACGACGAGATCCAGAGCCTGCGCATCGAGGCGAAACAGAAGCTGAACCTGTACCGTCCGATCAACATCGGCCAGGCGTCACGTATTTCGGGCGTTTCCCCGGCGGATATTTCGGTTCTGCTGGTGTATCTGGGACATAAATAAAGGACAGATATGCATGCCTGAATTACATTCTTATGCAGCGAAACAGCAAGTGTTTTGATACTGCGTGGACAGGAACAAAAAGTGCAGCGGGCACTTGGAAGAATAGAGTAGAACGGAGAACAACATGAAAGAATACAATCTTGAAGGATTTGAGCGCGGCCTTTTTGAGCTTGGAATCACACTTTCCGAGGAGCAGAAGACGCAGTTTCTGCAGTATTATGAGCTGCTTGTAGAGTGGAATTCGTTTATGAATCTGACGGCGATTACGGAGTTCGATCAGGTGATTACGAAGCATTTTCTCGACAGTCTGTCGCTGGTGAAGGTCTGTGATGTGGAACAGGCGGGACGCATTCTCGACGTGGGAACGGGAGCCGGTTTTCCGGGAATCCCGCTGAAAATCGCGTTTCCGGAGGTGGAAGTTGTACTGCTGGATTCACTGAATAAGAGAGTGAAATTTCTGAATGAAGTGATCGGACAGCTTGGACTTTCCAAAATTACGGCCATTCATGGAAGAGCTGAGGATTTCGCACGCCAGAAGGAGTACCGGGAGCAGTTTGATCTCGTGGTATCGCGCGCGGTGGCGAATTTAAGCTCCCTTTCGGAATATTGTCTGCCATATGTGAAGGTGGGAGGACGGTTTGTCTCGTATAAATCGGGCAAATTGAATGAGGAGCTTGCCGCAGCTCAAAAAGCGATTCATGTGCTCGGCGGCGAAGCAAAAGAGCCGGTCTATTTCCAGCTTACGGGAACCGAGGATGAGCGATCGTTTGTCTGTATCGAGAAGGGGAAGGCAACGCCGAAAAAGTACCCGAGAAAAGCGGGAACACCGGCGAAGGAGCCGATTCAGTAAAAAATTCAAAAAAATAAAAGAAGCGCTGCAAAGAACAGAAGAAAAAAGTTCTTTGCAGCGCTTTTTGACGTTCTGAAAACGTTTAGGATGCCATACAGCAGCCCGGAATCAGAAATCCGATGTAGCTGATGAGGAACAGTACCAGCCAGATCGTTCCAGGCAGGAGTGTCAGATGGCAGGAGGCGCGCTTCCACTCGGCGGGAAGTTTCGCGGTGAGAGAAGAGTAGCCGTCGTCGATCCAGATCATCAGAGGGACGAGCGCCGGCATCAGGTAGCGGCCCTGAGACTGGTAATCGCTGAAATACGTGTTGTACATGTCCATGAACAGCGTGACCAGGCAGGCGAGGAACAGCATCACAAAGAGGAGAAGCTGCGGCTTTTTGCGGAACCAGTGCGGAACCATGCCGAGGAACAAAAACACTAGGAATCCGAATGCCATCAGGGCGCCGTACAGCAGATAAAGCACCATCGGGAGATGGACGGTCATGTAGGAGAACGAGCCGATGAAGCTGCTGACGGTCGAGAACAGCCAGTTGGAGGTGCGGCCCTCCGGGGTCTGTAAATACGTCTGCTGGAAGCTCCAGCCTTCGGATGCCGGGGTCTGACGATTCTCTGGTTTGTATTCATCGGCTGCGTACAGCGCTGCGGATTCATTCGAGGTGCGCATGCCGAGCAGATCGCCGTCGTGGATGACGGCATTGCGGATGAAGAACCAGCCGCCGATCAGGAAGGCGATAGCGAAAACAGCCAGCGCTTTGACAAAAATTTCTTTTGCCGGTTTCCGGAAATGAATCATCAGCGCGAAGAACAGCAGAATGCTGCACAGCAGGTACGCGTAGGCGTTATAGTACGACAGCGCGCAGAGTCCGCAGCCTGCTCCCAGGCCGATACAGTCTTTTTTTGCAGAATGCGCTTTTCATGCCGCGAATCCAGAAATAGATGATCAGTGCGACCGTGAAAACGGCGAACGAGTCGTTGTTCACATAGCAGGAGAGGAACACAAACTGCGGCAGAAAACCGACGAAAATACCGCCGAGCAGTGCGGATTCGCGCCGTTCAAAGAGCTCTTCGCCGATCAGAAACACAACGATCAGTGTGCCGGTGCCGGAAAGGACGCTGGTGAGGCGAGCGGCAGTTAAAAGAGCCGCTGCACTTTTCGTAAACAGCGATGTAATGGCCATAAACACGGAGCTGATGATCGCGGTCAGATACGGATACAGCGCATAGGAGAATCCCCACAGCGGATGGCGCACCGATTCTTCCATGCCGTTCGGCAGTGTGTGGTGTGAGACGATGTATTCCGGAATCAGCATCCGCATCGCCTCATCGGGGGCGTGTTCGGTTTTCAGGAAAATCGAGGTGCCAAAAGAGATGCAGAAAAAGCTGAAAATCAGCATATACTTGGCCCAGTAGTAGTCTTTTTATTCATAGAGTCTCCTAAAATCTCCAGTCCCGGACGGGAAAAGTCCGGCGTAATGTTTCGCGGCGGAACAAAAATGGAAAAGCGTCCGTCCGCGGATACGTTATAGTATACATGATTCTTATGGTAAAAGAAATTGATTTTTCGTCGAAAAACAAACAAACTGCTCCATGGCTTCACCGTTTTTTCACAAATTTTTCCAGCAAATTATCACATTTTCAGAATAAGATAAAGTGTCTTTAGAAAATGAGAGCATCTCCGGCTCTTTCACCCCCAAGGGCGGGCCGGAACTGCTTTAAGAAACAAGGAGGAAGGAACATTGATAGAGGTTAAAAATCTGGTGAAACGCTATGGCGACCACGTAGCTGTCAACAACCTGAGTTTTACCGTAGAAGAAGGCCAGATCTATGGTTTTCTTGGCCCAAACGGTGCC
>ENA-OQEL01000272-OQEL01000272.1-human-gut-metagenome-genome-assembly--contig:-NODE-272-length-19873-cov-8.985769_pt1 | contig 19873 bp, 9 predicted proteins | sample MGYA00242796_ERZ504637 | MGnify/ENA primary metagenome ERZ504637 (study PRJEB26092, sample SAMD00036306) | human gut metagenome | host: Homo sapiens | study: EMG produced TPA metagenomics assembly of... | reverse complement strand
CCGCTCTGCTGCACGAAAACGCTCAAATTCTTTACGCTATCTTTGTTCTGCTTGTTTGTGACGGCACACCATGTCTTATGTTCATTGGTGGCTTTGGCAAAGAGAAGAATATTAGTGTCAACCGTTGCGCTCTCAAAGATTTTTACACCAGCAAAATCAATCAAGAGCATCGGATTTGTATTCTTGGCAAAGAAGTCACGTGTCTTTTCGCCATACCCAGCACGCATCCACTTGTTGGAAGTAATGTAGCATAGATGGCCATTAGGCTTCAGAAGTTGATGGCCACGTTCGTAGAACAGACAATAGATATCGCCTGTACGTGCAAATGTCTTATAATTGCAATCGGCATACAATTTTGCCAATTTGCCACCATCATTCTGAAGCTGAATGTACGGTGGATTGCCTATGACAATATCGAAGCCATCGCTGACCCCGAACATCCATTCTGGATCAAAGAAATCGGCAACAGCATTTTGGTCGTATGGATTCCATTCTGCAAGCTGCTTAGCGTCGGCAGGAGCAAAGTTGTTGTCATCAGCCAGCAAATGAGCAAGCTTCTCACGAAGTTCTTTGTCTTTCTGACGTAATGTGCTTTTGCGATTTGCAGTCTTGGCAGCAAAATGCTCATGGCGAATTTCCGTTAAAGCCTGTTTTGTCAGCTCTATCTCTGGGTTTTCAAACAGACTATGACATGCCTGCCTTTTCTTGGCTATCAAAGAGTTCGCAGCTACAAACTTCGTTTCAAGGTTTGGTAATGTAGGAATGCCATAGTTTGGCTTGTTTGCGTCCTTTTCGCAATTGCAGATAAGAGAGATGAAGAATCGTAACTTCGTTATTTGGGCTGCAATACTCTGAATGTCACTACCATATATGCAGTTTTCAATGATAGATAATTTCAAGTCATAAGTATTCTCTTCAGGAGAAATATGACCAAGAATGTCTATCATGCGATTGAGCAATCCCATAGGGAATGCTCCCGAACCACAAGCTGGGTCGAGTATCTTGATAGCCTTCAGCTTATCAGAAATGGTTTTGTAATCATCTGCCTTTGTCTTGTCGTAGCTAAACTCAGGCGAGAAAAGTGAACGTACAAACGAAGTGTTACCCAAATAAGAGATAAGACTCTCATCCACCATATAGTTTACAATCTCTCGTGGAGTGTAAAACGAGCCACTTTGATTGCGTGCTGTTTCTCTTGTTTCTGGGTTATAGGCTCCCAATAGGTTCTCAAATACCTTACCAAGCAACTCTGGGTCAAGTGCAACTTGCTGCTCTTCAGGCGAGTTCTCTTCAATAGTGAAATTATAGCGGCTGAGTATGGATATCAAACCTCTCTCCTCATCGAAGAAAAGGATATTCGGCACCACAGCACGATTACGGTAGCGTCCGTCAGCAAATTTCTTGTCATTACGACTGAAACCGTCATAGTTGTAAGCTTGTTCTACTCCGTCTATAGTCTTTGTCTTGTCAAGACATTCAAACAGACCACCATTAAGGAAAGGCACCTCCGAGAAAATCTTTATCACCTCATCCTCACTGATTTTGAACATTTCAGGATAGCGGTAAAGAGTCTTTATATCCTTTTTTACATTGGTAGCAAAGCGACGCTTGTTGCCATGCTCGTCTTCTATGGCGCGGTTGAGGGTGGCGAAGAAAAGGTTTTGAAGAATGGCATTGTAGTAGTTGCCCACCACCTTACTTTCTGGGTCAAAGTCTTTCAGAATTGTGTCAAGAAAATCTATATCAAAGATTTTGTTTGGCACAAGTTCTTTTTGCTTGATGAACCATACGAACATAATTCGGGTTATCATGCGGATAATTTTAGTCTCAATATCCTCACGATCATCATCTTCTGTTGATGTGTTGTTGGGGAAATATACACCTGATGCTGGATCTACCGCCCATTGATACCAGTCAAACAAATCCTTATAGAATTGCTTGGTAAGAGCTTCAACCGAGAAAGCAGCTGTAACATCACTGAGAGACTGCTTGCTGTCTTTAAGTGCACTAAACTGCTCAATGGCAGTACGGCATCCGCGACCTTCTCCAAGGAGATAGGTGTATCGCTTAGTATTGGTAGACAACTTTTCATAATCGCCTTTTTTGTTGAATCCCCATGTTTCGCTGACATAAGAGAAACGCAACACGCTCTCGTTCTTGCGATAGCAAAACATGAAGGCACCAGCATAGCCCATACGACGCCAATCTGCAGTAAGCATATCTCTAATACCACGTTTGTTACGTTCTATATCTACCTTATCAGACAATTCAACTTCATATATAGCTAGTTGCTGCTCATCAGACAATGTAATCGTGCCCAGTTTGAGAGCTTCTTTGGCAAAATGGCTATTTACTTTCACTTCATAAGGAGCCCTGAAGACCACTTTGCTAAGGAATATATCATGAAGCAATTGCTGCCATGCATCTCTATTGTATCTTGATTCTATTATTTCTTTGTAATTCATTGTATATGTTTTAATTAAATGATTCTGAGAGAATTATTTCTGCATTCGTTTCTTGTTCATTCATCTGAGACTCTTGTGCAACGAAATAAGGGGAGTATTTCTTTGCCATATCGATTATTTCATCTAAGGCATCAGTTGGAGATAGTTTATTTTTACCACTGCGAGTAAGATCCTTCTGTATACGTTGCAAACGTTTAGGAATGTATGTGATGACACCTCGTTCTGCCAGAGCCTTTAATTGACTCACTTTTATACGAATGTCAGGATCGTCTATTTCGCGAATAAAAAGATTAAGCAAACTGACAGCTGTTGTCACTTGTGCGCCTAAAGATTTCTGCGCATCTTGTGCATTTTCTTGATTGCGCAGTTCTTCATCCTGCATGGCACGGAACTTCTGCAATGCCATATTGATGTGCTTGTGATGTTGCTCTATTCGCTCCACAGGTTGTTCCTCTTTTTTAGCTTTGAAATATTTGAGTGCATCAAGCACAGACAATTCCTTAGCTGTTTCCGACACGAGAAAGAACACCTTGCGGAAATTTGTCTTTAGGAATACGAGCGTGTCTCCAGATAATGTCACACCATCAACCTGTCTTGCGTCACGTCCAGTTCTACTACGCAATGACAGCTTCTCTATGCGATTGTACTCCCTACGATTTGTCTTGTAAAGAGTTCTTAGCTCCTCGTAGAAAGGCAATTCTTGGTTGCTCTCTTCCTTTTGTCGCTTCATGCCTTCGTCAAACAATTTGGTGAGGTCACGGTCAAGAATTTCCTCCTGTGAGTATATTTGGTTGTCCTCGCCAAATGTAGAATGGAATGTTTGTATCTTACTCAAAGCTATTTGATTCAGATTGATTTCCCTATTACCTTCACGCGAAGGATAGAACACATAGTTGTATATGTGCTTTGATGAAGAACCTATACGGTTTACACGGCCTATGCGCTGCATAAGACGTGTACTGTTCCAAGGTGTATCGTAGTTGACTATCACGTTGGCTCGATGCAAGTTTACTCCTTCTGCTAAAACGTCAGTTGTGAGGATTATATTGTATTTATTGAGCTTTGTTTTATAATTTGCATCAAAATTCTCACGAATTGTCTTGAACAGTTTACTTCTGTTGTCAGCAGAGATGACCAACACGTCCTTGCGGTTAATGCGCCGTTCGAGATACTTAACCGTATCAACAGATTCTGAAAATACTACTAACTTTTGTTCCGGATTACGTTCGACCTTAAACAACTCATGCTTTAAAAGCTCGTTAAATTTTGCAAACTTGGAATCATCTTCATCTGTTATGCCCTCCCAATCCTTGTACAGTTTTTCGAGTATCTCTTGGTCTTGCTGCAACAATTCGATATACTCAGGGTCGAAATCTTCAGCCTTAAATACAGAATTCTTTGGATTCTCCTCCGCCTTAGCATTCAATTTTTCTTCTATTTCCTCATCTGAAAGCCCTGCTTCCAACAAGTTGTTTATGTCAAGGTCTGGAGCGATGAATACCTTATCACGATTGAACATGTCAATCATATTTTGGTTCGCCTGACGGAAATTGTTCAACGATATTTGGAAAGCATAAAAACTGCTTTCAAGTCGTTTTACCAATCCATTCTTGCGGATTCCTGCCAGGCTGCGGCTTATCAATTCGGCATTGTCATACAAACCATTTGCAGCTTCAGGTTTCAAATAGGCAATAGCCTGATAACGGGCATAGCTTAACTTCTTATCAAGAGTTTCCATTGCACTTTCAAACAGATTGGCTAAACGTTCATTCAGCTCATACCTGTTTTCAATAGGACGTTCAACCTTTGGGAATCCATTTACATCTTTGTTATAACGAGCCACATTTTCAATGTCTGTTCTTGTGCGGCGGACGGTCAAAGGCTTTATAACACGGTCACGCACATGCTCGGCCAACTTCTTAAACTGTGTCACATCGAAGTTGGGGTCATTCCTTAATTGTTGGAACTCTTTAATAAGAGGGGAGAAGAATGCAGTCAAATTAGCCACTCCGTCTATTGTACAACGTCGAGGGTCTTGGAACAACTGTATCTCATTGTAAATGTCTGCTGGTGTATTGTTCATCGGTGTTGCCGAGATGAGCATCACTTTTTTCTTATATCCAGGAATATTTCCATTTTCGATGCGAGGCATCTTGCAGATTTCCTGCAGTTGTTCAAATGCAGCTGTGGTGTGTGAACGAAACTTGTGTGCCTCGTCCACCAATATCAAATCGTACTCATCAGCATTCCAATAGTTATAGTTCTCTTCAGCAAGGACCTTTGCCAAACTTCCATTGGAAATAAATTTGGCATATTTATCTATGCCAAAGTCTTTGAATGTTGCTTTCCAGTTCTGTTCTACTGCAGGAGGATATACAACAAGAATTTTTGTCTTATCGCGTCCATTCTCTATCAAGAACTTCTTTGCAATCATGGTTGCAATAACAGTCTTACCAAGACCAACGACATCTGCAAGGAAAAATCCATCATACCTAATGAGCTTCTGATATCCCTCCACAACTGCATCCATTTGGTAATCATACTTGGTATATCCCTCAGGCATATCAAACGGATTGTTGTCATCTGTGGCCAACACACGATCAGAGAAGTATTCCATAAGCATTTTGATGTACAAATCGTATGGAGCGACATCACCTTTTAAGTAGGTTTTGTCTATGGATGTTTTCACATCTTCTGCGGTAATCTCACAACCTTCAGCTTCTTTCCACAACAATTCAAATTCGTCTTTGGCAAATTTTACATCATCAAATCGGTCAAGCTTGACATTGAACTCATATTGCTTATCTTGCGAAATGCCAAGCCCATTGCCGGACAAATTGCTTGAACCAGTTATGGCGATGCCTTGTGAATACTGATTGAAATCATCTGGATAGAGTACATACAACTTTGCATGTATTCTCTTTGACGGATGAGCACGTAGTTCAAGTTTACCATCTATAAGGTCTTGAACCATCTGAAGCATACCACTCTCTACCTCCTTTGAGTAGTTAGAACACTCTATATCCTTACGGATTTTACGCAAACAATCTTCTTTTACTTCCTCTTCTGCACCAAAGAAAATTTTTCCTTGGTTGGCGGCTTGTGCTATATACTTGTCTACATCTATACCGATAAGCACCCGCACCTTATTGATATGGTCTAAGAATGGACGCAAGGAAAAATATCCAGACGCACGCAGAAAACCAACTACAGCATCAAGATTTTTTATATGATTGTTATGTTGTAACACGCCCTCAAACTCTTTCATAAGAGTGTTTCCATTCCTATTCGTAAAGAAATTGGAATTATTTATTGTTTCGTTCATATTGTCGTTCTAATTAGGTTTATTATTGTTTCGCTCCTGGTATCTTCTTATACACGAATCCTTCATCACCAGGGAAGTAAGCTTCGAATACAATGCAGAGAAACCGGGCTATGTCTTTACGTTTTTTGCCAATCTTGAAGAAAGCGGAACTGGCATACGCCATGAGGTCGGCTTGGCTGCACTTGGCATTAACGGCTATGCTGACTTTGGGTATTACTACCAGGTCGCGCTCGGCAAAGGCAATGGCACAAGCGTTGATGGCCTCTTGCTCTTCTTTGCTGAACACGCTCATCTTTGCTGCAAACCAGTCGAGTGCTTCTTGCACTTTGTGCTGCTGCTCTTCATCCACGGCTTGCGACATTGCTGCCGCACGTTCTTGCTCCAGCTTCTCTACCGTGTCCTCAAGCACCGCCACCTTTTTCTTCATGACATTGTACTTCACCATATTTGCCATGACGAAGCAATAGCAACACACAACGACGATGAACACAAGCACGGCTTGATAGCGTAGCTCGTCCACAATATTGTTCAGCCCTGCAATATAATGGCTCATCATTGGCACTGCCATCAACGACAGCGCAGCACCGACATACATAAACCTAATCTTTGCATTGTCGCTTATGGGCGATATGCACACAAACAAGGCAAGGATGAGCGACAATGCGCAGAAGCAAAGTGCCAGTAATGCTGTTCCCATATTCTATTCTGTTTTATGTTCTTTGTCAAACAATTCATCATCCTCATGAAGCAGATATTCATATTCGGTACCGATAAGACTTTCACGGTCATATTCTTTTCTGTACTCCATGATGTAATAACTTATGGTTTCGGGATAATCATAGACGAATCTTCGGCAAACTTTCTTGTACATAAGCAATATGCGTTCGTCATCGGCAAACTCAAACAGATAGTCAAGCATCCGGCCTACTTCATTTGCAGTTGCGTGTTTCCTCGCACAGAACACCTCCACAATGGGAGCATACTCTATGGCTGCTCTCTCACGAATTTGCATAAGTCCCTTTGCCAATTCTTTTATTCCTGCAAAGAATTCCTGATAATCCTTGTCCTTGCTGATATCATTCATGACATGTCTTTTTTAATCTTTCAAACAAGCAAGCGGTATTACTTTGACTCCGTCTGGGCGTGTGTAAGCCATGCTGCCACCTGTCATGACAATCATCAAGTCGGGTTCGCGCAACGGCACCTGCTTTTCTGTCTCATTATGCACTTGAATAAGTCGTTTAATTTCCAAAAGATGTTTGGCTCCTTCTTCTATTTCACGGCTGCCAAGCTTGCACTCTATCAGAGCATAGCGTCCATCGTCAAGATGAAGCACAAGGTCTGCTTCCAGTCCGTAGCGGTCGCGATAATATGACAGATGATTGCCAAAACCTGGAGTATAAGCCCTAAGGTCTCTCGCACACATCTGCTCAAAGATGAAACCAAAGGTTTTGAGCTGCGTCATCAATGCTTCTGGGGAAAGTCCTAATGATGCAATTGCAATGGACGGGTCTACGAAAGCTCGTTTTATACCACTTCGAATTGCAGTCTTGCTTCGGACTGCAGGACACCATGCTTCGATGTTGTCAATAACGAACAATTTGTTGAGGGAGGTTACATAATCCTCAAACGCACTCATAGAAAGTGAAACTTCCCCAGAGGTTGTTACATCAGCTAACAGAGCGGTATTCTTTGCCAATGTTGAGATGTTACGGGCATACGAACGCAATATTGCACGAGTTGTCCGTTCATCCCTTTGTACGCCATCCACTCTTGAGATATCGTCACGACAAATGGCATCAACATAGTTGCGTGCAATAAGTAGCTTTGCCTTATCACTCTTCATATTTAGAAATGCAGGCCATCCACCACGACAAGCAGCATAAATCAAGTCTTCAATCTTCATATCTGAAGTGATGCCGTCTATGTCTAAGTCTTTATTATCAAACAATTCTTTAAGTGAAATTTTTCCGTTAGACTCTCCTGACTCCCATAGACTCATTGGCAACATCTTCATTCGTGAAATCCTACCCGTACCAGAATGATGTATTTTACTTCTGTCTACAACAGTAGACCCTGTAAGAATGAATTGGCCTGGAACCTGACGCCTGTCCACCATAGTACGCACGGCATCCCAAAGCACAGGAGCATCCTGCCATTCATCTATAAGACGAGGAGTTTCACCCATCAACAACAATGATGGTTTTGAGGCAGCAGTTGCAGCATATTCTTCCTGCATCTCCGTGTCCTGCATCTTAATGACACTTTTGCTCATTTGTTCCGCAGTTGTTGTCTTTCCGCACCACTTAGGCCCCTCTATTAGTACAGCCCCGAAAGCCTCAAGACGCTCTGCCAGTTGAAGGTCTGCAATTCTATGTGAATAACTCATATTGTAACCGTGATTTGATTATGTATGCAAAGTTAGTGATATTCAGTCATGTATGCAAGCAAAAACAGATATTTGTGGATATTTAACACTATGAATTGTGCTGTTTTATTGCTAACTTTTGTGGTAGTTTAGAACTAACTTTTGTGGCAATTCATTTGTATTTTTTGCTGTATTTCGTTTGTAGTTTTTGAGATACTACATTTAGTGTTTACAAGTAAAAACACTACCTTTTAATAAGGTAGGCTGCACTCGGGAATACAAAACAAGACTTCGTATTTGTTTTGATATTCCGCTCATTTGCACTACCTTTGCAGCAGTTGAGTGCGTGTTTGCTTATCGTTGCTTATTTCCATATTTGCAGCACATTTGCAGCACGCTCACGCAAATGGCTTGTTTAATAACGGTTTGCATTTCAAGGAGGTCAAGTAAGTTCTTGTAAGTAAGAATAGTGTTAATAAAATAAAGATGAGGGTGCGTCACAGACTTATGACACACCCTCATCTTTAGTTTTTTGGGGTAGTTACATCTCTACGTGGACTTCGTGCTTGCCTGGGGAGCAGGGAACAATGGTTCCGCTGATGAGCTTGCCGTCTACGGTGATGCGGCTTACACCCTTCTCCTTGCCATCGGGATTTTTTATCACGATGTGGTACTCGCCACCACGGAACTTGCGCACTACCTCATACTCCTTAGCGGTGCTTGGAAGGCAGGGATCGATGAGAAGACCCTCGTAGTCGGGCTTGATGCCGAGAATGAATTCGCTGATGGTGTACCACATCCATGCTGCGGTGCCTGTGAGCCATGAGTTCTTTCCCTCGCCCGGACGAGCTGCGTCCTTGCCTGCCACCATCTGACAGTTCACGTAAGGCTCTACCTTGTGCAGAGTCTGGTATTTCTCCTCCACATAGCTGGGCAGAATTTTGGTGTAGTGGTTCCAGGCATCGTTGCCACGTCCCGCTACAGTCTCACCGATGATAACCCAAGGATTGTTGTGGCAGAAGATGCCGGCATTTTCCTTGTAGCCCTCTGGATAAGAGGAAATCTCGCCCATCTCTACATGATAGGTGGTGTAGGCAGGATTGTTGAGCACCATTCCGTGCTCGCACTCCAGACGCTCCTTGGCGCTATCCAGTGCCTTGTCGCAGAGACCGTCTTCCAGTCCGATGCCCGCCATGGTGCACCATCCCTGGCTTTCGATGAATATCTTGCCCTCCTCGTTCTCATCACTTCCTATCTTGTTGCCGAAGAAGTCGTAGGCGCGGAGGAACCATTCTCCGTCCCATCCGTGCTGCTTCACGGCTTCGCTCATCTGGTCTACTGCCTGCTGCATACGGTTGGCTTCTGCGAGGTAGTCATTCTCGGCGAGACCAGCGATAGTGCCTTCACTGCTGTTTGCGGCTTCCTTGGCGAGCTGCTTGCAGAGCGCTATATAGTCTTTGCCGGTGACGACAAAGAGTCCTGCTATCATCAGGCTCTCTGCCTTGGAGCCTTCTCCCTTGTTCTCTGTTGTCTGGAAACTCTCGTTAGGATCCCACGAGAAGCAGTTGAGGTTGAGGCAGTCGTTCCAGTCGGCACGTCCGATGAGTGGCAACTTGTGAGGACCGAGGTTGTTGATGACATGGTTCATCGAAATCTTCAAGTGCTCGAAGAGACTTACCTCGCTGCCCGGCTGGTTGTCGAAAGGCACCTGCTCGGAGAGAATGGAGAAGTCGCCCGTCTCCTTGATGTAAGCCACGGTTCCGAAGATGAGCCAGCATGGATCATCGTTGAATCCGCCACCGATGTCGTTGTTGCCGCGCTTGGTGAGTGGCTGATACTGATGATAGCAGCCGCCGTCTGGGAACTGGGTGCTGGCAATGTCGATGATGCGCTGCCGTGCACGGGTGGGAATCTGATGCACAAAGCCCACGAGGTCCTGGTTGGAGTCGCGGAAGCCCATGCCACGACCGATGCCGCTCTCGAAGAAACTTGCCGAGCGCGACATGCAGAAAGTGATCATGCACTGATACTGGTTCCAGATGTTCACCATGCGGTCTAACTTGTCGTTGCCGCTCTTTATGGTGTAGATGTTCAGCAGGTTGTCCCAGTACTGGTTGAGTTCTGCGAAGGCAGCGTCCACCTTCTCAGTAGTGTTAAACTGCTGGATAAGCAGATGAGCCTTCTCCTTATTGATGACCTTCTTGGCGACGAACTTCTTGTTCTGTTCGTTCTCCACATAGCCTAAGAGGAAGATGAGATCGCGGCTCTCGCCTGGCTGCAGTGTCACCTCGATATAATGCGATGCGATAGGGCTCCAGCCGTGGGCAAAGCTGTTGCGTGGTTTGCCCTCTGTCACAGCCTGTGGCTCAGAAAACTCGTTGTAGAGTCCGATGAAGCTCTCGCGGTCGGTGTCATATCCCTGGATTTCTGTATTGACGGTATAGAAGGCGTAGTGGTTGCGGCGCTCACGATATTCGGTCTTGTGATAGATGGTGGAGCCTTCCACCTCTACCTCGCCGGTGGAGAAGTTGCGCTGGAAGTTCTCCATATCGGTGGCTGCATTCCACAGGCACCATTCGGCAAAGGAGAACACCTTGAGGGTCTTCGTCTCCTGCGACTGATTCTTGAGCGTCATCTTCTGTACCTCAGCCCAGGTGTGAAGCGGAACAAAGAAGAGCACACTTGCCTCCACACCGTTCTTGCTTCCCGTAATGCGGGTATAGTTCATACCGTGACGGCACTCGTAGCTGTCGAGTGGAGTCTTGCAGGGCTTCCATCCGGGATTCCACACGGTGTCGCCGTCCTTGATATAGAAATAGCGGCCGCCATTGTCCATAGGCACACCATTGTATCGGTAGCGGGTGATACGCCGGAATTTTGCGTCCTTGTAGAAGGAATAGCCGCCTGCTGTATTGGAGATGAGCGAGAAGAAATCCTCGTTACCCAAATAGTTGATCCAAGGCCATGGGGTCTGTGGATCGGTAATTACGTACTCGCGATTGTCGTCATCGAAATGACCATACTTTTTCTCTGCCATTGTCTTTGTAGTATTTTTATTGTTTTTTTACTTATTTATTACGTAGAACTGAATTCTTACGAGAAACAGAATGCTATTTTTTAGATTATTTGCATGATTTTGATGCAAAGTTAGTAAAAAGTTTAAGTTGTAAAGTTAGATAACTGATATTTTTGTATTTTGCAATAGATTAGGTTTGAAATCAAACGGATTGTTAACATTTCATACACTTGGCTTATGAAAAAAAACATTTTAGCACTTGTCATTGCCCTGTTTGCCGTGATACAAACGATGGCTCAGACTTACGACAACCTTTGGAAGCAGGCTGATGCCTACAGGCAGAAAGACCTTCCGAAGAGCGAGATCGGTGTGATGAGAAAAATAAGCGCCAAGGCTTCCGCGTCGAAAGACTACGGACAACTGCTGGCTGCCGAGATGAGACAGGCGATGCTGTGGAAATCTATTTCCACCGACTCGCTGGCTCCTGCTATCCAACGCCTGAGGCTGCAGGAACAGCACACTGCCGACCCAATGCTCAAGGCCGTATGGAATGCTGTGTTGGGAAAACTCTACAAGGAGAATGTTTACTACATTGACGCAAGCGACGAGGAAGTCGCTAACAAGCGTTATCGTGTGAACAGGGCTAAGGCACAAGCGTACTTCATGAAGGCGCTGGCGCAGCCCGAGCTACTGACACGCCACGCATCTACCGAGTATGCGCCACTCACCATGAGAGGACTCGACGGTGCTTCGTTTGGTAACGACATGCTGCATCTCATCGGGTTTGAGGCCGACAGCAAGGAGGCTTATCTGAAGATGTACACCTATTATAATAAGGTGGGCAACAGAGGTGCAGCCTGTCTGTGTGCCTTTGAGGTGATTCAGAAATATCGTCAGGACGACGTGAGAGAGGTGAAAAAATCGAAGTATCTCAATGCCATCGACTCGCTCATCCATGTATATCAAGATATTCCCGAGGCGGGAGAACTGGCGGTGGAGCACTATCGCTTCATGGAGGAAGCCACCGACATCAAACCGGCTGACAAGCTCAATTATATCAACTATGCCCTGAGCCGATGGGGAGGATGGTCGAGGATGAACGTGTTGAGAAATGCACAGAAACGACTCACCGAACCTATGTTTGACATCGAGGACCTGCAGCAGGTGTTGCGCCCAGGACAGAAGCAGTGGGTTCATCTCAGCGTACGCAACCTGCAGAACATAAAGGTGAAGCTGTCGCGCCTCGATATCACTGCCGACAACGAATATGACGTGCAGGATGATAAAACTTACAAGTGGCTGAAAACCAAGACTTCGGAGCTGCACGAGAAAGAATACAGCAGACAGTTTTATGGTCATCCAGACTACGAGGAGGTGAAAGATTCCATCCTGTTGCCTGCGCTGCCCACAGGCGCCTATCTCATGGAGGTGACTGCCGACAACCCAGGTGTGACGCCAGCTCGACGACTCTTCTATGTGAGCGACCTGGCTGTGATGATACAGCAGCTGCCCGATGACAGGCACCGCTATGTAGTGGTTAGTGCCACGAGCGGACAGCCTATTGCCGGTGCAAGGATAGAACTCTACAGAGATGACTACTACGACTTCAAAACCAAGAAGCATAAGCGTATCGTGCATGCCAGGCTTACCAGCGACGCCGAGGGTGAGGCGTACTTCAAGAACGTGGACGGAAGCGTGCTGCTTTCTACCACGACCGACAAATACTGTCCAGCCCGAGACATCTATCTCTCGCGTACACGCTACTATGAGCAGAAAAACAACAAGACCATCGTCAATCTATATACCGACCGAGCCATCTATCGTCCCGGACAGACGGTGCATGCCGCTGCCATCCTCGCCATCAATGAGCGAGGGACTGATGCCAAGGCCTTTGAGAAGGGCAAGGAGGTGAAGATGGAACTGTATGATGCCAACTGGAAGGTGGTGGCAGAGAAGACTGTCACGACGGACGATTACGGAATGGCTGCCGCCGACTTCGTGTTGCCACAAGGCGGACTGACAGGACAGTATAGTGTAAGAGCCATGGGCTATGGATGCTACTTCCGTGTTGAAGAATACAAGCGACCCACCTTTGAAATCAACTTTCCCGAGGTGAACGAACGATATACATGGGGCGACACCGTGGTGGTGAAAGCTACAGCTAAGACCTATGCAGGCCTGCCTGTTCAGGGAGCCAAGGTGGAATACACTGTGACAAGGCGCAATCAGCTGTGGTGGTGGGGCTCACGTTCAGCCGACCGACAGGTGATGACAGGAGAGGCTGTGACCCGTGAGGATGGAAGCTTTGATGTGGAAATACCATTAGAGGCTAAGTTGACTGGCGCCGACAGCAATGGCGCTGACGATTTTATGCGAGTGGCGAGATTCTTCCACTTCGACGTGTCTGCCATCGTCACCGACATCAGCGGCGAGAGTCATGAAGGCGAGATGAGTCTGCCTCTCGGCACGAAGCCCACCGCCTTTGCTGTCGACCTACCTAAACGCATGGAGACCGACAGTCTGAAACAGGTGACCTTTGCCTACCTCAACAGTGCTGGAATAAAGATTGCCCACTCGCTGAAGTATCGCATAGATGGGGGCGAGTGGCTTGATGCTGAGGCCAATGAGCCTGTGCAACTGCAACATTTGGCATCGGGCATGCACATGGTGGAGGCTGTGTGCGGACAGGACAGTCTGCAGCATAAGTTCGTCCTCTTTAGTATGAAGGACACCAGGCCGATGGAGGAGACCATGCACTGGAGCTATCAGACTGCCACGAGCTTCCGCACCGACGGCAAGCCTGTCTATCTGCAGGTTGGGTCATCGGCCAACGGTGTGCACATCGTCTACTCGATCATCGCCGGCAACAAGCTGATCGAGAAAGGTGCATGGGAACTGGGCGACAGCATCGTCACCTTGCCCTTCACCTACCGACCAGAATATGCCTCGGGCATTGTGCTCAACTACGCCTTTATAAAGGACGGGAAATGCTACTCACGCACCATGAACATCGCAAGACCCATGCCCGAGAAGAAGCTGAACATCGAGTGGAAAACTTTCCGCAACCGGCTTACACCAGGACAGAAGGAGGAATGGACACTGCGCATCACTACGCCCGACGGAAAACCAGCCAAGGCGCAGTTGATGAGTGTGCTCTACGACAAGTCGCTCGACCCGTTGCAGAGGCTTACATGGCAGATGAATCTGGGCTTCTATCAGTCGCTGCCCAGTAGCTATTGGAAGAACAACCTCGCCGTGAGAACCCGCTATGCGGGCTTTGGCAGCAACTTCCCTACTAAGTATTATCAGGAGAACGAACTGCAGGCCGACAGTTTTAATCCGTTCTACTTCCAGAGCGAGTTTTATGGCAAGAAGGTGTTCTTCTTAGCCAAAGGTGCCATGGAAGACAGAATAGTGGAGAGTGCAAAGGCAACAGCCCCCGTCATCAAACGCGATGAATTGGTGAAGGAAGAAAGTAGAGTGATGCACATCAGAGGAGCCAGATATGCTAACGCCAAACAGCTGTTTGGACTTACCGAGAGCGCTGCAGAGGATGTGGCTGACGGAGGAATCGCTGTGGGCTGCTCTGCGCCTGAGGTGGCAAAGACTGAAGAAATGCTCGACCAGGTGCAGACACGCGAGAACTTGAACGAGACGGCTTTCTTCTATCCTGCCCTGCAAACCGACGATGAGGGTAATGTGGCCATACGTTTCACCCTGCCTGAGAGCATCACAACTTGGAGATTTGTGGGACTGGCTCATAATAGAGAGATGTGTCATGGCGTCATAGATGCCGAGGCTGTGGCACAAAAGACGGTGATGGTGCAGCCCAATATGCCACGCTTCCTGCGCGAAGGCGACAAGGCTGTGGTGGCTGTCAGAGTGTTCAACAACTCAGACAGGAAGGTGAACGGCAATGCTCGTATGCAGATCCTTGACCCCGAAACCAACAAGGTGGTGTGGCAACAGACTCTGAAATACAACCTGGAAGCCAACGGATCGACATCGCTGATGTTTGATGTGCAGGGGCTGAAAGAAGGTATATATATAAATAAGGTGGTGGCAGCCGGTCGTGGCTATAGCGACGGCGAGCAGCACTATCTGCCCGTATTAGGCAACAGCGAGCTCGTAACACGCACCCTGCCCATCACACTGACCGAGAAAGGAGAGAAGCACTTCGACCTCACTTCGCTCTTCGCCGACAAGGAAGGCAAACAGGCTGCACAGGCAGAACGCGCCAAGGTGACTATCGAGTACAGCAACAATCCAAGTTGGCTGATGATTCAGGCGCTGCCATCGCTCAGCAAGGCAAAAGACGACAATGCCGTCTCGCTGATGTCGGCTATCTACAGCAACAGCATCGCCCGCCACATCATGAAGCAGAGTCCTGTCATCGCACAGGTAGTGAAGTTGTGGAAGCAGGAAGCAGCCTCGGCTGAAAGCGCAAGAGCAGCCAAGGGTGGCAAGGCTGACGAGGCTGGCACTTCACTGCAGAGTGTTCTAGAGAAGAATCAGGAACTGCGTGAACTTGTGCTCAACGAAACACCTTGGGTGATGGATGCCGACAGGGAGAGCGAGCAGAAAAAACTATTGATTGAATATCTGGATGAGTCGCTGTGTCAGAACCGACTGACCGACGAGGTGGCAAAATTGCGTAAGCTTCAGCTTGCCGACGGCTCCTTCGCCTGGTGGAAAGGCATGGAAGGCAGCAGATACATGACTACCGAGGTGGCTGAGATGATGGTTAGGCTGAACCGTATGGTGGGTGTACAGCAGGAGACCAAAGACATGCTGACTGCTGCTCTGCGCTATCTGCAGCGAAAGGCTGCTGCAGAAGTGAAGGACATGAAGAAAGAGGTGGAGAAGAAGAGAAATGTGCGCCCGAGCGAACTGGCTATACATTATTTATATATTCTCTCGCTCGACGGACGCAAACTTGATCCGGCAGCGACTTATCTGCTGCAGAATATGGCAGAGCGTACCGGTGAGTTCACCATCTATGGCAAGGCAAGAGCTGCCGTGGTACTGGCAAGCAATGGACAGCAGGCTAAGGCTGCCGACTATCTGCAGAGCATAGCCGAGTATTCGGTAAGCAGACCGGGAATGGGAAGATACTTCGACACACGCAATGCTTACTATAGCTGGCGCGACTATAAGATTCCTACACAGGTGGCCGCTATCGAGGCAACGGAGATGCTGGGTACAAAGGCTGGAAAGGCATTTGCCGCAGAGAATCTGACCGTTCAGCAAGCTATCGACGAGATGAAGCTGTGGTTGTTGCAGTCGAAGCGCACCCAGGCTTGGGATACTCCAGTCAACACGGTCGATGCGGTTTATGCCTTCCTCAATGGTAAGGAAATACTGCTGCAGAAGTCGACAGACGATGCCACTATCCGTATAGACGGCAAACCACTGCAGTTGCCTCAGGCTACGGCAGGACTGGACTATGTGAAGACCTCGAAGCAGGGCGCACCACACACGCTGACGATTGACAAGAAGAACGAAGGCACCAGTTGGGGCGCAGTATACGCCCAGTTTGTGCAGTCCTCTGCCGAGATAGCCGCCTCAGAGGCAGGCATCAAGGTGGTGAGAAAGGTGGAGAACGCCAAGAACGTGAAGGTGGGCGACAAGGTAAAGGTAGTGCTTGCTATTACAGCTGACCGCGACTACGACTTCGTGCAAGTGGTGGATAAGCGCGCTGCCTGCTTGGAGCCCGTCACTCAATTGAGCGGCTATCAGTGGAGCATGGGTTGCTATGTGGCACCCAAGGATTATACAACAAATCTCTACTTTGGCCGTTTATCAAAAGGAAGGCACGTGGTGGAGATGGAGTATTACATCGACCGCAAGGGCGAATATCAGGCAGGAACCTGTGCGGCGCAGTGTGCCTACAGTCCTGAGTTTGGCGGAAGGGCAGAGGCTTATAGGCTGAATGTGAAGGAGTGATGTCTTAACTCCCTGACTCTTAGAATTCCGAAAGTAGAATAAGAAACAGAATATACGAACTGATAAATACAAAGTGAACAGATGAAAAGAATGAGTATATGGATGCTGGTATCGCTGTTGGCGGTTTCGGCATCGGCGCAGAAAATAACCACGCAGCAGGAGACAATCGACTGTGGACAGGTGTTGTTCAGAAATCCCGTAACGGCAGAATTCCCTTTGAAGAACGCCGGCAACAAGGCTTTGCGCATCAGCCAGGTGCGCAAGAGTTGCGGATGCACAGAGGTGGAGTTTCCTGAGCGAGACATAGCACCGGGCGATTCGTTTATGGTCAGGGCAACATTCGATGCCAAGCAAATGGGCACGTTCATCAAGCAGATTGGACTCTTCAGCAATGCCGACGAACAGCCTTTCGTGCTTACTATGCGTGGAAAGGTGGTGGACAGAGTGGTCGACTTTGCTGGCAATTACGCCTATCTGTTGGGCAAGTTGAAAACCGACATTCAGGACCTGGAGTTTGATGACATCAACCGAGGCGACCGCCCCGTGCAGCGCATCCACATCATGAATCCTACCGACGAGGTGCTGCAGCCTGTAGTGCTGCACTTGCCTCCCTATCTCACCGCACAGGTGTCGCCTTCCAAGTTGGCGCCACGCCACAGTGGTGTGATCACTGTTATGTTGGACTCACGCAAGTTGCGCGACTTGGGACTGAATCAGACTTCCATCTATCTTGGCTCGCATCTTGGTGACAAGGTAGCAGCTGAGAAGGAAATCGGTGTGTCGGCAGTTCTTTTACCAAACTTCGAGAAGTTGACAGCCGAAGACTTGGCACAGGCGCCTAAGGTGAAACTATCTACCACCACACTCGACCTTGGTAACTTCGGCACCAAGAAAAAGGTGAAGGGCGAAATCCTCATCACCAATGAAGGCAAATCGGTGCTCGAGATAAGAAGTATGCAGATGTTTACCATGGGACTTCAGGTGTCGCTCAAAAAGTCGAAGATTCAGCCTGGAGAGACGGTTAAACTCAAGGTGACTGCTGTCGCATCCGAACTGAAGAAGTCGCGTTCGAAGAATCCTCGTGTGCTTATGATAACCAACGATCCTGATAATGCCAAGGTGGTGGTAAAGGTAAAGGTGAAGTGAGAGAAACGAGTCTATTAAGAACAGATAAATAGGAACAGATAAGTAAGAACGCAAAGTAACAAGTTCTGTTAAAAAAAGAAAGAACCGTGCAAATAGAAATAGATAATGGCAGTGGATTCTGCTTTGGTGTGACCACTGCCATCAAGAAGGCTGAGGAAGAACTCGAAAAAGGTGGACAACTGTATTGCTTAGGTGATATCGTACACAACGGAATGGAGGTGGAACGACTGCATCATGCCGGGCTAATCACCATCAACCACGAGGATATGGAGAAACTGCATCATGTCAAGGTGTTGTTGCGTGCTCATGGTGAGCCGCCTGAGACTTATGCCCTGGCCGAGCAAAACCATATAGACATCATTGACGCCACCTGTCCTGTGGTGTTGCAGTTGCAGAAACGTATCAAGCGGCAGTATACCAGCAATCCGGATGCGCAGATAGTCATCTTTGGCAAGAATGGACACGCAGAGGTGTTGGGACTGGTGGGGCAGACTGCCAGCAAGGCCATCGTGATTGAGAAATTCCAGGATGTGGAGAAACTGGATTTCTCTCGCGATATCTATCTCTATTCCCAGACGACTAAGAGTCTCGACGAGTTTCATCGTATCATAGAGTATTGTCAGGAGCATATTGTAGAGGGCGCCACTTTCAAGAGTTTTGACACCATCTGCCGACAGGTGGCCAATCGTATGCCTAATATAGCCAGCTTTGCTTCCAAGCACGACCTCGTGCTTTTTGTGAGCGGACGCAAGAGTTCCAACGGTAAGGTGCTCTTCAAGGAATGTCATCGCGTGAACCCCAACAGTTATCAGATAGAAAGTGCCAATGAAATCAACCTCGACTGGCTCAAGGATGTAAACACAGTGGGAATTTGTGGCGCTACCAGTACACCCAAATGGCTGATGGAAGAATGCCGTGAGTTTATCTTGAACCATCTGTAATAAGTTCGTGAATGGGGAAGAAGTTGATATAAACAAAACAGGTGGTACGTCTTCTCACGAGGACCCACCACCTTCAAAAAACAGTAATTAACTCAAAATTTATAATCTATATCATTACTACCTTGTTCTGGTATTCTAATCTCTACAAGCAAATGTACAGAAAAGGTACATTTTGACCAAATTATTTTCTGTGAAACGGCACAATGCTTCGCTGAAAGCTTTTTGTTTAAGATATTTTCACACTTTAATCTCCTTTAGTAACCTACTCTGCATAAGTCGTCAACTATGAATATAACTAAAATGAAGTAAGTCAACGTAAATGATAAATAAAATAAGTAACAACCGAGTCAACCATGTTAAAAACAACGCTAAGAGGGTAAGCTAAAATCGTCAAACCACAAGAAATCTTACTCTTATACTATATAAATGTTCTTTTAGCCTATAAAATTCTATGTTCTAAACTTCAGGGCGGACGCATCAAAATGCGTTCGCCTCCAAAAGTTTTGACAGGTAATTTTCGTCCCAGCCAGCTTTCATTCCTTTTTAAGTTGAGACTTCCCTTGATCGTTTTATCCTTTTTAAGGATGGACAAAGCAATCTTAGTAATAGTAGAGAAGTTCCTTGCTGCATTTTTCACCTTTCTACTTTCGTCTTCTCTAAAGGTAA
>ENA-OQEL01000271-OQEL01000271.1-human-gut-metagenome-genome-assembly--contig:-NODE-271-length-19885-cov-3.296639_pt1 | contig 19885 bp, 19 predicted proteins | sample MGYA00242796_ERZ504637 | MGnify/ENA primary metagenome ERZ504637 (study PRJEB26092, sample SAMD00036306) | human gut metagenome | host: Homo sapiens | study: EMG produced TPA metagenomics assembly of... | reverse complement strand
GTTTGTGGATATTTTTAGCAAATTCTTGCTAGTTTTTTCTTTTTTCGGCTGTATAATGAAATTACATTGTACGACGAAGGAGGTATCACACATGCAATTTGGACATTTTGATGATGTGAAAAAAGAGTATGTCATCACAAGCCCGAAGACTCCGCTTCCGTGGATCAACTATCTGGGATCTGAGAACTTCTTTTCTCTGATTTCCAATACCTGCGGCGGATACAGCTTCTACAAGGACGCAAAACTTCTGCGTCTGACCCGTTACCGTTATAACGATACGCCGCTCGATCAGAACGGACGCTACTACTACATCAAGGACGGCGATACCGTCTGGAACCCGGGCTGGCAGCCGACCCAGACGCCGCTCGATTCCTACGAGTGCCATCATGGCCTTGGCTACAGCCGCTTTGTTTCTTCCAAAAACTTAGTTGCCGCTGAACTGACCGCTTTTGTTCCGCTGGCAGATTCCTGCGAAGTAAACCGTCTCATGCTGACCAACAACGGCACCGAAGAAAAAACACTGGCTCTGACTTCTTTTGTAGAGTTCTGCTTCTGGAACGCCGTGGACGATATGACCAACTTCCAGAGAAACTTCAGCATCGGCGAAGTTGAGATCCAGGGTTCTGAGATTTACCACAAAACTGAGTACCGCGAGCGCCGCAGACATTACGCTGTTTATGCAGTCAACTGCCCGATCGACGGATACGATACCGACCGCGACGCTTTCCTTGGCGCTTACCGCGGAAATGACCGCCCGGAGACCGTTCTGCGCGGCACTGCAGGCAACACCGTTGCCAGCGGATGGGGTGTGATCGGTTCCCACCACATCGACGTTACCTTAAAACCAGGCGAGTCCCGCTCCTTTATCTTCGTTCTCGGCTACTGTGAGAATGCAGCGGATGACAAATGGGAAGCTCCTGGCGTGATCAACAAAAAGCCGGCAAAAGAGATGCTCTCCCACTATCAGACCGACGAGCAGGTTGACGCAGCACTTGCAGAGCTTGCTTCCTACTGGGAAGGCCTGCTGGCAAAATATGCGCTCTCCTGTGCAGATGAAAAACTGGGACGCATGGTCAACATCTGGAACCAGTATCAGTGTATGGTTACCTTCAACATGTCCCGTTCCGCATCCTACTTTGAGTCCGGCACCGGCCGCGGCATGGGCTTCCGTGACTCCTGCCAGGATCTGCTCGGCTTCGTTCATCTGATCCCGGATCGCGCAAGAGAGCGTCTGCTCGATATCGCCGCTACCCAGTTTGAAGACGGAAGCGCATACCATCAGTACCAGCCACTGACGAAGAAAGGAAACATGGATATCGGAAGCGGCTTCAACGATGACCCGCTCTGGCTGATCGCCGGATGCGCCGCCTACCTCAAAGAGACCGGAGATTTCTCCATTCTCGATGAGCAGGTTGATTTCGACAACGATTCCACCAAGGCTCAGCCTCTGATGGAGCACCTGAAACGTTCCTTCGACTTTACCGTAACCCATCTCGGACCGCACAAACTGCCGCTCATCGGCCGTGCAGACTGGAATGACTGTCTGAACCTGAACTGCTTCTCTGCAGAGCCGGGCGAACCGTTCCAGACGACAGGACCTTCCGAGGGACCGGTTGCTGAGTCCATTTTCATCGCCGCTATGTTCGTGAAATACGGCAAAGAGTACGCAGCCATCTGCCGCCGCAGAGGCAATGAGGAAGAAGCTGTTTACGCAGAAAAAGAAGTCGAAAAAGTTTACCAGGCAGTCCTTGATGCAGGCTGGGACGGCGAATGGTTCCTGCGTGCTTATGATGCAGCAGGCGAAAAAGTCGGCTCCAAGGAGTGTGAGGAAGGTAAGATCTACATCGAGCCGCAGGGCTTCTGTGTTCTTGCTGAAATCGGTGTCAAAGAAGGACTGGCAGAAAAAGCCCTGACTTCTGTCCAGAACATTCTGGAAACCAAGTACGGCGTTGTTCTTCTGCAGCCGGCTTACACCAAGTATTACCTGAATCTTGGTGAGGTTTCCTCCTATCCGCCGGGATACAAAGAGAATGCTGGTATCTTCTGCCACAACAACCCATGGATCTCCATCGCTGAGACCGTTGTCGGCCACGGAAACCGCGCATTTGATCTGTACCGCAAGATCTGCCCGGCTTACATTGAGGACATCAGCGAGATCCACCGCACCGAGCCGTACGTCTACTCTCAGATGATCGCCGGAAAAGACGCTGCTCACTTCGGTGAGGCAAAGAACTCCTGGCTGACCGGTACTGCCGCATGGACTTTTGTCAATGTTTCCCAGTACATACTCGGCATTCAGCCGGATTACGACGGACTGACCTTAAATCCGTGTATTCCGTCCGATATGGAAGAGTTCAAGATCCGCAGATACTTCCGCGGTGCATGGTATAACATCACCTTCCAGAATTCCGGAGCACAGGGAGAAAGGTATTTCTTCCCTCACGGTAAACGGAACCGCAGTAGAAGGAAATCTGATTCCGCTCACCGAAGGCTGCACCGAATATGATGTTGTTGCCGTAATGTAATTTTTCAAATTTCAAATCTCCATAAACACAAGGCGAGCCCCGGAAAGCACAACTGCTTTTCCGGGGCTCGTCCCTTTTATTCTTATTTTTTACTGCAGCTGCCGTCTCTCTCTGACACCGGAAAGATCTTTGATGACCTCTCCCGCCAGAATCAGTCCTGCTACGGACGGCACAAACGCTACGCTGCCCGGGATATCACGCCGCTCCGTGCATTTTCTTGCAGCTCCCGGAGGACAAATGCAATTTGTCCGGCAGCTGATGCTCATATCCTCAAGCGGACGGAGGGATTTTTCCTCTGAATAGACCACTTTCAGTTTCTTCACGCCGCGTTTTTTCATCTCACGCCGCATGACCTTTGCCAGCGGACACATGTTCGTTTTATAGATATCCGCCACGCGGAACTTCGTCGGGTCCAGCTTGTTTCCAGCTCCCATACAGCTGATGACCGGCACATTGCACGCTTTGGCGCGCATGATAATCTCAATCTTCGCTGTCACGGTATCAACAGCATCCACCACGTATGAATACTTCGAAAAATCAAAATCGTCCGCATTTTCCGGCAGATAAAAGCATTTGTATACCTCTACCTCCGCTTTCGGATTGATATCCAGAATGCGTTCTTTCATTACGTCTACTTTATATTTTCCGACACTGCTTCTCGTCGCAATAATCTGACGGTTGATGTTGGTGAGGCAGACCTTATCATCGTCTACCAGCACAAAATGGCCGACACCGCTTCTTGCCAGCGCCTCTACGGTATATCCGCCTACGCCGCCGATACCGAAAACGGCAACGGTTGCATTCGCCAGAAGATCCATGCTCTCCTGTCCGAGCAGAAGCTGTGTTCTGGAAAACTGATTCAATGCCATTTGTTTTCCTTCCTCCTTGTTTATAATCTCTACTACAATAATAGGTTATTTGCTTTTGTCTGTCAACACCTTACGGAACCAGCTCTGCGGAAACTCAAAAACAAGGAGAATGCCAAGCACAATCGCAACTGCATCCTTCAGTGTCAGAAATCCTCTTGCACCGGCGCGCTCCAGATCATTGGTTACCACGTAAAAAGCAGTCCAGTAGATGCCGCTTCCCGGCACCAGCGGGAAAATACCCGCAATCAGAAATACCGTTACCGGGCAGCGCTTGTACACCGCAAAGCTGCGCGACAGAAGGATGACGAGCACCGTTGCAAAAAAGATGGATACCGGCTCTGTCGTATGCGGGAGGAACAGTTTGTAGCAGATCCAGCCGCAGGCACCTGCCAGTCCGCAGTACAGGTAGTATTTCCGCGGCACCTGGAACAGCAGCGCAAACGCAATCGTTCCGACGCAGGCTGCAAAAAATTCCGCAATTAAACGAATGGTATCACTCATAGCTGCAGCCCTCCCGCCAGTTGATGATATCCTGTGATAATCAGTCCGACGCCAAGCGCAATACAGAATGTCACAAGCAGCGCATCGAGCATCCGCACGGAACCAGCGATGTAGTCCTGATCCGCAATATCACGGATGGCGTTCGTGAAATTGACACCGGGCACCAGCGGAATAATCGAACCGATGATGACCTTGTCCAGATGATGGCCGATCCCCGCCTGATACAGAAAAACGGCAATCAGTGTGACAAGCGCGCCGCCGGAAATATTCGTCGCAATCTTTGACATTCTGCCGCGCAGCAGGTACAGCAGATAGAAGTACAGAACAAAGCCCGACAGAAACGCTACCATGCTGTCCACCACATCGCCGCCGAACAGAAAACAGAAGCACGCGCTTCCGACACCGGATGCAAGCACCTGGTGCCATCTTGGTTTGTCCGGCATCCGCTGAATGTCGAGCAGCCAGGCCTTCGCCTCTTTCGGCGCGTGCAGCCCCTCCTCGATTTCGCGGGAGAGCTGGTTGACTGCCGTTACCTTGTCGAGCCGCGCCGCCGACAGCGGAATGTGACGCACGCGGGCAAATTCCTGCTTTTTTCCACTCTCAGCAGTCAGGAAAATACCACTGCTCAACACAAACGCATCGCTGGAGTTGACGCCATACGCCCGCGCAATGCGGTCGATCGTCTCCTCCACACGGAAGATTTCCGCGCCGCTCGCCAGCAGGATGTCTCCCGCCAGCGATGCCACATCAAGTGCTTCTCTCGTCGATTCTGCGTTCATCCTTGTTTTCCTCCTTTTTCAAAGCCGTATACCCATTTTCCTTTCAAAAACAGATACAGGAAAATGACAGAACTGATACTCCAGGTCAGCGGGTAAGCCCAGAAAATCACGCGGATATCCGGGATCAGCCGGACCGTCACGGTAATGTAGCTGACGCGGAACAGGCACCAGACGCAGAGCATGACAACCATGGGAACCGAGGCGTGCCCGGAACCGCGGAGCACAGCCGCGATGCAATGAGAAAATGCCAGCAGAAAATAAAACAGTGCAATCGTTCTCGCCTGCATCACGCCGCAATGGACAACGGCCGGATCGCTGTTAAACGCCGCAATCAAAGTCGGTGCGGCCGCATAGATCACAAACCCGATCAGCTCGGCGATGGTAATGGAACAGAGAATGCCAAACCGCGCTCCTTTTTTCGCCCGGTCATACTGTTTTGCACCGAGATTCTGGCTGACAAACGTCGTTAATGCCATCGTAAAGCATGTAACCGGAAGGAATGCAAAACCCCTCGATTTTTTGCATATGAACCGCAGCCTGCCATCGCCATTTTCCCGAATGCATTGATGTTCGTCTGCACGAAAACCGTTTGCGATCGAAATAACCGAGTTCTGGAAACCGGACGGCACACCGTTGCGGATAATCTCGCCAAGCGCCCGGCCGTCGAAACGGATTTTGCGGATATGAAGACGATACTCTTCCTTCGTCCGCAGCAGATGGATCATGCAGAGAATCGCGCTTGTGAACTGGGAAATGACCGTTGCAAGCGCCGCCGCACCGACCCCATGCCAAGCCCTCCGATAAAAAGCAGGTCGAGCACAACATTGATGCACGACGATACGATCAGATAGATCAGCGGGTGACGGCTGTCGCCAACGGACTGCAGGATGCCGACGAAAATGTTATACATGATAAAACCAAGAGATCCTGCAAAATAGGTACGGAAATATTCGACGGACTGCGGCAGGACATCGGACGGTGTTCCCATCAGCACAAGGATTTTCGGCGCCAGATACATGCCAAGCACAGTCAGCGCTGCACCGGCCGCCAGGCCGAACGCCACGGTCGTATGGATCGCTTTCTGCAGATCTTCCCGGTTTTTCGCTCCGTAATACCTTGCAATCACGACACCGGCGCCCATTGCGATACCGTTAATAAAACCAACCATCAGAAAGATCAGATTGCCCGAAGAGCTGACCGCTGCCAGCGCATTGCTTCCCAGAAAATTTCCTACGATCAGCGAGTCGGCCGTGTTGTACAACTGCTGGAACAGATTGCCAAGAAACAGCGGAATCGCAAACAGAATCATCTTTTTCGAAATGCTGCCCTCCGTCATTCTTGTCTTACTTTCTGCACTCATTCGTAAAAACCCCCATTTCTTTTTCGTACAGTCAAAACCGGTCATCCACAGGTTTCCGCCCGGTGTGTGTCCAGCCTTCTTTTCAGCAGACACACACCGGAACTCACCCGAGATGACCGGTTTGGAAATATCCTTTTTTCTATTATATCGAACCTTCTCTGGAATGACAAGCCACAAATTCATGCAGAATGGCTTCGACACGTTCCAGCATCTCCTCTTCCGTGCAAAGTTCTTCCGGTTTCATGGATTCCAGGTAATCGTAGAATGCCATAAGAATGCTCGGTTCCCGGATGCTGAGGTAAATCAGCCGCTCTGTCCGCGTCTGGAACAGAAGATAGCCCTCGTTTGCATTGACCGAAATATTCAGCGCATGCTCTGCTCTCTCTTTCGTTTCCCGGATCATACGAAGATTCGCGCGATCCCGCAGCGCCAGAAAGCGGCGGATCAGGGCAATACGCTCGTCAAAGTCCAGCGGAGAATAGCACTCTTTTGGATACTCATCCACGCGGCCCGTGTCCAGAAAACTTTTGACGCCGTCCTCTGAGAAAAACATCGTCGTTTTTTCATCCAGCACCCGTGTCTGCATCACCTTTGCATACTGCGCAACCGCCTGTATCATCTGATCTCGCTCCGGCATTTCTTTTACAAGATGGTGTTTCAGCATTTCCGGTGTCAGAAGGCCGGAAAGACACGGCATTCTCTGAAAGAAATACCGCGGAGAATCTGACGCAACAAAGTGACGAATCAGCGTTTCCGTATAGCCAAGCTGGGACCGCACCGTGTCAAGACGTTCAAACAGCGGTTCCGACTGTTTTAAATAGCCTTCAAACATCTCACGCATCATCCGCAGCGTCGTTTCCTCCCGGAACAGAATTGCATTCTGGTAATCGGCACTGAACGCAAGCGCACAGTGTTCCGTCAGAATGAGATATGGGAACAGACGGAACTCATTCAGCCGCGCCGCCACATTGTCATAGTAGTACCAGGCACGGTAATCACAGCCACAGGCACAGATCGGCAGAATCTTCTGCAGACAGCTCAGATTGTAATTTTTCCGCATCGAAACCAGCTTCTCGTTGTTGTTCATGCAGAACAGATGTTGAATCGTCAAATTCGGGTTCTGTTCCCCGAATACCTGCAGAAGTTCCATGGCAAAATCGAAGTCCGGCTGGACCAGAACGGAAATTTTTCCGTTTTCTTTTACAGCTTCGCCGGAAAACAACTGTAAAATTGCATGCCGCACATGCACTGTGCCCCGAAAGGGAATCTCTCCGCTACCCCCCCCCCCGTTCAATTCCAGTTTTGCAATCTCCGCCTCATGGAAGATATATTCCTTTTTCCCCTCGCGGCGGCTGAACGTTTCAATCAGTTCTCCGACTGATTTGCGTCGGTAATAAACTTCCGCACCCATCTGGGCAATGTAAAACGCATCCATGAAATCTATTTTTTCCTGCGGCGTCAGCTGCATGAACTGCGCCATCTTCCGCACAACATCCTCTCCGGACGGATTTCGTTTTCCATTGATGATCTTATACATGAAAGAACGATCGAGTCCGCAGAACTGTGAAAGCGGGTAAACCCCGACATCTTTCATGGTGATATATTCGGATAATAAATCTGAAAAAACTGACATAGAGCCTCCTGTATCTCGATATTTGCGTCGATTCTTTTCCAATATAGGTAAAAGTTTCCAATTCAGGGAGACTTGGCAATTCTTCCGTTCGGCTTTGCATATCGTTTTCTTTTTTACAGGATTTTCACACTGTTATGGAAAAACCGACGGAAAATTCCGCCGGTTTTTCTCTCTTTCGACCTGTTTAATCTTTTTTATTCCAAATACAGTCAGTGCCTGACGTGGTGAAATACCGAGTCCACCGACACTAATCAGCGTATCCTCTGCCTCCAGCAGAAGATTTTCCTCCTGGAATCTGACGATCATGCGGCCACCACTCAAACCGTCCATCCGCCGAATCTCCATCTCGAGCGTATTTAGCGTACGCCATGCAGCAGAACCAGCATAAATATGGCCATCCGCTTCACTATAGGCGAAATCCCGGCGCATGGAGAGGACAAATTCCTTTTCTTTCCCGCCTTCTTGTACTTTCCAGTACATCTTATCGCAGCCAAAAGCGAATCGCATCTCCTGAATCGGACTTGTCTCCAGCGAAAACAGGCCGCTTCCGCCGATCAGAATTTCTGCAGAATCCGGCAGCTGCTGGTTGTCCATCAGCGGAACAGATACATAAACATGCTTACTTACCTTTTCTTCCATAAACGGATTTCTCGTTCCTCTGCGCGGCTGCAGTGCCAGCTGCGCGGTACGCTCTTTTACCGCACCGGCAAGCGGGGACGGCGGCAGCTCTCCTGCCTCTTTCTTCACATACGGGATCAGTTCCTCCTGCAGTGCACTCAGCTCCTCCTGCGTCTGTTCTGTTGCTGTTGTCAGGATCACAATCAGATCGAGATCCGGGAACACAACGCCGAACTGACCGTACGCACCATCTGCGCGGAAGGAGCCCGGATAACGGCACATCCAGCACTGATAGCCGTAGCCCTGCGCCCAGTCTTTTACGTGGCCTTCCGAATCGCCCTCCGTCTCAATCTGCTTGCGGCAGGCGCGTTCAAACCAGTCTTTTCGAAGCAGCTGCTTTCCTTCCCACTCACCCTGTCTGGACAGAAAATACGTGAATTTTGCCATATCCTCCGTTACCATCTTCATACCGCCTCCACCGAGCTCCGTTCCGTCTCCGAGCAATGCACAGGTAAGGGATGTGATGCCAAGCGGCTCCAGCAGACGGGATTTCAGAAACTCTGTAACATTCTGTCCCGTTTTTTCCGCAGAACGGCAGCCAGCATGTTGGTTCCGGCTGTATTGTATTTATAAAACGTTCCCGGCTCATGGAGCACCGGATGATGAAGAAAGGTAGAAATCCAGTTTTCGGAATTGTCCATAATCTCCGTCTCGTGGCCGCACCCCATAATCAGCAGGTGATGCAGCGTGATTTTTTGAGATTTTCGGATGGATTTTCCGGCAGCAGGTCCGGAAAGATATCGACAATTTTCTCATCCAGCGATAAGATTCCCTCCTGCTCGGCAAAACCAATCGCCGTTGCTGTCAACGATTTGCTGAACGAATACAGTGGATGACGGAATTTTTACATCATACGGCTTCCACCAGCCCTTCGCTGCACACTGTCCATGGCGGATCACCATAAAGCTATGCAGCTCAATCTGGCTTTCTTCCATCCGGTCGAGAAAATTCAAAATTCCTTTGGAGCTGATTCCAGCTGATTCCGGTGTCACATCTTTAAAGTATCCCATTTTGCTTTTCCCCTTTCTCGCAGCCCTTATGCATCAATTTCGTAAAGTTCGACAGAAAGATCGCCCTTCCAGCTTACACGGTCGTACGGTGTCTCCGGATAAACCACTGTGGAAATAGCATCTACGCCGTCCTCAGCAAACAGTTCCAGAATAGAACATCAAAACAAGCTCCAGATTCCATGCTCCGTCTTTCTTTCTCGCTGCGGTGCTGATGGAATATTTTTCCGTCATGAAGTGCTCACTGAATTCTTTGTAGCCCGCCATGGTACGGTCAACCGTGATTTTGGTGTCAGTTACATAAATCTTCAATTTCTGTCCTACTGAGTTTTTCAGGCAAATTTTCGCATCTCCTTTTCCGGAAACCTTCAGTCCAAAGGTCTCTGTGCGGATCGTTGTATGATTCTCGATCGGATAGCTGCTGTGGCGAAATTTTTCCAGTCCGGCCGGAGCAGCCACGAGGGTCAGCGCACCATCTACTTCTGTCAGGGACAGCTTTCTCGCCAGGGTTGCCTGGCCACAGTACTCTTCTGTCGGAGTCTGTGCTGCATACTGCCAGTTCATACCCCATCCCATCAGCAGAACATCTTTCGCATTCTGGAATGTAACGGCTGCATAGTTGTCGAAGCCTTCATCCAGCCATCTTGGCTCATCGGATGGATAGGTGCAGAGGAATTTTTCTCCATCGAAATCACCCAGGAAATACTGCATTTTGCAGTGGTCGTCCTCGGAGGCTTTTGTCATGCTGACAACAAGAACCCATACATTTTTCCCCTTATACTCAATCGGGAACAGATCCGGGCATTCCCACACCCTCTACATGATTTCCTTCCGGTCCGAATTCTCCTGTTTTCTCCCAGTTTTCATATCCTGGGATGCGTAGAAGAAGACACGGTCCTGCGCTGCAAGAACAAGACTCCAGCATCTTCTGACCGGATTCCAGAACGCTTTCGGGTCACGGAAATCGGAAATTCCCGGGTTTTTGATGACCGGATTCAGATATGACTTTTCAAAATGCCGGCCCTTATCATTGCTGTATGCAATACTCTGCTGTTCCAAACCGTCCTTGTGATGGCTGGTATAAATAGCAATGATCGGCGGGTTTTCATTGGTACCATACTCAGAAGAATTCTGCGTATCATACACAGCACTTCCCGAAAAGATAAATCCCAGTTCATCCGGATAAAGTGCGATCGGCTGATGCTCCCAGTGAATCAGGTCGCGTGATGTTGCATGGCCCCAGTGCATCGGTCCCCAGCTGGTATCATACGGGTACTTCTGATAAAAGAAGTGGTACACGCCATCTACATAAACCATGCCATTCGGATCATTCATCCAGCCTTTTTCCGGCGAAAAATGGATTTTCGGTCTATAATCTCTTTTTTTCATCATTTTTGTAAAACCTCCCAAAATAAACATATCCCCTATTTTTTAATGGTGTACATTTTTACTTCCAGATCTCCGTCTGTGGAAACCACCTGATACGGAGCATCCGGGTAAACGCATACGGAAGCGGTCTCCAGACCACCATCTGCATAAATCTCCAGATAGGAAACGTCAAAAATAATCTCCATGTTGACATTTCCGCGCATGTAACGTTTTGTTGTAGATACCAGCAGATCCTCTTTTTTGAAGAGCTTCGGATCTACATCATCAAAGTAACTAAGGTCGCCGCTCTTAGAGCGGTCCACCGTGATGCTGTCCACCGTCACTTCGATGACTACTTCCTCACCTCTGCTGTTTTCAGTGCAATTCTTCCGAAATTGCCCTGCACGAGAAGTCCAAAGCTCTCGGTCAGCAGCGGCTTCTGATTTCCGATCGGGAAGGCACCCGCACGGTACTCATCGATCCCGAACGGTTTTGTTTTCAGGCGGTAGCCCTCATCGGTCTCACAAAGCGAAAGTTCTCTTGGCAGTGTCATCAGACCGGAATACTCACCGGTCGGAACAAAGTTCGCGTAGAGAGGATTAACGCCCCATCCAAGGTAAACCGGGCGGTCGTAGTTTTCCATACGTTACGCCGGCATAGTTGTCGAATCCGAAATCAATCCACAGCGGCTCGTCTGTGATCTCGGTGCACTGGAAGGTATCTCCATCAAAATCGCCGACGAAATACTGTATATTGGCACGGCCTTCGGTTCCCGGATGTATCATGCTGACTATCAGAATCCATTTGAATCCGTCAAATTCATTTCCTGTTTTAGCACGGATCAGATCGGTGCATTCCCATACGGTCGGCACTTTATTGACACCGACACCGAACTCGCCTGTTTTCTTCCAGTTTTTCAAATCCTGGGATGCGTAAAACTCTGCGTGATCGCCGGATGCCAGAACAAGGCTCCAGCAGTCCTTTTTATCATTCCAGAAGACGCGCGGATCACGGAAATCCGGTGCGCCCGGGTTTTTGATCACCGGGTTGCCATAATATTTTTCAAAATGCTTTCCCTGATCCAGACTGTATGCAATACACTGCTGCTCCAGGCCTGTTTCCATATTGTGCGCCGTGTAGACAGCCACCATCGGCTTCTCACCGTATTTCGCAAATCCGCTTGTGTTATTTTCATCGTATGCCATACTTCCGGAGTACATCGTTCCGATCTCATCCGGGTACAATGCGATCGGCAGATGCTCCCAGTGAATCAGGTCTTTCGATACTGCATGACCCCAGTGCATCGGTCCCCATACAACGTCATTTGGATTGTGCTGATAATACAGGTGCCAGATACCATCGATATAAATCAGTCCATTTGGATCGTTGTTCCAGTTTTTCTCCGGTGTAAAATGAATGTTCGGTCTAAAATCTCTTTTTCCCTGTTTACTCATGTAATCCCTCTTTTCCTATTTTATCTTTTTCCATTTGAAACTTCAACAAAAAAGAAATAAGAACGAAATAGTCTTCTTTTTAAATATGGCCATGTTATATGGGATACAACATGGCCACCTTTAGAATTTCTTTAGTTGTAGAACATCAATTGCAAATCGTTTACGTTACTGTTTTTTTCGTAATCGCTTTTCGCCCGATTTTTAGTTTGCTGCAGAAGCTGCTCGATCTACTGCGCCCTGGTAAATCTCAACCAGTTCATTCAAGCCAGCGCCTTCCAGCTCTGTTTTATAGGAATCCCAGCTTGCATCATCAACGCCGCCGGTTACCCATGTGGTGATGTAACGATCAACAATATCGGAGATGGTCGGCTGAATCTGTGCCAGACGCTGAATCTCTTCCTGGGTCATCAGAACACGCGGAATAGTGTCATACTCTTCCATGATGTCATCTTTACCGTTTTCTTTCTGCATCTCCAGAAGTTTCACAGCATCGAAGGTGTATCCGCAAACGGTGTCATAGTACTCGTTCTGAACGATCATAGAACCACGGCAGGTTGTGGAGTTTACACGAGCCTCACCAAAGTTCTTATAATCCGGATTCAGAGGTTTGTAGTTTCCATTTTCATCAAGTGGTGTACGAAGAATGCCGTCCTCGTCTTTCTCATAGTTGTATCCGATTGCACCCCAGTTAGATGTAACAGAAATTTCCGGATCGCCTACCATGTAATCTACAAATCTTGCAACAACGTGCGGGAATTTGCAGGTTGTTGTGATTGCTGTATCGGAAGAATCCTGCAGCTCAGAGTAGTTACACTCGAAACCGGTCATACCGTCTTCGCCCTGCAGTCTTGGAACTGCTACGTACTGATCATGTACTTCCTGGTTTGTAATTTCCTGATCGCCCCAAACACCGAAGGAACCGATCTTTGCAACGTTCTCTTTGATCAGGGAAGCGTTGAATGCCATACTGGAGTCTGCCTCGAAGGAGCCGTTCCAGATCAGTCCTTCTTCATACAGCATATTGAAGAATTCTGCTGTTTTCTTGAATGCTTCGTCTGTTGCAGTGAAGGTAACTTTTCCATCAACCAGTCTTAAGTGATCCGCATATGCATTTCCTCCGCAGTAGGAGTCAGCGCATCCGAATGCACCTGTGAAACGATAGAACAGGTTTGTAGGAACCAAAGGTATCGGTTGCACCGAACCAGGTTGCCATTGGGATTTCATCAGCTTCGCCGTTGCCGTTCAGATCGCCGCCGTCGCGGAATGCTTTCAGGCAATCTACCCACTCGTCTACGGTTGTCGGCACTTCTTTGCCTACTTTATCCAGCCATGTTTTGTTAATCACGAATGGTCCAGGTGTTAATACAAGACCTTTCATTTCCTCTACATACGGGAATCCATATTTATGGCCGTTCGGAGCGGTGATCTCAAGCTGATACTGCTCATTGTCATCGAGGAATGCTTTCAGGTTCGGCATGTACTCTTCGATCAGGCCTTCGGTTGGAAGGAATACATCCTGGTCTGCGTACTGAACTACGGTGTTTCCGGATTTACCATCGCCGAAGTTCCAGAATACATCCGGAAGATCCTGTCCGGAAGAAAGCATCAGGTTGATTTTCTCTGTTGCGCTCTCCTGCGGGATTGGCTGCCAGTCAAACTCTACTCCTGTGTCCTCGAACCATTTCTTGCACATAGCCAGGTCGCCTACTTCTACGGTTCTGTCTGCAGAGTTTACGATCAGAGCGGAAATTTTTCCGTATTTCTCTTCGAATTTTGCCGGATCTTTGATGATCGGAAGGGTACCGTCGAGCTGGATAATTCCCTCATCTACTGCTTCCTGCTCTTCTGCTGTGAGACCTGTGTCACCTGCTTCTGTACCGGATGCAGATGTGGTGTCTCCTCCTGTGCTTCCTGCACCGGAGCTGCTTGAGCTGCCCGAGCTGTTTCCACAGCCTGCGAGCATGCTGGTTACCATAAGGCTTGCCAGTAATACGGATACGATTTTTTTCTTCATGTTGTTCCTCCTTTATTTTGCTGCCTTTTCGGCAGTGAAATACGTAAATATTTTTGTGTTTCTACTATAAAATCATGTCTGTTGTAGCCATGAACTCTGTAACGATAACTTTTCTGTTCTGTATCAGCCCTTGACTGCACCGATCGTAACACCTTTTGCGAAGTATTTCTGCAGGAAAGGATATACGCACAGCAACGGGAATGCGGAAACAACTACAACGCAGTATTTTAACTGCTCAGCCAGTTTCTGTTTTGTTACCATCTCAGAAGCACTACTTCCCATCTGGTTGGACTGGTTCATCAGTACCAGGTTTCGAAGAACGACCTGAAGAGGCATCTTACTGTCATCCTGCAGGAACATCAGTGCGTTGAAGAACTGGTTCCACATTGCGGTTGCATAGAACAGACACATAACTGCGATGATGGTTTTCGACAGCGGAATTGCAATTTTGAAGAAGAATCCAAAATCGCTGCAGCCGTCGATTTTTGCTGCTTCGAGAAGCTCGACCGGAATACCGCTTTCAAAGAAGGAGCGGCATACGATCAGGTTGTAAGCGGACACTGCTACCGGAAGGACCATAGCCCATGTTGTGTTGTAGATGTGCAGCTGCTGTACTGTTAAGTACATCGGAATCATACCGCCGCTGAAGAACATCGTGAAGGTGAACAGGAACATAATCGGTTTTCTTCCTACCATATCGTATCTGGAAAGTGCATATCCGGCCGGAATGGTGCAGACCAGGGAAATCAGCGTTCCTACTACGGTATACTTGATGGTGTTTGCATAGCCGGTCCAGAGCGGCTGATATTTCAGTGTGGTCGTATATCCGTTAGTGTACCATGCTTCCGGGTAGAGAAGGAATTTACCGGAGCTTACAACAACCGGGTCTGTAACAGATGCCAGAAGCACGTAGTACAGAGGATATACAATTGCGATACAGACAAGGATCATGATAACGGTATTGATCACAGTAAAGACCTTGTCTCCCGTACTCATTTTTACTTTTTTCTTTTTCACAGTGTTATTATTTGCCATTTTTCAAGCCCCCTGACTCTTAGAAAATACTGATATCGCTGGTCTTCTTTGCAACTGCGTTTGTGATAACCAGAATAATGAAGTTTACAACGGAGTTAAATAAGCCAACGGCTGTCGCAAAACTGTACTGTGCGGTCTGGAGACCTACTTTGTATACGTATGTCGAAATGATCTCACTGACGGTTGTATTGGTACCGTTCTGCATCAGATAAGCTTTCTCATATCCCACGTTCATAATGTTACCTACCTGAAGGATCAGCATCAGGATGATGGTCGGCATAATCAGAGGTAAATCAATGTAAAGGATTTTCTGAAATCTGGAAGCACCATCCATCGTTGCTGCTTCGTAATACTCCGGGCTGATTGCGGTCAGTGCTGCGATGAAGATGATGGCGTTGAATCCCATCGTCTGCCAGATGTTACTTCCGATGAAAAGTTTGCGGAAGTACTCCGGAAGGCTGGTGAACATGATTGCTTTTCCGCCGGCTCCCATAACTGCGTGGTTTACAAGACCGTTTGCGGAAAACAGTACGGAAATCAGGCTGACTACAACTACGTTTGACATAAAGTACGGTGCGTAGGAGATGGTCTGGATGATTCGTCTCGGTCCGCTTCTCTGTACCTGGTTCAGTAAGAGTGCGAAGATAACCGGAATCGGGAATCCGATGATCAGGCTCTCCAGACTGATGATGATTGTGTTCTTGATTGCCGTCATGGCAATACTGGTACTGAAGAACATTTTGAAATACTTGAAGATCGGATCTGCCCACGGACTTCCCATGATTCCCATGCGGCCTTTAAAATCTTTAAAGGCGATGATCAGGCCGTACATTGGATAGTAAGCAAAAACGATCAGCCAGATCAGTGCAGGAATCAGCAGGATGTACAGCTGCCAGCACGAGAGCGCATTTTTTCAATTTTCCACTTTCTGCCGTTTTCGGCGATGACGATTTTTTTCTTCATAGTTCCCTCCTTATTTCTCTAAAAGCTTTACCAACCGCTTTTCGTTCCACATTTGCATCGTTTCTGTTTCGGCACTTTGTATTGTGGAACCTGTTCCATATCTGTATCATAGTACGCAGTTCTTCTAATGTCAACTGATATTCCAATATTTTTTCGTCATTTTCAATCATTTTCACAATTTCATTTTCGTTTTTTGTGTCAATATGCACCCTGTTTTTCATGAAATCCACACTAATTTTCTTTTTCCTCGCATTCCACTGTTCCACATGTTCCGCTGTTCCATGCACTTTTTTTGTTCCATATGTTCCACTTTTCTGTTTTTCACTATTTTTTCGACAATTGCAACTATTTCTGTAACGTTTTCACGCCTTTTTGCGCAGTTTATCAGAAGGAGCTTACACTCCTCCTGATACAAGCAAGTCCCAACCCACTGCTTATTGCTTCACGCAATAGAAGCAGGGGACTTGCTTGATTCGGTTAAAAAAGCTCATCCAAAAAGAGACACCCTTTCTTTTCAGATCGAGTGTCTCTGATATCTGTTCTTCTTCTGTTTTATTGCATTCCCGGAAAATAATCCAAACTTCAGTGCTTCCCTGTTTCGTTATTTTCAGATACTTTCCCCTTTTCGGAAGGTCACATCCACAATCTGTTCCATTTCCTCAATCTTCTTTCCGTCAATCATGCGGATGACCGTATCTACGCTCCGCTTGGCAATTTCCGGCACATTCTGACGAACCGTTGTCAGCTCCGGTGTCAAAAAGCGGGTAAAATCCAGGCCGTCGTAGCCGACCACCTTCAGTTTTTTCGGAATCTTGATTCCTTTTTTCTGCAGCATCTTCATGCACACAGCCGCTGTGACATCGGCTGTAAAAAGTCCATCAATTCCATCAAAGTGGCTGATATATTTTTTCCAGATCATCGAGCCGGTCTGAAAATTCGGATTTTTGCTTCCGGCATCAATCGCTGTAACTTTACATTTATGCTGTTTGCAGACTTCTGCAAACCGTCGGTAACGGTCCATCGAGTAACCGCGCTCTGTTGCATTCGATGTAAAATAGATCACGTTCTTACATCCGGCGCTCAAAAGTGCCTGTGCCGCAAGCTCACCGCCGCGCTTATGGTCGGAATGTATACACGGAATCCCCTCTGTGACGTAGCGGTCAATCATGACAATCGGACGGTGAATTTCCGCCAGACTGACAGAAGACGGAATATCCGCACAGCAGATAATGCCGTCCATGACATTTCGCTGCAACATTTCCACAAATTCCTCGATGCGGTTCGGGTTGTCCCCAACCTCGCAGAGCATGCACTTGTAGCCATTTGTGTACAGATTGTTCTCGACATGCTTGACCAGAGATGCCATGAATGGGTGTGAAAGATTCGTAACAACAATTCCGATAAAACCGGACTTGTTGTGGAACAGGTTCTGGGCGAGTTCGTTCGGTTTGTAGTTCAGCTCCTCCACCGCCTGCATAATCTTCTGTTTTGTTTCATCGGAAATATACCCGCTCCCATTGAGTGCACGGGATACCGTTCCGATTCCCACTCCCGCTTTGATCGCGACATCTCTAATACTTGCCATAGTTTCTCCTAACTCCTCTTCTGACACTGGGCTGTTTTCTACTGATTCGTTCCGGCTTTTCCCCGCTGCCGGTCTGTTGGAGCCCGTTCCACAACGCTTTATTACTTTTATTTTAAAGCACCTCAATCTACAAATCAAGTTAAAAGCTGAAAATTTAAGTACAAAAAACAATCGACTGTTTGGATCATTTCCCTTTTTCTGGTGAAACCATCCAAACAGCCTCCTGTGTTTTTGTCACTTTTGTCTTATTTTCCAAAAACGCTCATTCATGCGGGCATGCTTTGCGATTTTTCTGGAATTTCATATGCCCCTGAACAGTCACAAACGCTTAATCGTTTTCCAACGAGATATCACCATCCTTTGTCATCAGTGTGATTCTGCCCGCAGCCTGATCCGGTACATAAGAAAAGCTCTGCTCGTCCTCCTCTTTCTGCATCAGATTCTCCATGGTATCCGGTACATCGATCTCCCCAAAATCTGTCTTTGCCGTAATTTCCAGCCGTTCCAGATCTTTTTTACCCAGTTCAAGTTCAATATCGCCGTAGGAGTTTTCCACCGACACGTCTCCGGAAAGCTTCGTATTTTGGATTTTCGCATCGCCATCCTCCAGCGTGATCGACCCATTCTCCCACGTTCCGCTCTTCAGTTCCACATCACCGTAATCTGCTTTGCATTTGATATTCTGCATGTCACATCCGAAAAGTGTGATATCTCCATCCGCATTTTGCAGTCTTCCGCTTTCCGCCTGGATGCCATTCATCTGCACATCACCGAATCCCATCGTTACCTCTATTTTTTTCAGTACCTTCTTTTCCGGTACATACAGAATCACTCCTGTTTCCGACTGTTTACCGCCACTTAAGATTTCTTCCGTAAAGTCAATATTAATGTAAATCGTATCGGACACTGCGCTTGTCTCTTCGATGCTCAGAACACCGTCCCGCACGCGATATTCCACTGCATTCTCTCCTTTTTTCGACGGAATCCGCCAGGCGAGATAACAGGAATCGTCACCGGACGGAAGGATGCGCAGATCGCCGATCGCAAGATCTGTCTGTAATTTGTCAAATTATCTATTTTATTTTTTCCTGCACGGAAATGCTTTCTTCCTTTGTTGCCGAACCGTCAAACGCATTCAGATCATACGTTTCCACATACGCTTTTCCGCCGTCTGCCCAGCCGCAGAGTATAAGTGCTGCACCGGCAATACAGCATGCACAGCCCGTCAGCAATGCTGCCTTGGTCCATTTTTTCATGATCTTCGGCCTCCTTTTCTTGTTATTCTCCGTGCGCACAACACAAAGAGCCATCCCATCCATTTTGCAAGGTATACGCCGAACACAATACACAAAATACTGATTCCAATCAGTAAAATGCCCATTCCGGTGATAAGAGAAAATCCGCCGAAGGAAACCGTAACTGCCAGAATTCCCCGTAGCAGCAGCTTTATTCCGCCTGCCACGCCGACCGCAGCGGCCAGAAAGATACTCATGTCGAACAACGCCACACAAAGCGCCACGCAGAGCAGGACAATGATGACACTGATCAGAACCGGTGCTCCGATGGGAGCCGCAAACAGGGTGAGAACGGCGATCCAGATGACGCTGGCGCCTGTCGTTTTTTCTTTTCATTTCTTTTCTCCTCCTGTTCCATAGCCGTGTGTTCATCCATCTTTTTATCCAGAAGATTCATCATCAGCTCTGCGGCCGCAATCTTTGGTGTTCCAAGCTCCTCTATCACCGCCTGCTCGTTTTCCGGGCCGGCATCTGCAAAGTACTCAGTGAAGTACTCCATTGCATCTTCGTAATCACTCTGCGGAAGTTTTTTCAGATACTTCTGCAGCTGATTCAAGTATTCCTGACTTGTCATCCCTTTTTTCCTCCCCTCGATGATGTCGTCGATGGTGTCACGGTAGGACTTCCATTCGCCCTGCAGATACACCATCTGTGTTTTTCCCTCTTCTGTAATCGAATAATATTTCCGTTTTCTTCCCTGGTACTCTGCGGAATACGTCGTCACGTAGCCTGCCTTTTTCCAGTTTTTTCAGAATCGGGTACAGCGTCGACTCTTTGATATCGGCAAACCAGCTTGATGGTCTGGCTGATCTCATATCC
>ENA-OQEL01000269-OQEL01000269.1-human-gut-metagenome-genome-assembly--contig:-NODE-269-length-19977-cov-4.644181_pt1 | contig 19977 bp, 17 predicted proteins | sample MGYA00242796_ERZ504637 | MGnify/ENA primary metagenome ERZ504637 (study PRJEB26092, sample SAMD00036306) | human gut metagenome | host: Homo sapiens | study: EMG produced TPA metagenomics assembly of... | reverse complement strand
AACTTAGTGTATGTTTTTTTAAAAAGAATCAGTGATGAATACATATAATATAATAGGTAGTATGTTCGGAGCCTTGCTTATCGCTCTTCCTATATCAGCCGATAATACCCAGCAGGCTTACAAGAATCTGAAAATCCGAATAAGGCAATCAGAAAGGTTGGCAACCAGGTGAAAGTGGCTATGGACTTGAACCTCGACCAAATTCAGCTTGCCAGCAACAAAGGTCTCATCTATACCCCAATGATCCTCAACGAAAAGGATACACTCTTCATGCCAAGTGTTGAGGTGATGGGTAAAAAGAGATATATTTACTATCAGCGTAACCAGAAAACGGCTACGGCAAACCCACTCATCGTGGCACTCCGTAAGAACAAGACAGCACAGACGCTTCATTATGAATACGCCGCTCCGTTCAGCGACTGGATGAAGAACTCAAACTTCGCCATCAGCAATGATGCATGCGGTTGCAACCAGCAACTTCTCGACGAAGGTATTCTGAATCCGGAAGGACGTGCATTCTCTACTCCGAAGAATCTCTTCAACGCTTATGTACAGCCTAAGGCAGAAGCCGTAAAGGCAAGAAAGGAGAATGGTTCTGCCCGTTTGAACTTCAAGGTGAACAAGTGGGATATCCTGTACGATATGGGCAACAATGCCAACGAACTGAATAATATCCGCAAGACACTCGATCTCGTGAAGAACGATTCGGATGTTACCATCACCAAGATAACCCTCCACGGCTATGCTTCACCAGATGGCGGATATGCCAACAACAACAAGTTGTCGAATAACCGTACACAGGCGCTTTTGAAGCATATTCTGAAGACCTATCCAATTTCTTCAAAACTGTTTGCGGCCACAGCTACAGCAGAGGATTGGGCGGGAACCATCAAGTATGTAAATGAGAATGATATTCCTCAGAAGGAAGCTGCACTTGAGATTATCAACAGCAACATGCAGCCAGATGCCAAAGAGAAAGCATTGCTCAAGAAGGCTCCTCAGGCTTATCGCTATCTCCTGCAGAATGTATGGCCATCACTTCGCCGTACCGACTATACGATAGAATATGATGTTCAGGCATTCAATGTAGCAAAGGCTAGAGAGGTTATCAAGACCCGTCCTCAGAAGCTCTCTCTCCAGGAGATGTATCTGGTAGCCCAGACTTATCCTAAGGGTAGCGCCGAATTCAACAATGTTTTCGACATAGCTGTAAGAATGTTCCCTGAAGATAAGCTTGCCAATCTCAATGCAGCCTCAGCAGCCATCGAACGTGGCGACAAGGTGAGTGCAGAGAAATATCTCCTGAAAGCTGGCGACAGCGCCGAGGCAAACAATGCCCGCGGTTGTCTGGCTTCCATGAAGGAAGACTATCAGACAGCCAATGCAATACTTTGAGAAGCTATTGCCGGTGGTTTGAAGGAGGCAGCAGGAAAACCTGGAATAAGTTAACCAGGCACTTTAAAGTAACTATTTACTTTCTATTTATATAAGTATAAGATAAAAGATGATGTAAAATACGATCTGTTTTCAGCGGATTGTGCCAATATGTGCGAAACTTAATTTTGAGAATAAGAATTAATTAAATATATTGTATAACTTTTTTTGTATTAAGTAAAAAGATTATGAAAAAAATGAATTTGCTCGTAATGAGCTTGGTTTCAGCCGCAGCTTTGTCTTTCACTAGCTGCAGCAGTAATGATGATTTGGCTAATGGTAACGCTGGTCAGGCTAAGGTAGATGGTTTCTACATGACTTTGAATGTACAGACTCCAAAGTCAGATGGTACCAGAACTATAGTTAACACGCCTACAGTGGATGCAACTGCAGCAGAATCAGATGTAACAAGCGGTACAATCTACTTGGTAGATGCTGCTGGTAATGTTGTTTTCAAAAAGGATATCACAGAAAAAGACTGGAAAGCAGGTAAGCCAACTCAGGGTAATGAAGGTTCTACACAGCTCAAGATTGCTGTTGAGGATGTTGTTGCAGGTGCAACATATAAGGTATACTTCCTGGCTAACGCTACAGATGAAAAGCCATGGGAGAATATCTTCACTGCAACAGATAAGTTTGCTAAGCCATACGATAAAGACAATAATTTCGCAATGTTCAACCAGAACGATAAAGATGTTAATGGCAATGGCTATACTGTAGTATTTACCGATGACAACAAGAAGGAGGCTAATGCTGCCCAGATTAAATACGACAACGCTGTAAGCCCTATCAAGATTGAGCGTTTGACAGCTCGTATTGATGAGCCAACTTCTAATGCTGTTAAGATTGCAGCATACACAAAGGAAGATGTAACACCTGCAGAGAAAAAGGCTATGGAAGATGCTGTTAAGAAAGTTGAGTCTATTAAGATGACTGGCTACGCAATCTCTAACTTGTCAAACAAGAGCTATATCATGCAGAACTGGACTGGAACAACTCTGAACATTCCTTCAGACATCACATATTATCAGCCAACAAAAGAGTTCGGTACAGCTACTTTGCTTGAGAACGGAAACTACTTCACTGCAGCAACTGCTCCTAATACTCATAAGGATTATGTATTTGAGAACAACAATGATAATGCAGCAACTTCAATGTACTTCGAATATACTGTAAAGCTCAAGGATATGACTGGCGCAGACTTCGAGGATGGTACATTCTACCGTTACAACAACGTTATCTACAAGAGCTTCGCTGACATCTATAACGCTTACCATGATGTAAAGGGTCTCTTCGGTGGTAAGACTGCAGTTCAGATGAAGGCTGAGGTGATAGCAGCTAAGGCTGCACCAACTGCTGATGGTGAACCAACTGTAGAAAGCAAATTGGATAACTTCCGTAAGGCATATCAGATCGAGGTATTCAACTGCGGTAAGACATACTACAAGAAGGCTATCAAGGATCAGTACCTCACTTACGAGAATGCTATCCAGCGTAACAGCATCTATCGCTTGACAGTAAACAATATCTTCAACGTTGGTGCACAGGTTCCTAACGGCACACCAGACAAGGAAGGTTTGTTCTATCTTGATGTTACTGTTTCTGTTAACCCTTGGGTTCTCAATACACAGGACGTTGACTTTAAGTAATATTCCGTCAAACCAGACAGATAAAATATAAATACTTATATATATACCAATACTCTCGGGGGAGCAATCCTCCTCCGAGAGTTTATCAATCAAACGTTCGTTCTGAAAAGAACGAAAACATTCTTAAAAGATAACTAACATTGCCGCCCATGTATAAAAGGCGGGAGATACAATGACGTGCCGTCATACCCCCAACCCGAAAGACTGGCACTTTTCATCCTTAGATAATAACGATGCCGAAGGCAACGAAACAGAGAGCTGATAAAGCAAAGATATTCGCTACCTACGGCACTCTCTATATAAAATAAGTAAAAGTAAAAGATTATAAAATATAAAGAATATGGCACATTTCCTCAACAACAAATGTTGCAAGCTGGTTTGCATCTCAGCCATCGCACTCACTTCTCTTTCATCTTGCATGAAAGATGATATCACGAGCTGCCCTACAGCTAAGTTGTCGCTCAAATTCGACTATACTTATAATGTGAAAGAGGCAGATGCTTTCTCTGCTGAGGTGAAGAACCTCAACGTTTATGTATTCGACAAGGACGGTAAGTTCGTAGATAACTATACCGAGTCGGCTGACAAGTTTGAAACAGGTCATAAGATGGAAATCACAGACCTGCAAGCAGGCAAGTATACCTTCGTCTGCCTGGCTCGTGACAAGCAGCCTGCCGCAATGGGAACAAGAGCCGAAGGTGATGATGAGACCGAGTTTAGCTTTACTAAACTTACCCCAGGTATCTCTACCATCAACGACCTGCAAGAGGAAATGGGCAAAAAAAACGAGAAGAATCCGTAAACGACAAGCACTTCACCGCCCTCTATACCGCACAGGACTCCCTCAACTTTGATGGAGAAAACGATGTGCAGGGAAAATTGAGTCTGATGAAGTGTACCAAGACATACCGCGTGGTGATGCTTCCATTCGAACCCGACCAGGAAGGATTCACAGCCGAAAACTTCGATGTAGAAATCAAAGGTTCCGCTGCCCTACTCGACTATAAGGGCGACAAGGTAAAGCCAAAGGCAATCACCTATCTACCTTATGAGAAGAAACTGGTAGAAAACCACAGCGGCAAGACTGAGGTAGAAGGCGAAGACGTAGAAAAGGCGCTGGTTTACGACCTGTCATCATCACGTATGTTCGAAACCAAAGATGACAACAAGAGTCGCGCTGCCGACGGATCCAGCCAATATGATGACAAGCGCATCGTCATCACCGACAAGCGCATCAACAAAGTCATCTTCAACCACTCCCTGCCTTGGTTCCTCTCACTCTGTGCCAGCGACCGCTACGGCAAAGACTGGAGCGACCAGCAGTATCTGGACCGCCAGGACCATTACACCCTGGTATTCTACGTGCCAGCTCCAAGTTCTACCTACAGCATGGATGCAAGAATCAAGGTAAACAACTGGGTTCTGAATCTTCAGAATGCCGACCTGGGAAAATAAGAAAAGAAAGAAGTATAAAGTAAAAGAAAGAAAACATGAAACGCTATCAATCTACTCTGACCAAGATGACACGCCCAGTGTGTATGGCACTCGCTGCTTTGCTCATGGTAGGCGCAATGGCATCCTGTTCAGAGAACGAAAATACAGAAACAGCTCAAAGCGACAATGCCTATCTGAGCCTCAGTTTTCTCTACCGGCACCGGAAACAGTACCAGAGCCGGAGAAACTAGCGGAAAGGCTCTTGCCGACAATGAGACTGATGCGAATCCTACTCGGGAGCGACATCCATAACATCAAGGTGTGGGTGTTCAATCAAATACCAGGCGATGAAGCCACTCATATCTCTTATAAAGCAAGAGACGCTGAGCGAAGTGAAGAACGGTAACTATACCCTGAACCTCCGATTCCTGAGAAAGATTGGCGGCGAAGAAGTAAAGAATATCGACCTTTACATCCTGGCAAACTCTGAGAGCATCAACATGCCGGACCAGATGAAAGGCAAAGACCTCAGTTCTGTTACCCGCAAAGATCTGAAAGAAGTCAGCTTTACCTCACCTTTCGGTATCAATGGCGATGGTACTGCAGAAACAAAAGAGGTTTCAAAGGAAAAGGGACTCCCTATCTCCCGTGCCATCACTCAAATCTCTGTAGACAGCCATGTGGCTGATACAGAAGAAGGAGCCAAAGACAAAGGCATCAAGATTCCTTTGGTTCGCGCAGTTTCGAAACTCCATTTTACTTTGCCCGCAAAAAGGGTACTGATGCCAACACCAGTCAGGTAAAGGTAATAAGAATAGAGGTAGAAGGCAATACCATTCCTACTGCCAGCTATGTTTTCCCAGACGAAGCGACATATAACGAGAATGGTTACAACCAGGACGTTACAAGTCAGAAATACAATTCGGCTACAACCTACGTATCAGACACTCTGAAACTGGCAGGTGTAGAGAACACGGATATCAAGGAAGTGGATAATCCTGAGAGTTTCATCAAAAAGAATCAGTCTGCCCAGGAATATCTGGATGCTTTTAAACAGGCAGGCATTGGTTCTCATGATCTCTGTTATCTTCGTGAGACCAACAAAGCCATCAAAGGCACCATCTGGTATTCATTAGATGGTGGAACACCCAAGAGCGCGACCTTCAATATTCCTTCTAAAGGAAATGCCATCAGAAACAGAGAACTGGTAGTTTATGGTTACTTCCTCAACGGACAGATGGGCAAGCTCACCGTTACTCCTACCATTCAGGAATGGCGGGATGGAGGAACATTCGACTTCATCGATGCCTCAACCAACGTGGTTATCCCTGGCGGAGATCAGACAAACTGGGGCTACAAGGTATATTACGGTTTCCCTAAACGCGGACCGATGATTACGCTCAAGGATATCGATACCAAAGGTAAGCCTTGGATTCTCCAGACAGACAACCCGATGTTCGGATTCGTAGAATGCGACGAAAATGGCAAATATCCGGAAGAAGAACCGGTTTACGATCCAATCATTACAGACCAAAACGATGGCAAGAATCCGGTAGGAAAAACCTACAAGATAAAGGATTTCATCATCAATCAAAGTGGTGAGAAGAAGACGCTCTACTTCTATGTCGTGCCAAAGAACAGACTGGATCTGGCTAAGCCACACAATGTAAAGGCGCAGGTGTTCCTGACCAAATATCCAAACGATAAGTTTATCCTGAATCCAGGTTTCAAATATAAAGGATGTACTGAGGGCAAATTCGCCGGTAAGGATATTCACTTTGAACAAGTATTATAAAGACAACAGAAAATAACATTCATCATGAAGAAGTTATATATAGACATAAGATTCGCAAAATGCATCTTGGCTCTTACGGCAGGATGGCTCATGGCAGGATGCTCAGCTGAAGACGAACTGGGAAACGGTTCGGCTACACAACAGCTGAGCATGACTCCCATGGTCAACGACCTGCAGACCACAAGAGTGAAGGAAGAAGAGAATCTTCATGAAAAAACTCTGTCTTCTCTTGACTTTAAGATGTTCGGACCAACAAATAATAGTGATTGTAGAATCGACTGCCAGTTTAAAAGACCAGTAGAAAACCAGGCAGAGGTATTGGCTTCCGGCGACTGGAAATCGGAACACCATCTTGATGTGAATAAAACTTATCATTACTATGCTGTAGCCAATGCAAAGGATAATCTCAAGGATAAGAATCTGAAAGAACTCCTTGCCAGCACCCAGCAGGATGATGATATCTGGAAGCCAGCTACCATGGTAAACGACAAGAAATTCCTGATGAGCAGCCAAGGTGAGTATACCATCAACCAAGATCCGGAACAGAATATCCCTGTAAAACTGGTAAGAGCGGCAGCTAAAATCAAGCTGAACATCTCATCTACAGTGAAGGATTACCATATTAAAGAAGTAAAGTGGAAGTTCATCAATTACAATACCAATACAGCTATCTTTGCCGGTCAACCAGCTCCTCAGAATATCATAAAAGATAATCAAGAGAATAAGGCTACAGCAGAGAAAAACGAAAAGGGTAATGATATCTATAAGGTAACAACTTACAGCTATTCCACAACATGGAACGGGAAAGATGATATGCCACAGTTTGTTACAGCTGTTACTTTCGAAAAGAATACAGATGCAAAGACAACCATTACCAAGAATCTGGTTATCCCTGTGCGTGACCCGCAAGGCGAAAAGAAGTTAGACCGCAACTATATCTATACCGTCAATGCAGTCATCAAGTATCTGGATACCAAGACAGATATCGATTACAACGGAAAGGAAGACTATCTGCAATGGGCGATTACCAAATGGACCGTAGGTGAAGATACCCACGTCAATGCGGATGGTGCAAGCTATCTGGTGGTATCTCCTACTGCCATTGATATAAAAGGTGGTGAAAGCAATGATTTTAAAGATTGCACCATGCGCTGGTTTGCATCTAATGAATGTGACATTGAGGATCGAACTAATTATTATTTTGACAGATATGGTAACAAGCAGTCCGGACAGGCTGAACAGCTCAAGGCAGAATCCGAAAAGGTTACCGGAAACGGCTATAGAGGATGGATAGACGTACATTCAGGAGTTCCATCATACTATACAATTCAATATTCCTATTTTAACATCAAAGTTAGAAACACAGACAAGAAACAGGAAATAGCCGTAAGAAAGTATCCTTCGGTCTATTCAATGAATGTAAGAAGCGAAGATACAAATGATTTTGATGAGAAGAATCATCTGTACACGATACAGTTCTCCAGCAACAAGTATGCTACAGATTACACCATTGCCAAACCTGTAGTTAACAATGAGAATATGTCTGCCGACAATACGGTATCTCCTGCTTACATCCTTGCATCAACCGAAAAGGGTGAAAGAAAAGTCGAGAATAATCAAGCTGCAAGAGATTACTGTAAAAAGTATCAGGAAAAGGCTACGACTTATAAGGGTGAAAGTCTCAAGCTGAATGGTTGGCGACTTCCTACAAAGGAAGAAATCAACAGAATCTACAAGTTAGGCAACGAAGATAAGGCGATAAGCAAAGAGCTGCTGAGAGGCGAATACTATTGGACGCTGGATGGAGACAAGACCGAGAGGAACGGCAATAATCCGCAGTACGGTACCTACGTTCGCTGCGTCCACGACCTGACTCCGGGAGAAATAGTACTGATAGAGAAACAAGGTGAAAAGTAAAGAAGGTAAATGACATGAAAGAAATAAAATTATATATCGGAATCATAGCAGTCCTGTTAACAGCAATGTTGACAGGCTGTTCTGACAGTATAGCCGACAGCGAACCTTCTAAAGACGAAACCGAAGAAGGTTACTACACAGCCAGTTTCAATGTATCCATCCCCAACTTCGAACAACAGGTAACCCGAAGCACCGTGTTCATGAATGAAGGAATTCCGAAAGACAGCATGAAACTCTTCTGCTTTGATAATGAAGGTCAGTTTATAGGTTTCGGCAAGGTTACAGAATTTGATGAAATCAAAGGATTCACAAGAGACAATAATGGTACAATTAATGATAAAGGAGGCATTCATTCAGATGGAAGCACAGATCTTCATAATTTCCATGCAACCATACCAAACCAAACGTCCCGTATCCATCTGGTTGCCAACACAGGAAGCCAATACCAAACCATCAACTGGGGCAACCAGGCAAATTGGGTAGGTATGCATGAGAATATGCTCATGACTACATTTGAAACAGAACATGGTGAAGACCAGGCTGCCAAGGTTCGCTATTGGGGATATATCAAGAAAGACTCTCCAGAAGAACTGAAAGAGTATCTGAAACCAGATACCAAAAAGAAAGATTATATCATTCATCTCATCAGAGACAGAGCGAAGATTTCTGCAGACTGGAGCGATGCGGTAAAGAAAGCACATCTTGATATAATAAACGACTTTAAAATGACAGTCATCAATGGTGTGGCTTACGGAACGTTGGCTCCCTTCAACAGAGACAGTCTGTTATTCAACCCTACTACAGGAGATGATAAGTGGGTATGGAAGGTAAATTATGTAACCCCATCCATCAACACCCGAAGACTGAAAGGCGATGTTGGTCAGATGTTCAACCCGACAGGTGCTTTCGAAGAGCACAATCTGCCAACAGATCCTGCTAAAGTGATTTTATGGCATGATGGCCTCTATTACCTGATTTACTTACAGGACAGCAATAATAAGCCATACGCCATCAAGCGTAATTATGAATATAAAATCATCATTGATAAGCTGGATAAGAGTTATGGCTATAATAATTCTGAGGTAGCATTGAAAAGTGCACCGGCAAACAACCCTTGGATTAGAGTAGAACAGATTGTACCGGGCGTTACTGATGGAAATTACGAACTGGCTATCGTCGGAGGTACTTATAAGACTGTAAATACAGGTGAAAATACTGAGCAGACGATACAGTTCACTTATAAGGGCGATGATGCAGCAAACAAGGAGCCTAAGGATTTCGTGGCTTTATGGACCCAGAATCTGACATACGCAACTGCAGCTGCACCAGAGGTTACCAGCTATACTTATGACGAAGCAACAAAGACCGGTACCGGTACCATTAAGTACAAGCTGGACAAGATAGACAAGACCTGGCGAGAAGGCATCATCTACCTCACCGACAAAGTGCATGGACTCAATAGAAACATCCATCTCTATAGTGTGAGTGAGGCTAGTTATGACTTCCAGAATGCCGATAATATAAGTGCAACATTGAACAGCGAAGGAGATTTCACCATCACCATTCCTAAGGATTATCCTGACGGACTGCTGCCAGTGAATTTCAAAATCGCATCCAATGATATCAATCCAAAGGACTGGAAGGTAGCAAATAGGTGATACTGAAACCGAAACGGGCAACGACTGCAAAACAGGCAGCTGGTTTACCTATAAGGCTGAAGTAATCAGGAGCAAATTCAGGAACTCTTCTGGAGGAGGGAGAAAGAACCTATACATATACCTTTAAGTTGAGGAATGTACGCAAGAATGCCCAAAAGGTGACACGGGATGCTTCTGGCTGAAGGCTGATAACTTCAACCAAGGAAAGGCCAAGAAGTTTGAATTCACCTATCAGTAGTAAGTTTTAGAAAAGTTTAGTTCATATATCTGTATCGGGGCGCATATCGTTTCAAAATTTAAATGTCCCCCAAATATCAATGAAATAGGTAATAAAATAATTATCATTTACTATACAAATAGTATGCGGGAACCAATAAATAAAACTAGACTGGTCGTTGGAACTGTAGTTGCCGAGGTGATCTCACCTTCTATAGTTCCGCGGCATTTTTTTTATATGAAAAAAACCTTGCCACTTTCAAGTTTTATTTTGTAATTTTGCACCCGTTAGTAATATCACTGAACTTTCGCATATCAGGAAGTTAAAGGAGTTAAGGAAGTTAAGGAGTTAAGACGTATGTCTTGCTGCTTAAAAACTACGCCAAAAAGACTATTGTCTTAACTCCTCAGCGACCGTAGGGAGCGATAACTCCTTTAACTTCTTTAACTCCAGAACTTGCGAAACTTAAATAATATCATTAATTCCAATATAAAGATGATGGCAAGATTCATATTCCTCAGTTTCTTCATGCTGGTTGGAGCCTTAGCCCCAACCAAGGCTCAGAACAGTTTCCCATACCCTGCTCTGCCAGACAGTCTGCGCAGCGTAGAGCAACGCGCAGCATACCTGAGTGAGCACTATTGGGACAACTTCAACTTTTCCGATACCCTGAAACTGGCAAACAAGGAGATGGCAGAACAGGGCTTTGTCAACTTCATCGATATTCTGGCACGTTTCGACCAGGAAATAGCCCAGAAGGGTATTGCTGCCTTTACAGCCAAAGCTTACCAGCAGAAGCCATCTAAAGAGAAGTTTGAAAGCCTCATCGAGCATTATTATGAGAACCCTGAGTCGCCCATGCGCAACGACAGGGTATATGCCCTATTTCTGGAAGACATGGCTAAATCGCCATACTTCGATGTAACCGAGAAAGAAAGAATAGGATTTAAACTGAAACAGGCAAGAAAGAACTTGCCTGGCACACAGGCTACCAACATCAGTTTTATGCTGGAAGACGGCAAGCCTCATCAGTTGAGCGATTACCGGGAAAAGAAGGTTATCTTATATTTCTACGATCCTGACTGCGAGAACTGCCACAAGATATCTGCATGGCTCGACAAACAGACAATACCAGCCGGCTTCAGTCTGCTCCGCATCGTAGCAGATAACCGCTTGAGCACGATTTACGGGCTCAAAGCCATGCCAACCATTTACCTGTTGGATAAAGAGAATAAGGTGATATTAAAAGACTGTACACCAGAACAGCTCATGGAAGCATTACGGGGAAATGAAAACAGAAAGTAAAAAACTAGACTGGTCGAAAGAAGCGACATCTTTTATTAAATAAACATATCATTTACTATCATTTGTCTTAACTTCGTATATTATACATCAACATACCATTCATTATAATTGTAACTTCATATCATTTATTATATATCTGAATTGCATTTTACTATTTATATGTATCTTAATTAGCTCGGGAAGAGTCATACTTCAACTTGAACTCCTCACGGGCGTGATCATTGCGCATTACAACAATCACATAGTCACCATCCTTAACTGTTCCTACCTTGGCAACAAGCGTATAATAACCATACTGACCAGACTTTCCATAATCACCTGTTTCGGTAATGATTAACTTCTTGCCAACCAACTGAGTTGCAAACTTGATATTTGTACCTTGGTCGAAGATTACATTCTTATGAGTCAGCATCAACTGACCACCCGGAAGAACCTTGCAAACCAACTTCTCATCATTCTCAGCCTTACTGTTAGACTCCTCGCTTACGGCAGAGCCCGCAGTCATGGAATAGCTGAGCAAAGAGAAACCTGACTCATCGGTGGTAACGCGACTAACTGTTTCACCCATTTCATCGTCAGATGCACTGCAACTTACAAATCCTATTGTCATCATAGTCATAGCGATGACCATCATAAAATACTTCTTCATAGTTATACCATTTACTAATTGTTTTCATTATCATTTAAACCAGTCATCTTCAGATTCCAGCCTTTCGGCCATTACCATCCGATGCTTTTAAAAACAAACACCTTTCGGTTTAAATCATCTTTTACAATTACACAAATGATATGTTGGGAGGAGTGATATCATTTACTATTGCTTATCATTTACTATTGGTTATCATTTACTATAGGGCTTATACCCCTCTTACATGTCCTGTTCTTTCGTTTGAACATTGCAAATATAGGAAAAAAGGCAATAGGATGCAAGTTTTCTTAGTTAAATCATGTAAAGATTTTCTTGTTATCGTGCACAATATGTATTACATGCTGACAGATTGTATGATTGCGAGAAAAAAGGGGATAAAACAAAAGCGGGAACCCTTTCGGATTCCCGCTCATATCTTGTGTTGTAAAATCTCGAAGATTAGTCGAGGTTAGCCAACTTGTTGTCAGAATGAAGAACATCCTTGATCTTGTGGCTATAGAGGTCAACCATGTACTCACGAGCCTTACCGCAGTACTGACGTGGGTCGAAGTACTCTGGGTGAAGAGCCAATGTCTCACGAACACCTGCTGTGAAAGCAAGACGAGAGTCAGAGTCGATGTTGATTTTGCAAACAGCGCTCTCAGAAGCCTTAGTCAACTGCTCCTCTGGGATACCAACTGCGTCTGGCAACTTACCACCGAACTTGTTGATGATCTCAACATACTCCTGAGGAACTGAAGAAGAACCGTGGAGAACGATAGGGAAACCAGGAAGCTGCTCCTCAACTGCTGCCAATACGTCGAATGCCAATGGAGGAGGAACGAGGTGACCAGTCTTAGGGTCACGTGTGCACTGCTCTGGCTTGAACTTGTAAGCACCGTGAGAAGTACCGATAGAGATAGCCAATGAATCAACACCTGTACGTGTAGCGAAATCTACAACCTCCTCAGGCTTTGTATAGTGAGACTCCTCAGCTACTACGTCATCCTCAACACCAGCGAGGACACCGAGCTCACCCTCTACAGTTACACCGAACTGATGAGCGTAATCAACAACCTTCTTTGTCAATGCAATGTTCTCCTCGTATGGAAGTGCAGAACCATCGATCATTACAGAAGAGAAACCGAAATCTACACAGTCTTTACATGTCTCGAAGCTATCACCGTGATCGAGGTGAAGCACGATTTCAGGATGGTTGCAACCCAACTCCTTAGCATACTCTACAGCACCCTCTGCCATGTAGCGGAGCAATGTAGGGTTTGCATACTTGCGAGCACCCTTAGAAACCTGAAGGATAACAGGTGACTTCAAGTTAGAAGAAGCCTGGATGATAGCCTGAAGCTGCTCCAAGTTATTGAGTTGAAAGCAGGAACGGCCCAACCGCCCTTGATAGCTCTTGCGAACATGTCCTTAGTGTTCACAAGACCGATTTTCTTGTAATCTACTGCCATAATTTTACTTAATTTATTGTTTAATGAAACATTCTTTTTTCTTATATATAATAAGGTGTAGAACTTATGAGGCTCTTTCCTTACCGAGTGCAAATTTACCTTTTTCTTTGAGACAACAAAATGATAATTCGATTTTTCGTGTTTGCAATCGAGTTAAAAAAGTTAATTCCGCACCAATACCCTACAAAACACAAAGCTTTTGCTAAACGCAGTTAGCAATTTAACATCTTTATATTTACATCTTTCTACCCAAACCGCCATGTTACTTCTTGGCAAGTTTATATTCACGAGCCGCATAAGCCAGAACGATGACAAATCCTACGAGCGGTACCAGGAAAGGAAGCGTGAAATGAGTACGGTCAGCGATGAGCCCCATCAACAGGAAACCGCAACCTCCAATTGGCGTCATCATCAGAAGCGAAGAGGCTGTCTTGGTAAGGTTGCCCAAACCTGTGAGGGCGATACTGAAGATGGTAGGGAACATGATGGCCTCGAACATATAGTTGCAAAGCAGGGCTACCAGCGATAGCTTACCCAGATTTGACAGGACTAAAAGTATACAGACAACACACCCCACAGCGCAGATCAGCAACATCGTTGTTGCCTTGATTCGGCGCATAATCCAGGAGCCGAGGAATCTGCCTACCATAAAGAATGCCAGCGCACAAGTCAGGGCTACGGAAGCTGTGCGATCGTCCATCCATTTCATGCCCGTAACGAAATTGATGAAGTAGGAATTGATTGAAATCTCTGCCACTTCATAGCTCAGCAAAGCCAGAAGTCCAAACACAAACATCTTGTGATGGGAAAAGAGTTTGCTGATATTAGAACCGGCTGCCTCATCTTCTGCTGTAGCCACATGACTGATTTCCGGTAAATCTACACGTGAGAAGACCAGAGCTATCACCAAAACCAGAATACCCAGAATGGTATAAGGCACCACCACATTGCCGCCCTCTTCGGTCTGGTTGAAGAGGAACTGACCGATGCAAAGTGTGGCGAAAATGCCACCCAACCCATTAAACGACTGCGATAAGTTCAGTCGGCTGGTAGCTGTTTCCTTGGCACCCAGTTCGGTAACATAGGGATTGGCGGCTGTTTCCAGGAACACCAAACCGCACCCGATAATGAAAAGGCAGAGCAGGAATGCTGAGAAACTGCCCACCGTAGCACCCGGGATAAAGAGCAAAGCGCCAATACCAAAGAGGAGCAGACCGAAGACTACTCCACGGCGATAACCATACCGGTTGATAAAAAAGCCAGCAGGTATTGCCATCAGGAATAACCCAGATAGGTGGTAACCTGAATAAGGGCGGAATGAGTAATACTGATGTGCAGAGCATTCTGGAAGTGCTTGTTGAGCACATCCAGAATGGCACGAGCGAAGCCCCACAAAAAGAAGAGCGACGTAATGAGAATGAACGGGACAAGATATTTCCTGTCGGTTGTCTGATTTGTATCTGTCTGTTGTTCTGTTAACATATTCATAAGGCATTCATTTTAGCTGGGAACAAAGGTAAGGCTTTTCGATGGAAATTCCAAACTTTCCCAGGATTATTTGTTGTTTATATCAAATAAAATTGTCTTTACAGTCAGGTGAAATCTCCGTTCATCGACGTTGAACGGCGGTTCAACGTCTTTGAACGGCGGTTCAACGTCGCTGAACGGACATTCAACGTCGATGAACGAAGATTTTATTCTACTGTAAATACATCTTTAACTAGAAATAGAATGTTTCTGATGTCTATTCAGAGACAACTCTTCCCGTCATTCCTTCGGAATCAAGACGGCTCCCTCCTGCTTCTTTCCATCCATCAGAATTCTCATCGGGTGCTCAAAGCGTACATGACGGACATATTGCGTCTCCTCTACAGCCGGCATGGCATCCAGGATTTCCTTATTTACAAAGCCGCCTTCACCGGTATTTGTATCTACTGTAAAATATCCCACGCCAAAAGAGGTGAGGTTCTGGAAGAAGTGAGTACCTTGACTAGGATCGATATTGTAATTCTTCAGAGCCACCTCTACGATAACCCGGGCAGCGCTGATATGCGGCCACTTTACAGGTACACCCAGATAATGGTCGCTGGAGCCCCAACGGCCAGGACCTATCAGCACATAGTTCTTGCCGTCAGCAAGGAACTTGCGGTTGATTCGTTCTATATCATCGGCTACATAAAAATTATTCATCGCAGAGAAGTGGTCATCATACTTCACATAAACCACATCAACCACATCTTCGCTGATGCCATGACCCAACGAATTGTGCGAACGCAACAGGCAGTCGGAATCAGGGATAGCTTTCACATCTTCATCAAGCATCTCCTTGGCATCAACGATAGGACGAATCTGAAGAAGATAGAATTCGCAAGTCCTGTCATTATTGATATTGCAGGCAAACTCAATCTCCACAGGTCTGCGCATAGCCCCTGCTCCATACTTCATCGACATCTGCAGTATCTCTGGCAAAGGCACCACTCCATGCTGGAGCACACTTGAGAAAGTTATCAGTTTACGGCCATTTTCATAGACTCCATCATTGATGACCTGATCGTATGGATCGAAAGTAGATGCGATATAGGTAAGGCTCTGGTCTTCTACGGCATCCTTCACCCGAAGTTTAAGGATATTAAAGCCATCATCCACCTTGAAATCATTGCCCACATGCTTCATATCCAGCGCATAGAACTGGGTCTGGGTGTCGCGCAGAGCCAGCTCAGTTTCCGATGTCTGGAGCACCTGATTCGGATGGTAAGGACAAACACGAAGGGTCTGACCTCCATCTACGATATATTTACCCAAGCCCAAGGCCAGACTGGCTATACCCTCTTCAGCCTCTTCATCACCTATCGGATAATAATTGAGCGAACGGAGCACACCGCTCATGGTAGGATAAAACCTTGTACCATAGTCTTTACCCACAACCTGCTGCAAGATAACAGCCATCTTTTCCTGATCGATGACATTGCTCGTTGCGGTCATGTAAGCCTTCGAGTCGCGATAGAACACAGAAGCATAGACACCCTTGATGGCACAGGCCAGCATCTGCAGCATCTGATACTTATCTTCCAGATACGGAATCATATAGGTAGAATAGATACCGGCAAACGGCTGATAGTGGGCATCTTCGAGCAGCGAACTTGAACGGATTGCGATAGGACTCCTGGTTGCCTCAAAGAAGGTGAAGAAGTCGGCTATCAGCGAATCGGGCAGCTGGGCATGCAGGAAGTGCTTCAGAATCTCATCGTCGCTAGCATCACTCAAAGCTATCGGATAGAGATTGTTGCTCATCATAAACTCGTCGAAGATATCGGTACAGAGCACCACGGTCTTCGGAATCTGCACGGTGGCATTCTCATACTGGTTGAACTCAGGATGGCGCTTGATGATGTTGTCGAGGAAGGCTAGTCCTCTACCCTTTCCGCCCAGGGAGCCTTCTCCGATACGGGCAAAGTGGGCATACTTGTCAAACTTCATGCGGTCGAAAACAGCCACTACACCGATGTTTTTCATGTGACGATACTGCACGATGGCATCGAAGATAATCTGTCGGTGAGCATCTACATCCTGTAATTTCTCCCAGGTAACATGCTTCAGGAAAGCTGATACAGGGAAGATGGCACGAGCACAAAGCCAACGGCTCATATGGTTGCGGCTGATATGATAGAGCATGGAATCGTTAGGAATATTGAAGATGTTATCCTGCAATTCCTTCAAACTGTGAATGCGCATAATCTCCTCATGAGTCTCTGGATCACGGAATATGAAATCGCCAAAGCCCATGTGCTCTTCCATCAGACGGCGAAGATCTACGCTCATCTTCTTCGAGTTCTTGTCAACAAAGCGGAAACCTTCTGCCTCTGCCTTCGCACGGTTCTCACTTTCAGAACTTTCTATGATAAGCGGAACGAAAGGATCGTTCTTCCTGATATAACGGAAGAGTTGTAAACCTGCATCAGGACATTTCTCGCGACCGAAAGTATCTGTACGATGCTTAGGCTTCTCTTCAGGCATCACCTCATTACCAAAAGCTTTGGCAGCACTCTTTAACGGGAAACGTGCATCGCTGATTACACCCAACGTGTTATCAGAATACTTATCATACAGTTTCTGGGCTTCCTCGTAAGTACGAGCCAAGACCACCTTAGGACGGCCACGCATACGCATGGTAGCCGCATGCCGGTTCAGAGCCTCCTGAGAAAAGTTCTTGCTCTGCTCCAATATATAATTATAGAGATTAGGCAATATAGAACTATAGAAACGGATAGAATCTTCTACCAGGAGAATCATCTGCACGCCTGCTTCCTGTATGTCATGTTCAAGATTCATCTTATCCTCTATCAGCTTGATGATTGAAAGAATAAGATTGGTGTTGCCAAGCCAGCAGAAGACATAATCGAAGATACTCAAGTCTTCATTCTGCATACGCTTGGTAATACCATGAGAGAACGGCGTAAGAACAACACAATGGATATTGGGAAACTTACCCTTGATGTCGCGCGCTACGTCGAAGGCATCATTATCAGCATTGCCAGGCATGCAAATCACCAGATCAATGACGGTAGAACGCAGCACAACAGCAGCCTCTTCGGTAGTAGAAACTTGAGTAAAGGTTGGCGGATAGCGGAGACCCAGCTCCATATATTCATTATAGATCTTCTCTTCGATACGTCCATCATCTTCAAGCATGAACGCATCGTAAGGATTGGCTACAATCAGTACATTGTAGATACGGCGCATCATCAGATTCACAAACGATACGTCTTTCAAGTAGAATTTATTCCACTCCTGAGGTATATTATTTTCCATAAATGAAGTTAAAGTTTGTGCAAAGATACTGATTTTCCGAGATTTACTTGCATCATTCAGCATTTTTTTTCATATTTGTGCCATAAAATATGACGATATGATCGGTTTTATCCCTTCGGAACGCACCTCAGGGTTACAAACTTTAGCAATGGCAAGAGTACTATCGTAAAAGTCATCGACAGAGGGCCGTTTGGAAGAGGTAGAATCATCGACCTATCATGGAAGGCAGCAAAAGAAATTGGTAGGATTGCACAAGGCGAAGCGTCTGTAAAAGTTGAAAATGGTGGAAAACCCGATTCCTTACAAGCCAGAGGACACAAAATGGCCTAAGATTGATTTCGAAGTGGCTGAAACCGAATATGAATTTCCAAACAAGTGGGGAACTACTGACAGGAAAAAGGTAAAACATCACAGCAGTAAAAAACGAAACAAATAAAATTACTTCAAAGGTAATAAATATAACAGAGCACCATAAAAGCAAAGAGTAACCAAGGCAGATCTAAAAAATGCACAATACAGATATAGCAAACAGATAAAGGCGAGAATCATCATTGATTCTCGCCTTTACCTTTTTAATATATAACAGAATCCTAAAATAAGATACTATCATACAAATTCATGATCTTAACCGGAATCTTATCTGGAATTTTTGTCGGAATATCAAACTGATTAACCTTGGAAATCGTCTTACCGCCTTGTATCACTGAGACACAGAAACAAGCAGTACCATTCTTCAAACGGTTATCAGCCTTGACCATTGCCGTATATCGAATCACATGGCCAGGAGCAATACTTTCTACATGAACACTTGGAGATATGAAAATATGCTTATTGCCGGTAGTCTCAATAACGGTTGGAACTACATCATACAACGTGTGAGCTCCGTTATTTCGGATTTCAAAAATAACCTTGGCTGTTTCATTCCGATTCAAAGTATTGTCCTCATTTGAATCGACAAAACGAGCATTCATTATTTCCAAAGATGATGAATAAGCATAATTCCGACCAAGTTCTTCCAGAGTAGAACTAGGAATAGTAGCTACAGGCTGCTGAGCACTATAACTTCCGGTATAATCCCTATCATTGAAATCATAAATCCTATCATCCCCCGAATTAGTTGAATCAAAGATTTCGCCATTGGAATAAACAGGTGAAGATTGCTGATAAACTCCATCCTGATGAGAATGATGATCACGGTGTGATCTATCCCGATAAACAGATTCTCTTTGCTGCTGGGATTTCTGGTCAGCCTGACTACCAATTGCCGCTCCAACGGCAGCACCGCCAGCCATGCCAATAATAGTACCCATATCTGAACCTCTAGGACCACCAGACAAACCACCGATAGCAGAACCAAGAATAGAACCAAATGTGGCACCAGCATAAGCACCACTTCCCGTATAAGTATCGCAGCTACTCAACAGCAAAGAAGAGCAAGCTACAAAAAGCATAATCTTTTTCATCTTCATTAAGCTTTAAATTTCTGCTGCAAAGATACAAAGAACTAAAAGAACAAAAGCAAAAAATCCCTAATAATGATTAGGAAAAACCCTAAAAGAGCAGATAGTTTTGAAAAGGGGACAAAAAAAGGCGTCCTTGTCAAGACAAGGACGCTAAATTTATCTGATGATGATTGAAAATTATTCAGCCTTTGGAGCC